>Ga0194120_10004285_pt1 | contig 22211 bp, 14 predicted proteins | sample TA2MahCa65mmetaG_FD_148642 | JGI IMG/M metagenome (GOLD analysis project Ga0194120, IMG submission 148642) | Freshwater microbial communities from Lake Tanganyika, Tanzania - TA2015019 Mahale Deep Cast 65m | ecosystem: Environmental > Aquatic > Freshwater > Lake | place: Tanzania: Lake... | reverse complement strand
CTCCTGCACCTGCGGCGCCGCGGCGCTCGGCGCGGGACCGGCCGCGGTCGGCTGGGGGGTGTGCGCCGGTCCTGCGCAGGCCATGGCCACGGCGGCCAAGAGGGGGCAGGTGAGGGAGCGCATCGAGTGGTCGGGCGAAGGACGCTCTGCGGGCGGAGCAGCGGGCCGCGCTGGCGGGAGAAAGAGTGTAGATCGGCGCGGGCCGAGGCACCATCGGGGCCGCATGCACGCACCGCGCGTACGGACCGCGCGCACGGACTCGCTCGGCGGGCGTCCACCGCGCGGAAGAACGCGCCCGTTCGGTCGTCCTTTCCGCGCGCCGCCTCTGGTCCCGGCGGCGCCCGTTTCCGATGCTCGCATCCACGATGCCGATCCCCTTCTCCCCGCGGCGCCTCGTCGGCGCGGCCCTCGTGGCAGTCCTCGCGCTGCCTTCCTGCGATAGCCCCGCCTGCGTGTTCAGCGGCAACTGCGGCAGTGGCGGCGGTGGCGGCGGCGGACTGGGGGAAAGCGCCGCGAGCGTGCCCGCGGACTCGAACTGGCTCTCGCCAGCCGCTCCGACCGTTCAGTCCTTCTATCCGGCCCTGACGCAGATCGCGTCGACCACGCCGATCGCGATCGTGTTCAGCGAGTCGCTCTCGCCCGCTTCTGTCGGTCAGGCCTTCGAGCTCGCGCTGGTCGAGGCCGGAGCGCAGTCGATTCCCTTGACCGGTGTGCTCGTGGGCGATGGGCGGGTGGTCGTGCTGCTGCCTCCCGCAGCCCTGCTGGCGGATACGGAGTACTCCGTGCGGCTGCGCGCGGAACGCAACATCTTCGACTTGCAGGGCAGTCGACTCGTCCCTCCCTCGGATGGCGAATTCGGCAGCTTCAAGACCGCTGCAACGGATCCGGCGACGCCGCGCGTCGTGATGAGCTTCCCCGAGGACAACACGATCAACCAAAGTCGCACCGGCGAGAGCGTGGTGCTGTTCGATCGGCCGGTCAACGTGCCGACCGGAGGCTGGCTCGTGACGGTCGCGGGCCAGCCCCCGAGCCCCAATCCCGCGCCGACCTCGCTCGCGATCAACCTCGGGCAGGGCTCGCTCGACGAGAAGCGCGTGTGGCGCTGGCGCAGCGCCGACGCGAGCGGCCACGTCGCGCCTTTTCCGCTCAGTTCGATCGTGGCTCTGCGCCTCTCGCCTGCCGCGGCCCCGATCACGGCCGTCACCGGCACTGCGGCGCTGGTGCAGACGGATCTGGACTACACCGTGGCCCCGTTCGGCGCTCCGCTCTCGGTCGACGTCGGCACGTACGACAATCCGCTCGACTACATCGGTGCCGCCGCGTTGGACGGACTCGATCCGCTCGCCGCGCTCGCCCTCGAAGTGTGGTTGTTCGGCAGTGATCCCGACGACTACGTGCGCGTCTACCTCGTCGGCAATGACACGAGCGCCCAGCCCGAGTTGTTGGCCCTGTACCGCGAGATTCAGCTCGGTTCGCTCGCCAGCTACGACATTTTTCCGCTGCAGCATGAGAGCGGCGAGCTCGTGGTGCTCGGACCCGCGGAACTCGATCTTGGCAGGTCGCTCGCTCCGCTCGCGCTGCGCTTCGCGGAGGGCGAGCTCTCGATCGCCATCTCGCTGCGCCGCGGCAACGTCACGACACCCATCAAGCTGCTCGACGTCGACCGCGCCACGCTCGGCATCCAGCAGGTCGCGGTCGACATCACGGCGCCGCAGTTCGTCGGTTTCGGATCGAGCGGCGCCAACACCACGACGTTCTCGAGCGACAGCGTCGATCTCGTGGTCGTCGGGCGCGCCAACGAGGAGCTGCGCGCGGCCGAGGTCGTCGTGGGCTCGGCGACCAATGGAACCGAGGCGGCGTGCGTCTCCGTGCGCTCCGACGGACTGTTCGTCGCGGCGCCGCTGCCTTTTCCCGGCGGGCTCACCAATCCGCTCGCCGGGACGACTCCGTTCCGCGTGACGATCTACGACCGCGCCTTCAATCCGGCCGTGTCGACCACCTTCGCGGACTATGTGCAGGTCGGAGCGGTCGGGCCGGGCCCGGGCCTGCCTTCGGCGGGCGCGCTGGTCAGCGTGCAGGTGCACGACGCGCGCACCTTCGCGCCCGTGCCGAACGCGCGCGTGTTCGTGCACGAGAACCTCGGGCCGGGCAGCGACACGTTCGTCGACACCGCCCTCACCAACGCACTGGGCACGGTCACGCTCGGCGCGGCGCCCACGGGCGAGACGGTGATCACCGTCGATGCCGACGGGTACGACCTGTGGAGCTACATGGGCCTGCCCGTGGGCCTGCTGCGCGTGCCGCTCGCGCGCAGCGCCGAGAATCCCGCTGCGCTCAGCGGTACGGTGACCAGCTCGAGCGCCTTGGCGAGCTTCCAGCGCTCGGTGTCCGACGCACGCCGCAACGAGTCGTCGGCGCCCTTCACTTCCGTCGCGGGCTGCACCAGCGTCGGCCCCGCTTCGGTGTGCCAGTACGGACCGCTTCCCCTCGTGCCGGGTCCGCTCGGAGCGCTGGCCTTCTTCGCGGTCGAGAACCCGATCAGCTCCGTGCTCTTCAGCCCCGCGAGCTACCTGCGCGGCTTCGCCCTCGACTTGCCCTTGCCCGCGCTCGCGCCGCAGTCCTCGAACGTCGCAAGCCTCACGACCACGGTGGTGCTGAGCGACGCCTCGACCTCGCTCGAGGATCGCGCCGTCGCTGGTCCGTCGGCCGTGCTCGACATCAGCGCCTCGATCGGCTTCGCGACGGCCAACCAGAGCGGCAGCCCGCGCGTCTCGATCGAGGGCCTCTCGCCGGGCATCCGCGCTCCGCTGACCGTGGGGTCGGGCATCGCGCTCGATTCCCAGGGCATCCCGCCGACCGCGTGGTCCGTGCGTTCGGCCCTGCCGGGCGCGGCGGACCCGACCAACGGCAAGTACCCCGGCGACCTGAAGGGGAGCCTGATTCGCGACGGCGTCCTGCTGCCCAAGCTCTTCCTGCGCACGGAGGTGCGCGACCTCGCCGGTTCGCGGATCGGCCTGCGCACTCCGCTCGCCACGACCCAGCCTCAGCCGCCGCTCGTGCTGCAGCCGCCGTCGGTGCCGCACGTGGTCGCCCCACTGCCGAGCGCCACCACGGCCGGTTCCGCCTACGACGTGACCTTCCTCGACACGCTGCCGAGCGCGACGGGCATCTATCGTGTGACGCTCACGGACGCGAATCGCCGCCGCTGGGTGCTGTGGGCGCCCGACACGAATGCGACTCCGACCTTCACGATTTCGTTGCCCGACCTCGCCGCGCAGGGCGGCGTGCCACTCGTCGCCGGGCCCGTGTTCGCGAGCGTCAGCGCCTTCGCGTGGCCGAACCTCGATCTGTCCGCCTTCGCGTTCTCGGAGCTCGAGCGTCGCACCGAAGTGGTGCTCGACTCCGCGACGGTGACGTTCACGCAGCCCTGAGGGAGCACGTCGCTGCGCGAATTTCGCGCCGTTGGGCGCAGCTCGCCGTGATTTCGCGCGGTCGTGTGCGTCGCCCCGCCGCGGTCGATCGAGGCCGCCGCCGCCAACGCCTCAGCGCGCCAGCTTTCCCGCGGGCCGACGGTTGAGGCCCTCCACGCGCTGCTTCGAATCGCCGAGGTCCGCGCGCGCGCGTTCGCACAGCCCGAGGAGGCGTTCGACCACGTCCGCTTGCTCCTGCGCTCGATCCGTGGTCTCCGACGCGTCGGCCGCGAGGTCGTAGAGCTCCGGCTGCTCGCCCGGCTTTCGCGGCAGCACCAGCTTCCAGTTGCCGTGACGTAGGGCGACGAGCTCGAAACTCTCGTAGTGAAAGAGCGTGTCGCGGCGCTGGAACTCCGCGCCGCGTCCGAGCAGCAGCGGCGACAGGTCGTGGCCGTCCACGATCCGATCGGTCGGCACCTCGGCGCCGGCCAGTCGCGCGAACGTCGTGAACAGGTCGAAGCCGGCGACGAGCTCGCTGCTCACGCCGCCGGGAGCGACGTGGCCGGGCCAACGCGCGACGCATGCGACGCGCGTGCCGCCCTCGTAGCGCCCTTGGTACTTGCCCTCGCGCAGCCGATGCGGACGCTGGGGATCCACCGTCGCCGCATGCCCATAGATGCCTTCGAGCTCTGGATAGCGGTGCACGAGCGGTCCGTTGTCGGCGCTGAACACCACGAGCGTGTCGCCGTCGAGTCCCTGACGCGCGAGCTCGTCGAGCAGCTCGCCAATGGCCCAGTCGAGGCACGCCACCGCGTCGCCGTACACGCCACAGCGGGACTGATATTGAAAGCGCTGCGGCACGAACCACGGCGTGTGCGTCTCGATGTTGGAGAATTGCAGGTAGAACGGACCGTCCTTGTGCTCGGCGATGAACGCGCGCGCTTCGGCCACGAAGCGCTCGGGCAGGCTCGCGAGCTGCGCCGGTTGCTCGACCACGCTCTCTCCGCGCAGCAGCGGAATGACAGGAAAGCCGCGTGAAACCCGCGGTTCCTTGGCGGTCAGCCGCTCGGGTCCGTGGTCGTTGGGGTAGGGGAGCCCGAAGAACAGGTCGAAGCCGTGTCGGGTCGGCAGGAACTGCGGCAGGTGTCCGAGGTGCCACTTGCCGACGAGCGCCGTCGCGTAGCCACGGCCCTTGAGCAACTCGGCGATCGTCACTTCGTCGTCGGCGAGCCCAACTTCCGAATTGGGGAACAGCACCTGCGGCAGTCCGACGCGCTGCGCGTAGCAGCCCGTGAGGATCGCCGCACGCGACGGCGTGCACGTCGAACTCGGCGCGTAGAAATCCGTGAAGCGCATTCCCTCGCGCGCGATCCGATCGACGTTCGGCGTGTCGAGGTCGCGTGATCCGTAGCAGGAGAAGTCGTCCCACGCGACGTCATCGGCGATCACATGCACGATGTTCGGAGGCCGCGGCGGTCGCCTCGCCTGCTCGGAGGTTTGCAATAGCACGAAGAGGAGCGCGAGCATCGCTCAGCGCTCCACGGGAAGGACCGACTCGATTGGCAGCTCCATCGCAGCGCCGAGTGTAGCCCACGGCTTCGGCTAGGCGCTGTGCGCGACGGCGAGGGCGCTGGGATCGAACTGCGTCAGCGAACGATCACGGGCACTGAATTGGTGCGAACGAGCGTGCCGCCGAGCGGAGCGAGGCTCACGGAGCCCTGCCACAGGTAGCGCGTGCCGAGCGGATCGGAGGGTGAAATCGTGACGACCTTGTCGACGAAACCCGTGGCCGGGATGGCGCCGAGGGCGAACTGCGCGAGGGCGTCGATGAGCAACGGAATCGGACCGAGGCTTGGGGCGATCAACGGCTGGCGACCTCGTTCGAGCGTGGCGAGCAGCCCGATCGGTCCGCGCACGCGCAAGACCACCTGCGTGCCCGGCGTTCCGCCGCCGATGCGCTCGAGCGTCGGGTCCGCCGGAATCGCCTGCGTGGCCGCGCCCGCTGGAGCGAAGATCACGGGGCGGGGCCACTGGCTGTTGTAGACCGCGAGCGACGCGCCTGAATATCGCGCCGTGCTTCCGGCGTCGACGACGAGCGCGCTGCCATTGGGGCCCTGCTCGCCGTAGTAGCTCGGCTGGCCCGGCCGTCCGCCGCGGATGATGTCGCCGCGTGAGCCAGCAATGACGACCGATGAGTTCTCACGCACGGCAATCGCGGCGCCGCCCGCGCCGGCCCACGTGGTGTCGCAGCTCCAGCGCGCGTCGCTGCCGTCGCCACCTTCGATGGCCGTGCCCGCGACGTGGACCGAGCTCTGGCCGCGCACGAGCAGGCCGATGCCACCCGGAGCAAGGTTGGCCGCGCACGAGCCCACTTCGCCCATGCCGCCGCCAACCAGCGTGCAGCGTACGAACTCGGCGCGCGACGCATGGACCGCAACAGCGTTGGCGCCGGGGATCGAAGTGGAGCCGTTGCTATCGCGCGGCGCGAGAAAACTCGAGCGGTACACGCGCAGGTCGACCGACTGCACGACGTCGAGGGCTGGGGAGCTCCCGGCCGCGGAATTGGACGACGGCACGGCCACCTGCATGTGCTGCAGGATCACGGTGCCGGCGCAGGACGTCACGGCGAGTCTCTGCGCTTGGAGCGCCGACACCACGGCCACCTGCCCGGCCGGGATGCCGGTGATGTCGAGCAACGGCACGCGAGCGCCGTCGTCGCAGAGGATCGAGATGCCCATCGAGAGCACCGTGGGCGAGTAGCTGCCGGCGCGCACGATCAAGACGTCACCCGGAGAGACCGCCGCGACGGCGGCCGGCAGGTCGTTGAAATGCGCGGGACCGCTGTCGTCCACGACGTATTGGGTCTGCGCCGAGGCGAGCGTCGCCAGCAGGCCACCGAAGCCGAGCGCCGAGAGTCTCATGGTTTCCGAGTTCCGTAGAAGCGCCAGCAGGTCGGGTGAACGGCGAGGAGCAGTCCCATCGGAGGCGGTCAGGATCGACCGCAAGGTGAAGGTCCGCCGTCGGGCTCCGAACCGTCAAGGGGCCTTCCGAGCCCAACCCGGCCACGATGGGGAGAGTGCGCGACAGCGGGGGTGCGCGCGGGGGCCGTGGCGTGGGCTCGACCGCGTTCGGCGCGCACCATCCAACGCGGAGCGAGCGGGCGGTGGGGGAACCGGCTCCGCGGGCGAGTGCGTCACTCGCTGCCCGCGATTTCGAGGCCGTGGCGCTCGAACAGCGCCGTGAGCGCTGCCGCGACGTGATTCGAGGTCGGGATCGTCAAGCACTCGGTCGCGTCCGGCGCCCACGCGCGCAAGGTGAGGCATTCGTAGCACACGACGATCTCGTGCGCTTTGCCGGCGGTTTCCACGCGCACGCCGTGCCGCGGCAAGAAGCACGCCGCGACCGTTCCATCGCTCGCGGAGAGCCCCTCGGCGACGAGGCACGCGAGTGCCGCTCGGTCTGCGCCGAGCTCTACCTTGGCGCGGGCGAGCACCCGACAGCCGCGCAGGCGATCGGCGCCCTCGATCGGCCCGTCGAAGGCGGAGTGGGGATCGATCGCGAAGATCTCCATGGACTCGCACTCGCGCAGCGCCGCGAGGTGCGCACGGAACTCGCTGGGAACGGTGTTCGACGTGCAGGAAGCGACCAGCGCGAGCACGCTTGGAGCGAGAATTCGATGGTGGAGGTGGTTCATGGGACACGCAGCGCCGCAGGCGCTGTCGATGGTGGTCTCTCGGAGCCTAACGTCGAAATCGGTTCCAGCGTGTGCGCGAGTCCCAGTGGGCGGTGAATTCCGATGGCCATCGGCGTCGGCTGGCTCTCCCGAGCGCTCGCTACACGTCGTCGCTCTCGCTCGAATCGCCCGAGGGGATTGCGAGCTTTGACTGGCGCTGGCGCGTGCACCGCGCGGAGGAAGACCTCCGTGAGCGCCGTAGCGCGGCGAAGCGCGAGGGGGGTGCGAGAGCTCCTCGCACAAGGGAAGATGCCCAGCGAGCCGATGCCGCGAGCCGAGGGCACGCTGGCAGTCCGCCAGTGCGTCGGGATAGCATGGTCGGTCTGTGCTCGGTCGCGCGCTCTCGTGCAACCGACCGGCCTCGCGACGACGATTTCCGTGCAACTCTCTCCGTCACCCATCGGCAGGTACTTCCGTGCCGCCGGCCATGCCGTTCACGAGCGCGACGGCGTCTGCTGGGTCGAGATCGGCAAGCTGTCCGTCATCGCCGTGCCCGCGACGCAGCCGATCGACGTGTCACCCGCTGCGGTCGACGACGTACTCCGCGCGACCGGACGCCTCGCGGCGACCTACGTTTCGGCCGCGGGCCAAGGCGTGCCCGCCGCGGCGTGGTGGGTGCGCGACGCGAACTACGGTCTGGAGTCCGTGCAGCGTCAGTTTCGCCAGAACCTCCGCCGCGGTCAGGACCACGTGACCGTCCGACGCCTCGAAGGCGACGAGCTCCGACGTTTGGGCCTTGCCGTTCACTGCGAGACGATCGCCGCGCGGCAGGGTCCCGCTCCACCGACGACACGTCCCGATGGCTGGAACCGGTTCTGCGACGTGCTGGCGGACGACGAGCGCTTCGACGCAGTCGGCTGCTTCGTCGACGGAATCCTCGCCGCCTACATCGTCTCGCTCACGACGGACGGACAGTGCCTCGGCCTCGTGGCCTACTGCGCGCCGCGGTTCGAAGCCGCCCGGCCCGCCCACTGGCTCTACCACCGTTTTGCCGCCGAGATGATCCGCCGGCCGGGCGTCCGAGGCGTGACCGTGGGACGTCAGTTGATCCCCGCCCGCCCATCCCTTGACTCCTTCAAGCGGCATGCGGGTTACGTACCCGAGCCCATTTTCGTGGCCGCCGTGCTCCATCCAAGGTGGCGCGTCGGGCTCGAGCTCGCCCCTGTCCGCGGGCTCCTGCGGCGAGCGGGCCGCGTTCTGGGCCGCCGCGCCGGACCCTTGGAGAACGTCACGCTGCTCGATGCGGCGGTGGAAACTCGCCAGATCCGCCGCGTGGGCGACCGCGCGGCCAACTGATCCGCGCTGCTCTCGGCGCCGGTGGCAGCGGCGCGAGAGCCAACTCCATGCCGTGCGGGAAAAACTCCCGAACGGCACGCATCAGCGAAATGCCGAGGGCCCTACGCTTTCGCCGCGGTACGCGGCGAGCATGCCCGGGATTTCGAACAGATGGACGACAAAATTGTACCACAGCGCGAGCGGCAGCTCATACGTCTTGACGTCGTATTGGCGGTAGCAGCGCAGGGAATCGCGCATGTTGTTCCAGATCTTCCCGGCCACGATCAGCGGAATAGCGATGCGCCCCGCGCGCACCAGTCCGGCGTGTGGAATTCTGGGATCGTGCAGGCGCGTCGCCACGGTGCAGTGCCCGTGATTGCGCCGCAGATCGCGCTCCATGGGCCAGCCTTCGAAATCGTGCACGACGACGAGCGCGGGATCGAAGTACAGCCGCGCGCCCTCCCGGTGAAAGGCCTCCGACTGAATCAGCGACGAGAAGGCACCCACACCCACAGGAAGGGGATTGCGTAGATAGACGTCGCGCCGGAACACCGCGGCGTTGCCCGAGATGAAGTGGGTGGATCCACGGCGGCCGGGGTCGAGATAGCAGCGCGACAAGAGGCTCAACACGCGCTCGGTACGCGACCTGCCGGGGTACACGGTCTTGGCGCTCAGCGCAGCCAGGTCGGGGAAGTCGGTGATCGCCGCCCGCACCACCTCCAGCCAGTTCAGGTCAGGAACGCAGTCGGCATCGATCAGAGCGATCCAGTCGCCCTTCGATGCGGCGGCGGCCTGATTCTTCAGAAAATAGGACGAGTCGGAATTGCCATACGTCACCTGCATGTTCGGGACGATCGCCAGAACGTCGTCGGGGATGCGGCCTCGGTTGTGCTCCGACTCCACCAGAATGAACTCAGCGGGCGGCGGCCCGTTCTGCGCCGCCCACGCCCTCAGCGCGCGACGCAGATCTTCCCACGACTTCGCTTCACCACCGGCGTAATCCGCCACGAGGATGACGGAGAGGTTGGGCGTGTCGACGTGGGTGGGTCGGTCAGCAGTCATGGGCGGGTTGGTTGGTCGGTTGTTCAACCCTGGGTGGTGCTTCCCGCGGTGCGCCGGTCGATCCACACAACGCGGCGTTGGGAAACTCCACGAAGCATGGACAGGAGGGTCACTCCGATGTCGAGGAAGAACATTGGCACAAGGGTCGCCGCCACCATGCACAGCAACAGGGGGCGCGGCCGCGCCTTGGCAAGCGCGGTGAACAGCGCGGCCAATGCCGGGACAGCGAAGACGAGCAGCCAGAGCGGGCTGGCCAAATCGGCCACGACGCAGCTCGCAACCAGCACGAGCAGAATGCGGTCCATGTAGCCTGCGGCGACGAACGCCGACTCCAAGCCGCGCACGTGCCGCCGTGCCGCCGCGAGGCCGTGGTTCCAGCGGACGCGCTGGTTGATGAAGTGGCGCAGCGAGTCGGCCACCAAGTGATCGGTCACCGACTGTTCGACGAAGCGAATTCTGCCGCCGTTGTTCGCCACTGCGAGCGACACCTCGACATCCTCGCTGAAGGCGCCAGAGGGGAAGCCCCCGACGCGCTCGAGCGCCGAGCGTCGGTAGGCGCAGTTGCCTCCCATGGTGGGAGGGTTGAGGCCCAGCGTGTCCTTCGCGGCGAGGTTCACGAGCTGGTGTGTCCACGCTTCGAGGCAGGCGTAGGCTGCGACTGGATTCAGCTTGTGAAACGTCGGCTGGCGATATCCACAGACGGCGGCCGTGTTCGCATCGGCAAACGGCGCGATCAGCCGCCGAAGCGAGTCGGGATGGGGGCGTTGATCGGCATCGTACACGACGATCACGTCGAGCCTTTCGCTCGTGGAAGCGAGCGCCCGGTTGAGCGCCTCCGCCTTGCCCACGTTCTCGCGCAGTGAGATGAGGCGGGCTTTCGGTCGTTCCTTTATCCACGCAGCGGCCACCGCGGCGCTCGAATCCGTCGAGGCATCGTCGATCAGGCAGATCGAGAGCTGCTCGGAATCCACCTCCAGCTCATCGAGGCTCGCGAGGAGGGAGGGCAGTGACTCCTGCTCGTTCCGGAAGGACACCGCAATGAGCACATGGTCGAAGCGGGTCCGCGGGAGGGCGCCCGTGCTCTCCCGCGCGCGCACCCACGAGGCGAGCACCCACAGCAGCCTGCGCGCGGAAAAGAGCAGCATCAGGCCGATGCAAACACTGGCGGCGGTGCTCATGGGGGGGTCGTGCATTGTACACCGACCCGACCGTACGGCGCTGCGGGCGAAGCGACGCACGGTACGGCGGGCGCGGATCGATGGGGACGAGCAGCCCGCTCATCACGCCTGCGCGTCCGCTTCGCGATCGATCACGCGCCGCTGTCGCGGAGCCCGACGCGCGAGTCGACGAAGTAGGCGAGCGCGACGAGCGCGAGGGGAAGGGAGATCACGAGCACCCAGCTTGGGTGCGACCACGCGCGGGCGGCGTAGGCGCCCGCGAGCAGGCCGAAGCACGCGGCACCGACCCACGGTCGCCGCCAGGCGAGGCCCACGACCGCCAGACAGATTCCGCTGGGCAAAAGGTGCATCGCCAGCGCGAGCGCGCGCTGGCCCACGCCCTCGACACCCTCGCAGGCATCGAGAGCGAAAAGGCTCAAAAACGCAGTGAAAACGAGCGCCAGAACGCGCGGCGTCCAGCGCCGTGCCACCGTTCGTCGACGGTGCTGGAGGTGTTGCATCGCGGCAGGCTGGGGATCGATGCTCGCCATGGTGCGCAGGTTGGGACCGGAGAGAGCGGCATGCGGATCACCTCCGCTCGAGGTGCTCGACCTTGGCCGCGGGTTGGAGAGTCGCCGCGCGGCGGGTCGCCGTCAAGTGGACCCAAGGTTAAGTGGACCCAAGGTCAAGTGGACCCAAGTACGCGTCGAGGGCCTGATTGTCGCTCGTGCAGCGTCCCCTTTCGTGGGGGTCGATGAGGTGCGCCTCTGCCGCGTGCGCCGGAGCAATTCCTACCCGCCCTGACGGGCGGGCGAAGTGCGGGCGCGCTCGGTATGTTCTGGGTATGGCTCGCCGACGGCAAGCACCTCGACCGCAGGGCGCCGGTGGCGTCGTGAAGCAGAGCGAGGCGCGTTCGATTGGCTTCGAAGCGACGGTGCAGACCCGCTGTGGCCGCGAGCTCCTCGTCTTGCCGGAGCGCGCGAGCAGGCAACTGTCCTCGCGCGGGCAGGTGGCCGTCCGCGGCACGATCAACGGTGTGGCGTTCGACACCGTCATCGAGCCCGACGGCGAAATGGGTCACTGGATGCGCGTCGATGCAAGACTGCGGATCGCAGCGCGCCTCGATCCGGGAGCACCGGCCATCGTCGATGTCCGTCCCGCCACCGAATGGCCGGAGCCCCGCGTGCTAGCCGACCTGCGGGCGTCGCTGATGGCAGCGCCGCCAGAGGTTTGGGAACTCTGGCAGGCGATCACGCCCATGGCGCGCTGGGAATGGGTGCGCTGGGTCAACGAGACCAAGAGTTCCCAGACGCGCAAGAAGCGGATCGCCGTGAGCATCTCGAAGCTGAGCAGCGGCAAGCGCCGTCCCTGCTGCTTCAATCTCGCCTCCTGCACCGATTCGGAACTCGCTTGCAACGGCAAGCTCGTACGAGGCTGATTTCCGCTCGGCGTCGTAATGAAACTGGGCTCGCAATCCGTGCGACGCACGTCGGCACCGCGCGTGCCGTTCCAGATTTTCTGGACCATCGGTTGAGCGCAATCAGGCCGAGACCTCTTCTTGCAATGAACTCCCTGCGGAGCTCCGCGGGGGGACGGTGGCCGTGGTGTTCGATCAGCCAGTGTTCGTCGCAGAGCCGGATCCACTCGGTCACGGCGCGGCGGACGTCTTCGGCGTCGACGACGTTGCGGACTCACAGGAGCTGCTCCTTCAGGGTCCGGAAGAAGCGCTCGATGCAGCCGTTGCCTTCCGGCGAGCGCACGAAGGACGGGCTCGACTCGATGCCCAGGAAGGCCAGCTCGGACTGGAAGTGGCGGTTCACGTACTGGCTGCCGTTGTCGTGGCGCACGAGGAGCCCGCTCGCGATGTGCGCGGCGTAGCTGCCGTAGGCGGCGCGGACGCCTTGCCGGATCGGCTCGAGGGCCTCGAAGCGATTGGCGTGCCTCGCCGCGTGGATGCCCACGCACTCCGCCGTCGCGTGGTCGATGGCGGCGAAGACGGTGACGAGCCCGTCGCGCTCGGTCCGGACGCCGACCCCGTCCGTGCTCCACGGCATGTTCGGCATCGTCGGGTGGATCGACCCATCGTGCACGCGCGGGCCGAGCACGCGGCGTGGTTGGACGCGAGCCGACAGGCTGGCCTCTCGCATCCGCCGCACCGTGAGATGCGAGGGTACTGGGGGAGCGTCAGCGGTGGGGAGTGGCCGACCTTCGGTGCGTCCGACGGGCTGGGAGGGGTGTTCGAGCGCCGCGCGGAGGAGGTGTCCGACTCGGACCGAGTGAAGTGCCTGCGGCTCGGAGAGAGCACCGGGTTGGCGCGCGAAATCCACGTTTTTCGGCGCAGCGTGCCGTGGAACGCGCGGTGCGCGCACTCTAGACTTGGGCCGCGCGCGCGACCTCTCGCGCCGCGCCTCTCGACGCATCCTCGGGGTCACACCATGTCGTTCCTCTCTCGCCGTCCCGTTCTGGCCCTCGCCGCTCTCGCGACCCTCTTTGCCGCTTCGTGCGCCACGCCGCTCAAGCCGCGCGGGCTGGGCAACGACGGCCTCGTCGTCGGCCGCCTGAAGTCGGTCAACCCGCTCGAAGTCGCCGTGCCGAAGATCGAGAACGCTTCGGGCCAGCGCAACGTGCCGCTCGAGTCGCTGCGCGCGGAATTCCAGAAGGGACTCGTGCGCCTGCGCTACTCGCCGCTCGCGCTCGAGTTCGTCGATCGCAATGTGCAGGTCACCGAAGCGTCCTACACGCCCGGTACGCTCGGCGAGCAGGCTTCGCTCAAGGTCGTCGTCACGGGTTGGGACACCTCGCGTTGGAACTCCCACGCCAACCTCGTGGTCGACCTCGACGTGTACCTGCTCGATGCGATCGAGCCGCAGACCTCCAGAGCACTCTGGGGCGGCCACGCCACGCGCACGATCGACCTTTCGACGCAGCGCGCGAGCTTCATCAGCGAAGGCGCGATGTTGCAGCGCGCCGTCGAGCTGGCCGTCGAGGAAACGCTGGCGTCCCTGCCGGCGCGCGACGCCGAGCACGGCCCGACGACGCGCTAGCGGCGCGGCCCCGCGGAGGGGGCCGCGAGCTGGGCGGGCTGGCGCTCGAGCCAGCGGGGAGGGCTGGCGCTTGAGCCAGCGGGGCGGGCTGGCGCTTGAGCCAGCGGGGCGGGCTGGCGCTTGAGCCAGCGGGGCGGGCTGGCGCTTGAGCCAGCGGGGCGGGCTGGCGCTTGAGCCAGCGGGGAGGGCTCGCTATGCTTCTCGGCCTCCAAGAGGCGCGCCGATCGGCTTGCGGCGCTCCCCGGAGTCGGACCGGTAGGTTCGACCCCGACGGGCCGGTTCCAGACTTCGCTGCGCGCGAGGTCGCCGGCGCACCCCAAGGCTGGGGCCCCTCGCGCGAGGGCTGCCCGGGCCTTCGGGGCAAGTGGTCAAGCCCGACGAAAGCGCATTCACGACATGGCCATCACCGCCGCCCGCAAGGCCGAGATCATCCAGCAGTTCGCCACCCACACGGGTGACTCGGGTTCTCCCGAAGTGCAGGTCGCGCTGCTGAGCGAGCATGTCAACAACCTGACCGAGCACCTCAAGCTGCACCGCAAGGACTACAACTCGCGCCGCGGCCTGCTCGTGATGGTCGGCGTCCGCAGCAAGCTGCTCAAGTACCTGCGCCGCCGCGAGCCTGCTCGCTACACGGCGCTCGTCGAGAAGCTCGGCCTGCGCAAGTAGAGCCACGCGCGCTCGCGCGAACCAAAGACGCCCACGCCCGCCGACGAACGTCACCAGCGAACCTACACGAGCTTGGCCGATCCATCTCTCCCTCGAGCGCGCTTGCGACGAGCCGCACCCGCGGCCCGCCGGGGCGCTCGCTCGCTTGTGGGCCGAGTGCGCCGCGCCACCCCCCGCCGCACGCGCTCCGCCCGCGCCCCTGAACGACTTTTTTCGAAGCAACGAAGCTGACAGAAGGAAACCAACGATGATTCTTGAACCCGTTCGCGTCTCCCGCGAACTCACCGGTGGGCAAACGCTCACCCTCGAGACCGGCCAGATGGCCCGTCAAGCCCACGGCGCCGTGATCGCCACCTTGGGCAGCACCAAGTGCTTTGCCGCCGTCGCGTGCGGCCCGGCGAAGGACGAGCAGGACTTCTTCCCGCTGACCGTCGACTACCGCGAGAAGACCGAAGCCGCCGGCAAGATCCCGGGCGGCTTCTTCAAGCGCGAAGGCCGCCCGACGACCAAGGAGATCCTCTCCATGCGTCTGACGGACCGCGCCATCCGCCCGCTGTTCCCCGAGGGCTTCAAGAACGAAGTCCAGGTCATGAGCCACGCGCTCAGCTACGACGGCGGCCTCAACTCCGACGTGGTGGCGATGATCGCCTCGTTCGCCGCGGTGCACATCAGCCACATTCCGTTCCACGGCTCCATGGGCGCCGTGCGCATCGGCCACTTGGACGACGCCCTGTGCGTCTTCCCGCCCGACGCTCGCCGCCGCCAGGAGTCGCGCCTCGACCTCGTCGTCGCCGGCCACATGGAAGGCCTGTGCATGGTCGAGGCCAACGCCAGGGAGCTGCCCGAGAAGGATGTCATCGACGCGCTCGAGCTCGCCCACAAGGTGATCCGCGAGATCGCCGGGCTGATCGAGGAGCTGCGCGCCAAGGCCGGCAAGCCCAAGATGGAGTGGGTCGCGCCGAAGACCGACGCGGACCTGCAGGCCAAGGTCGACAGCTACCGCCCCGCGATCCGCGAGGTGATCTTCACGCCGGGCAAGCACGATCGCCACGACGCGCTCGCCAAGGTGGTCGACGGAGCCAAGGCCGCGCTCGTCGCGGGCATCACCGACGAGAAGGCGCTCAAGGCGCGCACGAAGGAAGTCAAGGCGCTGCTCGAGAACTTGGTCGCCCAAGTCGAGCGCGACGCGATCCTCGACGGTCGCCGCGCCGACGGTCGCGCCATGGACCAGATCCGCGAGATCGCGATCTCGCCGGACTTCATCCCGCGCGTGCACGGCTCGGTGCTCTTCACCCGCGGCGAGACGCAGGCGCTCGTCAGCGTCACGCTCGGCACGGCCGACGATGAGCAGATCATCGACGGGCTCGAGGACGAGTACCGCAAGAACTTCTACCTGCACTACAACTTCCCGCCGTACTCGGTCGGCGAGACGCGCCGCATCTCGGGCCCCGGTCGCCGCGAGATCGGTCACGGCATGCTGGCGGAGCGCGCCCTCGCGGCGGTGCTGCCGCCCAAGGAGCGCTTCCCGTACACCATCCGCATCGTCAGCGACATCATGGAGTCCAACGGCTCCTCGTCGATGGCGAGCGTGTGCGGTGGCTGCCTCGCGATGATGCTCGCGGGCGTGCCGCTGTCGCAGCCGGTGGCCGGCATCGCCATGGGCCTGATCACCGAAGGCGGCCGCCACGCGGTGCTCTCGGACATCATGGGCTCGGAGGACCACAACGGCGACATGGACTTCAAGGTCGCCGGCTCGGGCCTCGGCATCACGGCGCTGCAGATGGACATCAAGGTCAAGAGCGTGTCGCGCGAGATCCTCGAGAAGGCGCTCGAGCAGGCACGCCTCGGTCGGCGCGAGATCCTGAAGAAGATGCTCGCCGCGGTGCCGCGTCCGGCGGCGCAGATCAGCCCGTTCGCCCCGCGCATGGAGCTGATCCAGATCCCGGCCGACAAGATCGGCTACCTGATCGGGCCCGGCGGTCGCCAGATCAAGGCGCTGCAAGAGCAGTACAAGGTCAAGATCTCGATCCTCGACGACAAGGGCAACGTGCAAGTCGCCGGCGTCGATCGCGCCAAGGTGGACGCGTGCCTCGACACGATCCGCGGCATGTGCGAGACGCCGCAGATCGGCACGAAGTACTCGGGCACCGTCAAGGGCATCAAGGACTTCGGCGCGTTCGTCGAGATCCTGCCCGGCGTCGAGGGCCTGCTGCACGTCAGCGAGCTCGACCACGGCTACGTCAACCGCGTGACGGACATCGTCAACGTCGGTGACGCGGTCGAGGTGATCGTGATCCACGTCGACGACCGCGGGAAGATCAAGCTCTCGCGCAAGGCGCTGCTCCCCGGCGGCGAAATCCCCGCCGAAGGCGGCGAGGGCGGCGACGGTGGCTTCGAGGGCAACCCCGACGGAGGCGAGCCGGCCTACGAGGGCGGCGAGCGCTCGGAGCGCGGCGGCGGCGATCGCGGCGGTTACCGTGGCGGTCGCGGCGGCCGTGGCGGTCGCGGCGGCGGTGGCCGCGGTCGCGGTCGCGACTAGAACGCAGACCGCGAGGTCGCGCGTGCGAGCGAAGGCCGGTGGACGCGCTGCGTCCTCCGGCCTTCGCCGCTTCGGCGAGGGCGTCGCTCGCTCGCAGGCCGGATAGGATGCGTTCGTGGTGATGTTCGCACGCTCCCTGCTCTCGCTCGCGGCGCTCGCGCCGTTGTCGAGCGGACAGGGACGCGCTCCGACGTCCGCCATCGTCCAAGCGCCGTTCGTTCCCTCGACGGCGCTGGTCCTCGATGGCGACGGGGCCGAGTGGCGCGGCGAGCGCCCTCCCGACATCGTGATCGAGCGGCCCGAGCAGTTGGTGGCGCTCGAAAATCGCGCGCCGGGAGCGCTGTGGCGCGGCCCCGCGGATGCCAGCGTGCGCGCGTGGTTGGGCTGGAACGCGAGCGACCTCCTGCTGTGTGGCGAGGTGAGCGATGATCTGGAACAGCACGACGCGCAGCGCTGGTACGAAGGCGATTGCATCGAGCTGTACCTGTCGACCGTCGACGTCGTGGCGCAGTGGGGGCCCGACGATTGGCGGGTGATGCTCGCGCCCTCGTGGAGCGAGCGTCCGTGGGGCGTGTACCCCCGGGCGGGCCAGCCCGGGCGCGCCGACGGCGGCTTTGGAGGCGTCGAAGTCACGTCGCAGCCGATGGCGGGCGGATATCGCTTCGAAGCGCGGTTCCCTTGGCTGTGCTTCGGTCGCTTCGCGCCCAGCGCGGACGCGGAGCTCGGGCTCAATTTCGCGCACTGCGACCGCGACCAACGCGGCTTCCTGGAGAGCTATGCCACATGGACCGGCGAGGCGCAGATCTCGACCCGCGCCGAGCGACGCGGCCGGTTGCGCCTGCTCGCGCCGACGGAGGAAGAGGCGCTGGCTTCGAGCACCGGGGGCGACGAAGGCGCGCGCTCGTGGCTGCTCGCGGCGCTCGCCGCGCTGTACGGGCTCGCGCTCCTCTCGCGCAAGGTGTGGCGCCAGTCGCGGGCGCGCCACATCGGTCTGCGCATCGGCATCGGCGCATGCGCATTGGCGCTTGCCGTTGCGATCGGCGTGCGCATCGCGCGCGTCAGCGCGGCGCAGGAGCGGCGCGAGCAGATCGTCGCGTACGGCGAGGCCTTCGACGCGCTGCTGCGCTCGGGCCTGCTCGCTCAGCGCGAACCGCAGGAGCTGTTGCGCGAGGCGGCGACGCTGCTGTCGGGTGGAGCGATTTCTCCCGAGCCGGTGCGCGAGCACGTGGCGCTCGTGCCCGCTGGCGCGAGGCTCGAGCCCGCGCTGCGCACGCCGCGCAGCGACACCGCGTTCCAGCCGCTGGCGCTCGCTGGCCGCGCGCCGTTCTCCGGCGTCACGCTCTCGCCCGCACAGTCGCTCGCGCTGCCGCTCGCGAGTCCCTCGCAGGTCGACGGGCTGGGGTTGATCACGCGCGTCAGCGATCCGCGCTACGCGCGCAGCAGTCCGCGCGAGATCCCGATCCTCTCGATCGAGGTGCGCCGCGGCGGGCGCGCCGTCGCGCCGCCCTTCGAGGTGCGCGATGCGCTCGACCTGCACTTCGACGCGGATGCCCACGTCGAACGCTCGGGCCTCGAGCCGGCCCTGCTGATTCCCGGCGGGCCGCGCGGCGAGTTGCACGCGGATGCGCTCACGCTCGCGCTCCCCGCGGCGTTCGAGGCCGACGAGGTGCTCGTGCGCCATGTCGGACCACCGACGAGCTACTCCGTGCAGATCGTGGCCGTGAACGCGCGCGTGCCGCGCGCCGGCCCAATCGACCTCGGGAGCCTGCGCACCACCGCCGAAGGTCAGTGGCGCTGGGCGCTCGCGGATCCGACGGTCGAGGCGGAGGTCGTCGCGCCCGGTCGCACGCCACGCACGGTCGCGAGCGGACAGCTCGCCCGACCGCTGCGGCTGGGAACGGAGCAACTCGGAACGCTCTACTTGCGCGACGTCGCGCCGAGCGCGCAGTCGGTCTGGGAGACGGCGCCACTGGTGACGCTCGCCTCCGTGGCGCCGTTCCTCGTCGCGCTGTTCGCCGAGTGGCTCGGGACGCGGCGGCGATTGCGCGGAAAACTCGCGGTGGGCTTCGCGGTCACGAGCGCGGTGCCGTTGCTCGCGCTGACGCTGCTGCTCGACGCGTCGCTGAGCGCCGAGCACCGCTCGCGCGAGTCCGAGCGCGCGTCCGAGGCGATTGCGCGGGCCGAGGCGCAACTCGAACGCGAGTCGCGCGAGCTCGAGCGCGAGGCGGAGCGCCTGTTGCGCATCGTCGAGCTCCAGAAGCGCGTCGACGGCAGCTTTCCCGAGACCAGCGAAGAGCTCGCGCAGGCGTGGGGTGAGCCGCAGGGGGACATGCGTTGGCTCGAGCGCACGAAGCCCGACGGGCGGCGCGTGCGCGTCGGCCAAGGTGCGAGCTGGCGTGCGCTGCCGCGCTCGTTTGCGTTCGAGTCCGGCCCCGCGCGGCCGTTCGGCCAGCTGTGGCTGTTCGGCGTGGCGCAGACGGCGCCGGGCGCCGAGCAGCCGCTCTCGGTCGCCGTGGCGCGCGCTCCTCTACTTCCGGGTTCCTCCGCGACCTCGCGCTCCGATGTGCGCCTCGTGGGCGCGGGCTCCGATCCAGCGCCGGTGGCGGCGGATCTCGAGTCGCTCGCGCTCGACTTGCGGCGCGGCGTGTGGGATGCGCGCGGCGCGGATCTCGTCGGCGTGCTCGTCGTGCCGCAGCGCGAGCGCGCGGAGGCGGTGCTCGGCCGCTACTCGCTGACGGAGCTCCTGCTCGCCGCCGGCATCACGGCGGTGTTCACGGTGTTGCTCTTCGCGGGCATCCTCACCGGACACCTCGTCGGACCGATCGAGCGTCTCGACCGCGCGCTGCGCGCGGGGCGGCCGGGCGAGGTCGAACCGGAAATCACGGACGAGGTCGGCAACCTCGCGGTGGCCGTGCGCGACTATTCCGAGCAGATCGCCGAGCGCGTGCGCGAGATGGAGCGCTTGCAGAGCGCGCAGGGCGAGCTGTCGCGGCGACTCGATCCCGATCAGGCTCGCGAGGCCATTTTGGCCTTCTTCGCGCGCCACACGCGGGCCACCGGGCTGGCGATCCTGTGGCGCGGCGAAGCGGGGGAGGAGCCGCGGATTTACGCCGAGGGGGGGTGCGAGCTGCCGCTGAGGGACGGGGCGCTCACGCTGCAGTCCGCGCTGGTGGCGGGCGAGCTCCTGACGATCGTCGATCGCGGGCAGAGCGCGGTCTTGACCGAGTTCGAGCGCACGGTGCTCGGAGCGGCTCGACGCGTGCTGTGTCTGCCGCTGGTCGCATCGGGTGAGACGCGCGGCGCGGTGGTGGTCGGCTTCGACTCGGACCTTCCGGGCAAGGATCAGGCGTTCCTGCTCGCCGCTGCGTCGCAGTCGGCGATCGTGCTCGAGAACGCGCGCCTCTATCGACAGGCCGTGCGCGATGCGGTCACCGGCTTCCTCTCGGATCCGGGCTTCCGTCAACGCGTGGCCGACGAGATCCGCCGCGCAGGCGCGGGCGCGGGCGTGACGCTGCTCCAGATTCACCTCGCGGGCCTGCCGCGCGATGACGAGCGCGCCGGCGAACGGCTGCGCGAGGCGGCCAGCCGTCTCTCGACCTCGATTCGCGCGGTGGCCGTGTTCGGTCGCTCGGGCGCGGCGGACTTCAAGCTGGCCCTGCCATGGCGCGGCTCGCCACCGGATGCGCGAGCCCTCGCCGCGAAGGTGGTCGATCGCCTCACCACGGGGGCGTGGCCCGACGGCGAGGCGGTGACCGGAATCTACAGCGCCCACGCCACGTGGCCGGTCGACGGCCCGAGCGCGCGCTTCGTGCTCGCGGTGCTCGAGGAGCGCATGGCCGAGGTCCAGTCGGGACTGCCGACGGTCAGCCTCGCTCAGCTCGCGGGCCTCGTGCCGGTGGACTTCGTGGCCGCGAGCCCGGTCATGCTCCAGTTGCTCGACACCCTGCGGCTGATCGCGGGGCAGGACTTCTCGGTGCTCATCGGCGGCGAGACCGGGGTCGGCAAGGACCGCGTCGCCGAGCTCGTCCACCGCTGGAGCACGCGCTCGAACGGCCCGCTGGTCCACGTGCACTGCCCCTCGCTCTCCGCCAGCCTGATCGAGGACGAGTTGTTCGGGCACGTGAAGGGCGCCTTCACGGGGGCCCATTCGCGGCGCGTGGGGCCCTTCGAGTACGCGGTCGGCGGCACGGTCGTGCTCGACGAGGTCGGCGGCCTGCCCGCGGCGGGTCAGGTCGCGCTGTTGCGCCTCTTGGAATCCAAGTCCGTCCAGCCGCTGGGATCGAGCTCGGCGATCGCGATCGACGTGCGCATCGTGGCGACCACCTCGGTCGACCTCGCGCGCGAGGTCGAGGCCGGGCGCTTCCGTCAGGATCTCTACTACCGGCTCAATGTGGCGCACGTGACCGTGCCGCCGCTCAGGCAACGGCGCGCCGCGATCCCCGAGCTGGTGGAGGCCTACGTGCGCCGCTTCAACGAGCGCGCCAACCGGCCGGTGACCGGAATCGACCCCAAGGTCTTCGACGCGCTCCACGACCACAGCTGGCCTGGCAACCTGCGCGAGCTGGAGAACGTGCTCGCCCGCTCCTGCCTGTTGGCTCAAGGGGGCGAACTGGGGCCGGAGCACCTGGCCTTGGTCGCGGTCGAGCCGAGCGGACCGGTCTCCTACGAGGACCTGGTGGGCGGGAGCCTGTCGGAGCGCGCCGCGCGGCTGCTCGAGCGGCTCGGCCCCGGCGACCGGACCAGCTCGGCGGAGTTCGCCGAGGTCGAAGGCATCTCCGCGCGCACGGCGCTGCGGGATCTGCAGTGGCTGGTCGAGCAGGGGTACCTCAGTCAGGAGGGCAGTCGGCGGGGCGCCCGCTTCCGCAGGACTTCGAGGGCCCTTCCGAGCCATTCTGGGCCACAACGGCACGTCTTTGGCGAATAATGGCGAATTGGACAGGGTCGGAGCGGGGCGTTGAGGGCGCGGGAGCGCGCCGCGTCGGGGATCCAGTGCGTGGTCATAAACCTCGCTGGTGAATGGGGTTAGGGCGCGATCACCGTGCGAAGTCGGCGCGAATCGGCTCGCTTGGACCAGACCTTGCCTAGCGTCGCTCCGACCGAGGAGACCCCCATGAACGCCCCGTACTGGATCCTATCGCTTGCCAGCCTGTTCACCCCTTCCACTCAGGCACCTGCACCGGCCGCTGGTTTCGAAGCCAGCGCGGAGGTGGACGCGGAGGTGGACGCGGAGGTGGACGCGGAGGTGGAGACGATGGCCCGTGAGTCCGTCCCGCTGGAGATCGTCGAGCTCAAGATCGTCGAGCTGGAGATCGTCGAGATGAACTT
>Ga0194120_10004284_pt1 | contig 22214 bp, 27 predicted proteins | sample TA2MahCa65mmetaG_FD_148642 | JGI IMG/M metagenome (GOLD analysis project Ga0194120, IMG submission 148642) | Freshwater microbial communities from Lake Tanganyika, Tanzania - TA2015019 Mahale Deep Cast 65m | ecosystem: Environmental > Aquatic > Freshwater > Lake | place: Tanzania: Lake... | reverse complement strand
GCGACCCCGAGAAGCGATGCGACTACTCCGATGTTAAACCCCGCCACGACACCCGCAAAAAGTTGGAGCACGCCGCTTGTGAGAGGTCGCCCTCCCGTGTGCGTTTGGTGTCCAAACAGTAACAGGGCGGCGATGCCCACAAGCAAGACTGCAATCACGCGATAGAGCGTGCCCGACTTTAGGCGGGTTGCCCATCCAGCCCCGAGCCAAGCACCGAGGAGACTGCCCGCCAGCAGATTGAGAATAATTGGCCAATGCGCGGCAACGTCGCCCAACGGAACCGCAGCCGCCCGAAACGGCAACGCCGAGGCGACGACCACAAGGCTCGTGGCCTTGTTGACGATCACCGCTTCAAGCGCCGCGAACCGAAACGCACCAATAAGCAGCGGCAGGCGGAATTCAGCCCCGCCCAAACCGATTAGCCCGCCAAGTGTTCCGATTATCGCCCCGCCGCCGAATGCCGCCGTTTTGGTGTACCGCACGCCTGCCCTCACCTTTACTGTAGCGTTGCATGGAACATGCCATGCTGAAAATAGGGGTGTTTCCGTCCAACAGGCGGCGCAAAAAATGCAGCATTAATAAGCTAGGCGCGCCAGTCGCTCGGGTGTGGGTTCTGACGGAAAAAGCCGTGGGTTCTGACGGAAGCAGGTGTGGGTTCTGACGGAAGGGGCTGTGGGTTCTGACGGAAAATATGAGCCCCGTGCACGCCATTTCGTCGCGCAAATCCTAGCTCATTTCGCCCCGCGCCTCACCGCTTAATATGTATCTAGTATCTTCAACAACACAGCGCGAACGGGGCGAGCGGACACCAGGCGCAGTCCGATAGTCCCCGGTTCTCGCACTGTGTGGTTTCCCAGGAAGAAGGGAATCGCTGTCAACTGGATATGAATAGGGGCATGACGTGTTCGCACCATCTGGTGGCGACATAAGGCGAAGCGCGCAAGTTCGCGGCGCATTTCTGTCTCGCCAATCAATTCACGCAGCAGATCCCAATGCGCTTCGAATTTGCGCGGCGAAGAATCAGCCGCCCCTTTCGATGGAAGACGGCTCGGGCCTCGAGAACAAGATCGGCGTTGCGCTCGCAGACGCCATGAAGCGCAAGGCGCAGTTCGTGTGGTCGCAGCGGCCAGCGATCTATCTCGTGCGCGATTCTCTCGACAAGAAGCTCTGCGACGTCATCATCGGGCTCGACACGGGCGATCCACGCGTCGCGACGTCGAAGCCCTATTATCGAACTGGCTATGTCTTCGTCAGCCGCGCCGATCGCGACCTCGACGTCAAATCCTGGTCGGACGCTCGGCTGAAGAAACTCGGCCGCATCGTCGTCGCATTCGGTTCTCCCGGCGAAACGCTGCTCAAAGACATGGGCCAGTATGAAGACAACATGGCCTATCTCTATTCGCTGGTGAACTTCAAATCGCCGCGCAATCAATACACGCAGATTGACCCCGCCCGCATGGTCGGCGAGGTGGTCAGCGGCGCCGCCGACATTGCGGTCGGCTTCGCGCCCGACGTCGCCCGCTACGTCAAATCGTCGGCCACGCCTCTGCGTATGACTTTGATCGAAGACGACGCGGCGAAAAGCAACGGCGAAAAAGTCCCGCAGCGTTTCGACCAATCGGTCGGCGTTCGGCGCGACGACAAAGCGCTGCTCGCCGAAATCGATCAGGCGCTTATCGCGGCGCGGCCGAAGATCGACGAAATCCTCAAGGCGGAAGGCGTTCCCCTTCTTCCCATCACCCAATAGATGCGCGGCGCACCAACGAAAACAGGACGAGAATTAAGTGTTGAAAAGCAAAAGAAGCCTTTCCCTGTCCCTCATCGGCGCCGCGGCCTCTCTCGTTGCGCTCGGCGCCATCGCGCAGACCGCAGGGATTACGTTCCGCAACACCATCACCGGCGAAGTGCTCAAGTTCGACGAGGCGCTCCCTGAAGGAAAAGACACCGAGGGCGTCAAGCAGTTCATGGCGACCGGCAAGAATTCCTATAACGAGGACGCGAGCTGCCTGAAGCAGGGCGAACAAATCTTCCTTTCGGCCTGCTCCGGCTGTCACGGTCATCTTGCAGAGGGAAAAATCGGCCCGGGCCTCAACGACGCCTATTGGACCTATCCGCAGAACGAAACTGACGAAGGGTTGTTCTCGACGATCTATGGCGGCGCGCAGGCGTCGATGGGACCGCAGTATCAGAACCTGACGCTCGACGAGATGCTTAAGGTGATGGCCTGGATCCGGCATCTCTTCAAGGAAGCGCCGGAAAAGGCAAGTTGGCTGACGGACGACCAGCGCAAGGCCTTCAAACCTTACGCGGGTCACGAAACCTTGCCGGACAATCCGCCCGGCAAGTGCCAGTCAAAGGCCAAGTAAGTTCCACGCCGCCGTCGCCGGGGGCGCAAACAAGGAGGCGCAAGCCTCGTATAAACGGAGGAAACTGGGATGCGTAAGATGCATTTCGCCGCGGCGCTCACCGTCGGCATTTTGTTTAGCGCCGGCAGCGCGCTCGCCTATGACGGCACCAAGTGCAAAGCGCCGGGAAACTGCTGGGAGCCGAAGCCCGGTTTCCCCGACAAGGTCGAGGGCTCGAAATACGATCCCAAGCACGATCCGAAGGAACTCGCCAAGCAGCAAGCGTCGATCCAGGGCATGGAAGAGCGCAATAAGAAGCGGGTCGAGAACTTCAAAAAGACCGGCAAGTGGGAATATGACGTGAGCAAGATCGCTCAATAAGTTTCATCGCGAGGGCGCGATGAATCTAGCGGCCACGATCTGGAGCCGGCGTATTCGACAACAGCGCAACGGCCCCATTCCCGAGATCGTGGCCGCCTTTTCCTTCCGGCGGCTAAGGTCAGGCCTTGAACGATACGCTACACGTCGTCCAGAAGCTTTCCGATTGGCGCGAACGCGCCCTTGAATTTGAACAGGAAATTCAAAAGGCGGTCGTCGGGCAAACGCGCGTCATCAGGCTTGTGACGATCTGCATCTTCGCCCGCGGCCATGTGCTGATCGAAGGCGATGTCGGCGTCGGCAAGACGACGCTGTTGCGTTCAGTGTCGCGCGCGCTTGGCGGCGATTTCGCTCGTGTCGAAGGCACGGTCGACATGATGCCGAGCGACATTCTCTATCATACCTACATTGGCGAAGACGGTCGGCCACGCGTCGATCCGTCTGAGTTGCTGAGATTGGCGGAAACGCTGCCGGTTTTCTTCTTCAACGAGATCAATCGCGCGCGCCCGCAGGTTCATTCGCTCTTGCTGCGCTTGATGGCGGAGCGGAGCGTGTCGGCGTTCAATCGCGTGCATCACTTTCCATATCTTAATGTGTTCGCCGACCGGAACATGGTAGAGCGCGAGGAAACATTTGAACTGCCGGCGGCCGCTCGCGACAGATTCTTCATGGAAATTCCTATGGGGGCGCCGGCTGACGAAGAAGCGCGGCGCAGACTCGTCTTCGATCCGGCGTTTCATGATACGGAAACGCTTATCGAGAGGGTGAGCTCTGGTTCATTTGATTACCGGAAGACGCCTGAAGTCGCGCGCGCGATTCAGACGCATGTGAAATCCAGCGAGGCGCTCGAACGCTATGTGCTCAATCTCTGGCAGGCGCTTATCCAACCCAGTTCCGCCGGCGTATCTCTGCCGGATATTGACCTCAGCACTCTGATCAAGGGCGGCGCGAGCCCGCGTGGCCTTGCGGCGCTTGTGCGCGCCGCACGCGTGCGCGCCTGGCTCGAGAGCCGCGATTATCTAATTCCCGAAGATGTGCGTGACGTGTTCATCGAGGTGATGTCGCACCGTATCTTTGTCGATCCTATCCACGCTTTGCGCGGCGACGACATCGTCAAGCGGCTGTGTCACGCAGCTTTCGACGCGACGCCAGTTCCATGAATAGCGTTGTAGATATTCTTTATCGACCGCGCGGACGCTTCGCGTCCAATCACGTCGGCGCGCATACCTCGAGCGAAGTCGGCGGCTTCGGAGTCTTTCGCGACCAGGCGCCTTTCATGCGCTATCCGGACGCACGTCGCATCGACGTTCGTGCGACCTTGCGTGATCCGTTTGGCGGAACCTATGTGCGCCGCTTCGAGCAAAGAACCGCGATCGACGTTTATGCGCTCGTGGACCTCTCAGCCTCCATGGGCTTCGTTGGCGCCGCGGATAGGTTTCGGGTCGCCGTGGACCTTTGCGCTGCGCTTGCCTATTCAACGACGCGCGTCGGCGATCGCTTTGGCCTATTCCCTTATGAAAGGGCCATGATCAATCAATCAACGCTTCCCGCCACGCGTTCGAGAAAGGCCGCGCTTGCCGCCGTCGAAAGGCTAGCCCTTGAAACGCCGCGCGGATCGAGCGCCGAAGGCGTCCTCGGCGCCGTAGCGGCTCTCGGCGCCACGCGTAAGCTGGTATTTCTCATCTCCGACTTTCGCTGGCCCGAGCCTCTGATCGAGCAAGCCTTCGATGCGCTTGCGCTGCATGATGTCGCGCCGCTCGTTCTGATCGACTCGGTTGAGACGGTGCCCCCGAAATGGGGCTTGATGGAGCTGCGTGACAGTGAGAGCGCCCGCCGTCAACTCCTCTTGATGAGGCCCGCGCTCCAGCGGCGTTGGATCGAAGCCGAGCAGGCGCGTCGGCGAAGTCTCGCTCGGCTCTCGTCGCTACGCAGTCGTGCGCCGATCTATATCAAGGACGGTTTCGATCCTATCGATCTCAGCATTCGTCTGACGGCGGCGTGAGGCGCGCGATGCGCATGGCATGTCTCGCTTTCGCGCTTTTCACAGCGTTTCCCGCCTCCGCACAGGACGTGACGATTCGCATCCACTCGGCGCGCCCATTCGGCTATTTCGTGGGCGATCTCATTCGTGCGCGCATCGACGTTTTAGCGCCTGCAGAAGCCGTGCTTTCGCGCGCCTCCTTGCCGAATCCAGGTCCGCTCACCGGTTTGCTTGATCTGCGGGACGTCAAACTTCGCGAGACAGTCGAAAATGGCGCGCGCCTGTGGCGTCTCGATCTCACTTATCAAAATTTTTACGTCGCGCTTGATGTGCGCGAAATCGAAATTCCTGCGTTCGATCTCTCCATGTCGACTGCCGCTGGCGTCGAGACCGTCAAGGTTCCTGCTTGGAGCGTAGGCGTCTCGCCATTGCGCGAGATTACGCCGCAGAAGCAGGAGGAGGCGACCGATTATATGCGCCCCGACGGTCCGGCGGTTTTCGTCGACAAGGCCACGCCGCGCAATCTCGCGGTCGGCGCGAGCGCCGCCGCCCTGCTGGCGCTCGCTCTCGTTGCGCGCGATCGCGCCTGGCCTCCCTTTCAACGGCGCAAAGTGCGCGTCTTCTCTGCGCTCGCGAACGAACTTTCCGCGCGGCGCATTGGGTCTGGCGATGGCGATTTCGGCGCGGCGATCCAGTCGGTGCATCGCGCGCTCGATACGGCAAATGGCGCGACTTTGCTTTCAGGCGATCTAGCGGATTTCCTGCGCAGACGTCCAGAATTCAGGCCGCTCCTGGCGGATTTGGAGAGGTTCTTCGCGGCGTCGAAGCAGCGTTTCTTTGGCGACGACAGGTCAGATGAGGATTTCGCCGCCGAGCAGCTCATTCAATTCGTGAGCGACCTCGCCAAGCAGGAGCGCGCGGCATGAGTACGCTCGGCTTTGATCATATTGAAGCGCTGGTTTTAGCGCCGCTGGCGCTGTTTCCGTTTCTGCGATCCGTCCTGCGCGACACGACAATGCCTTCGCTCCTGTCGACGCCTGCCGACAGGCTTTCAGCAATCGCGAGCAATGTCCTGAAACTCAGCGGAGTCGCTGCGATCGGCGGCGGCGTCTTTGGCGCCGCCGGGCCCTATCTCGCAGGCGCGGAAGTCGAGCGATTCTCGGAAGGCGCGCAGATCGTCATGCTGATCGATCGCAGCGGCAGCATGAACGAAACTTTCGCCGGCCGAACCCCGTCTGGCGGCGAGGAATCGAAAGCTGCCGCGGCGAAGCGCATTCTCAAGCGATTCGTCGAAGCGCGTCGTCATGATCTCGTCGGCGTCGCGGCATTTTCGACGGCGCCGATGCTGGTGACGCCGATCTCGGATCATATCGACGCCACCGAAGCCGCGATCGACGCCATCGACCGGCCCGGTCTCGATTACACGAATATCGCGCGCGGTCTTGCGATGGCGCTGTCGATGTTCAGAACGAGCGAGGCCGATCTGTCACGCACTGTTTTGCTCATATCAGACGGCGCCGGCGTCATCGATCCGAAGCAGCGCGACGACCTTAAGGCTGAGTTCCGCAAGACCAACGTCAGTCTCTACTGGTTGTTTCTGCGCACTGAGGGCAGCAGAGGCATTTCCGAGCAACCGGCGGGCGACGACGAGTCGCCGCAGGCCGCGCCGGAACGCCATCTCGATCTATTTTTCAGATCCCTCGGCGTTCCTTACCGCGCCTTTGAGGTAGAAAATGCCGACGAGACTGAGGCGGCGTTAAAGCAGATCGACCGCCTCGAACGCCATCCGGTTCACTACGTCGAAAAATTGCCGCGCACTGATTTGAGCGCGTCGGTATTTGCGCTGGCGCTTGTCGCCACGGCGCTGCTCGTCGCGGCGAAACTTGCGGAGACGCGGCTGGGCGTCGGAGGCCGCGCGCAATGATGCCTATCGCTGAGAGGATTGCGGCCGGACATGACAAAGTGCGCGCGCTTTGGCGCCAAACGCGATCGTCGATTCTGGTTGCGCTTTGTCTGGCGCTCATTGTGGCGACAGCTGCATCGCTCATCGACTGGCGCGGCGCGGTTGACGCCAATGACGCCGTTGAGTTGCTGCGGCAGGGCCGGGACGTCGCCGTCGATGTGAACGCCAAGCCGGAAGCGCTTGTCGCCCGCATCGCCTTTCTTGTCGCGCGAAGCGACATTGATCGTGCGCGCGCCCTGATCGAGGCGCTCGATCGAAGCGGAAGCGTCGAATTGCGTGCGCGGGGACATTACCTCCTCGCGAACGCGCTGCTGCGCAAGGCGTTCGATCAGATCCAACGCTCCGAGCTCGAAGCGGCCAATCCTTTTGTCAATCTGGCCAAGCGGGAATATCGCCGAGCCTTGCAGCTCGCACCCGAATACTGGGACGCGAAATACAATCTCGACGTGGCCGTTCGGCTTGTCCGGGATTTTCCGGATTTCGAGAGAAAGAGCGGCGACGAACTGAGCGCCGACCCCAAAAAACTCTGGACCGATATTCCCGGCAAGCCAAAGGGGCTTCCGTGATGCGGCCGGACTTGCGCGATCCACGACTCGTTTTGCTTGCGCTGGCGATGCTGTCGCTAGTCGCCACCTTTCTGGCGCCAAAGATTACGGTTCGGCGTCCGACTTTCGATTTCGTCGTCATCGTCGACATTACCGGCAGCATGAACGTTCGCGATTATGCGGCGTCTGACCGGCCGGTCAGCCGGCTCGAGGCGGTAAAGACGGCGCTTCGCACGACGCTCGCCGAATTGCCTTGTCCGTCGCGTGCTGGACTGGGAATTTTCAGCGAACGCAGGACATTTCTGCTGTTTGAGCCGATCGACGTCTGCGCCGATTTCGCTCCGCTCGTATCCGCGATTGATGCGCTCGACTGGCGCATGGCCTGGGAAGGCGACAGCCGTGTGTCGGCAGGCCTTTTCCGCGCCATCGATATCGCACGCGAATTAAAAAGCGATCTCCTGTTCTTCACTGACGGCCAGGAGGCGCCGCCGCTCCCGGCGCGCGGCGCGCCGTCTTTTGAAGGGCGCGCCGGCGAGGTGCGCGGGCTCATCGTCGGCGTCGGCGGTTATGAGCTTTCGCCAATCCCGAAATTTGATGACAGAGGACGTGAGATTGGATTCCTCGGCGTCGACGACGTTCCACATGAGAGCCGCTTCGGATTGCCGCCTGAAGGCGCTGAGCGGCGCGAGGGCTACAACGCGCGCAACGCGCCATTCGGCGCAACTGCCGCAGTCGGCGTCGAGCATCTGTCTTCGGTGAAGGAAGACTATCTTCGTTCGCTCGCAGAGAAGACCGGTCTTTCCTATGCCCATCTCGAAGGTGGAAAGGGACTGTGGAAGGACTACGCCGCAGTAGCCTCCATCCGGCCGCGTGACGCGACGTTTGACTTAACTCCGTTCTTCGGCGCGGCGGCTGCGCTTTTTACTTTTTCGGCGGCCGCCGGACCTTTGCTCGCGCAAGCTTTCGCTCAAGCGCGCCGAACTGCGCCCTTCATCCATCATCCTCAGCTAGGGAGATCCAAATGAGAAAGTTGTTGGGGCTTGTCGCTCTTCTGATTTGCGCGCCCGCGCTCGCCCACGGGCCGACGCCGATCAAGGTTGACGAGTCGATCGTCATCGCCGCCGATCCCAAAGCTGTGTGGGCCGTTGCTGGAAAATTCGATGGGCTCGCAAAGTGGAATCCTGACGTTCAGAGCGTAAAGGCCACGGGCGGAGATGCCCCGGGCGCCGAACGCGAAGTCACTTTCAAAAAGGGAGGCGTTTTGAAGGAAGGGCTCGATGAATATGATCCGGCGGCCTTCAAAATGTCGTGGCGTATGTCAGATCCAGACCTCGATGCGATGCCGGTGAGCTCCTATACGCTCACCTTCACGATCGAGCCTGCGTCGGGTGGAGGAAGCTTCGTGAAATGGTATGGCCGTCTCTATCGAGGCGATACGAGCAATGAGCCGCCGGAAAACCTCAATGACGATGCGGCGCGCGCGGCGATGTCGAGCTATTTGCACGATGGTCTTCAAGGCCTAAAACAGAAAGTGGAAGGAAAATAACTGCAGCAAATGCGTTTCCGCAGAGCGATCATTCTTGCAGGCGCCTGCGCGCTTTTTCGCCTCTTGCGGCGAAGAGAAGCGCAGCGCCGAACAGGATGACGTAATCGAGCCGGAGAGCCACAAGGGCGCAGATATATGGCTGCGCGCAACCGACGGAATCGAGCCTGCGCTCTGGCTCGCGCGGCGTGAAGCCGGCGCGGAGGTAGCGGAAGGCGAACGCGTTGTCGAGCGGATACGCGCAGCCCTGCTCTTGGTGCAGGCGCATTTCTTGGAGACCGACCGCATGCTTGCCAATCGCACGGCGCAGGTCGGGGAGATGCTTGCGGCGGACGGTCATGCGGAAGACTTCGCGCGATTAATCAGATCGCTTGTCGAGGTCGCGGCGACGGCGGGACAAAAGCAGACCTATGGCGAACTCTGCCAACACTATTACAATCTGCGCCACAGCGGCGTTGAACGCGAGCCGGCGCTGCGGATACTCGCTTCGCGCTATCGGACGCAAAAGCAATTCAGATAGCTGCGCCTAAACAAGCTTCATCGCGACTTTGTTTTCGACGGCGATGCGCAAAAGATCCGCTTTGGAGCGCGCGCCGAGCTTGCGCTTTAGCAAAATGCAATTATTCGCGACGGTCTTGTAGGAGACCTTCAGAATATGCGCGATCTCGGTCATATCCTTGCCGTCCGCCAGATTGCGCAGGATCTCGATTTCACGGCCGTTCAGCGCGTCGAGGGGATTGCTGGCGTGGCTCTGATCGGCGAATGCGAGCTTTAGCGCGAGAGTGTTGGAGAGATAGCGTTCGCCCCCAGCTACGGCGCGGATCGCCTTGATGAAGATTCGCGGGTCCTCGTTCTTGGCGACGTATCCGCGTGCGCCGCCCTCTATGGCGCGCGCGGCAAACACCGGATCATCATTCATGGTGAAAACGATGATTTTGGCGTTCACGTCCCGCTTCAAAATCCGCCGCAACAATTCGAAGCCGGAGACGCCGGGCAGGTTAATGTCGAGCACCACAACGTCGGGCGGTGCAGAGGCATAGGCGTCAAGCGCCTCGTCGGCGTTATGCGCCTCCAGCACTTCGATGTCTTTTTGTCCCGAAAGCATGCCACGGCAGCCCTCGATAACCATGGGGTGGTCGTCGACGATGAGAACGCGCATCCTTTTTTCGCTTGTTTGAGAGCCAGAACTTATGTTGTGGGTACCGGCAGTCTTGTCAATCGACTGTCAGCGTACGTCAACGGCAAAGCGTGGGACGCGGACGAGGGCGCTCATCATGCGCGGTTTTTCACTCAAGGCCAGACTCGGCTGGTTGATCGGCGTCGTGCTTGCCACGACGTTGCTGAGCAATCTTGCGATACAGCTCCTTCACGCCGGACCCCGGGTGCGTGCGGAAGCGGGAAGCAATCTCAGATTGATGCGGGAAGTTGTCTTGGCGACAATAGCAAATCTTCCCGAAAATGAAGATCCGGCGCCGGCGTTGCAACGCCTCTATGCGTCGCTCGGCAACCTTCGCCATGCAGATGTTGAGATCCTCGCCGCGAATGAAACGCCACCCGCGGATTGGCTGGAAAAAATCCGTCATTCCGATCGAGATGTTCCGGAATGGTTTGCGAAGCTGGTTGGCGCGTCGCCAAAGGTGATGACAATCCCCGTAATCGTCGGTGGACGCGCTTATAGCAACATTTTGTTGATCTCGAATCCATTCGACGAACTCGGAGAGATCTGGTCGGACATGGTGTGGCTTGCGGCCATCAGCCTCGCAGTCATGCTTGTTTTCCTGACGATCGTTCTCCTGTTCCTGCGCCAATCGCTTGCGCCTTTCGACGCGCTAAAGTCCGGGCTGGCGCAATTGGAAACTGGCAAGAGCGGCGTGCGCCTGCCGCTCAGCGGAGCGAGCGAATTCAGATCGATAGCCGCCGCTTTAAATTCGCTTGGCGCAACGCTCGATCGCGTTAAGCAGGAAAATCGCGAACTCATCGATCGGCTTATTCAGGTACAGGAAGGCGAACGCAAGGAAATCGCGCGCGATTTGCATGATGAGGCGGGCCCTTGCCTGTTCTCCATACGCGCCACTTCGGCGGCGCTACAGGAACTGGTCTCGCATCCCTCGCCCGATATCGACCGATTGAGACAGATAAGCGCAACGATCGACAACGCGAGCGAGTCGCTCCAATCGCTCTTCAGAGGTTTGCTTGGCCGGCTGCGGCCCAAGGGTCTTGAGGAGCTTGGTCTGGAGCCCGCGCTGAAAGCGCTTTTTGCGTCATGGGCGCTCACCCATCCCGAAGTCGATCTGCGGCTTGTCGTCCGCCACGATCTTTCCTCGCTCGATGAGGAGATGGCCCTCGCCGTCTATCGCTTGGTGCAGGAGGGCGTCACCAATATTTTTCGCCACTCCGGCGCGAATAGGGGCGCGGTCACTTTAGAATTCGGCTTGGAGGCGTCTTCCCATGAACAGGATGGCGACGCGCCGCAACTAAAAGTCACCATCGAGGACAATGGCGTCGGCATTTCAGAGCGCTTTGCTCCAGGCATGGGTCTTCTCGGCATGAACGAACGCGTGCGCGCGCTTGGCGGCGTGCAGCGGATTGAACGGCCCGAGCGCGGCGGCACGCGGATTATGGTGTCGCTTCCTTTGCGGGACGACGAATGACGTGACGCAGTCCGCATGCCGCCATTCGCGAGATGGGAAATTTTGGAAGCGCGAATGGCGAAAGTTTGAAGGTGAAACGCTTTGCGCCTCTCATTATTCTCGACCGGAGCCGCCGTCTCGGCGGAACGCGAATTTGGAGGAGCAACGCCAATGGCATGGTCGCAACCCACTATCGTTGAAATCTGCGTCGGCATGGAAATCACCAGCTACGAATCAGCTGAGATCTGATCATTCGTTTTCTCGAGGCCGGGGCCAAGGCAGTCTTGGGTCTGCAAATCGGGAAACGAATGCGCAGCGCCAGAAAGGTCAGTTCGCACAAGCGGCGCCGTCGTTAAGACGGCGACGCTTTTGTTTGTTGGACAGATTGCGACGCTCTTTGCGTCCAATCATGCGAATATTCGACCCTGGCGAGATCGCCGAACGCCTAATTCCCGTTCTTCGGACCTCGGGACGTTCCGCTGCGCCGAGGGGGGATCGGGATCTTCCTAAGTAAAGCGCTCGGTTGCTTTGTCACTCACGGCATTGTGCTGCTAGCACATTGTTTTTGAATGTCTTTGCCATTCAGGGCGCTTGCCCTACGAAAATTTGCCCCTAATCTGGAGAGAATCGAACCGCGAGGAGAAGGGCATGGCGTCCAGCGGCTTGCGTCTGCAGCTCGATGGCTATGGCCTGACGACGGCGAATATTCTCTATCGTCTGCCGGATTACCCCAAGATCATTCAGTCTTACGTCTGGCAGGAGTATGATCTCCATCCAGACTTCCCGGAACTGCGCAAATTCCTTGATTTCTGGAGGCGTAGCCTCGATGGCCCTCTCCATTCCGTCATCGTCGCGCATGCAAAGCTGATCAAGCCCGCCGAGATGAAGCTGCTCGACGGCGAATTTAGCGTCCACTGAGGGGGCGCCTTGCGGAACGAGCTTCGGCGAGACAAAATCGCCGAAGGTTTAGAGCGGGGCGGGCTGTGAGGGACGAAGCTGATCGGAAGTCTTGGGCGGACGTCTTGGAGGCCGCGGCGGCGATCGCCGTCGTGGTCGCGGCTTTCCTTTTCGCGAGGCAATATCGGGAAAGCCTTTCCTTCGAGGAAGACGTGGAGCCGCTCTCGCTGACTTTGCAGCGCGAAGCGGCTGAAGTGAACGCCACTCTTCCCGAAATGGTCAGCGAAGGCGTTCGCCTGGACAAGACGACGGCGGGACCGGGCAACATCTTCAATTACAACTATACGATTGTCGACGACGAAGCGGCTCGAACGCTGATCGGGAACGCCAAAAAACTCGCCGAATTAAAGAGCCAGCTGCACGAGCGCGTTTGTCTGACCATGCCGCAACATCGCACGAGCGGCGCCATTATCAGATATTTTCTGAAAGACAATAAAGGCGAGACGATTGCGGACGTTATGATTGACGCTAGCGACTGTTGAGAAGGGCGGGCTGACGCGCCGCGCCATCGAGTCACGAATTGTCCGGCGCGCTGCGGCCAAGAACTGATCGGCAACGGCTGAAGCGTTGTCCGAAGTTATATGCGCCGCGCGTCACCGATGATATAAACGAGATTGTGCAGTCCCACTTCATCGAAGGAAAACCAGTCGAACGGCTGACATTTGCGCCGCAGCCGCAGAGACGCCAGACGTCGTCGACGGGAGGCCATAACAGAAACTAGTTCTTAGGAGCCATGGCATGAAGATTTCCGCGCGTAACTGCCTTCCCGGAACCGTTAAACATATTCAAAAGGGCGCGACTACGGCGCATGTAACGATGGACGTCAACGGATTGACGGTCACAGCTTCAATAACCAACGAATCCGTCGAGGAGCTCGGACTTCGCGAAGGATCCAAAGTCAAAGCGGTCATCAAGTCTTCCGACGTGATGATTGCGGTCGACTAAAATTCGCGGGTGACCGAGGGAAGCTATTGCGCTGGAATGCGCGACGGCTTTCCATCGGCGCCGACGAAGGGAAATAGCCCGGCCTGGAAGCATTGCGTCATGTGAGCGGCTTTGGCGATGGCTTGCTCGGCCTGCTTCTTCGGCAGCGTCTCATTGGCGCTTTCGCTAAAGAGTTCGAGCCAGCGCGCAAAATGCTCCGGCTCAATCGGAAGATTAATATGCGCGGCGAAGGGATGGCCTTGGTAATGCTCCGTGCCGAGCAGGGTTTTGGACCAGAAATTTGCGACGATCCCCATGTGCTCGTCGAGACCGTCTATGGCCATAAAGATCGGCCCTAGCAACTGGTCTTCGGCGCCCTTGGCATAGAAGCGGCCCACGCAGTCGTCGATCGCAATTTCCAACTTCGCACGTTCAGTTGGGTCTCCTATCGGGGCAATGTCGGGTTCCATGGGGTTCTCCCTCAACGACTAGCGCTTGCCGCCGTCTCGCTCAGCGAGTCGACCTTGTTGCGCACGAATTCGGCCCGCAACGGCTTCGCCATAAATCCGTGCGCGCCGGCGGCGACGCATTCCTGGCCGAACCCGCTGGAAATCTGATCGACGATGACCAGGATTTTCGCTTCGGGGATGCGCGTCAAATATTCCTGAATGAGATCCAGGCCATTGGCGCGTATGACGCCTTCGGCAAGCACCAGCAGGCCCGGTCTTATTTCCTTCACCTTTGCGAGCGCGCCAGTTGCGCTCTCTAATTCATGCGCCTCATATCCATCGCGGAGCATGAATCGGATCGCCGCGCGAGAGATTTCGTTGTCGTCGACGACGAAAACACGCGTACTTTCAGAAACTTGTGTCGCGCTCCGCACGAAAAGTCTCGCTTGGGGTTGACCAAGAATATTCAAGGAGCAAGTTACATGCCGCGTGAAGCTTGGCTCAAAAGGCCAAAGCCTGAACGCAATGGACTCGACGCCTCTGTGGGCGTCGCCGCCAGCCTTCACCTCGTCTGGGCTATTCGCCGCGCACAGCCGCTCGCGCACAACAAAGCGTTCTACAGAGCAGCGTTCCAAGCGCGAGCATATTTTCGCGAGTTCTAAACACTGTCGGCGCATCTTCTTGGCGTTCTGCATCGCCGCCGACGCGCCTCTATTTCAATCCACCAATCCTGAGTCTAGTTTGGAATTAAAACGCTTCCAAACTAGATCTGTGGTAGAAAAGTAACAATCAAATACAAAATACATTTGCATGTGACTGAAACTATACAGATTACAATACTTCCATTCAGCTGTTTCTTCAATTGACCGCCGCCGTCGCGAAATTTAGCTTCGGTCAAGTCTTCGCAGACGCGGAGGACGATAACGCATAATCCTCCCCGGCGGTTCCAAATGAGCGACGTAAAGTCTCCAATTTCTCTTCGAATGTTGACTCAATCGCTTCCGAGGACCCGTGCTGGAGATTTGTCGTCGGTAAAGGCGCTGAGCGTCGCAGCGGCGCTTGCATCAAGCGTGAGCGCCTCGGCTTTGGCGCAATCCGCCGCGACGACGTTGCCCCCCGTCAAAGTCGACGCGCCGCAAGAAAAGCCGCGCGCGGCCATGCCGTCGAAACCCAAACCAGTTCTTGCTCAGCCGCGTCAAGCGCGGCAGCCAGGCGCCAATTCTGCAGCGGCGGGTAATCAGCAAGGCGCGCCCGGCGCTTCGAGCGCAGCCGGTCAGGGCGCAGGCGCGGGAGGCGTTCCGATCTTTGTCACGGCGCCGAACGCCAATCCTTACGCTGATCCGGTCGCGCCCTATAAGGTCGACCGGCTGGCGTCGACGAAATTCACCGAGCCGGTGCTCAACACGCCGCGCACGATCACGGTGCTGAGCAAGGAAGTGCTCGACGACAAGAACGCCTTCACTCTGCGCGAAATCGGCCGCAGCACGGCGGGCGTGACGCTGGGCACGGGCGAAGGCGGCAACGCCTTTGGCGATCGCTTCTTCATTCGAGGCTTCGACGTTCGCAACGACATTTTCGTCGATGGCATTCGCGATCCTGGCGTCAGCATCCGCGAGAACTTCTACACTGAGCAGGTTGAAATTCTGCGCGGCCCCGGGTCGACATTCGCAGGCCGCGGCACTGCAGGCGGCGCGATCAACATCGTCACCAAACAGGCGACCGATCGCGATTTTGTCGATCTCAACACGATCGGCGGCTTCTCCGATCACATGAAGCGGGTGACGCTTGACGTCAACAAAGCGATCAGCCCGATCCTCGCGGTTCGCATCAATGCGCTTTGGCATGACTCGAATGTCGCGGGACGCGGATTTATCACCGACTACCGCGATGGCGTCGCCGGCTCGGTGGTGTTCAAGCCGCTGCCCGACCTGACGCTCACGGGACAATATACGCACGTTTATCAGAAGGGTTTGCCGGACTTCGGCGTTCCTTACAATCGAGTTTGGAACCGTCCGTTCCCCGAAGGCGTTATCCCGCGTTACAACTGGTATGGCTTCCTTGATCGCGATTTCCAAGTCGCGTTGCAGAATTTCGGCACGTTCACTGCGCATTATCGCTACAATGACAATCTCGTCATTGATAATAGGTTCCGACAGGGCCGGTCGGTTCTCGATTACATCGGTTCCTTGGCTGGAAGCGCCAACCTCTTTCGCGGCACCGTCAGCATCGGCGCTCAAAGCCGGTATCAGGTCGTCAATATCCTCGACAATCAGACTGAAGCGACCATCAAGCTCGAAACCGGCCCGATTAAACACGCGCTTGTCGCTGGCGTCGAATTTGCGCGAGAGGGCGTGACGCGCACCAACTACCAAGGCCTTTCATCGGAGCTGAACGGAATCCCGTCAGGCAATACCGTTACATGCAACCTCTATCTGCCCTGCACCTATCTGCCATTCCTAAATACGCCCTATCGCAACACCAATCCGACGCGCATCGCCGTCGACACCAAATCGGGCTATCTGATCGAGACGGCGAACTATCAGGATGTCGTGCTCGTGAACGGCGGCGCGCGCTTCGATGCTTACGACACCACGGCCCGCACTGAGACGCTGTCGACTTTCGCCGAGAATCATTCTGGGCTGTTCAATTGGAACGCTGGCGTCGTCTTCAAGCCCTTCCCCAACGTCAGCGCCTACGCCGCTTACGCCACCTCGGCGACTCCCGTCGGCGCGGAGCTCGACGGCGGCGCCGCGAATTACGGCGGCTTGACTACGGCGGCGCAAATCTTTCCTCCCCAAATCAACAAGGCTGGAGAGGTTGGTCTGAAATGGGAGCTGTTCGACAGGCATCTGCTTGCGACCGCCGCTTTCTTTCGGACGGATGTGACTGGCGCGCGAGAAGTGAATTCTGGCGTCACTACCGGCAATGCGGCTTATTTCGTCGATGGCATCGATCTCGAAGCCGCGGGCAATATCACAGACAGATGGATGATCCTTGGCGGTATCGTGCTGATGGAGTCGCAAGTGACCAGCTCCTATGCGCGAACGAATATCGGTCTTAAACTTGCCAATATCGCCCATGAATCCTTCAGCCTGCTGTCGAAGTATAAGGCCGGCGAATTGCTTGGCCTTGCGCCAGACGTGCTCGAAATCGGCGGCCAGGCGATTTATCGTTCCAGAATCTATGGCGGCAACAATATCGTCGCCAACGGCGGCTCAGCGTTCAACGCCTACGGCTGGCCCGCGCCGACCACGGCAAATCCCGTCCTGAACGTGCCCACGGTCCTGCCTTCCTATTGGCGCTTCGATCTTTTTGCGGAGGGCAAGATTGGCCCTAACATCACCATGAAGCTCTCCGTCAACAATCTCTTCGACCGCACGATCTATGACGCCTTCTATCAGACGGCGACGCCCTTCGTGCAGATGTCGCCCGGCCGCGCCGTTTATTTCGAAACGCGCGTCTTGTTCTAGGAGCCGCATCGATGCTTGCTCACATACAAGGAGCGCTCGAAAAAGATGATGTCGCCGCCATTCGCGAGGCGATGAGGCAGGCGAAGTGGGAGGGCGGCGACTCGACCGCGGGCGCGAACGCCGGCGAGATGAAGCGCAATCAGCAGCTTCCGCCAGAGTCCGAACTCTCACGCACGCTCGGAAGTCGGCTGCTCTCCGCGCTCCTCGCCAATCCCGCCTTTGTTTCGGCCGCTGTCCCGCTGCGCATATATCCGCCGCTCTTTAATCGTTACGGCGTTGGCGACCACTTCGATCCCCATGTCGACAACGCCATACGGGGCGACGCCGTGACGGGCGCCCGCATTCGCGTCGACCTCGCCGCAACCTTGCTGCTCTCCGAGCCTGAAGAATATGATGGCGGCGAATTGATCGTCGAAGATATTTACGGGTCGAGAAGATTTAAGCCGCCTGCGGGCGATCTCATCCTCTATTCGGCCGGCAGCCTTCATATGGTGACGCCGGTCACGAGCGGCCTACGTCTCGCCTCATTTTTGTGGCTGCAAAGCATGATCCGCGCTGATGAAGGGCGCAGCCTCGTTTGCGATCTTGACGAATCGATACGGGAACTCGCGCCGCGCGTGGGTTCAGACGATCCGGATCTGCGCAAGCTCGTGACCGTCTACCACAATCTCATCCGTTATTGGGGAGAAGCATAGCGCTGATGCTGATTTGCATACCAGAAGTTCTTTCCAAGCAGCAGGTGGCGTTTTTTCGCGCAGCCATGGACAAGGCGCCATGGGAGGACGGCCGCTCGACGGCCGGCGCACAATCCTCTCTGGTGAAGAACAATCTCCAACTGCCGCAAGCCGGAGAAGTCGCCCGGGAACTTGGCGAACATGTCCTCGAGGCGCTTGCGCAGTCGTCGATGTTCGTCTCGGCGGCGCTGCCGCACAAGATCTTTCCGCCGCTCTTCAATCGCTATGGCGTCGGTCAGAACTTTGGACTGCACGTCGATAATGCGATCCGCGGCATCCCCGGAACGCCCATCCGCATTCGCACCGATCTTTCTTGCACGCTGTTCCTCTCTGAAGCAGAAGAATATGACGGCGGAGAGCTGGTCATAGAGGATCGAGTGGGTCAGCAGGAGGTGAAACTTCCTGCCGGCGATCTCGTGCTTTATCCTTCAACCAGTCTTCATCTTGTTCGGGGCGTCACGCGCGGCGAGCGCATCGCTTCTTTCTTTTGGCTGCAGAGCATGATTCGCGACAATGTGGCCCGCGCTTTGCTCTTCGATCTTGACCAGGCGATTCAATCGCTGACGACGAAGTTTGGCGCTGGCGATCCGGCTTGCGTCAAACTCTCAGGCATCTATCACAATCTGATCCGCACATGGGCTGAAGCATGAAAAATCTTTTGCAATTTCTCGTGATCTCAAGCGCCGCGCTTCTCCTTGCGCCAAGCGGCGTAGCGGCGCAGGCAAATCATCCTGCGCTCGACGCGGCGATTGCGGCCAACAAGCCTCACGATCTTTCTGTCTGGACGATGTTCGTCAACGCCGACATCGTTGTGAAGATCGTGATGATCGGTCTGCTGCTCGCCTCCGTCGCGACATGGACGATCCTCATCGCCAAAACGATCGAGTTGAAACGCGCGCGCGAACGCGTTGTGGCGGCGATCGGCCGTCTCTCGGAAGCGCGTGGGCTTTCCGAGGCGCGGCTGGCGCTTGGCGGCGGCGATCGTCTGACGCAGTCCCTACTCGGGGAGGCGACGCGGGAAATGAAGCTGTCGTCCGACATCATCGCGGCCCCGGGCGTGAAGGAGCGCATCGCGGGCTGTTATGCGGAAATCGAGCGCGCTCAGGCGCTCGCTATCAAACAGGGCACGGGACTGCTCGCCTCTGTCGGATCGACAGCGCCGTTCATCGGTCTTTTCGGCACGGTCTGGGGCATCATGAACAGCTTCATCGGCATCTCGAAAGCGCAGACGACCAACCTCGCCGTTGTTGCGCCGGGCATCGCTGAAGCGCTGCTGGCGACGGCGATCGGTCTCTTCGCCGCTATACCGGCGGTGCTGATCTACAATCATCTTGCGCGCCAGGCGACGGCCTATCTCGAACTCGTCTCCAATCTTTCCGGCGAGTTGCTTCGCATTGTCTCGCGCGATCTCGATCGCGCCGGACACGCCGCAACGAAAATTCACGCGGCGGAGTAGCACATGGCCGTTCATCTCAAGAGCGATCTTCAAGAAACGCACGAGATCAACGTCACGCCGTTCATCGACGTGATGCTCGTGCTGCTCATCATCTTCATGGTGGCGGCGCCCCTCGCCACCGTCGATCTTCCCGTCGATTTGCCGGCCTCCAACGCGGCGCCTCATGAGAAGCCCGATAAGCCCGTCTATGTGACGATTCAATCCGATCTTGGGCTCGCTCTTGGCGAAACGCCGGTCAAGCGAAAGGATCTCGTTTCAGCGCTCGACGCGCATCTCGGCGACAAATCCAAACGCATCTATCTGCGAGCGGACTCCGCCGTGCCCTACGGCGAGATGATGGCGGTGCTAGAGAGTCTGCGCGCAGGCGGCTATTTGCGCGTTGCGCTCGTCGCGCTGGACGCTGGCGGCAAGGAGCCTTCCGCGCAATGAGCGCCGCCGTCGCTCTCCAGAATCCGCAATCGAACGGCAAGCTTTGGGGCGTCGCCGTCGCTTTCGCAGTGCTTCTGCATGTCGGCGGCGCGGTCGCCGCACTGGTGACTCTGCAAGGCGATGACGAGAACGCTTCCGGCGCCCCGGCGATCGAAATATCTCTCGAGCCGGCCGCGCCGCGCGACGCCGAGGCCGCGGATCTGCCGCCCGGACCTCTCGCTCACGAAGCAGCGGCCGCCGCGCCTTCCGCCGCCGCATCCGAGGCGAAGGAGGCGAAAGAGGAGCAGATAGCGCGGACCGAAGCCGAGGACGCCGAACTCACGCACAACACAACCCCGGATAAGCCGGTCGAGGAAGAAAAAAAGGTTCAGGCCCAGCCAGTTGTTTCCGCTGAGTCGGCGGCCTCCGAAGCGACGGTGCCGCCCAAGTCCGACGTTGAGCGAGAGTCCGATAAACCGGTATCGCCGGTCCAGGGCGCTGACGTCAAAGCGAACGCGATTAAGCTCACTTGGCAAAAGGCGCTGCTCTCCCATCTCAACCGCCACAAGCGCTATCCGACGGCGGGCGGCCGTCGAACGGCCGAAGCGAGCATCTCATTCACGCTCGACCGACGAGGCCATGTCATTAGCTACAGCATCAAGCGTTCAGCGGGACATCCGGCCTTTGACGAAGCGGCGCTCTCGATGATGAAGCGCGCCGATCCCGTCCCGGCCCCGCCGCCAGTTATCGCCGATGAAGGATTAACCTTCGAGGTTCCGGTGCAATTTCGCGCCGTCGGAAAGTGAGTTGCGTCTAGATATGCTGACGCAGGCAGATTGATCGATGCTTGCGAAGGGCGGAATCGACAGTCGAACCTAAAGCTTGTGAGAGCTAACTTGAGTTCTCCACAAGGCATTTTGCCTGCCAAGCTTTTCTATTTCTTAAAAAATTTGGAGCATTGTCGGAACCGATTTGCGAATCGGCGCTTCAATAAGCCGTGTGGAGGGCTGCTCATGTCGCCACATGAAAAACGAGCGATATGGATAGATGCGGCAATGAGACGGAATCAATTGGCATGCGAGGCGCTCGATTCGGAGCGAAGCGTCATGCGACTCGGCGAGCAGCTCAGACGGCAATTTTCTGATGTCACTTTGGAGCCTCTGCCGGAAGACATGCTCGTTCTCCTGGAAGAGCTGAGCCAGGCGGCTGAGTGAACGATGCGGATGAGCGCTCGAAGCTTAATGCGCCTTGCTTGAACGATCGGTGAAATCCAGTTTCACGAGAAGATCTTTGATATCCTCCGGCACTGGCTTCAGGATCAAATCCACATAAAGGAGCGAAAAGCGTTTTCCGAGCGCTTCGCTCATTGAGCGCAAAAGCAGCGCTTTCTTGCCTTGTCTCAAGCCGATTTTCGGTGAAGCGATTGTCATGGCGAACGTTCCTCTGGTTTGAAGAGCGACTGCCGGGCGGATAGCTCATCGCGCGTGTCTTTGGCCGCGAATAAGCGTTCGGCCGACTGGTCGGCAAATCGGAAAGACTCGCCGCCCCTGACCAATCGTGACCTGCCGCGCTTCGAGCGATATTCGATGATGAACGGGCGAACAGCTTTCTTCATTGAGCGATCTTCGTCTTGAGAGCGCCGCGACAATAAAACTTCTCCGCCGCGCCAAATGTTCCGGCTTTCGAATGTGCGAAGCGAATACTCCTGCTACTCGGGTTCGCAAACTTCCAAAAAGAAACGCCAGCGAGTTCGACTCGCCGGCGTCTTGCAACGATACGCTGCCGTTAGTGGCGCGACATCCAGTCGTCGATCTGTTTTTTGGCCTTGTCCTTGGCCACGCCGTAGCGCTCCTGGATCATGCCTTCGAGCTGCTCGCGGTTGCCGTTGATCCGCGCAATATCGTCGTCCGTGAGCTTGCCCCATTGCTCCCTGACATTGCCTTTGAACTTCTTCCAGTTGCCTTCGATCGTGTCCCAGTTCATGGATTCCTCCTTGTCAGGGGACGGCCGCAATCGCGGCGGACGCCTTCGAAAGCGAGCCCGGGCCTAGCTTTCAAGACCGATTAACCTTTCGCTCGCGCAAATGTTCCAACCTGACTTGCGTTCTCGCTCAAATTTAAAGTCCGTCTCGCTAGAGATAAGTATTTGCGGTTGCGCAGAAACTGGCGCGCGCGTCTATCCCGAAAACCTCGAAATTCGTCCATTCTGCCAATCCGTTAGGACGGCTCGGCGACAGCCAGAAGCGAATTGCGGGGACCTGTCATCAGGGCGTGAGCAAACCGCTCTACGGTCAAGAATATTTGCTGAAGGACTTCCCCGAGCGCGGCGGGAAGACCGCGCCCTGACCGTCGGCTTTTCGTTCAATTGACGGCCACATCAGCGGGCGCTTTTTTTTAGCCTTTCGAAGAGAATGGGTCGCGAATGTCTTAAT
>Ga0194120_10004282_pt1 | contig 22215 bp, 18 predicted proteins | sample TA2MahCa65mmetaG_FD_148642 | JGI IMG/M metagenome (GOLD analysis project Ga0194120, IMG submission 148642) | Freshwater microbial communities from Lake Tanganyika, Tanzania - TA2015019 Mahale Deep Cast 65m | ecosystem: Environmental > Aquatic > Freshwater > Lake | place: Tanzania: Lake... | reverse complement strand
CGCGCGACGCGAACGGCCGCTCGGCGCTGATGCTCGCCGCATCCGCCGGGCGGCTGGGCAGCGCAGACCTCCTGATCGCCGCGGGCGCCGCGCTCGACTCGAGGGACGACGCCGGCACGACCGCACTGCGCGCGGCCGTCGCCTCCGGGCACGTCGACGTGGTCGAGCGGCTCGCGAAGGCCGGCGCCGATGTCGACGCGTCGAGCCGCAACGGCCAGACACCGCTGATGTACGCGGTGGGAAAGGGGCACGTCCCGATGGTGGAGCTGCTGCTCGCCAATCGAGCGGCTCCGAACCAGCGCGACCCGGCCGGCCGGACGGCCCTGCAGCAGGCGGCTGCCTCGGGTCAGACGGAGATCGCGCGCAAGCTCCTCGGCGCGGGAGCGGATCCGAACATCGCGTCGCTCGCGGGCGAGACGCCGCTGCAGCAGGCGTCGCGCCGCGGCCATCGCGACATCGTCTCGCTGCTGGTCGAGGCGGGTGCCGCGCCCGGCGACGCCGATCGCGACGGCTGGACCGCGCTGATGCGCGCGGCGGCGGCGGGCGATCCCGAGATCGTGCAGGTGCTGCAGAAGGCCGGCGCCGACCCGAACGCCGCGAACCTGGCCGGCCAGACTTCGCTCCATCTCGCGGCGCGCGGCGGACACGTTCGCGTCGTAGAGCTTCTGCTCGCGGCGGGTGCGGATCCGCTGGCCCGCGATATGAAAGGGCGAACGCCGCTGATGGAGGCGTACGACCGCGATCAGATCCGCGTCTTCGCGCTGATCGACCAGGCCGGCTCGGCGGCCTGGGCCAGGCTCGCGGAGGACGGCGCGGGGGCCGGCGCAGCGAGTGCGGCTCGCGCGCGCCTTCGGGACGAGCGCGAGCTGATCGAGGCGTCGCGCCAGGGAAATCTCGAGCAGGTGCGCAAGCTGCTCGCGCGCGGCGTTCCGGCATCCGCGCGCGATTTCCGCGGCTGGAGCGCGATCCTGTACGCGTCGCTGGCCGGCCGCACCGAGATCGTGAAGGAGCTGCTGCAGCACGGCGCGAAGCCCGGCGAGGCGAACGATCTCGGTGGGACTCCGCTGATGGCCGCGGCGAGCGGCGACCGCGTCGAGATCGTCGCCGGGCTGCTCTCGCTCTCGGTCGACGTGAACGCGCGCGACCGCGACGGGATGACCGCGCTCACCTTCGCGGCAGCCAACGGGAACCTGCGCAGCGCAGCACTTCTGCTCGACGCCGGAGCCGACATCGAGCACCGCGACGAGCGCTCCCTCACGCCGCTCATGGCCGCGGCGCTCGGGGGCTACAGCGAGGTCGTGAGCCACCTGCTCGAGCGCGGAGCGAATCCCGACGCGGTCGGCCGCGGCGGCGTCACCGCGCGAAGCCTCGCGGAGGAGCGGCGCTTCGGGGACGTCGTGAACACGCTCGACAAGTGGAAGCGGACCTCGGCGGCCAGCACCGCCAAGCCGGGTGAGGCGCCCAGTCCGCCCTGACCAAGCGCTCCCCGCGCCGGGCTCAGCTCGCGCGCCGCAGGGCCACGCGCAGGCTCTCCCCGCTCATCTCCGTGACGTGTGACGCGTAGCCCGCATCGTCGGGCGCGGGACCGAGCGTGAGCTCGGTCGCGAGCGTCTGCTCCGCGATGTAGCTGCGAAAGCGCCCCGCGGCGTCGCGCCAGTCCTCGGGCAGCTCGAGCGCGAGCAGGATCCGATCGGAGACGTGCAGGCCGGCTTCGCGGCGCACCTGCTGCACCGCGCGCACGACGTCGCGCGCGACGCCCTCGTGCGCCAGCTCCTCGTCGATCGCCAGCTCGAGGATCACGATCGCGTCGTTCGCGGCCAGCGGCTGGCAGGCGACGCCCTCGCGCGGCTCGAGCAGGAGCGCGAAGTCGTCGCCGCGCAGGACTTCGCCCTCGACCCGGACCGAGCCGTCCGGTTCGCGGCTGAAGCGACCGGCCTTCGCCGCGGCGATCACGCTCTGGGTCTTGCCGCCCAGCCGCTTGCCGACCGCGCGCGCGTTCACCTGCAGCCGGAACGCGGCGTAGCGGTCGATCTCGGCCGAGAGCTCGACGCTCTTCACGTTCACCTCGTCGGCGACGAGCTCGACGAACGGCCGCAGGCTCTCGACCTCCGCGCCCGCGACGATCAGCGTGCGCAGCGGCTGGCGCACGCGCAGGTCGTGCGTGCGGCGCAATGCGAGCGCCGCCGAGCAGACCTCGCGCGCGCCGTCCATCGCGCGCACCAGTCCGGCGTCGGCGGGCAGCGCCTCGGCGCTCGGCCAGTCGCACAGGTGCACGCTCTCCTCGCCGGTCAGGCCGCGGTGGATCTCCTCGGTCACCAGCGGGAGCAGCGGGCTTGCGACACGGAGAAGCGTCACCAGCACCGTGTACAGCGTGTCGTAGGCGTCGCGCTTGTCGGCGCTTCCCTCGGCGGCCGCGCCCGGTTCGGCCCAGAAGCGGTCGCGGCTGCGGCGGATGTACCAGTTGTTCAGCGCGTCGATGAAGCCCGCGATCTCGGCGCAGGCGCCGGGGATGTCGTACGCGTCGAAGGCGCGCTCCACGCCCTCGATCAGGGCGCGCGTCTTGGCCAGGATGTAGCGGTCGAGCACGCCGTTCGCGTCGCTGCGGTGCGTGGCGCGCACGCCGTCCGCGTTCGCGTACAGGCTGAAGAAGTACCAGGCGTTCCAGATCGGCTTGGTCACCAGCCGCACGACCTCGCGGATCGCCTGTCCCTCGCGGTCGATCTGCAGGTCGTGCCCGCGCAGGATGCCGGAGCTGACCAGGAACCAGCGCAGCGCGTCCGCGCCGTACGTCGAGAAGATCTCCTCGGGGCTCGGGTAGTTCTTCAGGCGCTTGGAGAGCTTCTGCGCGTTCTCGTCCAGGACCACGCCGTGGCAGATGCAGTTCTGGAATGGCGGCCGGTCGAAGAGCGCGGTCGCCAGCACGTGCATGGTGTAGAACCAGCCGCGCGTCTGCGCGACGTACTCGACGATGAAGTCGGCGGGGAAGTGGTTCTCGAACCAGTCGCGGTTCTCGAACGGGTAGTGCACCTGCGCGAACGGCATCGAGCCCGACTCGAACCAGCAGTCGAGCACGTCGGGCACGCGCCGCATCATCGCCGCGCCCGACGGGTCGTCTGGATTGGGGCGCACGAGCGCGTCGATCCCGGGCCGGTGCAGGTCGTCGGGACGCACGCCGAAGTCGCGCTCCAGCTCGTCGAGGCTGCCGTAGACGTCGATGCGCGGGAAGCGCGGGTCGTCGCTCACCCAGACCGGGATCGGCGAGCCCCAGAAGCGGTTGCGGCTGATCGACCAGTCGCGCGCGCCTTCCAGCCACTTTCCGAACAGCCCGTCGCGGATGTGGCCCGGAACCCAGTTGATCTCTCGGTTCAGCTCGACCATCCGCTCGCGGATCGCCGTCACCTTCACGAACCAGGAGCTCATCGCGCGGTAGATCAGCGGCGTGTCGGTGCGCCAGCAGTGCGGGTAGTTGTGCAGGATCGTCGCCTGCTTCACGAGCACGCCGCGATCCTTCAGGTCGCGGATGATCGGGCGATTCGCGTCGAAGACCAGCTCGCCCGCCCAGGGCGCGACGTCCCGCGTGAAGCGGCCGGTCTCGTCGACGGGGCAGACCACGGGGATGCCGGCCTCCCGACACGCGGCCATGTCGTCCTCGCCGAAGCCCGGCGCCATGTGCACGACGCCGGTTCCCTCATCGGTGCTGACGAAGTCGGCGGCGAGCACGCGGAACGCGTTCGGCGTCGCGGCGAAGAACGGGTAGAGCGGGGTGTAGCTGCGCCCCGCGAGCTCCGCGCCGCGGACGCTTCCGATTCGCGAATAGCCCTCGAGCTCGCTCGTGTAGCTCTCGGCCGCGGCGGCGCCGAGCGCGACGCGGTCTTCGCCCTTCGCGAAGATCGCGTACTCGATCTCGGCCCCGACCGCGAGCGCGAGGTTCGACGGCAGCGTCCAGGGCGTCGTGGTCCAGACCCACAGGTCGAGCGCCGGCGCGGACTCGCTTTCGTGAAGCGAGAAGCGCAGCGTGACCGCCGGGTCCTGGCGCTCTCGGTAGGCGTTGTCGAGCCGCGTCTCGAAGTTCGAGACCGGCGTCTGCGCCGCCCACGAGTAGGGCATCACGCGGTAGCCCTCGTAGATCAGGCCCTTGTCGTAGAGCTTCTTGAACGCCCACATGACGCTCTCCATGAAGGAGAGATCCATCGTCTTGTAGTCGTGCTTGAAGTCGACCCAGCGCGCCTGGCGGGTCACCGTCTCCTGCCACGCTTCGGTGTAGCGCATGACCGACGAGCGGCAGTAGTCGTTGAACTCGTCGACGCCGTAGCTCGTGATCTGCGCGCGGCCCGCGATCCCGAGCTCCTTCTCGGCCTCCATCTCGGCCGGCAGGCCGTGGCAGTCCCAGCCGAAGCGCCGCTCGACGCGGCGTCCGCGCAGCGTCTGGTAGCGCGGCACGATGTCCTTCACGAAGCCGGTCAGAAGATGCCCGTAGTGCGGCAGGCCGTTGGCGAACGGCGGGCCGTCGTAGAAGACGTACTCGTTCGCGCCGTCGGGCCCGGCCGGCCGCTGCTCGACCGAGCGCTCGAAGACGCGCTGCTTGCGCCAGCGCTCGAGCACCGCGAGCTCGAGCCGCGGGAAGTCCGGCGACGGCTCGACCTCGGGGTACGGTTTCTTCGCGCCGTCGTGCTTCATGGGCGCCTGAAGCTACCGGCGGGGGCGGGGGGGCGCAAAAAAGGCCTGCGATCCTCGGGACATACCTTCGGGGGCTTGCCGCCGCGGCTGGCCCTTGGTAGCGTACCGACCAGTCGGTCGGTAACGGAGAAGGAGCCGATGGCGAAGCGCGCGGCCGGACGGAAGCCCGAGGTGAGCCGGGGAGAGATCCTCGACGCGGCGCTCGGCTGCTTCGCCGCGCGCGGCTACCACGAGACCTCGATGGACGACATCGCGTCCCGCGCGGGTCTCTCGAAGGGCGCGATCTACTGGCACTTCGCGGGCAAGCGCGAGCTCTTCCTCGCGCTGGTCGACCGATTCTCCGAGCACGCGCTCGGGTCGCTCGCGGCCGTGGCCGACGCGCCCGACTGGCGCGCGGCGCTTCGCGCGATCTTCGCGAACGTGCGCGCGCAGCTCGACTCAGGCATGCAGATCTTCCGGCTCGGGCTCGAGTACATCGCGCTCTGCGCTCGCGACGAGGAGATCCGAGTGCGGGCCGAGCGCGCGCAGGGCGTCTGGAAGGCGGCGGTCGAGAAGCAGATCGCGCGCGGCGTGGCGGCGGGCGAGCTGCGCGAGGTCGACGCGGGCGCCGTGGGCCAGCTGATCGACGCCGCGATCGACGGGCTGATGCTCGCGCGAATGATGCGGCCCGATCTCGACCTGGAGCCGGCCTGGATTGCGGCGGAGGAGATCTTCTGGCGGGGGCTGCGCGCATGAAGGCATTTCGGATCGCGCGGATCGCACTCGCGGCGCTGTCACTGGCCGGTGGCGCGCCGCGCGCCGAGGAGATCGACGCGCACGAGCTCGTTCGCCGCGCCGAGGACGCGCTGCGCGGAAAGTCGTCGGCGATGAAGCTGCGCATGACGATCACGACCCCGCGCTGGACGCGCGAGCTCGTGATCCGCAGCTTCGACGATCAGGCGGGCGACCGCAGCTTCTCGCGCGTGCTCGAGCCGCCCAAGGACAAGGGCACCGGCTTCCTGCGCGACCACGACGCGTTCTGGACCTGGCTGCCGCGCGTGGAGCGGGCGATGCGGATCCCGCCCTCGATGATGCTGCAGCCGTGGATGGGCAGCGACTTCACCAACGACGACCTCGCGCGCGAGTCGTCGCTGCAGAAGGACTACGAGCCCACGGCGCTGGGCGAGAAAGAGATCGGCGGCGTCGCGGCGCTGGGGATCCTGCTCCTGCCCAAGCCCGAGGCGCCGGTGGTCTGGGCGCGAATGGAGCTATGGGTCGAGAAGCAGCGCCTGGCGCCGCTGCTCTTCGTCTACTACGACGAGCCCGAGCCGGGCAAGTTCGAGGCGCTGCGCGAGCTGCGCTTCTCGGACGTGCGGATCGTCGACGGGCGCCCGCTGCCGCACGACTGGCTGATGGTGCCGAGTGACAAGCCGGGTCACTCGACGCGCGTGGTGCTGGAAGAGGCCGCGTTCGACGTGAAGCTCGACGACGAGATCTTCACGCAGAAACACCTGCGCCAGTCCGAGGCCGCGCGCTGATGCTCCTGCTGCGGCTCGCCTGGCGCAACCTGGGCCGCAACAAGCGCCGCACCGCGCTCACGACCGCGGCGGGCGTGTTCGCGATGCTGCTCTCGATGCTGAATCTGTCGGTCGGGGCGGGCAGTCACGAGCGCTGGATCGAGCACGCGGTGCGGCTCTACCCGGGTCACTACGAGGTGAGCCTGGCGGGCTACCGCGAGCACCGCACGCTCGACTACGCGATGCCGCTCGACGACGCCGCGCGGCAGGGGCTCGACGCGATTCCGGGCGCGCAGGGCTGGGCGCCGCGCCTGGAGGCGTTCGGCCTGATCTCGGCCGACACCGAGCAGGCGAGCGGCCGTGCGGTGCAGCTCTTCGGCATCGACGCCGCGCGCGAGACGCGTCTCACCAAGCTCGTGGGCGCGGTGGACGCAGGACGCGTGGCCGCGCGAAGCGACGGCGGCGAGCGCGAGATCGCGCTGGGCGAGCTCCTCGCGCGCAACCTCGGCGTGGCGATCGGTGAGCGCGTGATCGTGGTCTCGGCGGACTCGTTCGGCTCGCAGTCGGCCGACCGCTTCGAAGTGGTCGGCACGTTCCGCATCGGCGACGACGAGTTCGACGGCTACGGCGCGCTCGTCGACCTGCAGGTGCTGCAGGCGTTCCTCGAAGCCGGGGACTCGGTCTCGCACGTCGCGGTCTTCCTGCCCGAGAGCGCGGCGATGGCGGGCGTGGGCGCGGGGCTCGACGAGCTCTTCCCCGATCCGAGCCACGAGGTCCTGCCCTGGCCGGAGCTGATGCCCGACCTGGTGCAGTTCATGCTGCTCGACGACGTGGGCAACTGGATCGGGAACTCGGTGCTGATCGTCGTGGTCGGCTTTGGCCTGCTGAACACCATCCTGATGTCGGTCTTCGAGCGCGTGCGCGAGTTTGGCGTGCTGCGCGCGCTGGGCCTGCGCCCGCGCGCGGTCTTCGCGCTGGTGCTGATCGAATCGCTGCAGCTCACCGTGCTCGGCATCGCGCTCGGGCTCGCGCTCGGCATTCCGCTGGTGCTCTGGCTCTCGGGCCACCCGATCCACCTCACCAGCGACGGCGCCGCGGCCGCGGTCGAGCTCTTCGATCTGGAGCCGCTGATCCTGTTCGCGCTGGCGCGCGACCAGCTCGTGACGCTGCCGCTGCTGCTGATCGGGATCGGTGTGCTCGCGGCGCTGCCTCCGGCCTTTCGCGCGAGCCGCGGGCGACCCGTCGACGCGCTGCGAGAGACCTGAAGATGGGAACACTGCTCGTGATCGCCTGGCGGAATCTCTGGCGCGGCTGGCGGCGCAGCGCGATCGTGCTGCTCGCGATCACCGTGGGCCTTTCGTCGTGTCTGCTGCTGGTCGGCTGGAGCCACGGCCTGGTCCGGCAGATGGTCGAGAACGCGGTCTCGACGCGGCTCGGCCATCTCGTGGTGATGGCGCAGGGCTACCAGAAGAACCCCGACGTCAAGCGCAATCTTCCCGACGACGGCCGCGAGATCGCCGCCGCGCTGGAGCGCTTTCCCGGCGCGCACGCGTCGCCGCGCCTGGCCGGCGACGGGCTGCTGCAGAGCGCGCGCAGAAGCTCGCGCGTGGTGATCGTCGGCGTCGACCCGCTTCGCGAGGCGCGCGTCTCGGTGGTCGCAAGCGCCCTCGTCGAGGGTCACATGCCGCAGGCCGCAGCGTCGGAGAGCGCGCGTCGCCTGCCGGGAATCGCGATCGGCGCGGCGATGGCCGAGCGCCTGCGCATTCGCCTCGGCGACAAGGTCGTGGCGCACGTGCCCGGCGAGGTGGGTCTGGGCGCATTTCGCGTCTCGGGGATCTTCCGCACCGCGTCTTCGGAGTTCGATCGCGCCGTCGCCTACGTGCGGCTCGAGGACGCGCAGCACCTGCTCGCGCTTCCGGGCCGCGTGACCGAGGTCGCGGTCTCGCTCGACGACGTCGACGAGCTGCCGGCGCTGCGCGCGCACGCGGTCGCGGAGCTGGCGCTCCGCGATCCGGGCGCCGCGATCGAGGTGCTGACCTGGCAGGAGCGCGAGCCGCGGCTCGCGGCGATGCTGGCGCTGATGGCGCAGATGTCCTGGATCATCTACGCGGCGGTCTTCGTGGCGATGGCGTTCGGCATCGCCAACGCCCTGCTGATGATGGTCTACGAGCGGATCCGCGAGTTCGGCGTGCTCCGCGCGCTCGGCCTGCAGGCGCGGGCGCTGCTCGCGCTGGTCCTGCTCGAGTCGATCCTGATGACGCTCGCCGGCACGGGGCTCGGGCTCGCCGTCGGCGTTCCGCTCGTGCTCTGGCTCGGGCGCGTGGGCATCGACCTGTCGCGCTTCGCCGCGGGGCTGACCGAGTTCGGCATCGGCACGCGGATCTACACGCGCATCGAGCCGGTCGACATCGCGCTGCCGATCGCCGTCGCGATCGCCACCGCGGTGCTGGCCGCGCTCTGGCCGGCGTGGAAGGCCGTGCGGCTGCGCCCGTCCGAAGCGATCCGACACGTCTAGGAGGCGACCGTGGCCCGTTCCATCCTCGAAGCCGTGAACGCCAGCAAGGTCTACCGCGCCGGCGCGATCGAGACGCGCGCGCTCGACTTTGTATCGATCGCGATCGAGACCGGCGAGTTCTCGACGCTGTGCGGGCCGTCGGGCTCGGGCAAGACGACTCTGCTCAACCTGCTCGGCACGCTGGATCGGCCGACCAGCGGCCAGATCCTGGTGGACGGCGAGGACACCACCGAGATGGGCGAGGCCGCGCGCGCGGAGCTCCGCCTGCGCAAGCTCGGCTTCGTGTTCCAGTCCTACAACCTGGTGCCGGTGCTCTCGGCGCTCGAGAACGTGGAGTTCGTGCTGCTGCTGCAGCGGGTGCCGCGCGCCGAGCGCCGCAGCCGCGCCATGCGCTTCCTCGACGAGCTCGGGCTCGGCGAGCTCGCGGAGAAGCGACCCGGGCAGATGAGCGGCGGGCAGCAGCAGCGCGTCGCGGTCGCGCGCGCGATCGCGTCGGAGCCCGAGATCGTGCTGGCCGACGAGCCGACCGCGAACCTGGACTCGAAGACCGCCGAGGATCTGCTGCAGCTGATGCTGCGCATGAACCGGGAGCGCGGCGTCACGTTCCTGTTCAGCACCCACGACCCGCGCGTGATGGAGCACGCGCGCCGGATCGTGCGGCTGGTCGACGGGCGGATCGCGAGCGACGAGCGACGCGCGCCATGAGGCTCGGCGCGCGAGCGGCGCTTGCGCTCGCCGCTTGGCTCGGCGCGCCGGGGGCGCTCGCGGTCGAGCTCGACTCGGGAGACTGGAAGCTCGACCTCGGCGGCACGCTCTCCGAGCTGGTCGTGAGCTCGCGCGAGGTGCGCACCGAGGACGTGTTCCCCGGGCCGGGCGGCGCGTACTCGCTCGGCGTCTCGCCGAGCCTTCTCTCGCAGACGCGCGCGCGGATCGACCTGCAGGTCCGCTATCGCGAGCAGTTCTCGGCGCAGGTCGTCTACGACAACGAGCTCTTCCTCGGCTCGGGCCGGCGCTCGCTCGCGTTCGCGCTCGCGGACGAGCGGGGAAACGACACCTGGGCCGATCTCGACCGCACGATCCACGACGGCGACGACGCGAGCTGGCAGCACCTGCTGTACCGCGGCTGGCTGCGCTGGGCCAACGACGATCTCGAGATCAGCGCCGGTCGGCAGCGGATCGCGCTCGGCCGCGCGCGGCTCTGGAATCCGACCGACCTGTTCAACCCGATCCCGCCGCTCGCGATCGAGGGCGACCAGCGCGTCGGCGTCGACTCCGTGGTCGCGCGCGTTCGGCTCGCGGGCGAGCTCTGGGCCAGCGCGATCGTCGCGCCGCAGAATTCCGACGACCGCTACCGAAGCGCGCTTCGCCTCGAGCTCTCGCAGCGAAGCGTCGACGCCGCGCTGATGTTCGCGCGCATCGAGACCGACTCGGTGTTCGGCGTCGACTTCGCCACGAACCTGGGCGATGCGGCGCTGCGCGGCGAGGGCACCTGGAGCTTCCACGAGCACGGCGGCCACACCGCGCAGCTGGTCGGCTCGCTCGACTACACCTTCGACGTCGGAAGCGGCCTGTACGCGCTGGTCGAGCACTTCTACAACGGCAACACCTACGACCCCGACTCGCTGCGCCGGGCGCTCGACCTGCTTCCTCCGCTCACGCCCGCGCAGGGGCTCGACCTGCTCGCGCAGCCCGGCGTCGTTCCCGAGGCGCAGCTCGTCACGGTCTCGCGCAATCAGACCGGCGTCGAGCTCGGCTACGACCTGACGCCGCTGGTCCGACTCGACGTGCTCTTGATCCACGACTGGGAGGGCCCGAGCCAGGCGCTCTACACCCAGCTCAGCTGGTCGGCGCTCTCGAACCTTCAGCTCTCGCTGGCCGCGCAGCTCTTCGGCGGCCGGGACGGGGAGGGCAACTACGGAGGCCTCGATTCGCTCTATTTCGCCAGGATCGACCTCTACTTCTGATCCTCAAGCCGGGCTCGACCGGGGCCGATTCGCTGCATGGAGAGGGGCGGTTCGCGGACGGTTCGAGGGGTTTGGGGAGTCCTGGCTTGGGCAGACTCGGTCTCGGCATCGCCATGTTGGCCCTGGGCTTCCTCTCTTGTGCGCAGAACGCGCGCTTCCTTCCCGTGGTCGCACGCGACTTCTTCGTCGCGGCGCCGCACGACGATCCCTGGAACGCGAAGATCCGCAACTGGCAATCCCGCCACAGGCTCGATCAGGCGCAGCCCGTCGCGCGCGCGGCGAACTCGGATCTGATCGCCGGGTACGACGAGTTCACCAACAGCCTGCGGCGCAGGATCGCGGCCGACGCGGTCGCCTGGATCCAGGGCGAGAGCCACCGGCACTACATTCCGGACGGCGAGACGGACCACTGGGCGACGCTCTCGGACGTGGTTTCGACCAACGGCGACGACTGCGACGGGCTCGACCTGCTCACCTTCCTGCTGCTGCGCAAGCTCGGCTTCGCGCAGAACGAGATCTTCCGCACGATCGTGGTCGAGCGCGAGAGCGGTCAGCACCACATGGTGACGCTCTGGTTCGAGGCGGGCGCTCGAAGCGATCCCTGGCTGCTCGATCCGACCGGCGTGGTCGCGAGTCGCCTGGTCCGACTCTCGGACGTCCCCACGTGGACCCCGATCGAGGTGTTCGATGAAGCGCGGCACTACCGGGTCGAGGAATCCCGCGGGGCGGAGGCCGTAGCACAGCGCTGAGTCCTCGCTATTGTCCGGCCATGTCGCGTGTGGACGAGCTTCTCGATCACGATCCTGCCTACCCGAGCTCGACTCCGCCCGACGCAAGCTACCCCGGACAGACTCGCGACGTGCTCTGCGCGCCGCTCGACGAGATCGCGACGCCAGCGCTCTGGTCGCGGCTCGCGCGCCCGCTCGAGCGCTCGCTCGTCGAGGTCTGGCAGGCGCTGGCGCTTCCGCCGCGCGCTCGTCCGCAGCTCTGGGTCGCGATCCACTACGGACGGATCGCGCTGAACGCGCACGCGTGGGAGCGAGTGCGCGCGCGGATTGCGGGCGTCGCGCCCGACCCCAACCTGGTCGAGCCGGCGCAGGGCTTCGCGCCGGGGCTGGCCGAGCGAATCGAGGCCCTGCGCGCGCGGCTCCGCGTGCGCCGGCTCGACCGGCGGCTCGATCTCGCGGCCGAGCGGCGCGAGCGCGCGCTCGCGCGCCTGTCCTCGCTCGACCCGGGCGACCTCGACGCGGGCGAGCTCGCGCGCGGCCCGCTCGACGAGCGGACCTGGACGGAGATCCTGCTGCCCTGCACCGGCGAGCGCCTGAGCGTGGACGGCGAGGCCGAGCCGGACGCCTGTCTGCGCGAGGCGGTCGCGCTGGAGCAGCGCTGCACCGAGGAGCTCGGTCTGCGGCTCGCCGCGCGCCGCACGCTCGCGGCGCCGGAGCTGGCCGCGTTCCTCACCGTCGAGGAGCGGATCCGCGCGGTGCTCGACGGATCGAGCGAGTGGACCGAGCTCGCCTCGGTGCGGCTGGAGCGCGTCGAGCACTGGGCCAAGCTCGACGTGCCGCGGGTCTTCTGGGGCCGGCCGCGCCTGGATACGGAGAGAGCTTGAGCGAGAATTCCGGGCGGCCTCCCGCGGGGCTCGAGCTTCCGATCCTGGGTCTGCCGACGGCGAATCCGTGCGCGGGCTGCGGCGAGTGCTGCACCTACATCGCGACGCAGATCGACGATCCGTCCACGTTCCAGCAGTACGAGAACGTCTACTGGTACCTGACCCACGAGAACGTCGCGGTGTACATCGACTGGGAAGGCGACTGGTATCTCGAGTTCCAGACCCGCTGCAGTCACCTGACCGAGGCGAAGACCTGCGGGATCTACGTCGATCGGCCGCTGGTCTGCTCCGAGTTCTCGGCGACCGACTGCGAGAAGAACTCCGGCGAGCGCGGCTGGAAGCACTACTTCCGGAACTTCGAGGACCTGCTCGGGTTCATGCAGGCCAAGCGCCCGAAGGCGTTCGCGCGCTACGCGGCCAAGCGCCGCGCGCTGCTCAGGGCGCGGGAGCGCTCGGCGGCTTCTCGGCCTTCTCGCCGTTCTTCTCGACGCTGAGCTCGATCTCCTTGCGCATCTTCTCGGCGGCCTCGTTCGCCTTCGCGCGCTCCTGGTCGATCTCGACCTTCAGGTCGCGCCGGATCTCCTCGTTGATCTCGGCCTGGATGTCGACGCGCCGCCGCTGCAGATCGAGCAGGCGGTTTTCGAGCAGCCGGTTGCGCTGCGCGACCATTCGCGGCGTGAGCGTCTGCGCCTGCGCGCCGGCCAGGAACTTCACGGTGATCTCGCGGCGCCCGGTGGTGCCGTCGGTCGAGCGCGCTTCGGCCTCGATCACGTTCTCGCCGTCGCGCATCTCGAGCAGGGCCGAGAAGCTGCCGTCGGCGTTCGAGATCAGCTGGCTCGCGATCGCGCCGGTGGTCTTGTTCCGCACCGCGAGGCCCTCGATCTCGGAGAAGCTCACGTCTTCGAAGATCGCGCGGACGTCCTTGGGATTTCGCACCGGTGTGAACACGCCGCTGGTCACGCGCGCCATCTCGACCACGACCACGGGCTCGGAGAGCGCGTCCTCGCCGATCGCGAAGGTGTCGATGCGCACGTCGAGCTTGGCCGCGCGCACCGCCTGCTGGATCGCCATTTTCGCGTTCTGCAGCTGCGAGTTCTCGAGTGGGAGCGTGGGCTGGCCGTCGGTCAGGAACATGACCACCCGGCGCGAGCCCTCGCGCTTGGTGCTGTAGGCGCTCTGCGAGCCGAGCAGCTCGATCGTCGCCAGGTTCACGGCCGAGACCATGTTCGTGAGGCCCTTCGGCCCGCGGCGGAAGATCGCGTCGAGTCCCTTCTCGACCTTGCCGTACTCGCTGGTGAGCGGAACCTCGGTGTAGGCGTCGGGAGTGAGCGCGTCGTTGTCGCCGGAGAACGCGACCAGCCCCACGCGCGTGGTGCGCGGGTCGAGCTGCTCGAGCAGCACGCGCACTCCGGCGACCTCGGCGGCCAGGATGCTGTCGCCCTTGTCCGTGTTGGGCAGCGGCAGCACCCGGCCCAGGATCGACAGGAACTTCTCGCCGCGGCGCACGCCGATCACTCCGTCGCCGTCGACGTCGGCGCCCGACGGCGCGGCGGTGCTGTCCGAGGTGTCGATCACGAACACGATGTCGAAGGTCTGGTACTCGCCGTAGTGCGCGAGCGCCTTGCCCGAGACGAACGCCGTGCCCATCGGGTCGCCGATCACCGCGCCGTTCACGGGCGAGTCGATCTCGAGCTCGAGCTCGGGCGGCTTGTCGGCCGTGCGCTTGGGGGCGGTGTCGGGGCCTGCGGCGCGCGCCGTCGCGGCGCCGAGAAGGGCGGCGCAGACGAGGATCGCGGCCGCGCCCGCGCGCACGAGGATTCGGAGTGACTTTGGGCCGACTCGCACTGGAATTGCGGCTCGCGCGGTGATTCGGACGTGGAAAGCCACAGTAGAGGATCGGCCGGACCGCTGCTACGGTGGACCAAAGGGGGGATCGTGAGCGAGCGCGACGACGACGCGCGCCTTGGGGCGGAGCGACTGCGCGGCTGGCTGCGCGTGCCGCAGGGCCGCGGCGTGCCGGGTTGGGCCGAGGCGCGCTTGCGCGAGAACGTCGCGGCCGAGCTCGAGGCGCGCAGCGGCTCCCCGCTCGAGCGCGTCGCCTTCGGCGTGATCGACCTCGAGACCACGGGGCTGTCGCCCGGCGCCTGCCGGATCCTCGAGATCGGCGCGGTCGCGCTGCAGGGCTCGCGAGTGATCGGGACCTTCGGCTCGCTCGTCGACGTGGGCGAGCCGGTGCCGTCGGGAATCACGGCGCTCACCGGAATCGACGACGCGCTTCTGGAAGGCGCGCCGTGCGAGGGCGACGCGCTCGAGTCGCTCGCCGCATTCCTCGCGCAGCACCGCGTCGAGGCGCTGGTCGCGCACAACGCGCCCTTCGACCGCGGGTTCCTCGCACGCGCCTGGCACGAGCACGGCCGCGAGCCGGCGCTGCCGGCGTTCCTGTGCACGGTGCGGCTGGCGCGAAAGCTTTTGAAGGCGCCGAGCTACTCGCTCGGCGCGCTGGTCGAGCGGCTCGCGATCCCGGAGCGCGCGCGGCACCGGGCGCTGGGCGACGCGGAGATGACCGCGGACTTGCTGATCGAGCTGCTCGCGCGCGCGCGGCTGGGCGGAGTCCACACGCTCGAGCAGCTGCGGGGACTGGCCGAGCTCGGCAGCCCGCGTGCCTCGCGCTCGCGGCGGCGCGTGGTGGAGACCTTGGAGTGACGCGCTTCGGTGTCGCGCTGGCGCTGTGCCTGGTGATCGCGGTCGCGCTCGGCCCGGCGCGCGGCGGCTCGGCCGAGGAGCCGGCGCCGACCGTCGTGATCGACGCGGGGCACGGCGGCGCGGATCTCGGCGCGCGCGGCGCCCGCGGCGCGCTCGAGAAGGATCTCACGCTCGCGGTGGCCCGGCGCGTCGCGAAGCGCCTGCGCGAGCAGGGCACGAACGTGGTGCTCACGCGCAGCTCCGACGTGTTCGTGTCGCTGGCCGAGCGCACGGAGATCGCGAACCGCGCGCACGCCTCGCTCTTCGTCTCGATCCACGCGAACTCCGCGCCGGCCAAGGACGTCGCGGGCGCCGAGACGTACTTCCTGTCATTGGAGGCCAGTGACGACGAGGCCATGCGCGTGGCGATGACCGAGAACGACGTGTTCCGGCAGGAGGGCACCGCCGACGAGAGCCAGGACGTGGTGGGCGCGATCCTGGGCGACCTGATCCGCACCGAGCACCTGCGCGAGTCGAGCGCACTCGCCGCCGCGATCCAGCGCCAGCTCGCGCGGCTTCCCGGCGAGAGCCGCGGCGTGAAGCAGGCGCCGTTCGTGGTGCTGACCGGCGTGAACATGCCCGCCGCGCTGGTCGAGATCGGCTTCATCAGCAACCCCGGCGAGGCCGCGCGGATGGGCCAGCGCGACCGCCAGGACGCGATCGCGGGCGCCGTCGCGGCGGCGATAACCGAGGCGATGGTGCAGAATCGCCAGGCGCGGCTCGATGCGGAGCCGCCCGCGGAGGGAACCCGATGAAGCGACTCGATGGACGCGCGCACGACGAGCTGCGCAAGGTCGAGATCGAGCTCGGCTTCACCGAGAACCCGACCGGCAGCGCGCTGATCCGGCAGGGCCGCACGCTCGTGCTCTGCACCGCGACGATCGAGAAGTCCGTGCCCGGCTGGCTGCGCGGCTCGGGCCGCGGCTGGGTCACCGGCGAGTACTCGATGCTGCCCGGCGCGACCGACACGCGCAGCGAGCGCGAGGCGAGCAAGGGAAAGGTGTCCGGCCGCACGCAGGAGATCCAGCGCCTGATCGGCCGCTCGCTGCGCGCGGTCACGGACCTCGAGGCGCTCGGCGAGCGCGCGATCTACATCGATTGCGACGTGCTGCAGGCCGACGGCGGCACGCGCACGGCCGCGATCACCGGCGGCTACGTCGCGCTGGCCGCCGCGTTCCGGCGCATGGTCGAGGTCGGCATGCTGAAGGTCGTGCCGCTGCACGACTCGGTGGCGGCGGTCTCGGTCGGCATCGTCGACGGCGAGATCCTGCTCGACCTTCCCTACGCCGAGGACAGCCGCGCCGAAGTCGACATGAACGTGGTGCAGCTCGGCAGCGGCCGCCTGGTCGAGGTGCAGGGCACGGGCGAGGGCGGCACCTTCGACCGCAAGCTGCTCGACCGCATGCTCGACGTGGCCGAGAAGGGCATCGGCGAGCTGGCGCGCATCCAGTCGAGGGTGCTCGGCGCTTGAGCGCGCCGCGGCTGCTCGTCGCCACCCGCAACGAGGGCAAGCTGCGCGAGCTGCGCGCGCTGCTCGCGGGCACGGGCCTCGAGATCGAGACGCTGGCCGCGCACCCCGACGCGCCCGACGTCGCTGAGACCGGCGCAACCTTCGACGCGAACTCGCGCCTGAAAGCCAGCGCCACCGCGCGCGCGACCGGCCACTGGACCGTCGCCGACGACTCCGGCCTCGAGGTCGAGTCGCTCGGCGGAGCCCCCGGCGTGCGCTCCGCGCGCTGGTCCGGCGTGCACGGCGACGACGCCGCGAACACCGCAAAGCTGCTGCGCGATCTGGACGGCAAGACCGACCGCCGCGCCCGCTTCGTCTGCGTGCTCGCGCTCGCCCGCCCCGACGGCGAGATCGCCGCCACCGCCACCGGCGTCTGCGAAGGCGCCATCGCGCTCGCCCCGCGCGGCAGCGCCGGCTTCGGCTACGACCCCATCTTCACGCCCGCCGCGCTCCCCCACCGCACCATGGCCGAGCTCGACCCCGCCGAGAAGAACGCCATCAGCCACCGCGCCGCCGCCCTGCGCGCATTCTTGCCCCTGCTGCGCGCGCACCTGCCCGAGATTCGGTAGCCTCGGCCTGGTCCGCTCTCGTCCGTTCCTACACCGGGGCGTAGCGCAGCTCGGTAGCGCGTCTGCTTTGGGAGCAGAAGGTCGCCGGTTCGAATCCGGCCGCCCCGAAACGGATCGAGCGATCGAGCCACGCTGCGTGGTTTCCAGCGCGATTCGACGGCGGGTCAGGCAGGGTGCTGCGCTGCAGAGCGAAGCGCTCGACGAGCCTGGACTCGCCGGGAAGAGATCGCGGCCTCTTGACAATGAGTGTATATGCAACGATTCTTCCGGCCATGCCTGGAACGTCCGCAGAGGAGCTCCGCGCCGACGTCCAGCGGGCGGCCCGCGAGAACGTGCGGAGCTGTCTCATGGGCCGGGTCCGGGCGCTGAGCCGGACCCTCACGGCGCTCTACGAGGAGGAGCTGCGGCCGCTGGGGCTGAAGGCGTCGCAGATGAACGTGATGACGGCCGTCGCGGCCAGCGGCGAGGAACGGCTCTCGACCTTGGCCGACGGGATCGCGCTCGAGCCGTCGTCGCTGTCGCGGATCCTGGATGTGATGCGCCGCAATGGCTGGGTCGAAACCGTGACCGACCCCGACGACGAGCGCGCCCGGCTGGTGCGCATGACCGATGCCGGCAACGCCCTCTACGCCGAGGCCTGTCCGCTGTGGCGAAAGGCGCAGTCTCGGGCCCGCAAGCTGCTGGGCCGCGAGGATGCCGATGTGTTCGCCGAGCTCGCCAACCGGAGTCTCTCTCGCCGCGGGCCCTGAGTCCCATTTTCTTGGAGTCTATACATGTATATACAGCTATTGCGTGTGCGGTGGATCCTGGCAGCGGTCCTGCTGCTCGCCGGAGGCGGCGCGCTCGCCCTGCACGGCGGCGATACGGCCAGAGCCGAGGCGACGCGCGGGCTCGCGGTGGCCCGGCCCGTGCTGGTCGCGACGGTCGCGCCTGCCGCACGGCCGACGAGCGCCTACACCGGCGTGGTCGCGGCTCGGACCGATAGCGGCCTCGGCTTTCGCGTCGGCGGAAAGATCGTCGAGCGTCGGGTGGATCCGGGCGACCGGGTGGTGCGCGGTGACGCTCTGCTGGTGCTCGACGTGGAGGACTTCGAGCTGCAGCTGCGCGCGGCCCGGAACCGCCTGCGCGCCGCCGAGTCTCAGCTGCGCCAGGCCCAGGACGACGAGCGGCGCTACCGCCTGCTCGTCGCCAGCGGCGCCGCGGCGCAGCGCACCTCCGAGCTGGCGTCGACCTCGCTGCGTGTTGCCCAGGCGGAGGCGGCCGCGGCCCGCGCCGAGGCGAGTCAGATCGAGAACCGCCGCGACTACTCGACCCTGCGGGCCGACGGCGATGGCGTGATCACAGAGGTGGTCGTCGAGCCCGGCCAGGTCGTTTCCGAGGGTCAGATCGTGGCGCGGCTCGCGCACGACGGCGCGCGCGAGGCCGTGATCGACATCCCCGAGACCCAGCTCGCCCGCGCCGCGAGCCGCGCGCGCGCGTTCGCGTTCGGAAACTCCGAGCGCCTCGTCGATGCCGCACTGCGCGAGCTGTCCGCGGCCGCCGATCCCGTCACGCGGACGTTCCGTGCGCGCTACGTGTTGGCCGACGACGGCGCGAGCTTCCCGATCGGCTCGACGGTGACCGTGCGGCTGGCAAGCGACGCCGCGAGCGAGCTGTTGCGCGTGCCGATCGGCGCGCTGCACGACCCGGGCGACGGCGTCGGGGTCTGGCGGATCGAGGCCGACCGACGGGTGCGCTTCGCACCGCTGCGCGTGGTCGAGCTGGCCCAGGAGTACGCGACCGTTGCGTCGGGAGTTGCGGCCGGCGACTCGGTGGTCGCGCTGGGCGCGCACCTCTTGCACGACGGCGATCTCGTGCGGCCCGTCGACGACGATGCCGGCGAGCCAGTGGATCGCTGATCGTGGCCGGCTGGAATCTCTCCGAGCTCGCGGTCCGGAACCGCTCTGTCACTCTGTTCCTGATCCTGGCGGTGCTGGCGGCGGGCGCGCTCGCCTTCCGGCAGCTGGGCCGCGCCGAAGACCCTTCCTTCACCGTGAAGGTGATGACGGTGGCCGCGGTCTGGCCTGGTGCCACGGCGGCGGAGATGCAGGAGCAGGTCGCCGATCGGCTCGAGAAGCGCCTGCAGGAGCTCGCCTACTACGACCGCGTCGAGACCAGCTCGCAGCCAGGCTTCGTGTCGATGCTCGTCTGGTTCCGCGACTCGACGCCACCCAGCCTCGTCCCGGAGCAGTTCTACCAGGCGCGCAAGAAGCTCTCCGACGAGGCCGCGAGCCTCCCTCGCGGCGTGTACGGCCCGTTCTTCAACGACGAGTACTCCGACGTGTACTTCGCGCTCTACGCGCTCGAGGCGGGGGAGATGCCGCACCGCCAGCAGGTGCGGCTTGCCGAACGGCTGCGCCAGCGCCTGCTGCGCGTGCCGGGCGTGGAGAAGGTCAATCTCCTGGGCGAGCAGGGCCAGCGGATCTTCGTGGAGTTCTCCTACGAGCGCCTGGCCACGCTGGGCGTCGCGCCGGAGCAACTCTTCGCGGCGCTCGCGACCCAGAACAACGTGGTGCCGTCTGGCTTCGTCGAGACCGGCGGTCCGCGCGCCTACGTGCGCGTCGACGGCTCGTTCGACACGCTGGAGCGGATCGAAGACGTGCCCGTCGCCGCCAGCGGCCGCCTCCTGCGCATCGCGGACGTCGCCGCGGTCACGCGCAGCTACGAGGACCCGCCGACCTACCGTATTCGCCACCAGGGTCGGCCCGCGCTGATGCTCGGCGTGATCATGGAGCGGCGCTTCAGCGGGCTCGAGCTGGACGCGGCGCTCGCAGCAGAGGAGTCGCGCATCGCTTCCGGGCTCCCGCTCGGCATCCGCTTCGAGAAGGTCTCCGACCAGGCCAGCAAGATCCGCGCGGCCGTCGGCGAGTTCATGCTGAAGTTCGCCACAGCGCTGGCGGTGGTGATGGTGATCAGCCTGCTGGCGCTCGGCTTCCGCGTCGGGCTGGTCGTCGCGGCCGCGGTACCACTCACGCTAGCGATCGTGTTCGTGGTCATGCTGGCGACCGGTCGCGAGTTCGACCGCATCACGCTGGGCGCGCTGATCCTGTCGCTCGGTCTGCTCGTCGACGACGCGATCATCGCCATCGAGATGATGGTGGTGAAGCTCCAGGAGGGCATGGACCGCGTCGCCGCGGCGACCTTCGCCTGGCACTCGACCGCCGCGCCCATGCTGACGGGGACTCTGGTGACCGTGATCGGCTTCCTGCCGGTGGGCTTCGCGCGCTCGAGTGCCGGCGAGTACGCGGGCAACATCTTCTGGATCGTCGGCTTCGCGCTGCTCGCGTCCTGGCTGGTCGCGGTGGCGTTCACGCCCTACCTCGGCGTGAAGCTGCTGCCGCAGATTCCGGTCGTTGCGGGCGGGCACGACGCGATCTACGCCAGCCCGAGCTATCAGCGCCTGCGCCGTCTGGTGCGATGGTGCGTCGAGCGGCGGCGCGCCGTGGTCGGCGCGACCGTGCTCGCCTCGGCCGTCGCCGGGCTAGGTCTTGGCCTGGTGAAGAAGCAGTTCTTCCCCAACTCGGACCGCTCGGAGCTGATCGTCGAGGTCTACCTGCCGCACGGCAGCGCCTTCAAGCGCACCGAGGCCGTGGTCGCCCGTGTCGAAGCGGCGCTGCTCGAGGAGCCCGACACCCAGCTCGTCGACGCCTACGTCGGCGCGGGCGCGCCGCGCTTCTTCCTGTCGCTGAACCCCGAGCGTCCTGATCCGGCGTTCGCAAAGCTGATCGTACAGACGGCAGACGCTGCGGCACGCGACCGGCTGAAGCAGCGCATGCGCGCGCGCATCGCTGCGGGTGAGTTTCCGGACGCGCGCGTGCGAGTCACGCAGCTCGTGTTCGGCCCACCGGTTCCCTTCCCGGTGGTGTTTCGCGTGTCCGGGCCGTCGACGGAGCGCGTGCGCGAGATCGCCGAGAGCGTGCGTCGGATCGCGTCCGGTCACCCCGATGTGCGCGACGCATTCCTCGACTGGGGCGAGCGCGCGAGCGCCTACCGCCTGGTGCTCGACCAGGACCGGCTGCGGCTGCTGGGCTTCACGCCGGCGGACGTGAAGCTGCAGGTGAACGCGCTGCTCACCGGCAATGCGATCACCGAGGTGCGCGACGGCATCCGCACCGTGCCGGTGCTGGCGCGCGCCATCCACGCGCAGCGCGAGAGCCTCGAGACCATCGGGGATCTCACGATCACCAACCACTTCGGCGTGTCGATCCCGCTCGAGCAGGCGGGCGCCTTCGTCCCCACGATGGAGGACCCCGTCCTGAAGCGGCGCAACCGCGAGGCTACGATCGAGGTGCGCGCGGACATCGCCGAGGGCACGCAGCCGCCCGACGTCGAGCTGGCGGTGTTCGCGCAGCTCGACGAGCTGATCGAGCGCCTTCCCGACGGCTACCGCATCGAGATCGGCGGTCCGGTCGAGGAGAGCGGCAAGGCGAATCAAGCGCTGTTCCAGCTGTTCCCGATCATGACTCTGGCGATGTTGCTCGTGATCATCCTGCAGGTGCGCTCGATGCGCATGATGTGGCTGGTGTTCGCGACCGCGCCGCTCGGACTGATCGGCGCCGTTCCGACGCTGCTGATCACCGGTCAGCCGTTCGGCTTCAACGCGATCCTGGGTCTGATCGGCATCGGTGGGATCCTGATGCGCAACACGCTGATGCTCACCGACCAGATCGATCAGAACCGGCGCGCGGGCGCGCCCGTGGACGAGGCGATCCTCGAGGCCACCGTGCGGCGCGCTCGGCCGGTGGTGCTGACGGCGCTGGCCGCCGCGCTTGCATTCGTGCCGCTCACGTTCTCGGTGTTCTGGTCGGAGCTGGCGCTCGTGCTGATCGGCGGAGTCCTCGCGGGCACCGCCGTAACGCTCCTCTTCCTGCCCGCGCTGTGCGCGCTCGGCCTGCGCGAGGCGGAGACGCGGTGAGATCGAGGAGTCGCTCGAGGTCACGCACACGCAGGACCGCTCTCTCCTGAACCACCCGGACTTTCAGGAGGCTTGTTGACTAGGAGCCTGACCCAAGACTCTCTCGCGAGCTAGCATGGCGAGGATGGGTGAGAGAGGCGATTTCAAGGGGTACGAGCAACACCAGGGTTTGTTGC
>Ga0194120_10004281_pt1 | contig 22215 bp, 19 predicted proteins | sample TA2MahCa65mmetaG_FD_148642 | JGI IMG/M metagenome (GOLD analysis project Ga0194120, IMG submission 148642) | Freshwater microbial communities from Lake Tanganyika, Tanzania - TA2015019 Mahale Deep Cast 65m | ecosystem: Environmental > Aquatic > Freshwater > Lake | place: Tanzania: Lake... | reverse complement strand
ACGGCCCAAGGCGCGGCCGAGCGCACGCGCACGCTGCTCCAATCGCAGGGCTTCCGCGGCGTGCTGCTGTTTCCGGCTCTACACCACTACGAGCTCACCGCGCCCGAGTGTCGCGAGTTCCTCGGCGTGCTCGACGCCGAGCGCGCGATCGCCTACGTTCACTGCGGCACGCTCATCGTCAAGCTGCGCGACCTGCTCGGCATCGTGCGCACGATGGACGAGCGCTTCGCCTCGCCCCTGTACGTGCTCGCAGCCGCGCGCGACTTTCCCAACGCGCGCTTCGTGATCCCCCACTTCGGCGCGGGCCGCTTTAACGAGACGCTCACCGCCGGAGCGCAGTGCGCCAACGTCTTCGTCGACACGTCCTCGTCGAACGGCTGGCTCGCGAGGCACCCCGACCAGCTCACGCTGCGCGACGTCTTCGCGCGCACACTCGAAGTGTTCGGCCCCGAACGCGTGCTGTTCGGCACCGACTCCAACACCTTCCCCGCCGGCTGGCGGCGCGAGCGCTACGACGAGCAACGCGCCATCGTCGAGTCACTCTCCCCCGCCGCGCTGCGCCCGATCTTCGGCGCCAACGCGCTGCGCTTGCTCGGGCGTCCGTGAGCGGACCGAAAACTTCAGTTGGGGACTGAACTCTCGTCCACGCGCGGAGCCTGTCCGCGCAGGATGGAGTTGTCGCTGAAGAGCGCGCGCTGGTCGATCACCGGCGTGGCGAGCAGCGCGGGCACGTCGATGTGTCCCGACTGGGCGTAGGCGTCGAGGGCGTTTTGCCACGTGACCTGCTCGACCCATGCGGGATCGATTCCGCGCTGCAACATGAGCGCGGCGGTCTTGGGCACGGAGAGGGGATCGGAAATGCCCCAGTCGGCGGAGCTGTCGACGATGATCCGCTCCTGCCCGTACTTGCGCACGATTTCGACCATGCGCTCGGAACCCATCTTCGTGTGCGGGTAGATCGTGAACGCGGCCCACGCGCCGGCGTCGAGCACGTCCTGCACCGTCTCTTCGTTGTTGTGGTCGATGACGAGCTTGGACATCGGCTGTCCGCACTCCTTCGCCACGGCCAGCGAGCGCTGGATGCCGCGCTTCTTGTCGCGGTGTGGCGAGTGCACCATCACCACCATGTCGTGCTTCACGGCGAGCGCGAGCTGGGCGACGTAGGCGAACTCCTCGGCGGCGGAGATCTCGTCGTAGCCGATCTCCCCCACCGCGACGACACCTTCCTTGAGCACGAAGCGCTCGAGCACCGCCAGCACGTCCTTGGCGAGCGCCTCGTTGTTGGCTTCCTTCGAGTTGAGACCGATGCAGCAATAGTGCGCGATGCCGAACTGGCTGGCGCGGAAGCGCTCCCAGCCGAGGATCTGGGAGAAGTAGTCGACGAACGCGCCGAGCGTGGTGCGCGGCTGGCCGATCCAAAAGGCAGGCTCGATCACCGCGCGGACGCCGGCCTTCGACATGGCCTCGTAGTCGTCCGTGGTGCGGCTGATCATGTGGATGTGGGGATCGAAGAAGCGCATCTCTAGCGGACTCCGTGCAGGTTCGGATCGAGGGCGGCGAAGGCGCGCGAGTCGTGGGCGCCACGCAGCGCCGCGACGAGGACGGCGTGGACGAGCGGATCTCGCTCGAGCGCGGACAGCGACTCCAGGCGCGCGCGAGCACCCGCGCGCGCGAGTCCGAGCACGGCACCCGCGCGTCCGCGCGGGGGACCGCCGCGCAGCTCGAGTTCCAGCGAGGCCAGAGCGCGTTCGCCGCCGAACGTGCCGAGACACATCCACAGCTCGGGGTTCACGTCTCGACCCGCGCTGCGGCGCTCGTCGGCGAGGTCGAGCGCGATGCGCGCGAGCTCCGCATCGAGCCGACGATCGACGCCGCCGACGCGCCACAGCGGAGCCTCGATGAACAGCGCCTTGATCACGGCCTGCCGCCACGCGATCGCGTCGAAGTGCTGCTCGGGAAAGCTCGTGTCGCAGCAGGCCGACTCGTACACGGCCTTCATGCTCGAACGCGCGCCCTCGCCCGCGCGCCACACGAAGCGCTCCGGCCCGGGCAGGTGCGCGAGCAGCTTGTAACCGGCGCACAGCTCGCCCATGTCCGCGTAGCGGAAGAGCTCCTCGATCGCCGCGACGGCCTCAGGCTGCGCGAGGTCCGCTCGCGAGAGGACCAACGCCACGCGCAACGCCTCCAACGACGTCCAGCGTTGGGGGTTCCAGCCGGGCGCCACGGCGAGCGCCGCCTGCAATTCGTCGGGGCTGGGCTGGAGCAGCCCGCGCGGCGCGAAGCGGCTGCCCAGCGAGAACAGAGCGCAGAAGCGCTCGTTGTTCACGCCGCGAGCGATCTCGCCACGGGCGGCATCGAACCAGCGCGCGCCCTGTGGCGTGAGGCGGCGCGCGAGCATCCGCAGGAGCGTGGGCAGCGTGTTCATCGTGCGTCGGTGCGTGCGTCGGTGCGAGAGTCGAGCAGTCCCAAGTCGAGCGCCATGGCCGCATAGGCCGTCGAGGCGAGGACGTCGTAGCGCGAATGCAGGAAGTCGCTCGTGGAGCCGTCGGCGTACTGGCACTTCACGAGGTGCGGGCGCAGCTTGGCGTGCCATGCCTCGCGCTCGGACGCGGGCAGCTCGTTGATCGCGAGCGCCGCGTAGTAGTGCCCGAAGAAGTAGAAATAGCCCGCGTTCGCGTAGTACGCCTCGTGCGGCACCGGCCGCATGCGAGCGACGTCGAGGAAGCGATGGTGGTCCATGAAGAACCCCAGTCCCTCGCGCAGCTTCTCGTCGGTGACGAACTCGATGCCGCAGCGCCGCAGCGCCCAGTTGCAGATCTGGATGCGTCCGAGCGAACCCTTGACGGCGTTGATGCTCTCCCCGACGCCCGCGCGCGGAATCGGATTCAGGTCGTACTCGTAGGCACCGTTGGGCAGCGCACAACCCGCGACGTACGCGACGGCGCGCTCGCGCACCTTGGGGTCCGCGAACCAGCCGCGCCGGTGCGCGTCGGCGAGCGCGGGCACGACCGTCGCGGTCGCGAAGCTCGTCGCCCATTTGGGCCGGTTGGTGAACGGCGGATCGTCGTAGTAGCCCCAACCGCCGTCGGGGACCTGGCTGCGCACGAGGATCTCCATGAACGCGCGGCCTCGCGCATCGAGCTTGTGCTGCCACTCTTGCGCGGCGAAGCGCGGGTCGTCGAGCGCGTCGAGCGCGCACACGACGCCGTACAACGACGGCCACATGTAGTCGACGTCCCAGTCGCTGCCGCGCGCGGGCAGGCGCGTCGTGCAGAACCACTCCAGGCCGCGTTCGAGCGCGCGCCGCCGCTCGGGCGTCTCATCGCACTGCAACAGCGACATCAGCGTCAACTCGACCGCGCCGAGCTGCCACGTGTAGTACGTCTCGGGGTTGAAGCCGAGTTCCATCACGCTGTCCGGCGCGCTGCCGCACCACGAGCCGTCGGAATTCTGCGAGTTCGTGATGAACGCGAGCGAACGCTCGAGCGACGCGAGCGCCTGCTCCTGCGTCATCGTCTCCGGGACGTCCTTCGCCGCTCGCAACTCGAGCTCGGACTTGGGCCGCGGATCCTGCGCGAGGATCGCCAGCGCGAGGAGGCACTTCACGGCCTAGTCGCCCTTCGCTTCGAGGTCGTCGTCGGGGCGCTCGAGCTCCGAGACGGCCCAGCGCTTGCGCGCGAGCTCCAGTCGCTGGCCGAGCTCCTTGCGCACGAGCGCGAACTCCGCCTCGCGCACCTCAGCCTCGGAGTCGCGCAGTTTCTTCTCGTGCTCGCGCTCGCGGCGCGGCAGTTCGACCGCCTTGAGGTCGTCGAACGCGGCCTGCGCGAGCTCGAGTCCACGAGCCGCGAACTCCACGCGACGCCGGTGGCGCATCAGCACGAGTTCCTTCGTGTCCGTCGCGAACTGATCCTTGGCGTAGGTCGCCTCCATCTCGCGCAGCTCCTGCTCGGCCTCGAGCTTGCCCTGCGTGCTGCGGTCGAGGTCGAGCTGCTTGTCGGCGAGCTCGCGCGGCAGCTTGGTGCGGAAGTGCTCCAGAGCACGGCGCGACTCGTCGAGCTCGCGGCGCGCCTCGTCGAGCTTGCGCTTGCACTCCTGCAACTCGCGCTCCGACTCCAGCTTGGCGAGATCGAGCTCCATGCGCGCGAGTTCGAGCTCGTGGGCGCGCTTCTCCGCCTTGCGAGCCTTGGCGCGCGCCTTGGCCTCCGCGGACGCCGGGGCGCCGCTCGTCTCCTGCGGCGGCTTCGCCGCGGGCTGGCTGTCGGCGGCCGGCGCGCTCGCGCGCCACTCGCCAGCGACCGGAGCGGACTCGCACGTCGCGGGCGACGTCGCGGGCAACGTCGTGCCGCACTCCTCGAAGGCGAGGATGCAAGCCGGGAGCAGGACGGGGATCGCGAGCAGCGCCGCGAGACGCGCGAGAACTGATGCGGACATCGACGAAGGCCTCCTCGGGGGACGGTGCGCGCGGCCTGACCTACCGCTGCGGGCCGACATGATGTCGCTCGCGCCCTCCCACCGAAAGGGGTAAGCGTACGCAGCCGCGAGGAGTCGGCGCGCTCCCCGAGCCCGGACGTGCCTTCGACAAGCACCGCGACGCTCCGATAGGCTCTCCGCCTCGCGCTCTCGAGGAACCCTGCACCCATGACCCACGGCATCTTCCGCACTCCCCCGCCGATCAACGAGCCCGTGCGCGCCTACGCGCCCAAGAGCGCCGAGCGCGCGAGCCTCAAGGCCGAGCTCGCTCGCATGGCGAGCGGCGAGATCGAGATCCCGCTGGTCATCGGCGGCCGAGAAATCCGCACCGGCGACTTCGAGACGATCTCGATGCCGCACGACCATCGCCGCGTGCTCGCTCGCGCGCACCGCGCCAGCTCGGCTCACGTGCAGCAAGCGATCGACGCGGCCTCGGCCGCCAAGCGCGAGTGGGAGCGCATGCCGTGGGAGGAGCGGGCCGCGATCTTCCTACGCGTCGGCGAGCTGCTCGCTGGCCCGTGGCGCGATCGCATCAACGCGTCGACCATGCTCGGCCAATCGAAGACCGTGCACCAAGCCGAGATCGACTCCGCCTGCGAGACGATCGACTTCATGCGCTTCAACGTGCACTTCATGGAGCGTCTGTACTCCGAGCAGCCGGCGTCGGCGCCGGGCGTTTGGAATCGCCTCGAGCACCGCCCGCTCGACGGCTACGTGTTCGCGATCAGCCCGTTCAACTTCACTTCAATTGCCGCGAACCTCGCCAGCGCGCCGGCGATGCTCGGCAACACCGTCGTGTGGAAGCCCGCGAGCACGTCGATCCTCTCCAACTGGTGGATGATGAAGCTCTACGAGGCCGCGGGCCTGCCGCCGGGCGTGATCAACTTCGTCCCCGGACAGGGCGCGACGGTCGGCGCGGCCGGCATCGCCGACAGGCGCCTCGCGGGCGTGCACTTCACGGGCTCGACGGGCGTGTTCAACGGCATCTGGAGCACCGTCGGCAACAACATCGCGCGCTACGGCCAGTATCCGCGCTTGGTGGGCGAGACGGGCGGCAAGGACTTCGTGTTCGTCCACGCCTCGGCCGAGGTCGACGTCGCGGCGGTGGCGCTCGTGCGCGGCGCCTTCGAATACCAAGGCCAGAAGTGCTCGGCCGCGAGCCGCGCCTACGTGCCGCGCTCGCTGTGGCCGAAGCTGAAGGAGCGCATGGGCGAGCTGCTCGCCGCCGTGAAGACGGGCGACGTGTGCGACTTCACGAACTTCATGGGCGCCGTGATCGACCAGCGCTCCTACGCCAAGCTCAAGAGCGCCATCGACGCGGCGCGCGCGTCGAGCGGCGCCAAGATCGTCTTCGGCGGCACGTGCGACGACTCCAAGGGCTGGTTCATCGAGCCCACGGTGATCGAGGCCGTCGACGCGCGCTACGACACCATGTGCACCGAGCTCTTCGGGCCCGTGCTGACGATCCACGTCTACGACGACGCGAAGTTCGCGGACACGCTCGAGCTCTGCAACACGACCAGCGAGTACGCGCTCACCGGCGCGATCCTCGCCAACGACCGCGCGGCGGTGCGCGCTGCGGTCGACGCACTGCGCTTCTCCGCCGGCAACTTCTACATCAACGACAAGCCCACCGGCGCGATCGTCGGCCAGCAGCCCTTCGGCGGCTCGCGCGCCTCGGGCACCAACGACAAGGCCGGTTCGATCCTGAACCTCCTGCGCTGGGTCACGCCGCGCACGATCAAGGAAACCTTCGTGCCCCCCACGGACTGGCGCTACCCGTTCCTCGCCGAGAGCTGAACGCCGCGCGCAAGCGCGCCGCGAGCCCCCGCTCCGCCCCGCGCGAGCGCGGGCTCGCGGCATTTTCTTCCCACTCCCGCGCCGCGCGGGCCGACAAAAGGCCCCCGCGATTTGACTGTTGCGCCGCGGCGGGGGCTACTTCGAGTCGAGGGTCCCTGCGGACCGCACCCCCGTGCGCGGGGGAGACTCGAACCTCGCAAGGGGATCGTCGAGCGCTCGCGATGCGAGCGCTCGGCGGTGCCCGACTCGCGAGAGCCTGACAGCCAGCCGGACCTCAGTCCACGCTGGCCACCGACTCCGGGGCCCGTACCGCAAGGGACGGGGGCCCAGGCAAGCCGCGATGTGGGACTCGCGGCTTGCCCTCTTTTTGTCGGCATTCCACACTCCCACCCATGGTGGTGCTGCTGTTCGCGACGCTGGACACCAAGGGTGTCGAAGCGGCCTTCGTTCGAGATCGCCTGCGCGAGCTCGGCGTCGAGACGCGACTGGTCGACTGTGGGACGCTGCAACCTCCCACCGTCGCGCCCGATGTGAGCGCCGAGGCGCTGCTCGGCGCCGCCGGAACGACGTTGGAGGCACTGCGCGCGAAGGACGATCGCGCGCACGCCGTCCAAGCAGCGGCGCGCGGCGCCCGCGCGCTCGCGCTCGAGCTGCACGCGCGCGGAGAGCTCGGCGGCGTGCTCGGTCTCGGCGGCTCCGCGGGCACGACCATCGGCACCGAGGCGATGCGCGCGCTGCCCATCGGCGTGCCCAAGCTGATGGTCTCCACGCTCGCATCGGGCAACGTGCGGTCCTACGTCGGCGACAAGGACATCGTCATGTTGAACAGCGTCGTCGACGTGCTCGGCATCAACCGCGTCAGTCGTCGCGTGCTGTCGCAGGCCGCGCACGCGATGGCTGGCATGGTGCGCTTCGCGCGCTCGGCGAGCACCACGCACGACAAGCCGATCGTCGCCGCGACGATGTTCGGCGTGACGACGCCGTGCGTGCAGCGCGCCAAGCAAGTGCTCGAAGCGGCGGGCTGCGAAGTGCTCGTGTTCCACGCCACGGGCACGGGCGGGATGGCGATGGAGTCGCTCGTGCGCGACGGACTCGTGCAGGGCGTGCTCGACCTGACGACGACCGAGCTCGCCGACGAGCTCGTCGGCGGCGTGCTGTCCGCGGGCCCCGAGCGCATGTCGGCCGCGGCGCGCGCTGGCGTTCCGACCGTCGCCAGCGTCGGAGCGACGGACATGGTCAATTTCCTCGCGCTCGACACGGTTCCCGCTCGATTCCGCGCGCGCAAGCTGCACCCCCACAACGACCACGTGACCCTGATGCGGACCACGCCCGAAGAGAACCACGCTCTCGGGCTCGAAATCGCGCGCAAGCTCGCCGCGAGCCGCGGCCCGGCGCGACTCTTCTTCCCGCTGCGCGGAGTGAGTGGCCTCGACGCCGCGGGCAAGGCCTTCGACGATCCCTCGGCGCGCGCCGCGCTCCTCGCGGGCCTGCGCTCCGTCACGCCCGCGATCTCGATCATCGAGCTCGACCTGCACATCAACGACGCGACCTTCGCCGAGCGCTGCGCGCGCGAGCTGCTCGCGTTGATGGGCCTTGGCTCCTTCACGCCCTGAGAGACTCCCGATGACCTGCGAGCACTGCCTGCGTTTCGTGACGTCCGCCGACGCGCAGGTCGAAGTGCTGCCTTGGGGTCCCCACGAATGGCTCGCGCGACCGGGCCTCGTCGACGCCGAGCGCCTGCAGCTCGTGCGCGTGACCATGCCGCCGGGTTGCGCCCACCGCTTTCACCGCCATCCGTGCTTCGAGGAGCTGCTCTACGTGCTCTCCGGTCGCATCGAACAGTGGGTCGGCCGCGAGCGGCGCGTTCTCGGTCCGGGCGAAGTCGCGCATGTCCCCAAGGACGAAGTCCACGGCTCGTACAACATCTTCGACGAACCCGCGGTGTTCCTCGCAGTACTCTCCGAGAACCGCTTCGACGGTCCGGCCGTGATCGACGTCTCCGAGGACGAGCCCTGGAAGTCCCTGCGCGAGCGCGCCTGAGTCTAGCGTCGACGCAGATACGCGAAGTCTTGCCAGCCGTCGGGGGCCTCGAGCAGCTCGACGAGCTCGAACGAGCTAGTCCATTCGCGCTCGACGTACTCTCGGGTCAAGAACGTCGTGCCGATCGCGCTCGCGTCCTCGTGGCGAGCCCACTGCGCATTCTCGGGGTGGGCGGACTCGAAGGGCTCGACGATGAAGTACGCCGAGCCCTCTTCGCGCAGGCGCGGCAGCTCCTCCGCCAAGTCCGTTGGCCGCGGCGAGCCGCGCGGCGCTTCGCCCGCGATCCAGCGCTCGACGACGCGCGCTCCGAGGTACGTGGCAACCAGCGCGCCGCCGGGGCGCAGCAGGCGCGCCGCCTCGTCGATCCACGCACGCTGCGCCGCGGGCACGAGCGAGTGGAAAAGCTCCGGCACGATCACGGCATCGAACGCGCCCGCGCGCAGGCCGCAGGGAAGGAAGGGCGCGACGTTGAGGAAGTGCGCGAACGTCAAGTGCTCGCGGCACCACGCCGCCCCGTCGGGATCGAGCGCGAGCCCCGTGAACGTGCCCGTCGCGGCGTAGCGCCCGAAGTAGCGCAGCACGCGCCCGCAGGAGGTCCCGAGCTCGATCAGCTTGGCGGACTCGGCGGCCACGCCGCAGCGTTGGAGGCCCTCGATGCAACGGCGCCAGTCGACGGCACCGCTGCGCAGGAACGCGCGCGGCGAGGGATCGGAGAACGAACAGCGCTCGAGCAAATGCGGCGGCGGTACCTCGAACCAGGACGCGCGCAGGCTCTCGTACTCGTCGAGGCCATGCCACGCGAGCCAGATCCAATACTCCGGATTCGTGATCGATCCATAGCCGGAACGCAAGTCGTCGCGAGTCTCCCAAATGCGCGTAGCGGCGGAAAAGATCTCGCTGACCCGAACGTCCGGACAGGCCGGGAGCCGGTCGCTCGAGCCGGAAGCGGTGCTGCCCATGTCGGAGAACCTAGCGACCGCGACCATCGATGCAAGCGTCTCGATCGTGGCGAAGGCGGGTAGGTGACAGAACTGTGAGGTCGCACAGTCCTCGCTCGAGACGCACGTTGTGCGAGACGAACGGCGTCCGAGTCCCGCCGGCCAACTCACGACCCGAGGCGGCCTCGTGCTATCCTCCCCCCGACCACGAGGGAAAGACCACCACGCGTGAACACCCCGCTTCCCCAGCGTTCCGGGATCCAGTTGGATCCCGACATGAACATCTGCCAGACCGACCTCCCGCTCGATTGGTATCAGCAGGAGTTCAAGCCCTACGCCGAGGAGTATCAGGCGCTCCCCGACCGCCGCCCCGGCACGGTGTTGCCATGGCTCGATCGCTATGCGCAGCCGGCGCTCGACCACTTCGGCGACGCGCTCTTGCTCGTGGCCCACTTCTACATGGGCGGCGAGATCGTCAAGCTCGTCGAACGCTACGGCGGCGCCGTCTCCGACAGCTACCAACTCGCGCTGCAGGCCGCGCGCAACCCGCACAAGAAGGTGATCGTCGAGTCGGCCGTGCACTTCATGGCCGAGTCGATCGCGATCCTCGCGCACGAGGACCAGTCCGTCTGGATCACCAATCCCAAGGCGGGCTGCACGATGGAGATGCTCGCCAAGGACTACATGGTCGAGCCCGTCGCGGAGCAACTCGTCGAGCGCTACGGGGACGACCTGCTCGTCGTCGCGTACATGAACACGGGCGGACGCATCAAGGCGCTCGCCGGTCGCACGGGCGGTGCAGTGTGCACGAGTTCGAATGCCCCGAGGATCGTCGAGTGGGCGCGAGGCAAGGGGAAGAAGATCCTGTTCGTCCCCGACCAACACCTCGGCCGCAACACGGCCGCCAAGCTCGGCATGGACCTCTCGAAGGTCGTGGCGCTCCCTGATCCGCAGCTCGGCCGCGGCGGCTTCAAGGTCGACGAGCGCACGGTCGCAGGCGGGCTCGCGGCGCTCGACCGCGCCGAGATGATCCTGTGGGGCAGCTTCTGCGGCGTGCACACGGTGTTCACTCCCGCTCAGGTCGAGTACTGGAGGCAGCGCGGCTACACGGTGCTCGTGCACCCCGAGTCGAAGCTCGAAGTCGTGCAGGCCTCCGACGGCAGCGGCTCGACCAACTTCCTCTGGGAGGCGCTGATGAAGGCGCCCTCGGGCTCCAAGCTCGCCATCGGCACCGAAGGCCACTTCGTGCGCAACGCGCGCGAGCAAGGCCGTCTGCGCGGTGTGGAGGTCGTGCACCTCGCCGACATCCCCGATCCCGCCTACGGCTCGATGGGTTGCGGCTGCGCGACCATGAGTCGCAACGACCCGCCGCACTTGGCCGGCATGCTCGATCTGTTGCGCAAGGGCACGCCGCCCGCGATCAACCGGGTCTACGCGGGCGACGTGGTCGACGAGGAGAGCGGCGCGCTCGACCGACTCAAGGCCGAGGAACGCCGCGAGCTCGTGCACAACGCGCGCCTCTCGCTGCAGCGCATGATCGACGTCACCGAGACGGGCACGACGAGCGTCTAGAGGCCCAGGCGCGCGCGCACCTCGGCGAGCAGCGCGGCCGCGACGTCGGGGTGCGCGGCGAGCACGTTGTTCGTTTCCGCCGGATCCGCCGCGAGGTCGAACAGCAGGTCCGTGCGCGTCGGCCGGTGCACGTAGCGCCACCGCGACGTGTAGAGCACGTGCACCGGGCCGGGCGGGTTCTTTTCGTGCTCGCGCTCGGGGCGCGACGCGAGGGCGCCGTCGATCGGATCGGCGAGCAGGTCCTGCGCGCCCTGCGCCGCGAGCCCCGACCACGCCTTCGCGCCGGCGAGCTTGACCGCACTCGCGAGTACGTCGCGCAGCGACACTGTGGCGGGCACCGTGCGCGCTTCGAGCCCGCGCGCGTGGATGAGCGCGTTCACGAGCAGATTCTCGCGCGTCATCTCGCCGTGTCCGAGTTCCGCCTTCTCGCCCAGCGCCTGCCCGTACGCGCCGACGACGACGAGCACCGCGCGCTCACACCCCTGCTTGGCCGCGAGTGCATCGACGATGCGTCCGAGCGCCTCGTCCGCGGCGGCGAGGTCCGCTTCGTAGCGCCGGAACAACTCGAGGAAGCGCCCGCCATCGATGTGCGGCACTTGGAATTGCTTGTGAATCTGCGGCGCGTCGAGCTCGGGGAACAGCATGCGCACCAGCGTCGTCTTCTGAAAACCGCCGTCGTTGAAGCGCTCCGGCGGCACGCCGAGCCCCTCGAGCCGCGCCTCGAGCTCGCTCCCGCGCGGAAAGCGCTCGAGCTGCTCGGGGGTCGGCACGTTCGGCTCGAGGCCGCCCTTCAAGTGCACCCACAGGAACGCGCGCTCCCCGGCGTTGACTTCGATCCACTTCAGCGCGCGCGCGCCGACCGTCGCCGCGTCGCGTGTTCCGCTCTCCGGCTCATCGACGTAGGCGAAGCCGCTCGAGATCCCGCTCGCCTTGCCGAGCCCGCGGTGCGACAGGATCGCGCCCGTGCGGTACAGCTCGGCACCGAGCAACTCCGCGGCCGTGCGCGCTCCGTCGCGCGAGGTCCACGCCTTGGGCGAGCCGAGCTCGTTCGCTCCATGCGCGCGCGGATCGAGCGCCGTGAACAGCGACAGGTGCGCGGCCGCTGGCGCGGGCATGGGCGTAACGGTCCGCGCGAAGGTCACTCCCGCGCGCGCGAGCGCGTCGAGCCGCGGGGTGGTCGGCCGCGTCCAGCCGCCCAACCCAGTCCAGTCCGGCCGCAGGGCCTCGATCGTGACGAGCACGATCGAGCGGCGCTCTGGCGTCGCGGTCGCCGCTGGCGCGGTCTGGGCCAGCGCGGAGGCCGGAAGGAGCAGGCAGGCGAACAGACGCAGCAGCATGGGGTCGCGCTCGAGAACGGAAGTCTAGGCCCAGTCCCCCATCGGTCGAGGCGCCGTCTGGACGGTTGAAGGAAATTTGTTTTTTTCCAGCCCCGCATCGACGAGCCGCTGCGGAGTCGTCGGGAGCCGCGTCGAACCGGCCGCGTCGAACCGGCCGCGAAGGCGGACGTGCCGCTCCGCTGCATTCCAGAGGTGCGGCGGACGGATCGCGCAGGCGCCTCGATGCGCGCGGCCGACGTGGATCCGCAGCCACGTCGGCCGCCTTTCTTTTCCGCGCCGTGGAGCACGGCAGCGATGCGCACGGGCTGCGATGCTCCCCTCGCGCGGTTACCCTCTGCGCGCCCATGCGCGCGCTCCTCGCCCTCGCCCACACCGCCACGGCCTCGCAGGTGCACCTGCGGCCCCTGTGGACGCAGTGGCTCGCGGGAGAGCCGCTCGAGCTCAACTCCCGGCGCGTGACTCCGCCGCGCGCGCTCGCCGAACTGCTCCCCGAGCTCGCCGCGCGCCTGCGCGCCATCGCGCGCGTGCGGTCCGAGCACCCCTCCGCCGACGGCTCGACGCGCATGCTGGTCGAGCTCGCCGACGGGGCCACGGTCGAGAGCGTGCGCCTCGCGCGCGCGGCCCTGTGCATCTCGACGCAGGTCGGCTGCGCCGTGGGCTGTCGCTTTTGCAAGACCGGCGAAGGCGGACTGCTGCGCCAACTCGCGCCCGAGGAATTGCTCGCGCAAGTCGCACTCGCGCGCGAACGCGGGAGTGTGAAGCGCGTCGTGCTGATGGGCATGGGCGAGCCGATGCACAATCTCGACCACGTGCTCGAGGCGCTGGTGTGGCTCGGCGGCCCCGGACGCCTCGCGCACAAGAGCATCGTGTTTTCCACCGTCGGCGAACCCGCGCTGTTCGAGCGCCTGCGCGCGCACTCCGTGCGGCCTGCGCTCGCGCTCTCGCTGCATACGACCGACGCGGGCTTGCGCGCCGAACTCCTGCCGCGCGCGCCGCGCATCGACCCCGCCGAGTTGCTCGCGGCCGCCTGCGACTACGCCGATGCGGTCACGTGGCCGTTGCAGGTGCAGTGGACCCTGCTCGAGGGGATCAACGACTCCGAGCGCGAGGTCGAGCGCCTCGTCGCGCTCCTGCGCGGTCGGCGCGCGATGCTGAACCTGATCCCGTGGAACGCGGTCGAAGGCTTCGACTTCCGCCGACCCGATCCGCTGCGCGCGCGCGACATGGTGCGCGCCCTCAAGGCCGGCGGCGTGTTCGCCACGATCCGACGCAGCGGCGGTCAGGACGTCGAAGGCGCCTGCGGCCAGTTGCGGGCGCGCTCGCTCCCCGCGCGACGGCGCGAAAAGTCCCCCTGAATGCGGCGCGGGCCGCGCGAGATCGCTCGCACGGCCCACGGCACGGCATGCGACGAGCCCTAGCGCTTGGCGCGCGCGCCTTCGAGTTCCTTCACGAGCCGCTCGGCGCCGTACACGCTGCGCAGCGACTCGAGGATGCCGCGGCTGTCGACGGACACCGAGCGCGACTGCACGTCGGAGTAACCGTAGTTGCCGACCAAGCTCTGGATGTTGCCGTCGAAGATCAGCCCGACGACCTCGCCCGCGCGGTTGAAGACCGGCGAGCCGGAGTTGCCGCCGATGATGTCGTGCGTGGAGACGAAGTTGAACGGCGTGTCGAGCGAGAGCGCGCCCTTGGCGTCGAGCCACGACTTGGGCAGCGCGTAGGCGGCCTCGCTCGCGCGCTCCTCGGCCTTGGCGTAGGCGCCGCCCAAGGTCGTGAAGGGTTGGATCGCCGCGCCATTTTGCTCGTAGCCCTTCACGGTGCCGTAGGACAGCCGCAGCGTGAAGGTCGCGTCGGGATAGACGTTCTCGCCGTCGACGGCGAAGCGCGCCGCCGCGACCTTGGCGTAGTTCTCGCGCTCGACGGAGGTGACTTCGTCCTCCCACTGCTTGCGCATCTGGCGCGAAAAGGGGTCGAGCGCGCGCGCGAGCTCGATCATCGGATCCTTGCTCGCGTCGACCGCCGCCTTGCCACCTTCGACGAGGCGCACGCGCTCGGCGAGATCGAACAGCGTGGTGCCCTTGACGCACTCCTCGGCGCGCGCGCGCGGCGAGCGACCGGCCAGCGCCGCGAGCACGATCGGGTCGTTGCCGCCGAGCGTCTCGGCCATGTTCGAGAGCGCCATCTCGAGCCGCATCATCTCGAACTCGGGATACAGCGGCGCGGGCGAGAAGATCGCGTGCTTGAGCGCGTCGAGACCGGCGTCGGCGTACTCGCGCAGGCGCTCGCCGCTCGGCTTCCCGAGCTCGTCGGCGAGGCGCAGGATGTCCTTGGCGAAGGCAAACGTCTCGGTGCCCAGCGACAGCCCGCCCTGCCCCACCGCCCCGTAGCGCGGCGCGAGGATCGCGGCCGTGGCTTGCGCCTGCGCGATCTTCTCCCACGCGTCGCTCCACGCGGCCTTCCACTCGGAGTTGGCGTCCACCGCTTCGCGCAGCGCTTCCTCGGCCGCGCGCTTGTGCGCGAGCACCTGCGGATCGAACAGGCCGGCGAGGCGTCCGACGTAGACCTTGCGGCTGTTCTGCACGCTGAAGAGATCGCCGCGGGCGATGCGAGCGTTCTCCGCGCTGCGGCCGGAGAAGGTCTGCAGCCACACTTCCGCGCGCATCAGGCGCGTCGTCGCACGCGGGACCGAGACGTCGCGCAGGTACTCGAGGTGCGCCACGGTGTTCAGTCGCTGCGTGCTGCCGGGATGGCCCGCGACGAAGCACAGCTCGCCATCGGCCGCGCCGTTGGCGCTCCAACGCAGGAAGTTTTGGGCCTTGAGCGGTGAGCCATTCTCGTAGATGCGGAAGAAGGTCGCGTCGAGGCAGTAGCGCGGGTACTCGAAGTTGTCGTTGTCGCCGCCGTAGAACGCCGACTGCGTCTCGGGTGCGAACACCAGCCGGACGTCTTCGAAGCGCTTGTACTCGTAGAGGTGGTAGCGGCCGCCTTGATAGAGCGTCACGACCTCACAGTGCAGGCCGCGCGCTCGCTTGGCCTCGTCCTCGATCCGCGTCTGCTCCTTGCGTTTGGCGGCCCCGGCCTCGGCCGTGCCCAGACCCTTGGCGGCGGCGTCGATGCGCTCGGTGACGTCCGTGATGGTCCACAGCACGTCGAGGTGCAAGTCGGGGCAGGTGAGCTCGTCGGCGAGGTTCGGCGCCCAGAACCCCTTCTCGATCAGGTTGCGCTCCTTCGACGAGAGCTTCTCGAGGATGTCCGAGGCCACGTGGTGGTTGGTCATCACGAGTCCGTCCGCGGAGATGATCGAGCCCGATCCACCCGTCGAGACGCGCACGCAGGAACGCTGCACGTGCTCCATCCACTCAGGGCTGGCCTCGAAGCCATAGCGCGCCTTCATGGCGGCGGCCGGCGGACGGTTGAACAGCCACATGCCTTCGTCGGCGCGCGAGGCGTGCGCGAGCGGCGCGAGGGTGAGCGAGGCGAGGAGCAGGCGAAGGAGCGGAGTGTGGAACATGGCGTTGGCTGGGTTGCTGGGGACTGGGGCGCGCGGCCCCCTAGGGAACGATGGCGACCACGCGCGCGGGAGCCCCGCCGGCGCGGTCGAGCTTCAAAGGCAGCGCGATCAGCGTCGCGCCGAGGGCCGGCAGGACCTCGAGCCCCGTCAGATTCTCGAGCGCGGGTTGGTTGTGCTCGGCGAACAGGCGCTGGACGGGCGTGTCGCGTTCGAAGGCGGAATCGAGGCTGGGACCATCGATGCCGACCAGATCCACCTTGCGATCGACGAGCTCGCGCGCGAGCTCGAGCGACAAGCCCGGATGGCGCGCGGAGTCGCGCGTGCCGTAGTAGCGGTCCGTCGTGCCCCAGTGGCGATCCCAACCCGTGCGCACGAGCACGGCCGCGTGCTGCGGAATGCGTCCGTGGTCGCGCTCATGGCGCTGCAGGTCCGCAAGTTGCACGACATAGCGCGGATCGTCCTCGCACGCACTGGAGACATCGAGCACGCGGATCGGTCCGACGAGCTGCGACAGCGGCACTTCGCTCGCTCCGCGCCGACCCTCGGCGTAGTGCATCGGTGCTTCGAGGTGCGTGCCGGAGAGCTCCGAGCCCGCGATCGACCCGCTCGCGTTCCAGCGACCATCCGCGCCGATGCCGGCGCGGCGCTCGTAGCGGAAGGCGGGCTCCCCCGGCCACTCGGACGTGCCGTCGGCCACGGTGTGCGTCAGGTCGAACAGCCGACCCTCGTAGAGCGTGGGCGCGCTGGCGCAGGCGCCAAGGAGCAACGCGAGCAGCACAGAAAGGAGCGTCGGTCGGCGCATCGGGGTCACGGGCCGGTCCACCCTCGGACCGCGCCGCAGGGTAGGCTAGCGTTTCGAGGGTCATCCATGGACTCCCCGGGACGCAAGATTGTCGCGCTCGCGCCCCTCGAGGCGCACGAGGGAGCCGGCGCGCGGGCCGGCGCGCTCGGCGATCGACGCGCGCAGGCGTGCCCCACGGGCGCGGGATCGCTCGCGCACGATGAGCGCGGCCCGCGCCGCCGCGCTGGCCGCCTCGCAGTCGGGGCTCGCTGACGTGGCGCTGCTGCGCTGCACCGGCTGCGCCGCGGAAGCCCCCGCCTCCAGCCGCGATTTCGAGTGCGCCTGCGGAGCTCCCTACGACGTCGAGCACGCCTTCCGACTCGTCGGCCGCGAGACGTTCGACGCGCGCGACCTGCGCTCGCCCGCTCCGCACGACAGCGGCGTGTGGCGTTTTCTGGAGCTGGTCTACCCGCGCTTTCCATCCGAGGCCGTGATCTCGCTGCGCGAGGGCAACACGCCGCTGCTCGCGAGCCCAGTGCTGTGCGAATTCGTCGGGATCGAGCAGGTCAAGCTCAAGCACGAGGGGCTCAATCCGACGGGCTCGTTCGCGGACCGCGGCATGACGGTGGCGGTCAGCCGCGCGCGAGCCAACGGCGCACGTCACCTCGTGTGCGCATCCGACGGAGCCGCGGCGGCGAGCCTCGGCGCCTACGCCGCGCGCGCCGCGCTCCCTTGCACGGTGCTCGCGCCCGCCGCTGCGCACGCTCCCGCCAAGCTCGCCCAAGCGCGCGCGTTCGGCGCGCACGTCGTGCTCGTGCGAGCGGACTCCGAGCGCGTGCGCGCGCTCGCACGCGAGCTCGCGCAGACCGAGCAGCTCGACCTGCTCGACGCGTGCAACCCGTTCGGCATCGAGGGCCACAAGTCGACCCTGTTCGAGCTGCTCGTCCAGCTCGCTTGGCGCGCCCCGGACTGGATCGCACTCGCGCTCGAGAACTTCGCCCACTGCTGCGCCTTCGCCAAGGCCCTGCGCGAGGCGCGCTACCTCGGACTCATCGACCGTCTGCCGCGGCTGCTCGCCGCTGGCTCCCTGCGCGATCCACAGTCGCACGGCGCGCGGCGCGCCCTGTCCGCCATCGCGGAAACGCGCGGAGAAGTGCTCGCGATCACGCCCGAGCAAGCCGCGCTCGCGAAACTCGCCATCGACCGCGCGGGCCTCGGTTGCGACCTCGCGAGCGCCGCCCCGCTCGCCGGTGCGCGCGAGCTCGCGCGGCGCGGCGGAATCGGCCCGGAGGAGAGCGTCGTGGTGGTGCTCGACAGCCACTGGCTCGGCGCGCCCTCGACCTCCCTCGCGGCGCTTCCCACGGTCGCTGCGGAACTCGGCGCGCTGCGTTCGGCGCGCGCGGACTAGCTCACTCGCGCGAGACGTCCCACACGTCCGCGCCGAGGAAATCCCACGGCAGACGGCCCTCGTCGCATTGGGCATCGACCGAAAACTGCACGTCGACGAAGTACACGATCTGCGCGACGCTCGCCGGGCGCAGGTTGCGGCAGCCGTGCGCGACGCCCGGAGGAATGCGCACGAGGCGTGAGTTGCCGTCGCCGAGCACCAGACGCATGCGCACGCCCTCGGTCGGCGAGCCCTGACGCAGGTCCGCGAGCACGAGCAACAGCTTGTCCGACGGCGGGACGTACCACACGTCCGTCTGGCGCTGGTGCAGGTGGAAGGCCTTGATCGCGAGCGGATCGAGCGTGCTGAAGTTCACCTGCCGCACGACGAAGCCGGGCAAGTCGCGGTGCAGTCCACCCTCGAGTCGACCGAGCTCCGTCAACGCGCCGCCGTCGTCGTTGAAGCGCTTGAGCTCGACCTGCTGCACGCCTTCGATGCGCGGCTTGGCCGCGTAGTCCTGCACGGAGAAGCGTTGCTGCGCGCGCTCGTTGAACTGGGTCATGCCGTGGGTCCTCGTGCGAGCAGGATAGCGTCTAGGCGCTCCGCGCGAGTCGACCGCTCAGGGCGGCGGGGCCGTAGCCGTAGCGGGCGGCGAGCTCGTCGATCTCCCCGAGCAAGTCCGTGCCGCGCAGGTCGCTCCACTCCGCGAGCGAGTCGACCGCCTCGCATGCGGGCCGCGCGGTCGAGCGCGAGAGCTCCGCCACGACCGAACGCGCACGCTCCAAATCGAGCTCGCGCTCGGCGAGTGCGGCGATCCATCTCAGGCTGAATTCGTCGAGCACTTCGAGGCGCACGCGCAGGTAGCGCATGCCGGTCGTCTCGCGCGCGGTCTCCACGATCTGGTTCCACTGACTCCAGACGCGCGCCGTCTGCTGCAAGGGCGTGCCGCGCATCAGCACGGGCGCGTGGCGCTCGAGAAACGAGCGGTCGATGCTGCGCGTGCAGAACAAGCGCGAGCGCCACAGCGACGCGAGCGCTGCCGAGGGTGAGCGCACGACGTGCACGACCACCGTGCCCACCGGCAGGCACTCGCCATAGGGCGCTGCGTACCACGAGGCCTCGCCCGCGAGCTCCGGCGGCCAAGGCGGCACTCCGAGCTCGAGTCGCTGGGGATTGAAGTGCTCCGCGTGGCCACACGAAATCCCCAACCGACGCAGGAGCGCGGCGACGTGGCCGGTGCCCGAGCGTGGGCAGCCCGTGACGACGATGCGGCGAGACATGGGGAGGGCCAGAGCATCGTCCGGAACTCCCGCCCCACCTGAAGGCGACTCGCGTCTTCGCCGCGCTTTCCCCGCCCGCACGCCCCTGCGTACACTCCGCGCGCCCATGTCCCCCACCCGCCGCGACGAACGTTCTTCCTGCCCCGCCTCGCCGACCCAGCGCGAGCTGGTGACCAAGCCCGTCCATGAGACGGCGAACCTCGACGAGCTGTTCGAGTCGGCCCTGCCCGCCTTCGGCGCGGCCTACCTGCGCCGCGTGTGGACGCTGCTCGATGAGGCCATCGGCAAGGGCCTGCCGATGACGGTCGCGATCTCCGGCCCCGTCACCGTCTCGGGCCAGCACTACACGTGGCTCTCGCCGCTGCTCGAGACCGGCTGGTTCTGTCTGGTCTCGACCACCGATGCGGTCTGCTACCACGACGGACACCGCGCCCTCGACAGCGCGCGCGAGCACCCCTTCCACGAGGTGCCGATCTTCGGCGACGACGGCGCCCTGCGCGACGAAGCGATCATCCGCGTCACCGACGTCGGCTTCGACGAGGACGTGCTGCTCGATCAGGACCGCTTCCTGCGCGCGCTGCTCAAGCGCCCCGAGTTCCAGCGCAGGATGACGGGCACCGAGTTCCGCCACCTGCTCGGCCGGTTCTACGCGGCGCAGGAACGCAAGAACGGCGTGAGCGAGGGTCTGCTCGCGCAGTGCACGCGACTGGGCATTCCGATCTTCGTCGGCGCGCCCGGCGACGGCAGCGTGTTCCTGAACTCGATGGCGCTGTGGGCGATCGAGCAGGCCAGCGGCGCCAAGCGCGACGCGCATCGCTTCGATCTCGACCTGCACGCGGAAGTGTTCGAGAGCTGCGCCTACCACTACTGGGGCATCACCGAATCGCAGACGCGCCAGCTCGGCACGCTGATCCTCGGCGGCGGAGTGCCGAAGAACTTCAACTTGCAGCCCGAACCGGCGCTGAGCCAGGTGCTCGGCCTCGAGGAGGTCGAGGGCTACCAGTACGACATCCAGATCACCACCGCGCCGGTCACCGACGGCTCGCTCTCGTCCTGCCCGCCGGCCGAGGCCGTCACGTGGGGCAAGGTCGACAAGACGGTCTACAAGAAGACCACCGAGTCGATGCAATGCGACTACTCGATCGTGATGCCGTTCCTCACCAAGGCCCTGCTCGACAAGCGCGCGCGCTTCGAGCGCTGGGCCGAGCGCATGGGCCGCGAGGAGCTCTTCGCGAAGCATCCCGCCGCGCGCGGCTACCTGCGCGAGCGCGGGGGCTACCAGCTCTTCACTCGCCGCGACGAGCTCGTCGCCAAGCTGCTCAAGCGCGTCAAGAAGGAAGTCCCGCGTCTGCGCAACGAATCCAAGTATCCGCTCGCGTGAGCCACGCGCGGCGCGCGCTCACCACAGCGCCGTCGCGCCGCTCTTGACCGTCTCCGCGCTCACACGACGGCCGCGCAGCCCGTGCCACAGACCGAGCGCCTTGGCGAGCACCGCCTTGGCGCGACCGCGAAAAAAACCGTCGACGAGGGCGAGCGGCAACGTCGCGACGTCGAACGCGAGAAATCGCAGCCACTCGCGGCGACCGCCCCAGCGACGCAGGAAGTGCACCGAGTTGACGGCCATCATGTACTTGCGTCGCGGGTTGTAGCCGCCACCGGTCGAGCTCGACGGCGCGTGCCACGCGCGCACGGAGCCGATGCAGGCGCTCTTGAAGCCCGCGCGCGCCAGACGCTGTCCGAGGTCCACGTCCTCGGTGTACGCGAAGTAGAGATCGTCGAAGAGCTCTTCGCCGCCGAGCGCGCTCGCGCGCACGAGCAGCGCGCAGCCGGGCACGTAGTCGACCTCCAGCGTGCGGCGATACTCGTCCGTGTCGCGTTGAGCGAAGCCGCGCAGATCCGAGAGATTCTGGCGCCAGTTGAGCACGCCACCGGCCGCCCAGATGCGCGCGGGATCGTCGCGCCAGAGCACGCGCGGACCGACCGCCGCGAGCCGCTCGTCGGAGTCGAGCGCGCGCGCGAGTTCGCGCACGCAGTGCGCTTCGAGCAGCACGTCGTTGTTGACCACCAAGAGCGCCTCGGCGCCGAGCTCGCGCGAGCGCGCTGCACCGCGGTTGTTGCCGCCGCTGTAGCCCAAGTTGGCGCCGGTCTCGAGCACCTCGACGCTCGGGCATGCGCGCCGCACGAGCTCGCACGAGCCATCGGTCGAGGCGTGGTCGACCACGACCACGGCGTGCAGGGGCGGAACCTGAGCGAGCAACGACTCGACGCAGCGGAGCGTGTCGGGGCCCCCGTTCCAATTCACGACGATCGCGACGACGCGCATCGCGACCTCATCGGCTTTCGCGCGGCGCGATCTCGCTCACGTCGCTCGCGATCTCGCCGTCGACGACGCGCGTGCGCAGCTTGGCGCCCACGGAAATTCCTTCCACGCCCTTCACGGGCTCGCTGCGCCCCTCGACATAGGTGATCGAGTAGCCGCGCGCGAGCACGGCGAGCGGTGAGAGCGCCGAAAGTCGATCCGCGAGCGCCTCGATGTCGCGTCGCGCGCCCTCGAGCGCCTGAACGACTTCCGCGCGCAGTTGCGCTCGAGCGAGCTCGACGCGCGCGGAGCGCCGCTCCAGTTCCGCGGCCGGGCTGCGCCGCTCGAGTCGCCGCCGCAGATCCGCGAGCCTCGACGTCGTTCGCGCTCCCAGCCCGCGCACGGAGGCGCCGAGCTCGCGCTCGAGCCGACCGAGGCGCTCGCGACGGACGTCGAGCACTCCGCGCGCCGAGCGCAGCACGCTCGAATTCGCCGCGCGGTCGATGCGCTCTCGCCGCGCCTCGAGTTGCGCCGCCAGCGCCTCCTGCAGGTGCCCCTCGAGGCGTTCGAGCCCGTCCACGAGCGCTCTGCGGTCCGGGATCACCTGCGTGGCCGCGTCGGTGGGCGTGTGCGCGCGCAGGTCCGCGACCAAGTCACACAGCGTCGTGTCGGTCTCGTGCCCCACGCCGGACACGACCGGCACGGGACACTCCCAGATCGCCTCGGCGACCGCGAGCTCGTTGAACGCCCACAGGTCCTCCACCGAGCCGCCGCCGCGCGTCACGACCACGACGTCGACG
>Ga0194120_10004279_pt1 | contig 22233 bp, 21 predicted proteins | sample TA2MahCa65mmetaG_FD_148642 | JGI IMG/M metagenome (GOLD analysis project Ga0194120, IMG submission 148642) | Freshwater microbial communities from Lake Tanganyika, Tanzania - TA2015019 Mahale Deep Cast 65m | ecosystem: Environmental > Aquatic > Freshwater > Lake | place: Tanzania: Lake... | reverse complement strand
CAGGCGCCCGACAAACAAAGTTGTCTTCCGCGTCGGCGGCACGAAGTGAATGCCGCTTGACGTATCGTCTCTTGTGAAGGCGAATTTCTCGCCGTCGGGCGAGATGGAGAATTGACTGATATGGGATTGAATATGTGTAACGCGCTGGGCATTGACGAAATCACTGACAAATAATTCGTAAATATAATCGCCTCTCTTGTTGTCCAGTTTATTCGCCCGAACGAGAAATAGCATTTTCTTGCCATCGATCGAAATGCATGGATCGGTCGAGAAGTCATACCCGCCCAGCGGGTCGAGGGGCACAAGCGTAGTGTTCCCGGCCGACATCACATGAATGAAATTTTCTTGGTATTTGGCCTTGTGTTCGTCGTCGAATTTTTTTTTGGCTGCACCGAGTGCGTTGACGTTGAGCCCCTTCGTTCCGGGCCTCAGAAACGGCGACTCGCCATGGAAAATGAAGCGTTCATTGTCCGGGAAATAGGACGGCGCCGAAGCGATAAAGAATTCATATTCGGTCAGGCGCCGAACCGGCCCGCCCGCGGCTGCCATGTCGAACACGTCCCAACTGCCGATGCGGTCGCCCTGTTTGGTGCGTTCGGTCGTCATGGCATTGAGAAAAATGATACGCGAGCCGTCGGGCGAAAAGGACGGATTGCGTTTCCAATAGGGCGTGTCGGTCAGAACCCGGGGGTTCCTCCCGTCCAGATCCATCGTCGCGACCTGGCCGGGAAGATAATTCTCCCAAGGCTGGCGATAATGCACGACATAGATGATTCGCCGGCCATCGGGCGAATAATTGCCGTCGAACCAAACTTCGTTTTCCGGCGGCTGGTAAACGCCTAGTGTCTTGGTCGCGAAGTCGTAGACCGCGATTCGGCTCGGCTCCTCTTTCGGCTGATAATCGAATATCAGCTTGGTATTGTCCGGCGAAAATCGCAGATCACTGATTTTGACGTCTTTCATCATCGTCGCCGTGGCCGGCTCACTGCATCCCGTTGCGAGGGCGCCAAGCGCCAGGCTGCCCACTTTCATCAGCCACCTTCGCCCGACGGCTGAGGTCATGACACCTTCCCTTACCGACCAGTCCGGAGCCTTCGATTTCACCTCAACCCCCATCTACTCCTCCTCGTCGACGTAGGGCGTGGCGGCGAGGCGCTGGGCCAAGAGCTCGCCGATCGCGCGCCCGAGGATTTCCGCCTCGGGTGCGAGCGCGGCGTCGAAGCGCGCGGTCCAAACGACGCCCGGCGAGAAACCGGAATTTGAGGTAGCCCGGGCTACCTCAATGTGACCCCAATTGCTATTCATTGCGTAGGGCACTTCGCCCAGAGTCCTTTAACTCTTGATTTTCGCCGCTGTCCAAATGGCATTGCAACTTGCCTCCCCCGACACGGTAGCTGTCCCGCTACCGGAATTTTCGCGTAGCGCGCCCTTCAATTGGAACAACGTCCAGCGCCCCGATGACGATCCGACGAGTTCGCCGCTAGGATGAACTTTACCTTGAAGCGTGGAATACGACTCCTGGGGATGACTTCCTCGAGCCGAAATTTCGCCACTTGAAATACGCACGGGCGAAAATTGAAGTGGGCCGCAAATGGAAGTCGCGCCCCAATCCAATTTCATCACCCACTCGCCGTCGAACGGCGTGGGCAGTGACGTCGCTTTCGGGGTGCAGCTCGAAACGACCATCATCAAGATGCAGGCACCGCCAACGGCCCAGATACGCGCCCGCAAGGAGGGCATTGGGTGGGTATATCGAGGGCGCTTCATTGGTCCTCCCTATATCTCGGTGATTTTCACTGCTTCAGTATCACGCGGCATTGCCTACAGTCGCTAATCTACCCATTGGTCGACGAGACTTGGACTTCCCAAACGGAGTGCTTCGTCGCGTTCGTGTACGGCTGCCCAAACCGCACCCTATGGCCCTGGTCGTAGGTCGACTTTTTCTCCGCCGATTGAACGGTGGTCATTAAAATATTACAGCCAAAGATAAGGCGGCACGCAAGAAAGAAATTAACCCACGGTTGGGGTGGGCCGTTCCGGCCAACAGGCCGACTTGACAATGTTCTTGATTTGTACTATATAATCATTGCAAATAGGGTGGCCCGCGCTCGGAGTTTTCCCCTGAACGTTCCAAGCGAAAAATTCCCCGCTCTTTGACAATCAAATCCTGTCATTTCAATGAGTTGAGAGAATTTTGCCAGCCAATTCCGGCACACCTTGGCGCGCATTTGGCACACTCGCGTCGCGGATTCGTCGCGGAAACGTCGCGCTTTTGGCGCGCTTTTGGCTCAATACGGCACGCTTTCGTCGCGCTCGGGTTCCGGTCGGAGGCTGAGCCAAGCGAAAGACCAGACACCCTAATATCGCGCATATCGTGGCGGGACCTCGCTCTTATCCCCCGCAATCTTTATGTTGCAGTGCACAATTTCTCTGGACAGAAGCCTGGAACGCGCGTATAAGCACGCCCCGGCGCGGCGGTCTGTCCGAAGCTTTTTCGGGCGGGTCCAGCGGCGCGGCAAAGGACAAAAAAACTCGCGGGGGCGGGCGTTTCGGGAACGGTGGGTTTTCGCGGCGAAGCGTTTTTCTTTTTTCGCCGGTTCGATCCGCATGCCGGAATAGCGGCCGCCGCCTGTCGTTGAAAGAATGTCATGCGGAAGTCGGCTCTCCTGCTCGTGCTCCTGGTCGCGGCGATCAACATCGCCGCCTGGACGCTGCTCAATCCCGCGCGCGATTTCCGCCCCTATGCCGGCCTGATCAAGGGCGTCTCGCTCAGCCCCTATCAAAAGCACCAAGACCCGATCGCCGAAAAGTTTCCCTCGCTCGAAGACCTCGATTCGGATCTGCGTTTCCTGGCCGACAAGGTCGGCGGCGTCAGGCTTTATTCCTCGCTCGAGACCGTGGGCGAAGTGCCGCGCATCGCGGCGAAATACGGTCTCGCGGTGACGGCGGGGGCGTGGCTGGATAAGCGCGCCGACAACAACCGCGCCGAGATCGCCAACCTCATCCGCATCGCGCGCGCGAACAAGAACGTCAAGCGCGTCATCGTCGGCAACGAATCGGTCATGCGCGCCGACGTCTCGGTCAAGGAAATGGTCGGCTATCTGCGCCAGGTGCGTAACCGCGTGAAAGTGCCGGTCTCGACCGCCGAGACCTGGGACGTCTGGCTGAAATATCCCGAGCTCGCGCGCGAGGTCGATTTCATCTCGATCCACGTCCTGCCCTACTGGGAAGGCGTGCCGGCGGACGTGGCCGTCGATTACATCTTCCGCCGCTATCACGAGATCAAGGCGGCCTTCCCGGACAAGCATGTTGCGCTCGGCGAAGTCGGCTGGCCCTCGGATGGCCGCTCGATCGGCGGCTCGGTCGCCTCGCTCTCGAACCAGGCCAAGGTCCTGCGCGAATTCATCGCCCGCGCCGAGGCCGAACGCATCGACTATTACGTCATCGAAGCCTTCGACCAGCCCTGGAAGTTCCAGATCGAAGGCCTGACCGGCGGCTATTGGGGCATTTTCTCGGCCGACCGCGAGGCCAAATTCTCCTTCGTCGGCCCGGTCGAAGACCGCCCCGATTGGCGCCTCTATGCCGTGCTTGCGACCGTGCTCGCGCTTCTGCCCGGCTATCTCTTCGCCCGGCGGAATTGGCGCCTCGCGCCGGCCGGGCGTTTCTTCTTCGCCGCGCTGATCCAGGGCGTCGTCTCGGTCATGGTCTGGACCGCGATGATCGGTGCGATGAAGTATTGGACCATCGGCACCGGCATCGTCTGGGGCGTCCTCGCCATCGCGCAGATCCTGGTGGTCGTGCTCCTCTTGTCCGACGGCTTCACGCTCGCCGAAATGACCTGGACGCGTCATTGGCGCCGCAAGTTCGAGACCTTCGTCGATCCCAAGGGCCGCCTGCCCAAAGTCTCGATCCATCTGCCGATCCATAACGAGCCGGCCGAGATGGTGCGCGAAACGCTCGATGCCTTGGCCGCGCTCGACTATCCCGATTTCGAAGTCCTGGTGATTGACAACAACACCAAGGACGCCGCCGTCTGGCGCCCGGTCGAGGATTACTGCCGCGCGCTTGGCCCGCGCTTCCGCTTTTTCCACCTCGATCCCTGGCCGGGTTTCAAGGCGGGCGCGCTCAATTTCGCGCTCCGCGAAACTTCGCCCGATGCCGAAGTGGTCGCGGTCATCGACAGCGATTACGTCGTCGAGCCGCGTTGGCTCAAGGCGATGGTGCCGCATTTCCGCGACCACCGCGTCGCGCTCGTGCAGTCGCCGCAGGATCATCGCGCCTGGGACGGCGATGCCTTCAAGGAAATGCTCAATTGGGAATATGCCGGCTTTTTCCAGATCGGCATGGTCCAGCGCAACGAACGCGACGCCATCATCCAGCACGGCACCATGACCATGGTCCGCAAGACGGCGCTCTTGCTGGTCGATGGCTGGTCGGAAAAGACGATTTGCGAAGACGCCGAGCTCGGCCTCAAGCTTTACGAAGCCGGTTGGCAGTCGGTCTATGTGCCCGAGACGCTCGGCCGCGGCCTCGTGCCCGACAGCTTCGAAGGCTACAAGAAGCAGCGCTTCCGCTGGGCTTTCGGCGCCATGCAGATCATGCGCATGCATTGGGACGCGCTCAATCCTTTCAAGAAGACGGCCCTGTCGCCGGCGCAAAAGCTCCACTTCATCGGCGGCTGGGCGCCCTGGGTGGCGGATGCGGCCTATCTCCTCTTCGTGCTTTCCTCGTTGCTCTGGACCGTCGGTCTGGTCGCCGCGCCGAAATATTTCGAATTCCCGCTCGCGATTTTCGTCATCCCGACGGTCGCGATGTTCGTCTTCAAGCTGGTCCAGTCGCTTTGGCTCTATAAGGCACGCGTCGCCTGCACGCCCTTGCAGCGGGTCGGCGCGGCGATCGCCGGCATGGCGCTCACCCATTCGATCTCGAAGGCGATGCTCCAGGGCCTTTCCGGCAAGGAGAAGCCCTTCTTCCGCACGCCCAAATGCGAAGAGAAGGTCGGCCTGAAGAAAGCCGTGCTCGGCGCCTGGGACGAGACGCTGATCGCGGCTGCGCTTTGGCTCGGCACGGCGGGCGTCCTTCTCGGTCGCGGCGCCTATGATTCGGAAGCCCGCATCTGGGCGATCATGCTGCTGATCCAGTCGGTGCCCTATGCCGCGGCTCTGCTCACCTCGCTGATCGGCGCGCTGCCGGCGCCAGAAGCCCAGCCGCAGATCGCGACCCGCCCGGCGCCCGCAACCGCGCCCGCCCAAGCCGCTCAACCCGGCGCGGCGCTCGCCACCCAGGCCGGCGACGATTGAGCGGGCCTTGCCGATACTATCGACTTGCGATAGTATCCGGCCCGCATGATCAAGTCCTTTGCGAATGCTCTTGCGGAGGCGGCTTGGCAGCGTCGTTACGTCAAGGGCGCGCCGCAGAACGTAATCCGGGTCGGCCATCGCAAGCTCAGCCAGATCCACAATGCGCGGGGCTTGCGCGATCTTCTGGCGCCGCCGGGCAATCGGCTCGAGGCGCTCGTCGGACGCCGCAAAGGTCAGCACAGCATCCGGATCAATGATCAATGGCGGGTCTGTTTCGTCTGGCGAGGGAGCGATGCCTATGACGTCGAAATCGTCGACTATCACTAAGCGTCGGCGCGCTCGTCCGCGCCGGGGTGATTTCGCGCCGGCTCATCCGGGCGATGTCCTGCGCGAGGATTTCATGAAGCCGCTTGGGCTATCGCGTTATGCGCTCGCGCACGCGCTCGGCGTGACCGAGATGCGCATCGGCGAGATCGTCCGGGCGAGGCGCGCGGTGACACCCGAGACGGCGCTGCGGCTTGCTCGCTATTTCCGCACCAGCGCCGAGTTCTGGCTCGGCCTGCAGGCGACCTACGACCTTGAGACCGCGCGCGATCGGTGGGCAGCGGAAATCGACGCCGCCGTCGTGCCGCGCGCCGCCTAGCCGATCATGCTGCTTGCGCGCCTCGTGATCGCCGGCGTCCTTGCCGCCCTCGCCGTCTTCGGTTGGTGGTGGCCGAACCGGCCACAGCCTCTGCCCAACCCGCATGTCGGGCCGGTCGCCTCGATGTCCTTCGCGCCTTTTCGCGACGGCCAGAGCCCGCTCGCGCGGATCTATCCAAGCCGGGCCGAGGTCGAAGCCGACCTCAAGCTTCTGGTCGGCAAGACGCGCGCCATTCGGACCTATACGTCGCTTGAAGGCATGGAGGTCGTGCCGCCGCTCGCGCGTAAGTACGGCTTCGAGGTCACGCATTCCGCCTGGATCGGCGCGAAGCCGGTCGAGAACGACCGCGAAATCTCGGCCCTGATCGCCGCGGCCAATGCCTATCCGGACGTGATCAAGCGCGTGATCGTCGGCAACGAGGTGCTGCTGCGGAACGAGTTCCGCGAAGGCTTTTCCGAGGACCGCAAGCGCACCATCGAGGCGCTGATCGGATATCTCCGGCGCGTCAAGGCCGCGGTCAAGCAGCCGGTCGGCTATGCCGAAGTCTGGGAGTTCTGGCTGCGTTATCCCGAGGTCGCGCCCTATGTCGATGTCGTGATCGGGCATCTCTTGCCCTATTGGGAGGACGATCCCCATGGCGTCGCGCGCGCCATGCCGCAAATCCGACACGGCTATGAGGCGCTGAAGTCGCGCTTTCCCGGCAAGGAGATCTGGATCGGCGAAGTCGGTTGGCCCTCGGCCGGGCGCGCGCGCGCCGATGCGAGACCGAGCCGCTTCAACGAGGCGCGCTTCGTCACCGACTTCCTCGCCCTCGCCCGCGAGATGGGCGCCGACTACAACCTGATCGAAGCCTTCGATCAGAGCTGGAAATCCAAGCTCGAGGGCACGGTCGGCGGCGCCTGGGGGCTCTATACCGCCGATCGGCAGCCCAAATTCGACTTGGCCGGTCCGGTGGTCGAGCTGCCGGAATGGAAGGCGCTTGCCGGCGCATCTGTATTCCTCGCATTCCTCGCCATCCTCTGGCATTGGCGCCGGCGCCCGGAGGCTGGCGCGCGCGAGGTCCTGCTGTTCTCGCTCGCGGCGCAAGCCATGGCGGCTGCGGTCGTGCTCGGCGCCTATGTCGCCTGGCTGCACGGCTTTACCCTTGAGACCCAGGCGAGCGGCCTTGCCAAGACCATGCTCCAGACGCTGCTCGCGATTTTCGTCCTGCGCGAGATCGCCCGAGGCGACGTCGCGCCGGGCTTGCGCGGTTTCGATGCCGCGATCGTCGCGATCAGGAAGCGCCCCTGGCCGCCTGCCTTCTCGGCCGACGCGGTCTATGTCGCCTCGGTCGGATACGCCTTGGCGCTCGGCTGGATTCTCGCGACCATTCCGCGCTATCGCGACTTCCCGCTTGCCGATTTCCTGGTGCTCGCCATCGCCGTGCCGCTCCTTGGCTTGCGGCGGGGCTTCGGCGAGAGCCGACGCATCGACGGCGCGGTGGTCGGGCTGTTGCTGGTCGCGGCCGCCGCGACACTTTGGCGCGAAGGCGCGCTCAACCGCGAAGCCCAAATCTGGGCGGGCATGCTCGCGTTGATCGCGCTGCCCCGCGCACTCGCTTTCATCCGCCCGCGTGCCTAAGCGCGCAGAATAGAAGCGTCTGGTCGAGCCGGTTGGGCAGGCCGAGGCAGGCGCTGCCGTCGGACGCTAGACCGTAATGGGCGAGCGCCGCGTGCGAGCGCTCGACCTCGTGATCATGGACCAGTTGGAATATCGGTCCGTCATGGCGCGCGATCAATTCGGCGATGCGGTCGTTCATCCGATGCGCCTCGCCCGGATTGGTGAAGCTCGAGGTCAGGCGGAGAAAACGTACGCCCGGCGGAAAGCGCGTGATGGCATAGCTTTGCGGCTGATAGCCGGTCATGACGACGAGCGTCGCCTCGGGCCGCTCGAGCTTGGGCGGTACGAGTTCGACCCAATCCCGTTGCGCGCGCTCCGGCCAAGGGGCGCGGCCCCAATTCGCGGGCTCCGCCGTCAGCACGGTCGCGACGAAGGCCGCGAGCGCGAGGCCGAGCTTCTTGCGTCTTGCGCCCGGCCAGCGGTCGAGCGCGGCCAGAAGCGCGAGCGGCGCGAGCTGCTCGAGCGCGACGGCATAGCGATAGATGCCGAAGACGCTCTGCCAGACGACATAGGTCGAGACCGCCGCCACCAAGACGAAGCGTCCCCGTGCCGGTTCGAGCAGACTGCCGCCGCCTTGCCGAAAAGCGAGAGCGCCCATAACCGCGAGCCAGAGGAGGGCCAGGCGAATGTCGCGAAAGGGTGCTTCGCCGACGCGGCTGCCATCGATGGCGAATGCGAAGGGATAGAACAGCGTCTCGATCAGGCCCTGCGGCAGGAATTGGGCATCACGACCGCTTCGGATCGGCGCCCAAGGCGACTGAAAGACCTGATTGAGATGGGGGAAGATCGGGTTGCCGAACTCGGCCCAGAGCGTACCCATCCAGACGCCGCCACCAAGAGCGATCCCAAGGAAACCGCCGATCCCGTAGACCGCCAATCCGCGCAGTCTCAGGGACCAGGGCGTCGGCAAGGCCAGCAACGCGATGCCAAGGCCGAGGGCATAGAGTGCCATGGTGAGCTTGAGCCCGGTCGCGATACCGACCAAGAGCCCGGCGATAAGGACGGGCGCGAGGTCGGCGGCGACAAGTCGCCTCCAGGTTCCGAGCAAGACCATGAGCGCGCCGAGGGCGTAGAGGCCGAGGACGTTGTCGAAAAAGCTCGTCCCCAACAGTCCGAGCGAGCCGCCGCCCCAAGACCCGATCGCGGCCGTGGCGAGGGCAAGGCCGGCGCCCGCACCGCAAGCGCGGGCGAGCCAAGCGATCAGCAGGAAGGCGCCGCCGCCCTGAACCGCGCCGAGCACGAAGGCGACCGACTTGGGTCCGAGCGTCTCGGTCAGCCACCAGAACGGCAGATGCAGGAAGGGATTGTAGAAAGTCGGCCGGCCCCCCGGCACGAGGTCGAAGCCGAGCCGATCTTGCAGCCAGGCATAGGGGTTATAGAGGTGATAGTTCCGCTGATCCCAATTGACGTCCTGGCCGAAGTGGATCGACAGGAGACCGAAGATCACCGTCGCCGCGACGCTCGCCGCGGCGAGAACACGTGCTGGCGTCACATGCGTCCTGCGGCTTGGACCAAGACGAGGAGGATGGCGGCAAGAAGCGACGACCAGGTGCCGACCGTACCCCAATAGCGGCCGAAAGATCGGCTCGAAGTCTGGGTCAGGCCGGCGGCATGGAGGACGCGCGAGGCCGAGAAGACGAGACCAAGGCCATGGAGCCAAAGCGCATCGAGGCCGATAAGCTCGCCCACGATCAGGAGCAGCATCATGATCGGAACATATTCGACCGCGTTCGCCTGGACGCGGATCGCGCGTTGCAAGGCCGGTACGCCGCCATCGCCGAAGCTCACCTTGTTGCGCATGCGCTCGCGCGTGACCTTGATCGACAGCAAGAGCAGCAGGGCAGCATTGAAGGCGAGGTAGTAGGGGGCGATGGCGAGAGACATGGCGCGCTCCTCGGGTTTTGGATGACGACTATGCCTGCCGGACGATGCCGTGACAACGCGGAGCGGCTAGGCTACTCATCGCCCATGTCTCGCCGCATCGCCGTCATCTTGCCTTGTCGCAACGAGGAAACCGCCATCGCCGGCACCATCGCCTCCTTTAAGAAGGTGCTGCCCGAGGCGACGATCCATGTCTACGACAATGCCTCGACCGATCGCACGGCCGAGGTCGCGCGCGCCTCTGGCGCACTAGTCGGGCGCGAACCGATGCCCGGCAAGGGCAATGTCGTGCGGCGGATGTTCGCCGATGTCGAGGCCGACATCTACGTCATCGCCGATGGCGACGATACCTATGACGCGGCGGTCGCGCCGGCGATGATCGAGCGCCTCTTGCGCGACGACCTCGACATGGTGGTCGGCCGGCGCCAGGGCGAAAGCGAGGCGCTTTATCGTGCCGGGCATCGTTTCGGCAACCGCATGCTGACCGGCGCGGTCGGACTCCTGTTCGGCGATCGCTTCAGCGACGTCCTGTCCGGTTACCGCGTGATGTCGAGGCGCTTCGTCAAGAGTTTCCCGGCGCTCGCCACCGGCTTCGAGATCGAGACCGAGTTGTCGGTCCATGCGCTCGAACTCCGCATGCCCATCGCCGAACTCGACTGCGCCTATCGCGCGCGGCCCGCTGGCTCGGCCTCGAAGCTCAAGACCTATCGCGACGGCTTTCGCATTCTTTGGACCATTCTAATTCTGTTCAAGGAAGTCCGGCCCTTCGAATTCTTCGGCCTGATCGCGCTTGTCCTTGCCGCGCTCTCGGTCGGCCTGGCAGTGCCGGTTGTCCTGACCTTCCTCGAGACCGGCCTGGTGCCGCGCTTTCCGACCGCCATCTTGTCGACCGGCATCATGTTGCTCGCCTTTCTCAGCCTCACTTGCGGCTTGATCCTGCATTCGCTTTCGCGCGCCCGGATCGAAGCCAAGCGCATGCGCTATCTGGCGATCCCGGCCGCCGGAAGGAATTGAGCGTGAGCGAGTTCCTCCGGCGCGCCGGTCTGTCGCGCGATGGGCTGCGCGTCATTGCCTTTCTCGCGCCCTTGTTCGCGGCCGCCGGCATCTCCATGCCCTTCATCCCGCTTTTTTTCGAAGCGCGCGGGCTGAGCGCCGCCGATATCGGCCTGATGATGGGCATCGGCATGTGGGCGCGCTTCGGCGGGCACATGACGGCGGGTTGGGTTGCCGACCGTCTGGGCGAAAGACGCCGCGTGCTGTTCTGGCTCGCCGTCATGGCATTTGGGGTCAGTATCGCCTATTGGCCGATGGCAGGTTTCTGGCAAATCGCGCCGGTCTTCTTGATCGGCACGCTGGTGATCTCGCCCATGTTCTCGCTCGGCGAGAATCTCGCGCTCCTCTCGGTCAAAGGTCGGGGTCTCGACTATGGTCGCGTCCGGCTCTGGGGCTCGGTCAGCTACATGGTCGTGTCCTACGGCGCGGGTCTCATCTTGGTCGGACGAAGCGCCGAATGGGTGATGTGGATGCTGGTTCTCTGCCACGCCGCCGTGATCGGCGGCGCCTACCTTCTGCCCGATGTCAGGACCGAGAGGCGCGAGGCCAGAACCGGCAGCGCGCTCACGCTCCTCGGCATGCCGCTGTTCTGGCTGTTTCTCGCGACCTCGGGTGCGATCCAAACCAGCCACGGCGTCTACTACGCCTTCTCGACGCTTTACTGGCGCGATGCCGGGATTTCCGAAGCGACGATAGGCGTACTCTGGTCCATCGGAGTCGTTGCCGAGATCGGGCTCTTCGCCGTCGCGACGCGCCTGACCACGCGTCTCGCGCCGGCGACGCTCATGGCCATCGGCGGTCTTGCCGCCGTTCTGCGCTGGAGCTTGACGGCGGCGACAGTCGATCTGGCGGCGCTCGTCTTTCTCCAGGCGCTGCATGGGTTGAGCTTCTGCGCGACCCATCTCGGCGCCATGCAGTTCATTGTCCGCGCCATTCCCGACAGCATGTCAGCAAGCGCCCAATCGCTCCACTCTGCGCTCGCCATCGGCGGCTTGATGGGCATTTCGATGACCGCCGGTGGCTATGTGTTCGCCCAAGCGGGCGGCGCGTCGGCTTTCTTGTTGATGGCGGGGTTCGCCGGCGCCGGGGTCGTGCTCAGCCTCGTGCTCGGGCGGCGCTGGAACGGCGGCCCGATTCTCTAGTTCCGGCGCACGCGCTTCGCCGCGCTCTTGACGATCGCGCCGATCAGGTCGCGGTACTTCATGCCAGCTTGCGAACAGAGTATCGGCAAATCCGAATGTTCGGGATTGAGGCCGGGCAGCGGATTGACTTCCATGAAATTCGGTCGGCGACGCGCATCCGAGCGCAGATCGACGCGCCCGGCATCGCGACAGCCGAGCGCACGCCAAGCGGCGAGCGCGACTTGTCCCGCGCGCTTCGCCTCGGCATCACGCACCAGGGGATAGAGCACCAGCTCCTCGCAATTCTCCTTGTTGGCGTAGCCATAGGCCGGATCGCTCTTGTCCTTGAGCACGACTTCGCAGACGCCGACGACCTTGGCCGTCGGCCCTTCGCCGAGCACGCCGACCGTGAACTCGCGTCCTGGAAGATAAGTCTCGACCAAGACGGGTTGGTGAAATTTCCGCAGGAGTTGGCGGCAGATCGCCACGAGTTCGGCGCGGTTCCTGACCTTGGACTTCGCCGAAACGCCGAGCCCGGTGCCTTCGGCGACTGGCTTGCAGAAAAGCGGGAAGGGCAGGCGGACGCGCGAAATGTCGGCGGGGCGTTCGACGACGAAAAAGTCAGGTGTCGGTACGCCTTGGGCACGGACGACATGCTTGGTCATGCCTTTGTGCAGCGTCAGGCCCATGACCATCGGGTCCGAGAGCGTGCAGGCGATGCCATAGCCCTCCAGCAGCGCCGGCACTTGCGCCTCGCGGCCGATGCCGCCCCGACCCTCGGCGATGTTGAAGACCATGTCCCAGCGCTCGCCTTTGGCGAGGCGTGCGACCAAGGACTTCAAGCGCCCGATGCGGATCGTCTCATGGCCGAAAGAACGGATCGCCGCCTCGATCGCGTCGATCGTGTCGGGGCGATCGAATTCGGCGGTCTCTTCGGGAGAAAGACCCTCCGCCAGGTAGTCCTGGCGGAGGTCGTAGGTCAGACCGATGCGCAAGCGGATCAGAGATCGGCCGGCTTGCCCTTGTCGGCGCCGATCTGGCCTTTGGGGTCAGCGTAGCGATAGACCTGACCCTCGAAATTCCGGATCAGCAGGTCAGTGCCGTCGCGTCCGACGATCGGATCGGGCATCAGCGCGACCTTGCCGCCGCCGCCCGGCGCGTCGATGACGAATTGCGGCACGGCGTAGCCCGTCGTGTGACCACGCAGACCCTTGAGGATCTCGAGGCCCTTTTCGACCGGCGTGCGGAAATGAGACGAACCAGTGATCGGGTCGCATTGGAAGATGTAGTAAGGCTTGACCCGGTTCCGCAAGAGGACGTGCATCAGCGACTTCATGGTCTCGACGTCGTCATTCACGCCCTTGAGCAGGACCGTCTGACTGCCGAGCGGCACGCCGGCATCGGCCAAGCGCGACATCGACTCCTCGACCTCGGGCGTCATCTCCGATGGGTGGAGGAAATGCACGCTCATCCAGAGCGGATGATGCTTCTTGATCATGCGCGTGAAGGCCGGCGTCACGCGCTGCGGCAGGACGACCGGTTGCTTGGTGCCGATGCGGATGAACTCGACATGCTTGATCTTGCGCAGGCGCCCGAGCAGATAGTCGAGCTTCTCGTCGGCCAGCGTCAGCGGATCGCCGCCCGAAAGCAGCACGTCGCGGATCGCGGGCGTCGCCTCGATGTATTCGAGCGCCTTGTCCCATTGAGGTACGCTGAAGTGATATTCGCCGCCGACCTCGCCGACCATGCGCGAGCGCGTGCAATAGCGGCAATAGGTCGAGCAGAAGCCGGTGGTGAGAAAGAGCACGCGGTCGGGATAGCGATGCACGAGGCCCGGCACCTTGGTGTCGTGATCTTCGCCCAAGGGATCGTCGGCCTCGCCATGGACTTTGAGATATTCGTTCATTACCGGGACGACGGTGCGCCGGATCGGATCGGCGGCGTCGGTCTCGTCCATCAGGCTCGCGTAATAGGGCGTGATGCCGACCGGAAGCGCGCCAGAATGCTCGAGGATCGCCGCGCGTTCGTCGTCGGCAAGACGGATCATGCGCTCGAGATCGGCGAGGGTGCGGACGCGATTGCGCGCCTGCCACTTCCAGTCGTTCCACTCGGTCGAGGTGACTTGCGGATAATGCTTCTTGCGGAAGGCGAGGGTCCGAGGACCGACCGGAAAACGATGATGGGAGCGATTGGGCGTCCCGGTCTTGTTCAGCGGATCGAAGAAGGCGACGACCTTGCTGTCGTCGGGTGAGGCTGGCGGAGGAACCTTGGTCTTGAGATCGAGGCGTTGGCTTTTCGGATTTGTACGCGGATGACTCGGAGGTTCTGCCTGGTCGAGGACCAGAGCTTCATCCTTCATGGTACGCTTCCCTGCACGCGGTTATAGACCTTCATTCCAGTCCAGAGGGTCCGAGAGCGGACCAACAGGATTATCTATAACGCGAGTCGTTCCAAAGTCCATAGCTGTTGTGGTCGTCGCACGCCGTCGACCCCAGCGCTGGGACCGGTGCGGCGATGCTGCAGGTGCAAATTTGGGTCTCTAGGTTTTTGGTGCTAGGCTCCGACCGATGCTCGAACTCGCACTCATCTGGATCGCGAGCGCGCTCGCGATCGCGGGCGCTCTGGTGCTTATCCAAGCGCGTCGCGCCGGCGGCTTCGAACAATGGCAACGACGCAATTGGCGAAGCATCATCGTGCTCGCCGCGATTGGCGGCGCGCTGCCGGCATTCCTGATCGACTACTTTTCGGCGCGCAATGTCGATCTCCCGCCCGAACTCCAGCGACGTCCTGCGATCGTCGGCAAGCCGAGCTGATCGAGGCGCGGGTCATGGACGAGAGCACGATCTTCGATCTCTATCTCTTTGCCGACGGCAAATGGTCGCATGCGCGAACCTTCGATGCTCAACGCAAGGAAGAGGCGCTCGCCGAGGCCAAGGCCAAGAGCGAGGACCGCAAGATCGTGGCGGTGCGGCTTCTGCGCGATTCCTTCGTGCTCGACAAGCCGGTGTCGATCTTCAAGACCCAGCGCGCCGATGTTCCGGAGTTCGACGCACGCGCGACCAAAAAAAGCGCCGGCGCCCGCGCGGGCCAGTCGGCCCGCGACGCGCGCCCGACTTCGGCCGGTGCCCAGACGAAGCCAGAGGCGAAGACCAAGAGCCAACCCGCCAGGAGCTTTCGCCTCTCGCCTCACGCCAAGGTGATGCTGATCGTCGCGGTCGCGGTTTTGGTCGCGGCCCTGGTCGCGCTCTCGGGCGTCCAACGTTTCGGTCTTTCGAACGGCGGCGGCTTGCTGATCTTCGTCGCAACGCTTGCGATCGGCGTCGGCATGTTGATCATGACCGCGCTATCGGCCGAAGAGCGACGGACGGTCTTTTATGCCGGGCCGCCAATCAAAGCGACGGCTAAGTCGGCCAGGAAGGGTCCGACGCTCGCCGACTTCGAGCCCAAGCCGCTCAAGCCGCTGATCACCCAGCCCGATGTCGTCGTCGAACAGGCGGAAGAGGCGGCGGCGGAAGAGGACGATTCGATCGTCAAGCCGGGCGGTGCCGGCCATGAGATGGTGGTCAAGGTGCTGCGCTTTTTCGAGGAAGCGCTCGCGCATGTCGTCAAGACCACGGCGATGGTGGTCGGCGGCCAACTCGACGGGCATCTGCGCTTCGGCTGCCATCTTTTTCTCGCCGGTGCGGCCGATGGTGCGGCCGTTGCCGTTCGCTTTCCGCGCACCAAGCTGGCGAAAGTCATCGAGGCCTGTGTCGCGGTCCTCGGTACGCAAGCCGATCAAAGCAAGAAATTCGCCAAAAACTACGAGGAGTATCTGGTCGAGGCGAAGAACCGCGACATGTTCGCAGCCGGGCGCGACGCGATCGATCTCTATGATCGCCGCGCCGAGGCGCCGGGTCCGCTGCTCGCCAAGGCGCTCGAAGCCTGGCTCGCGCCCGACACCTCGAAGGCGGAGGCCGAAACGGTCGCGGTGATGTTCACCGACATCGTCGGCTCGACCGATTACACCCAGCAGCACGGCGACAAGGCGAGCCAGGACCTGGTGCACGCCCATAACGAGATCGTGCGTCGGGCCATCGCCGCGCAGGACGGGCGCGAGGTCAAGCACACGGGCGACGGCATCATGGCGAGCTTTCCCGAGGCCAAGGGCGCGCTCCAGGCGGCGATCGGCATCCAATCCGCGGTCGCGGCGCATCAGCAGATGCGTCCCGATCTGTCGCTCAAGCTTCGCATCGGATTGAGCTATGGCCGGCCGATTCACGAAGACGACGATCTCTTCGGTTCGACAGTGCAGCTCGCCGCCCGCATTTGCGCCTGCGCCGGACCGGACGAGATCTTGGTCGGGCGTGCCGTGGTCGACGCCGTCGATCCGGCCGAGTTCGCCGTCCAGCCGCGCGGTCAAGCCAACCTCAAGGGCTTCCAGGAGCCTCAAGAGGTCTTCGGCATCGAATGGTCATGAGGCGGAAGTCATGAACGTCAAACGCCTCCTGGTGGTCGACGACGACCCCGACATCTGCAATTTCGTGCGCAAGGTCGCCGAAGGCAGCGGCTTTCAGGTGCTGACCTCGGCGACCGCCGCGGGCTTCAAGCAGGCCTTCCGCTCCTTCCAACCGAGCCTGATCGTGCTCGATCTGGTGATCCCCGGGACCGACGGCGTCGAGCTCCTGCGCTTCCTGTCCCAGGAGAACTGCAAGGCCTCGATTTTGGTGGTCTCGGGCGCCGACAAGCGCGTCGTCTTGACGACCGAGCGCCTCGGCGAAGCGCAGGGCCTCAAAATGATCGGCCATGTCGAAAAGCCGATCCGCATCGAGACGCTCCGCGACGTCTTCGACAAGGTCGCCGAACGCATCCAGGCAATCTCGGCCGAAGAGCTCCGCAGCGCCATTCGCGACAACGAACTCCTGCTGCATTACCAGCCCAAGGTCGATCTGATGAGTCGCAAGCCGGTCGGCTGCGAGGCGCTGGTGCGTTGGAAGCATCCCAAGCATGGCCTGCTCGGCCCCGACAAATTCGTCCCCCTCGCCGAGCAAAGCGGCCTGATCGAAGGCCTGACCGAATGGGTGCTCAATGCCGCGCTCGCCCAGACCCGGCTTTGGCTCGATCAAGGCCACGATCTGGTGATGGCGGTCAATGTCTCGGCGCCGACGCTTTATGATCTGCGCTTTCCCGATTTCGTCGGCGTCGCGCTCGCCCGCGCCAATGTGCCCGGCCCCAATCTCCTGCTCGAATTCACCGAGAGCCAGACAGTCGGCGACGCGGTGCAGACCATGGACACGGTCAGCCGGCTCCGCCTCAAGCAGGTCGACCTGGCGATCGACGATTTCGGCACCGGCTATTCCTCGCTCAAACAGCTTCAGCGCATGCCGGTCTCGGAGATCAAGATCGACAAGTCCTTCGTCACCCACGCGCTCGATAGCGCCGATTCCATGGCGATCGTGCGGGCTGTCGTCGATCTCGGCCACAATCTCGGCCTCAAGGTGGTGGCCGAAGGCATCGAGACCGAAGCGGTCTGGCGCATGCTGGTGGCGGAAGGCTGCGATCTCGCCCAGGGCTACTATATCTCGCGTCCCGTATCGGCGGCCGATTTCGAGCAATGGCGCGCCCAGTGGACGAGCAAGCGCTAGAAGCCGAGGTCGTCATCGACGGCATCGGCGCGCGGGGCGACGGGCTCGCCTTCGCGGCGGGACATAGGCTCTATGTGCCGCTAGCCGCGCCGGGCGACCGATTGCGCGTGAGGACAGGCATACGTCGCGGAGACGGTCTCGAGGCCGAGATCATCGAGCGTCTGGCCGACGGCCCAGCGCGCGCGACGCCACCTTGTCGGCATTTCGGTACTTGCGGCGGCTGCCAGCTCCAACACCTCACGCCGGCGACCTATCTCGGCTGGAAGCGTCAGCTCGTGGTCGAAGCTTTCGGTCATCAAGGCCTCGCGCCCGAAGTGGCGATGCCGCTGGCCATGGCACCGGGAACGCGCCGGAGGGCCAAGCTGGTCGCCGAGAAGCGCGATGGCCGTGTCGTTCTCGGCTTCAACGCTCGACGCAGCCGCCGCGTTGTCGACATCGATGCCTGCCCATTGCTTGTGCCGGCATTGGCGGCGCGCCTCGCGGCCGTCCGTCTTACGCTCGCCGCGTTGCTGGGTGATAGTGGGCGGATCGAACTCCAATTTCTCGCGCTCGGCGATGCGGTCGAACTCTTGCTCGTCGGCGGCGGGTCGCTCGATCGCCGGCGCAAGGCTCTGCTCGAGCGACTCATCGTCGATGCCAGCCTCGCGCGCATCGCCTGGCGCGCCGCGGCGGAGGCACCGATCGCGATCGTCGGCGAGCGCGCGGTCTTCGCCGCCGATTTCGCCGGCGTCGGCGTCGAGCTTCCGCCGGGCGCCTTCTTGCAGGCCTGTCTCGAGGCCGAGACGGCGATGCGCGATCAGGTGTTGGCCGCGCTCGGGCGCGCCAAGCGCGTCGTCGATCTCTATGCCGGCTGCGGCAGCTTTGCCGCGCCGCTCGCCAAGGGCCGGAGCGTTCGGGCGGTCGAGCGGGACGAGGCGGCGTCCCGCGCGCTCGACGCCGCGTCCCGCGCTCGCGCCGATCTTCGTCTCACTGTCGAGCGCCGCGATCTGGAAGCTCGGCCGCTCCTGCCGATCGAACTCGCCGAGATCGACGCGGCGATCATCGATCCGCCGCGCGGCGGCGCGGCACCGCAGGCCAAGCAACTCGCAAGAAGCGAGGTGCCCCTGGTCGTCGCCGTCTCCTGCAATCCGGCGACGCTCGCGCGCGATGCGCGCCTCCTGGTCGATGGCGGCTACAGGCTGGAACAGGTTCAGCCGATCGATCAGTTTCTCTGGAGCGCCCATGTCGAGGCGGTGGCGGTCTTCCGTCGGCCCAGGAGGGGTATATAATAAGAGTAACCTGACGAGCGTCGGTCTAGCCGCGGTCGAGTGGGTTGGTTGGGATTATTGGGCTCGGCGGTACCGTCGCTCCGACTTGCATCTCAAGGACGAGGAGGGGGGCCATGAACGTAGCCGCGATCTTGAAAGGCAAAGCCGTCGGCGTGCTGGCGGTGCGACCCGAAACTTCGGTCGCGGAGGCGGCCAAGCTGCTGGCCTCGCGGCGCATCGGCGCTGTCGTGGTGGAAGGCGGCGACGGCCCTGGCGGGCTGGCCGGCATCCTGTCCGAACGCGACATCGTCCGCGGCGTCGCCGACAAGGGTGCGGCCGTTCTCGAGCGGCCGGTCTCCGATCTGATGACCCGCGATGTCGTCGTCACCAATTCAAGCCACACCATCGATCGCATCATGGCGATGATGACCGAGCGGCGCATTCGCCACCTGCCGGTGGTCGATGGCGGCCGGCTGACGGGCGTCATTTCGATCGGCGACGTGGTCAAGCATCGCATCGCCGAGATCGAGCGCGAAGCCGAGGAACTCAGGACCTACATCACCGCGGCTTGAGCCGCGAGGGCGTCCGATCGGGCGCGCGGACGCGCGCGCTTCAGGCCGCGTTCACGACAGCGCCATGATCGCATCGCGGATATTGGGCAGCGCGCGCTCGATGGCGGCCGCGCCTTCGTCGATCGCTTCGGCGGCGCGGTCGAATTCAAGGAGGCCGATATGACCGATGCGCGGCGCGACTAGGACGTCGGGCGGATCGCCGGCGAGGCGGCTTCGCGACAAGCGGTCCTGGATGATGTTGAGCGAGGCGACCATGACGGAGACGACATTGGGCGCGCGCGCGTCGCTGTTGGCGATGCCGCTCGGCAACAAGTGTTCGAACATGTCGAAAGCCGAAGGCGCCAAAGCGTCCGCCGCATCGCGCTTCTTGCCCAGGACATCGCCATTGAGATTGACCGCGATCACCAGCTGACAGCCGAGCGCGCGACAGACCGAGACCGGGACCGGATTGACCAGCGCGCCGTCGACCAGCCAACGCCCGGCGCGGTTCACCGGCGCGAAAAGACCGGGCAGCGCGAAAGCGGCATGGAGCGCATCGGCGACGCCGCCTTCGCGGAGCCACACTTCATGGCCGGTCACGAGATCGGTCGCGACGGCGACGAAGGTCTTGGGCAAGGCCTCGATATTGGTCTGGCCGAGCGTATCGCGAATGAGGCCGATCAGTTTGTTGCCGCCCATGAAGCCGCCCGAAAGCGGGCTGAGATCGAGCAGGCGCAGGATGCGAAAGCCGTTGAGATCGCGCGCCCATTTCTCCAGCCGGTCGAGCTGGCCCGCGGCATAAAGCCCGCCGACCAGCGCGCCGACCGAAGTGCCGGCGACGACATGGGGCCTGAGGCCGGCGGCCTCGATCGCGCGCAAGGCGCCGATATGCGCCCAACCACGTCCTGCGCCGGAACCCAAGGCGACGCCGATCTTGAGCGGCGTCACGACGCGTCATCCGTCACGATCATGCGCCGATTATGGCCGTTTTTGCGGCGGTTGCCAGGTCGGGCTCTTGCGTGGCCCGTGGCCCTAGGTGTCGTGATCGGGATGCTGGCGCGAGGCGAGCCTGCGCATCATCGGCGTGCTTGCTTCGCGCTACCGCGATCTTGACCTGGCCGACAAGGCGCCGGGCGCCGGACTTGCGCCGGCCGACGGAACCTTCGAGCGCAGCCAACTTCAGGAATGGTTCAACTACATCTCGACCAAAATCCACAAGGGCTTCGGTCTGGACATCGCGACTTGGCCGAACCTTGCGGCCTACCAGAAGCGCGTCGGCGCGCGGCCCAAAGTCCAAGAAGCCCTCAAGGCCGAAGGCTTGATCAAGTAGTCAGACGGCTCACAATGCCGCGATCACCGCTTGGGTGATCGCGGCCGTGCCGTCGTGCCCCCCGGCCTCCATGGCGCGGACTTTGCCGGACCCGAAGACCGTGTCGACCGCGCTCGCGATGTCGACCGCGCTCGCGATTCGCGCACCCGCATCGCGGGCCGCCTTCATGTCGTGACGCTCGCCCAGCCACTCCAGCATCATGGCGGCCGAAAGAAACATCGCCGTCGGATTGGCGATGCCCTTGCCGGCGATATCGGGCGCGGTGCCGTGGCAGGGATGAAACAGCGCATGCTTGTCGCCGATATCGGCCGAAGGCGCGAGGCCGAGCCCGCCGACCAAGCCCGCGGCGAGATCGGACAGGATGTCGCCGAACTGGTTCTCGGCCGGCAGCACGTCGTAGTCCCAAGGTTTTTTCACCAGATTCATGGCCATGGCGTCGACATAGCAATGATCGGCGACGATGTCGGGATAGAGCTTGGCGCGTTCGCGAAAAATCTTGTGCTGAAAGGCCTGGCCGGAAAGCACATTGGCCTTGTCGACGCCGGTGACTTTGCCATTGGCCGGATTGACCGCCTTGCGCCGCCGCGCGAGTTTGAAGGCGAAGTCGAACAGTCGCTCGCAGCCTTTGCGCGTGATGCGTCCGAGATCGAAGACCTGATCGGCATCGCCTTTGGGCTGTTTGTCGGGGTAAAGCCGACCGTAGAACAGGCCCTCGGATTGTTCGCGCAAAAGCACGAAGTCGATGTCCTTGGCGCGAGGGTCGGCGAGCACGGGCGGAATGCCTGGAATGGCGCGGATCGGCCTGACGCCGGCAAAAAGGTCGAGATCCTTGCGCAGGTCGATCTGCGGGCTGATCTCGGTGCCGTCGGGATAGCGGATATGCGGCAAACCCATGGCGCCGAACAAGATGGCGTCGGATGTTTCGCACAGCCTTTGTGTCGCCTCGGGGAGCGCGATGCCGGTATCGGCATAATGTTGCGCACCGCCCTGGCCTTGCGTGTAGGCGAAACCGAAAACCGGCTCCTCGGCAAGCAGGCGGTCGAGCACGCGACGGCAGGCGTCCATCACCTCGATGCCGATGCCGTCGCCCGGCACGACCGCGATCTTGAATTGATGCTTGTTGAGTTTGCTCACGGATGATCCTCCTCGCCGCGATTTCTTTTTTTCGCCGGCCACAGGGTCTAGAATACGTGCCTTGTCGGATTCGTCGCGCGCTATTTTCGCGCTTCCTAAGGAGGGGACGATGACCAAGTTTCTGATGTCGCGCGACAACCCGAACGGCTGGACGCTCGAGGATCTTTTGTCCGAAGTGCAGAACGACATCATCCGGCGCTGCGAACGTGTTCTCGACGATGGGCGGGCCGAGGCGCGCTCGGTGCTGCACAACAACATCAAGATCCTCTCGATGCTGTCCGAATGCGTGCAGCTCGCGCGGGAGTCCACCAAGACCCTGAACAGCCTCGGCAAGCCCGAAGGCCCGACCGGCAAGCCGAGAATCGGCAAAGACAAATAGGCCTCCGGGAGCTGCCGATGGGTCGCCTGTTCTGACCTATCGATGTCGGCGAAACCCCAGTATTGGCGGGACTTCAGACGATTTTTTGCCTTTTTGCGATTGAGCGATTGACAGCCTGAGTCTACGTCGCTATATGTTGCGCATGACGGTCGCCACGGACCTATTTTTCCGGGGCGGTCGTCTGCGCTCTTTGACAAGTGAATAAGAGAAGGGATGCGTGGGCGGCGGGTTGCCTTTGTCGCGTGAGGGATCGCGCGGCTGGGGTTTATCCTGCGGCTTATGCATCTTGCTATGTACGCTCTTTCTGTTGC
>Ga0194120_10004277_pt1 | contig 22244 bp, 14 predicted proteins | sample TA2MahCa65mmetaG_FD_148642 | JGI IMG/M metagenome (GOLD analysis project Ga0194120, IMG submission 148642) | Freshwater microbial communities from Lake Tanganyika, Tanzania - TA2015019 Mahale Deep Cast 65m | ecosystem: Environmental > Aquatic > Freshwater > Lake | place: Tanzania: Lake... | reverse complement strand
CTCGAGGATTCCGTGGTTAGCTTTCTGTTTCAGCAGGCGCTTCATGGCCCAGTCGAAACTGATGAGGGTGCGGCCGGATGGTGAAGATTCATTCATGCCCGCAATCTAGCGACAGGCGGAGGCAGGAATCGTATAGCAGACGTGTACTTACGGAAGTAAGCGTAAGCACGTGGAAGCGGATTTAATTCCAAAACCTAAATCATAAATACTAGATTAAAGATGCTATTCAACATTTGACAAGCATTAAAAAAACAGGTATCAGATGGAAATTCAGTCATTTCAGAACTAAATAAATCAACGAAGATTTTACTCGATAAAATGAAAATCTATATTACCTAAAAAATTTAGGGCTTGGGTTTAATAACAATCCACAGAATATCTCAGAGCCACCGAGCACAAAATGCTAGTAGGGGGGAAGATGAAACCAATTTCAGTATTGAATCAACCTAAATGCTGTTGCAAACAACAAAAATATTTATCACCTGCTCACTAGTCTAAGTATCGCGCAGGTAAACGCGTTTCACCCGTTGCGAAATGCCACTCAACAGGGCATAGGGAATCGTGTTCAGCGAATGTGCTAGGTAAGCCACCGGCTGTTGGCGACCAAATACCTCAACCACATCGCCCTCCCGGCAGTCAATGCCCGTAATATCGAGCATACATAAATCCATGCAAATCCGACCCAGCGTGGGCGCCGGCTTTCCGTTCACCACAAAATGTGCCCGTCCCTCCCCAGAGTGCCACGGAATGCCATCGGCATAACCTATGGGGATGGTGGCCACCCGCGCGCGGCCAATAGGACGGCCTTTGCGGCCATAGCCAATGGTATCGCCCAATTCGGTTTCGTGAATCTGGGCGATGGTGGTGAACAAACTGCCCGCCGATCGCAATTCCAAGGACGGTGAGACACCGAGATCCATTCCCTTGCCTGACTTCATAACTGCCCCGGGCAATGACTGAGGCACGGGATCTACTCCATAGAGACCAATACCCAGGCGCACCATATCCAACTGAGCTTCCGGAAAACGGATGATCCCGGCAGTGTTCAGCACGTGCCGTAGCGGGGTGTATCCGAGCGCGGCACTGACTTGCGCGCAACCCTCATCGAAATGCCGGATTTGTTGAAGTGTAAAGGCATCATGTTCTGCACTTTCGGAAGCCACCAGATGGGTGTAGACCGACTGAACGCGTATTCTGCCCACGTCCTTGCCCAGAGTGGATAGCCGGCGGCAGAGCTCTGGCCAGTCGACCCGCGAAAAGCCCAGGCGGTTCATCCCTGTATCGAGGTTTAGGTGGATGCGCAGCAGGGCGACACCGTCTTCTTTAGCGGAACGGTCTAGAATCGACTGTAGCAGTGAAAAACTAAAAACTTCTGGCTCTAACTGGTATTCTAACAATAAAGGTATAGAGGCAGCGTCCGAGTTCATCACCATAATCGGCAGGTGTATACTGTTGTTGCGAAGAGCCACCCCCTCATCGGGGTAGGCAACCGCCAGATAATCTGCCTTATGGTGTTGCACCAGGGCCGCTACTTCGGCGGTACCGCTGCCATAGGAGAGGGCCTTCACCATCACCATCACGCGTGTTTCGGGCTTGAGGTGTGCGCGAAAAGCCCGGAAATTGTGGAGCACCGCGTCCAAATCAATCTCGAAAACGGTTTGGTGTTGTTTGAGCGACAAACGGCGGTCGACCCGTTCCAGAGCAAAGCGCCTGGCTCCCTTCAGTAAAATGACGCAGTTCGACAAGCGGTCGTAGGGCATAGCCTGCATCAGGTGCTCAGTATCGCGGTAGAAAAGACATTCGGGACGTACCGATGACCGAACCGCTTGTCGCCACCCCTCGCCCACAGCCAGAAGCAAATCGATGTCGGCATCGCGCAGCAACTCGAGTGCCTGCGGGTAGATCTGAGGGTTTTGGCGGATGAGTGAACCATCAAAATCGGAGAGTACCGCAACCCGAAATGATTGTCGCGGCACCGTTTTCATATACTGCAGGGCAATGCCCAACGAATCGATGTCGAGGCTGTAGGAGTCGTTGATGAGGATACTGCCCAGCAATGCCTCCCGGATTTCCATACGCATGTGTGGCCTTCGCAGGGCAGCAAAGCGGCTGGCCCATACTTCAGCGCGATAATCCATACCCGCCAGGAACATCCGACAGGAGAGGGCATTTTCTACGGAAGCAGCGTCGGTGAAAGGTAAATGAAGCCGGTCGATGCCGCCAGATGCCCATTCCAGACGCCATTGGCTACCATTTGCATCGGATCCTTCCGCATGTACCCAGCAAAACAGCCCGAGCGGTTGGCCCTCGTGGAAATCGCGCGTGCCCTTGGCCGATTCACCGGATATTCTCCAGGCGAAAAGCTCAGAATCGGGGTTTTGCGCTCGCCACATGGTCACTTCAGTCCCAACGATGGGATCATCGACCCGCACGGTGAGGCTCTTGACCCCCGCAAAGAGCTTGAACTTCTCGCGTAATTTATGGACACGGTCGGAGAAGCCACCATCATGGGCATCGCCCAGGTGCGTAAAGAGGCCATGGGTCGGATGAACTACAGCGTGCAGGCGTTCCATTTCGCCGGACTGGCTCACACCCGCCTCGATGATCGACAAATCTGCATCGGCCGGAATGCGCCAGACCGACAAAGCTACACCCAACTGAGAATTGTAGCTGCGTGGCGAACGATGCACATTCAGGTCGGGCGATAAGAGCTCATAGAGCCAGTCCTTTACCACCGTTTTCCCATTGCTGCCAGTGATCGCCAGAATTGGTCTACTGCCCAAACGGGTCCTGTGCCAGGCCGCAACTTGTTGCAGCGCAAGTAGGGTGTCGCCCACCGCGAGGAAGGATCCCTCACGCCATTGAGGGGCCACCTCAAAATCGGGGTGCACCACAAACAAGCGAACCCCGGTGCGCCAGGCGTCGTCGACAAACGTGGCACCATCACGCCCCGCCGTGCGCAGGGCGAAAAAAACAGAATGGGAACCATTGGAAATCCGTCGGGTGTCGTAGGCAAGGTGCCGCACCCGATTGGCTAATCCTTGTTGCAGCCATTTTGCGCCGCAGACCTCAAGCAGCGTGTCAGAATCGATACTCCCCAAAGGGAGAGAAGCGGCAGGATCCATAAGGTTGAATGCAAAGATAGGGTCAGCCCTTGGAGAATGCGACTAATCGGTGGTGGAACTATGGCCACCCGTGGCATCCTCCGCCAGTAGGGGCCGGGCTGTGTGCCAGATACCCACGGCACAGAGCAAGAGAAATGCCGAAAGGATCAAGAATGCAAATCGGATTTGATTGCCCTCGTGAAACCAGCTGAGGCTAAACAACGCAATAAAAAAGCCCCGCACCAGCGTGTCGGTGACCTTAAAAAAGCTCAGCACCCGGCCCATCCGTCCATTTTCGACCCGCCAAAACAAATACTGCACGCGGAGAATTCTGACCGCAGTGTTCACAAATCCGTAAACAAAAGAAAAAACAAACAGATATGGCAGACTTTTTACGAATGTGAGTACCGCAAAAAGCAGTCCCATGAGTGCCATCAACATGCCAATCCCATACACCGCAGGCCATCGGCTCAATACAGACCCCGCCACGAGGCCGGAGCATAGGGCCCCAAAAGCGAACAGCATTTCATTTGAGGCAAACACATCGGCGCCACCCGATAAATGTTGGCGGATGTAGGTGGGCAACAACACGCGGTCCTCTACGAGTACCGTCACGAACACCCCATAGCTGAGCACGCCGAAGCACAGCAGCCAGGGGTTCGACCGCAGGTAAGCATAACCACTGCGCAGGCGGTCGAGCACATGTCCCTGCTCGGGGTGGTATCGAGTGAGGGCACGGTAGCGGATGGCCGACATCAATAGCAACGAGATCAGGTAGGTGGCTCCATCCAGGAGGAAGATATCATGAAGGGGCCAGGGACGAATTTCGAAGGGAAAGTTAACGGGAATCCCCATCAACATCACCTCATTACCGGCCGTCACCCCTTCCAACATAAGCGCGGCCAGGGCACCCGACAACATGCTGGTCGACTGACCTTGAATCTCGAGGCGACTAATAATCTTACTATAGTGTTGCTCATCGGTCATCTCCTGCGCAAACGCATACAGGGCCGGGTAGTGCAGGTTAAAATTCAGTAGGGTGGCACCCATTACCACAAGCGCCGGTACCAGTGTGAGAGGTCCCGTGACCCATCCATAGAAGCCCCCCGCGAGGGCAACCGAACCACAAACGGCGTTGAGCCCGATAAACAGGCGCTGTCGGTTGAACCGGTCGATGAGGGCCCCGGCATACATCACCCAAAACACACTGAGTAAAGTGAAAACAGCGTAGAATGACGAGAAGGCCACGCCGGCACCCAACCGGTCGATGATATACCAGGGCACGGCAATCATGCTGATGCCTTGTGCTGCCCCTGAAATGGTATTGGCCGAAAACAGCAGAAGCAGAGCCCTGCGGTTGTGGCTTGGAGGTTTGTGGGGCACGCCCGAAACTACATAAAAAGTTGCGTAAAATGCGTAAAAATGGAAACTGAGTGGTTGTATTTTTGGACATGTCTGAAGCCAAAGATGCAAAAGCGGAACAGGACGGCAGCGATGCCCGACTGGCACAGCTCATGAACTACTGTGCCCGCCAGGAGCGCTCATTGCACAGTGTGCGTGCCTGGATGGAACGCCGCGGGGTCGGTGAGCAGCAAGCCAGGGAGTGGGAAATCGTCCTTCAAAAAGAGGGGTATGTCGACCAGCAGCGGTTCGCACATTTGTATGCACGCAGCAAAATGCGTCAGAAGCAGTGGGGACAAGCGAAAATCAGTGCGGGACTCCTGCGACTGGGACTATCTATGGAGGATATTGAGGAGGCGCTTGCCGATTTGGGCGATGAGGAATACCTGCACACGCTGCGTCGGGTAGCGGAACGCAAATGGGAGCGTTTGGCCCGGCATCCTGAACAGGAACGGAGAATTCGGCTTATGCGTTTTCTCCTGAGTCGGGGCTACAGCGCAGCTCAGGCCCGTTCTGAAGCCTATAGGCTCTGATGCCCCGTGAATCGGAAGGGGGTTAACATAATCAATGGTAAAGTACCTTCCATCGGCTGTTCTGCTGCGAATTCCTGAAAGGAATAGGGGCGGCTATAAATACCCCAAGTCTTCAAGATAGCCCTCCACAAAGCGCAAGAGCGAGCGGATGCCCTCGGGCTCGGCTCCAAACACAACCCCCGCCCGGGCATACACCTCCCGAACCGATCGCGTTTGTCCCAGCGCCAAAGCGGCTCGGTAGTCAGCTAGCGCATCTGCCCCCAGCTCCTGTCTGCGCTTCCACACGGCAAGTGCACCAAGCTGGGCGAAACCATATTCGATATAGTAGAAGGGCGCCTCGAACAGGTGTAATTGCGATTGCCATTGTCGACCCAACTGTGAATCGAGTTGTGACCAATCAACGCCATTCCCACCAAAACGTGCGGCTATGTCCACCCACTGAGCCGTCCTTTCGACCCGTGTATGCCCCGGATTAGCATACAACCAGTGTTGGAACATGTCAATTGCTGCAATCCAAGGCAGAACCGACAAAGACCGCTGCAGTTGTTCGTAGCGTGCCCGGCGTACTTCGTCGGCTCTATCAAAAAACACCGAATACTGCTCCATGGCAAGTAATTCCATGCTCATGGAGGCCAATTCTGCCGTTTCGGAGGGAAGTTGACGATAGGCGCCCAGCGGCAGTCCACAAGTCAGAAAGGAATGCACGGCATGTCCACCTTCGTGCATCATGGTTTCCAAATCCTCAATCGTGCCCGCCGCATTCATGAAAATAAAAGGCGCACCCGTTTCCATCAGTGGGTAGTTATATCCCCCGGGTGCCTTGCCCTTCCGGCTGTAGAGGTCGAAGTGACCCATCTCCCGCATCGTATGGAGGCAATCGCCGAAATACGGATCGATGGCACCAAAGGCACGAATACTGCGCTCCACCAACTGCTCCTCGCTGCTGAAAGGTGTCAGGGCCAGGCAGTCGGCCGGTTCGGCGCGGGTATCCCACGGCCTCAGGCGGTCTAAATCGAGCCGGCCCGCACGATCTGCATGGAATCGGTCACAAACCGGAAGCACCATGGTTCGGATCGCTTCGTGAAAGGCCAGGCAGTCCGTGCTGTCGTAATCAAAGCGCCCCAATTCCAGAAATCGGTAGGGGATGTAGGAATCGAAACCCGCTCCTAGTGCTATTCGGTGGCGGAGGTCAACCAAACGGTCCATCAGTTCATCGAGTACCTCCGCGTCCTGTCCTCTTCGTTCGGCCATCAGGTGCCACACCTGCTCCCGAACCGTGCGGTCGGGCGATTTCAACAAAACCCCCGCTTGTGGTATGGTGAGTTCCTGCCCATCGAACTGCACCGACATGGCCCCCGCAATGGCCCCATACCGGCTTTCGAGTTGTTTGAGTTCCGTGATCAGGGAGATGTTTTCATAGCGATACAACCGAATTTCGGCTTCTACCCGCCGCACCCATAGGGCGAGGGCGGGATCCGATGCGTATCCGTCGGGCACAGCCGCCAGCATTTTGCGGTTCAGCCGATCGGTCCACGGAGCCATTTCGGGGTATATCGAGCCAATGAAAAACTCATATTCGGCCCTCAGCTGTTCGTCCTCCGTGTTGCAGGTCATTCGTATGTAGCGCCAGGCCAGATCCTCGTCGAGGGCCGACTCCAACGCTGAACGGTCGCGTAAGAATGCCTCGAACGAGTCCGTCCTGCTTAAATCGCGTTCCTCCAGTTGTTTATACCAAACAGCAGCGTCTTCCCAACGATGCAAATGCCAGTCGACCGGTAAAAACGAGCGCTTGCACGGAAGATCCAAAGTATTCGCCATATCACAAAAATAGGACTTGGTGGGTTCGGGCCGTCCACGCCGTATTTTCGTGGCCAGAAACACAACAAACAAAATATGACCGCAGCATTTGCACGCTGGTTGGGGGGTGGACTAGGATGGGCCATGGGGGGTCCCATCGGTGCTCTGATTGGATTTGCCATTGGGTCGGTACTCGATGACCGCTCCGGGGCCGTGGAATCACAATTTGGTCGGGGGCCTACCGATTCGGCCCGAATGACATCCGAGGGGGTGGGCGATTTTGGCCTCGCCTTGCTGGTACTCACGGCAGTGGTGATGAAGGCCGACGGCAAGATCCTCAAATCCGAGCTCGATTATGTGAAAGATGTGCTCAAAAAGAGTTTCGGACTCGAAAAAGCCCGTCAACTCACCCTTATGCTGCGCGAGGTCATCAACAAAGACATCGACCCGCGGGGGGTGTGTAGACAAATAGCCGACAACATGAACATTGCAGGGCGGCGCGAATTGTTGCATTTACTCTTCGGCATTGCCCTGGCCGACGGCACGCTTGGGGCAGCCGAGTTAAATTGTCTCAAAGAACTCGCACGCTTATTGCGTATTCCTCAGGCCGATTTCGACTCCATAAGAGCTCTTTTTGGACGAACCACGGAGGATGCCTATAGCGTGCTGGAAGTTTCGCCCACAGCCAGCGAAGAAGAACTCAAAAAGGCCTACAGGCGCATGGCCACCAGGCACCACCCCGACAAAGTATCCCATCTGGGGCCGGAAGCACAGCAGGCTGCCAAAGAGAAATTCCAGCAGCTCAATCAGGCCTGGGAACAAATCCGCCGCGAGCGGGGATCGTCCATGTAGCGGAAGGCACGTTTCAGAAAGAGTGGGGTGGTGAGGGTTGCGAGTAAACTCATCACAAGGAGAATGAAAAACACCTCCAGGGAAATGAGCCCACCCACATAGGCCGTGTTGGCGATCACGATCTCCATGATTCCCCGTGCGTTTAGTCCAACCCCAATGGTCACCGATTCCCGGTGGCTATGACGTGCTGCCCGACCACCTAAATATCCCCCCAGCGATGTACGTCGTCAAGTTTATTAGGACAAGTGTTAAACAAAACTAAGAGAGTGTTTTCTAAAATTATTAACTTTGAAATAGTATGAAAACACCTAAGAAAAAAACAGCAGAAAATTTCATCAAAGACATTCGTAGAAATACACGAAGAATCTTTAGTTCCGAACAGAAAATCTAAATTGTTATGGAAGCTTTACGAGCAGAAATGTCAGTGGCAGAATTATGTCCACTTTATGCTGACGATCTACAAAAGTAAAAAAAGGGTCGGGATGACTGGGTTCGAACCAGCGGCCTCTTCGTCCCGAACGAAGCGCGCTACCGGGCTGCGCTACATCCCGAGGGGTTATGGTTGTCGTGCTGCACGTGAGCAATACAGGACGATTGGCCACAAAAAGAGAATTGTAAAGATACGAAAATTGGCGGAGGAGTCAAATTCGCCTGATTGGCAGTGGTAAAGCAAATGAGTCTAATCCCCCTAATTGGCGATGGTAAAGCGGATGAGAAGTCCACCACTGGTTTGCCGGTTGGCGAAGGTAGTAGAAATGAATGGGGTATTCAAAAGATAATCATAGAACAAGCGGATGTTGATCCGATCGTTGAGGATGTAATCGACGCTCGGCTTCACCGACACATTTCGTCCGCCCCCCGAAGGCTGAGGCTCGGAACCATCGAGGTCGCGCAGCAGATTCGTGTTGTTGCGGATGTTGATGTCCATTCGAATGTTGAGGTCGTTGCGCGTGGCTAGTTGCTTGTCGTTGATCAGGAACGGCAGCTGCGCGCGTGTAATTCTGTAGCCCGCACCCAGTGTAAATTCAGTATTGCGAGCCTCATTCAGGCGGGCGTTGATGAGGGTGAGGGTGAGTGTACGGGTTTGCTTGTACTCCACCCTAAAGCTGATGTTGTTGATGAGCGTGGCATCCACGCCGATCAATGGAGCCAGCTGCTCCGAAATGGTGATCTGCGCCACCTGGTATTTGGGGTAGAAATCGCGCGTGATGACCGTGTCGCGGGCAAATGCGCCACCATCGCGCTCACGGTAGATGAGGTTGGTGGTGAAATTGCTCACCGAATACACTGAACGGTAGCTATGGTTGAGGGTAAAGACCTGGAAAATCTTCTTGGCCCAGGGTTTCTGTACCAGTCCATTGTAGGTGAGCCGCCAGTTGGGCATGGGAATGCGTGGAAAATAGCCTAAATCGGCCCGGTTGGGAATTCCACCCGTGTAGGCTGCGTAGAAGGCAGGTACTATGACATCGAGCGAGCGGCGGCTGTAGCCGTCGGGGAACAAGCTATCGACCGAGCCGCGACCCACCGAATTGGGGTTTAGGGAGGCGAGTCGCTCGGCAACAGCAAGACGATTGGCCTCAAATTGCTTAAACACATCAGACTGTAGGTATCCGGGTTTGTTAGGATCCATTTCAAGGCGGTCGAACATCGTTTTCCAGGTGAGCACCGAAATGGAGTAGTCGCCCGATTCCAGCGAGTTCAACTGTACGATATCGCCGAAGGCGTCGGCCCTGAAGTTTTGTTGGAAGCGGTAGTTCTGCATTTTGGTGAGGTTCACCTGAATGCGGAAGTCCTTGAACGGCTCCAGAGTGGCCTGACCCTGCAGGTTCAGGTTGCGCGTGTTCACATAAAGCGCGTTGAGGTTGGTGTCGGTGGCTAGCCAGCGGCGTGTTATGATGGTGGGCCGCAGGTCTCTCTGATCACCGAATACGAAGGGTAACCCCGGCGCATCCACGTCGAAATTGTTACCGAGGTACTGGGGGGTTTGGTTGAAGCCCGGAATCACCGTGCCTTCGTTGAGACTGAGGTTCAACGACGCTGTTTTCAAAGATAGCATCATTTTTACAAGTTGACGGGGTATATTGAAGCTGTAATCGGGCTTTTCGGGTTCTTTCCGGCCCTTATCACCCGATTTAACCTGCTCCTTTTCGCTCGTTTCGTCGCCAAACTGATCCTTCTTCTGCAGCGATTTGGGTGATTTGGAGGCGGAATCGGTCTTACTCTCTGCAGGGGGCTTATCGCGCAGGGGCGCGTCTTGTGCTATTTTCTTCAACAACTTCCACTTAAAATAAAGCGAGTTCATGTTGAGGTTCATATTCACCCGCTGAGCCCGCGAGTTTTGGATGGTGGCCCCCAGACTGTCGGCGGCGAGGGGCGCGGCCGTCCACTCATAAGTGGTTTGGTACTGGTAGGAGGTGTTCAGGAAATCGAGCAGGGGCAGCTTGTTGATGGGCACCTGGTAGTTGAAGTTCAAGCTCTGGTTGTAGCGTGTGGGGCGACCAAGGTTGCGGAAGTTCTGGCGCACCGTATCGCGTTTTTCCTCGGTGTCGAGTGGACCAAATGGCTCGTCGACGCGTGTGATCATGCTGGCGTCGAATTCCGTGCGCAATGAGCGGGTGAGGTCAAAACGTGAATTGTAGAATCGGTTGAAGGTGAAATTCTTGTTGTAGGTGGCCGGAATCGGTATACCCCCCTCCGCATTGTTGCGCAACTGGGTCACCTGATAAAGGCGGTCAATGTCGGCCCGCACATTGAAGGTCTGTGGAAGATAATAGAAGTTGAAATCGCGCAATAGAGAGAAGAAATTCGACTTAAATAAGCCAATTTTGGAGAAGGGTTGAACATTTTTGGGTTGCGCCATGAAGTTGTAGGCCAGGCTGCCCCGGTAGGTCCTGGTAGAATTGAGGGCAATGAAAGGGGTGCGGTTGTACTGCTCCGAATAGGCAAAGGAACCCGTAAAATTCGATGGATCCCAGGGTTTGGCCATACCTGTACCAGCCTGCCGAACCTTCTGTACATTGGTGAAATTCAGGGACCGACGCAAGGTGTAGGTTTCGGCCGATCGAACGGTGGAATCGCGTGTGCGGTCGTCGCTGATGTCGGCCAGCAGATTGGTCATCAGGATATCGCCGTCGATGGGGTTGAATTCCGGTCTCGAATAAATTTCACCAAAACCAAAATACATCGGTATGCGCATGCCAATTTTTTGAGGGAAGAACTTCCCCAAGTCCATGTTCGTGGCGATGTCATATTGGGTCACCGCATCGCGCGATCGGTCGGCCACCTTGCTGTCGACCGAACCCAGGCCGATGCTCTTATGGAGACCCGTCATGTTCAGCGATCCGAGGTCGGCCAGGCGCATGTTCACCATGCCGGTGGCACCCCATCCGTCGCGCTGGTCGAATTCGGTGAGGCGCAGCTCATTAAACCACACCTCGCCGCATCGGGGGCGTCCGTCGTCTGTACCCCCGCTACCCGCCACTGGGTTGCGCACCCCGAGCATGATCGTTTGCACGTTACTGAGGTTGGGGTTACCGAGTACTGTGATGCGGTGACCGCGTGCGGTGGTGACGGTATAGGGCACGTTGAAGGGCCAGTCCGATCGGTTGCGCATCAATTTCACATCATTCAACTCGGCAAATGCAATGTCGAAGTTGTTGGCCTTGGGCCAAATCGCTTCCGGATTGTTGGTGCCGTAGGGGGTAACTGACAAAGGCTGCTCGTATTCGTAGTAGTTCTGTGTGTAGTCGTTGCCCAAACGGATAAAAGCGTTCACATCCCCGTCGTTCAACTCGGCACCCTCGGCGTGGATAAACAACTCAAGCCGCTTGTAGGCGCGGATGTCGAATCGGGTGTTTTTGAAGGCGGCCCTTGCCTGACCGTCCTTGAGTCCACAGTAACGCAATTGAATGGCCTGCTCGTTGAGTTGCTGGAAGTTGGTGGTGAACACATTGCGCACCCGCTCAATGCCAGGCGGCACCACATAGGGAATGGGCTCGCGGTTGCCGTTCTCTTCGATGTTGATGGTCGACAACAAGAACAGGGTGCCGTCCTCATCGATTGGGGTGAATTCGCCAGGCGATTGTAGGGCGCCGAGGAAACGACGCCAGTCGGTGCGTACCATCTGCAGGGTGGCCATGCGGCATACAATACTATCCTCGAAGCCGTTGAGGTACATGCGCATGAAGCGGATTGACTTAAAGTCGAGCACATTCCCCACCCTCCGGTCCGGGGTTTGCACAGGCACCCGAAACTGGTACCACTTTACACGCGCCGTGGTGCGGTTGCGCAGCTGCACATTGGCTTCGTAGATGTCGCTGATGTAGTTGCGTCCGATTTCCATATCACTCGGTCGCAGGCTGATTCTGTATTCAAAGTAGTCCTCCGACTGGGTGAGGGTGTTGTCGAGGTTGATGTCTTCGGTGTTGGGGAGGTTTGTGGCCGATGTGGGGTAGGGCTCGGGTGACTGCTGGTCGGTGGGGGAATTGCCCTCGAGGCCGTTGAACTGCTGGTAGCGCTGCAACACGGAAAGTTGACGGCTGTCGTAGTCGCTACCCCGGTAGTGGTGGTAGTTGTCGCCCGATGCATCGTCGAAGGCTTTGCTGTAGGCGGGTGATGAAGTGCCAAAGGTTTGACCCACCCGCGCCACGTAATCCCCGAAAAATGCGCGTTCCGCCTCGTCTGAGAGGCCGTCGAGGCCCACGTCCTGCGATCCCCTCGACGCGGGGTTGTTGTCGAAGGCATTCACCAGAGGGATCAGGCGCGGCACGATTCCCCATGCGGTGGTGTCAGTGAGCCCGCTGCCATCGGCCCGGGGGAGTCCATTTTCAAACGCCCGGCGGCCGTCGCGCAGCACATCCTCCGATACGGTGCCCAGGTTGATGTACATTTCCCCTCCGATATGGTTGGGCTGGTAGATGAAGGGGTCGAGCAACCAGAATTCGATGAATTCGATGTTTGCTGCTTCGAAGTCGTTGGTCTCTATTTTCCGCTGAATGCCGCCCCAGCGTGAGCGTGGGTTGTTGAGTTCGCCCAGCAGATTCATGCCGGCCGACACACTGGTGGGCTCTATGTCGTAGTTGTAGGGTCCTTTTTGCCGCGGGTAGTAGGACAAATCGAAGGTGGGGATGGTGAGGGGTTGGTTGTTGGCCAGTTGCTTGTTGGGAAACACCTCTTGTTCGAGCACCTCGCGCATGTAGTGGTTCGATTTTGCATTGAGGTCGTCGCGCAGATGCTCGGGTGTGATGGGCGAGTTGCGGAAGAACAGCGGGTCGATGTTGTACCAGTTCAACCGTGCCCTGTTAAAGCCATAGCTAAGGTCGTTGCGGCGGGTCGACTCCGGGAATCGACTGGGCGTGCTCGAGAGCTGCCAGTTCGAGAAGCTCTTGAGGTCGTAGTTGAACTCAGCCGCCTCGAAGTCGTCGATATAGGATACCCCGCTCTCCCCGATGGCGCGGGCGTTTCCCGGCATCAGGCGGGCGTATTCGCCGCTGAACTGTATGTTCGACACTTCTTTAGTACGGATGACGGGTAGCAGGTCTACAAGCCGGGTCACCAGCTTGCTCTCGGTTTGTCCGGCCACGTCCAATCCGATGACATTGTTGCGGATGGGTTCCTCCCCCTGGTTGATTTTTGGGGTGATGGGCCGCTCATTGAGGTGCATCCAGATGCCGCCGAGGTTCACGTTGCGGTTGAGGCGGTAGTCGAATCGCGTGGCGCTGAGGGTTCGCGCGGTGGCCTGGAACAAGGGGTTGTTTTCGAAATTCACCCGGATTTGCTCGCCCGAACTCAGGAGTCCCGCGTTGATGATCCGTACCCGCCCGAGGGTGTAGTCGACCGTAAAATCCTGACCCTCAACCAACTGCCGACTACCAGCAGTGACGGTCACCGACCCCTGGGGGATGTTCATGGCACCCAGGCTGATTTCTGAGCCGGAAGCGGATTGGTACTGACCAATTAAACGATAGCGGTTCAGCTCGGGGAATTGCTGCGCCCAGGCCCGGGTGCTGTCGTAGAGTTGACGAAATATATACTTGTCTTTGATAGCCGGGGGGGTAGGGCCCGCAGCGTCGAATGCCGCCCTCAGATCATCCCCGAAGGGTTCAATCTTGGGGAAAATGACCCTGCCGCGTGCAACGTCGACCGTAATGCCGGGCACAAAATCGAATATGCCGTCGGGCTGTGGCTCTTGTTGGGTGTTGAGTCGGTCCATGCCCAGGGCCTGTATAAGTTGTTGACCTGCCAGGCTGCCCTCAGGGAGGAAGTTCTTGTTGCCGGTGAGCACGTCATTGTACACGATGTTGAGGATGAAGTCTTTCTGACTCAACTGGAATGCGTTGAGCGAATAGATGTTTTTCATCATGAGGTCCCACAGGGGCAGGTCGGTGCGCAGGTTGGTGCCTTTCAGGAGCTTGAGGAAGAGCACAGTGGGGTTTTCCTGCGTGGAGGGCACTTCTTGCGAGAATTCACCCACACGGAAGAGTTCGCCGTTCACGGTATATTCGTAGGCCACAGCGAGCACCTCGTCGTTGTTGAGTGGACTATTCAACGAAATATAGCCGAGCAGTGGGTGGAAGGTGTATTGGGTGGGGTCGAGCTTTCGCGCGAAGATGATCTCGTAGTCGGCAGCATTGCGCAGGCTGTCGAAGGGCGGGTTGTTCTCGAGTACGTCGAGCACATCCGCTGCTTGGCGCGCTCCCGCATTGATGGGGGCAATGAGTTGCTCGTAGAGGTTGTTGGCGCCGTTTCCGGGGTATGGACCAATAAAATTGCTGGTGATGGCGGGGTTGTGGGGCGTATTTTCGGCCAGGTCCATGAATCCGACCACATCGCGCACGTCGGCGTTGATCTGGTTGCGGTTGGTGACCCACACCTCGGTGCGGGTAACGATGATGTTCGACCGGATGACGGGCAGGGTCGACATGGCCTGGTTGTACTGGCTGCGGAAGTAGTTCGACAAGAAAAAGTGCCGGTTCATGTCGTATTGGTCGGCCGTGATGTCGAATCGTGTGGTCTGCGCCCCGCCTTGGACGGCCACACTTTGGTTTTGTCCGCGCTGCTGCGACAACACAGTGGTGACGGTCATTCGGCCAAATTGCATCTCACTTTTGATGCCGAACAAGCTCTGGCTGCCCTGAATGAGGGCGCTGCGCAGGGGCAGGTTCACGTTCCCGAGCTCGAGTTTCTTCACGATCTCGTCTTCCTCCCCGGTGTAGTTCAGCTTCATCTGGTTTTCGAAGTTGAACAATGCCTGAGTGTTCTGGTTGCCGTTGAACCGTAGTTTATCACCAATCGACCCCACCACGGTCATTTGCAGGTTCATGTCGAAATCGAAGTTGCCGATCCGACGCTGCTGCATTGTGAGGTTGGGGTTGTCGATGTAGTTCATGTTGCCCGCCAGACGCAATTCGGCGGAGCCTTGTGGACGAATGTCAATAGCGCCGCCACCAAAGAGTTTGTCGAGGATTTTGGGGGGTGTGATGAGCTTGGGCATCAAGCCGCCGCGTCCGAGGCTGCCCGTACTCTGGCCAGTGGTACGCTCTCGCCAATATTGGCGCACGCTGCGCCTCCGTTCCCAATCGCGGTACTCCTGGAAGCTGAGGCTCCGGGCCTCCCCCACGAGCAGGTTGCCGATGCGCTCGCGCACGAGGTAGCGGCCGCTCACGGGGTCGAAGGTCACGCTGTAGCTTCCCGGACGTTGCAGGTGAAGGGGCGTTCGGTAGCGGTCGAGCGGGTTGCGGGTGTCGCGACTTGGGTAGGGCAGCTGGGTGGTATCGTCATTGCCCCCACCACTTCCTGATGCGCCGCCGGATCCCCCTGATGTGGAGGTTCCGCTGCCGCCGCCGCCCTGCCGCTGTGAAAAGACTTCTGAAGGCACGAGCCACTGCGTCGCCAGGCAGATCAAAAGGGGGATGAGGCGACCCCAAACGCGAGGCCCCCGCGACTTTCGCATCCCGTGACTCCCATTGCTGTCTTGAGGCGCGTGACAATCAGCCATCCTTGCTTTGCTACCAAACCTTTTTGAACTTTGTAACGATGATTTATAGTTTTTGACCTTCGTTTGCCGGTTACTCCATGGTGTTCTGGCGTCGATCGTCGTTTTTTCTGAAAGGCAACGAGCTATGTCGATTGAAACGTTCTGGCTAGCAGGTGACTGGCCTATAGGGCAACGACCTATGTCGATTGAACCCGCCTTGCTCACAGCCAGTTGGCCACTGAACAAAGGCCGTGGTGTGGATGCCGCGGATGAAACGGGGGAATGCAACACGCTCAGACCGATCTTAGGACGAGTTTCACGAGTTCATCGGCACGCATGGGGGGCGACCCGCCCGCGGCATGCTGTTGAACCAATCGCGAGACTATTTTTTCCATATGATTTTTGGGAAAACCCAACGCAACAAGCGCCAATAGCGCTTCTTCTTCACTTTTATTGTGCTGAAACCACGGATTTCCTGGATAATTGGCATCGGTATGGCCACCAGAGTTGACCCCAGCAGTTCCCCCCTGTACCCCAGATCCGCTTGTTCCAGTTGATCCACCCAATTCACCAGCACCCTTAGGACCGCCCGAGCCTCCAAATCCCCCAGAACCTCCTTGTGTACCAGAGGCCGCCTGGGCGTCATCGCCCAATGCGCCATCCACACCATGGCTGGCACCCCCATCCCATTCCTTACTCGTTGCCCCGCCGCTGCCAGCAACTGCGTTGCCCGACTCACGCCACCCCTCACTCCCCTCGCGTGCAATTTTCTCACGCAGTTCGAGTAGCATACGCTGGGCGGTTTTGGGTCCCACACCCTTAATGCGCCGCATGGCGGCCTCATCGCCACTGCGAATGGCATGGCGCAACTCGGCGGGCGTGCAATAACTCAGTATGGTGCGGGCGGTGTTTGGACCAATGCCCTGCACGCCGATGAGCAGCAGAAAGAGCGATTTTTCCTCCATGCGGGCAAAGCCAAACAGCTGATGCTCGTCCTCCCGTATGCTGAGCCAGGTGTGGAGGTTCACCTCGGTGGCACCCGACAACAAACTATACGTATTGAGGGAAATGTGTACCTCGTAGCCCACGCCATTCACGTCCACCACGAGCTGACTCGGATTTGCGGCGAGGACAGTCCCCCTGAGTCGAACGATCATAATGCCTTCAGCTTTAAAGATGAATTGGTCTCGACCGCCCCAACTATTTGTCCACCCGTCTCAGCAACCTCCCCAGCTGGTTGACCACCCGTTGCCTCAATCTCCCCCGATAAGCTACCGGCGAGTTGTCCACAAGCCGCATCAATGTCGCTCCCACGCGATCGGCGGATGCTCACGGCCACGCCTGCGTTGAGCAGCCGAATGCGGTAGGCCTCAACCGCGTCGACCCCCGCCTGTTGGTAGGCACCTTTGTCGATGGCGTTGTATTGGATGAGGTTCACCTTACTAGGAATACGGGCTGTGAAAGCAAGCAGCGCGCGAATGTCATCATCCGTATCATTGACCCCCGCCCACACCACATATTCGAAGGTCACCTTGCTCCCCGTTTGGCGGTACCAATACTGGAGTGCCGATTGCAGTTCGGGGAGTGGACAAGCAGCATTAACCGACATGAGGCGGGTGCGTTTTTCGGGAATGGCCGAATGAAGGGAAACCGCCAGACGGATGCGCTTGCGGTCGTCGGCAAGCTTGCGGATCATCTTGGGGATGCCGGCCGTACTCAGGGTGATGCGCCACGGCGCCATGGCCAATCCATCGGCGGCCGTAATCCGGTCTATGGCCCCCATCACCTGAGGGTAATTGAGAAGCGGTTCACCCATACCCATAAACACAATGTGGGTGAGGGGTCGTCCAAAATGCACCCGGGCCTGCTCGCGGATGGTCACCACCTGATCGAAGATCTCATCGGCATTGAGGTTGCGCACGCGCGACAAGCGTGCCGTGGCGCAGAAACTGCAGTCGAGACTACACCCAACCTGGCTCGATACGCAAGCCGTTATGCGGGTATCGGTCGGAATGAGCACCGATTCCACCACCTTGCCGTCGTGTAGGGCCACCGCATTCTTGATGGTGCCGTCGACGCTGTGCTGTTCGCGGGCAATGCGACCGTTGTTCACCGCAAAATGCTCATCGAGCTTCTGGCGCAACGACAGAGGCAGGTTCGACATCCGCGCGAAGTCGTGGACCCCCTTTTGCCAAAGCCAGTCGTGAACCTGACGGGCACGAAAGCGGGGCTCACCCAAGTCGGTCAAACGACTGCTGATCTGCTCGAGACTCAGGGCTCTGATGTCGGTTTTGACAATCACGACGCAAAAATAGCATTTTTACGCACCGTAGGCCGCTGCAAACGAGTTGCCCCATGTGAAGCCTTCCCCATTTTTAGCTACATTCAAAATCGCCAAAATTTTGGTTTGAGTCTCCATATGCTGGGAAAGGGTACAATATATTCATTTGAAACATTGCGTTGATTATCTACTGGCTCAATCGCGCGCAGATTTTGTATGTGCTGCCATCGAACATCTAAATTGTCGCCATTTGAGGTTGCTTGAGCAAGTAGCTGAACTATTTCCCATTTATTTTCATAGTGAGCCAGCGGATTTCCGGTTAGAATTTGATCGAGAATTGAGGCAACATCCCAGGCTTTTATTAAGAATACATCCTGAGGAATTTGGGTGACATTCTTGAATTCACAGGATCCATAAAAAACGACAACGGAGAAGAAAGGGACGTTTGCAAATTGCGGAAGTTTCAATCTTAGCCGTTCTATGTGCTTTTTGTTTTGTATAACTGGATTGTAAAGTCTAAATTTTTGTTTTCCAAATGCCAAGATCTGTGTCCATTCTTTTTGATGTCCCGATCCAAAAATCCAACCGCTGTATTCTTTGACTTCAAACACAATAATCCCCACTTTAGTGGGCACAACCAGGTCAATTTGAGCGAAACGTTTGTATGAGGTTTCAAGATACAGATCGTGGAAAATGGTCTTAGCAGGAATACCCAATTTAAGCAATCTGAGTACAAGCTTTCTTTCCGAATCAGTACCTCGATGCAGGTTAGTAACCGTTAATAATAGCTCTCGGTCTTTTTTGAGTTGTTCTAAATAGTGTAGATAGGGGACAAGAAAAAGTCCTATAACGGCCAAGATCAAGCCAACAGCAAGAATAAAATCAATGAAAAGAGGCATGGATTAATATAACAAGTGACGAATATATGAGGTTGTTTTATTCGCAAGACCTCTATCTTCGTTAATTCAATGGCTTTTGAACGCACTGTTTTTTGTTGAGAAACCGTACCCGACACACCCCCCACCCCCCATCCCCCATGCCCGCACAAAAAGACCGTCTCTATGCCGATGTGCAGTTTCTCACCGACATCAGGCCCTTCCGCAACCACCTCAATCTGGATAGTTTGTCGCGGGTTGTCAGCTACATTCGTGGGGCATTGGACCTCCCGGGCTTCGTGTTATCCGAGCAGAAGTGGATGGCGGGTGGTCAAGAGTACACGAATGTGGTTGCCACCTGACGGGGCGATTGCCAACGCCGCTTGGTGGTGGGGGCCCACTACGATGTGTGTGGCGATTAGCCTGGGGCCGACGACAACGCGAGTGCTGTGGCGGGCCTCCTGGAAACGGCACGATTGATTGCCGAGCGGAAGCCTGAGACCGACTACGCCATCGAGTTGGTGGCCTATTGCCTCGAGGAGCCACCCTATTTTGCGACCAATCTTATGGGGAGCTACATCCACGCGCAATCGCTGCATGCCCAAAAGGCCGATGTCATCGGCATGATCTGCTATGAGATGATCGGCTATTTTTCAGACTTGCCCCATTCTCAACCCTACCCATCGCCCGAATTGGAGGCGCTCTACCCCCACACGGCCAATTTCATCATTGTGGTGGGCATTCAGGAGCACCGGGCCTTCAATGAGCGGGTGTGGCAGTTGATGAAATCCGCCCCCGCTTCCGACTCCGCCCCCGCTTCCGCCTCCGCACCGGTGGATGTGCAGGTGGTGAGTTTCCCCGGTGCAGGCGGATTGGCCGGACTGTCAGACCACCGCAACTACTGGACTTTTGGCTATCCGGCGCACATGATCAACGACACTTCGTTTCTGCGCAACACCAACTACAACCAAATGAGCGACACGATCGATACGCTCGACTTCGATAAGATGACGGCTGTGGTCGACGCCGCATACCACGCCATCACCCAAATTTAATACTTACCCCCCTTTCAGGCGCTGCATGAGGCTGTCGCGCTGCACCATAAACCGCTGCTTTTCGGTGGCGGGTAGGGGGTCTGATGGGGGTGTTTGGATCCGGGCGGGGTTTACCTGTACGCCTTTTTCCCAAAAGCGGAAGCATAGGTGTGGCCCTGTGGCGAGGCCAGTACTGCCCACATAGCCGATCACTTGTCCCTGCTGCACGCGTGCGCCTCTGCGGATGCCCTTGCCAATTCGGCTCATATGGAGGTAGCCGGTTTCGTGGGTTTTATTATGACGAATGCGAACGAAGTTTCCGTTCCCTCCTTTGTAGCCGGCCTCCGTCACCGTGCCGTTGCCGATGGCGCGTATGGGTGTTCCGGTGGGTGCCGCGTAGTCGATCCCTAAGTGCGGGCGATTGATGCGCAATACCGGATGAAACCGCCTTTTCGCAAAGCCCGAACTTATGCGGGTGTAGTCGAGCGGCGCCTTCAGGTATCGCCTTTTCATGCTTTCGCCTTTTTCGTTATAGTACTGGATTTTGCCATCGGCGGTCATCCACACAAAACCGTAGTACGACTTTCCTTTGTGGCGGAGCTCGGCCGCTTGCACTTGTCGCGCCGGTCCCGGCCGCCCGTCAATCCATACTTCTTCATGCACTACCCGAAAGGAGTCGCCCTCCTGCAGGTGGAAGAAATCGACTGTCCAATCGAACAGCTTGGTGTAGTTGGCAATTAACTCTTGTGTGGCCCCACTTCGATCCATGCTTTGGTAGAGGCTGCCGTCGATGCGTCCGTTCTTGCGGACTATTTTGTGTTCGGTGGGGCGCATGACCCGCGCCACGCTGGGGGTATCTGACTGAAAATCAACCTTCAGGTAGCTGCAGGCGTCGGGCTCGAGTACCCAATAGGCCAACGCACCACTGCTGTCGTTCGCATACCAGGTGTAGGAGAGTCCCGTTCGGATTTTGCGGTTGTCGATGTGCGCCGTCAGACGCTCAATGCTCAGCCGCGATTGGTTGGGGTTGGCCCCGCATTGCGCCAGAATGCTGCCGAGGTTTTCGCCATTTTTCACCATGCTGCTCCGCACCCGGTAGGGGTGTAGGTTAATGCCGTGGCGCATTGCCGGCACGGCTTTTTTTTTCTCAGTGGAAGTAGTCTCGGTTTCCTTACTCTGGCATGCGGGTAGTGCGTCCCCCAGTAACAGACCGATCAGGATGCGGAACAGCATCACGTGGGAAAATAGTGACCACCGTGAAGCGGTTAAGTGTGACCACTTGCCTGCAAGTCGTGCGCTTGGCTGTGTAGGGCCGTAAGGGTTGATGCGCATTAGGGCTGCTGCTCGTTCATATGGCTGCGCACGTGGGGGTAAATGTGCTTAAACCAAAAGGTGAAGGCTTCGGGTTGCTGTTCCATCCACCGATTGAGTTCGGCGAGGGTCACCCAACGGGTTTCGGCTACCTCGCGCGGGTCGGGTTGGGATTCAAAATGTCCGGTTCCGAAAAATACATGGTCGAATTCGTGTTCGGTGAGTCCGTTTTCGAATTCTGTGCGGTACACAAACGAAAAGCGGAATTCGAGCGGGCATGCAATCCCCATTTCTTCCTGAAGTCGACGCTCGGCGGCGGCGTGGGGGGTTTCGCCCGGGGCGGGGTGACTACAACAAGTGTTGGTCCACAGCCCCCCGCTGTGGTATTTGTCGACCGCCCTTCGTTGCAACAGAATCGAACCATTGGGGTCGAACAGAAATACGGAAATGGCCCGATGCAGTTGTCCGAGCACATGCGCCTCCTGCTTGGGGGCCACGCCGATTTCATGGTCGTTCACATCCACGAGCACCACCAGGGGTTCGGCAGGCCCTGATGTTTCAGGCGGGATGTGGGGGGGCATAACGGACAAATATAGGATTCTGGCTATTTGTAAGGGCTACCTTTTTACTTGCCTTCGTGGCAGAAGATGAGGAAAGGGGATTGCGTTATGAATGGAGCAGTGGGATGGCTCAAGTTAAGTAACATGAGCCTGATTGAAAGGCCCTTTTGGTGCCAGGCTCGCACCGGACTTGTATTAGGCACACACCGGACTTGTACTGGATTTGCACCGGACTTGACTGAGTTGCCAAACTTGCTGGATTTTTTGCGGCATGGGCGTAGCATTTGCGATTGGTGGGGTAAATGAACTGGCGCGACCGCCCCTTGGGGATTAGGTAATAGTGATTTTCATTCCGATTACGTTAACTTCCATAAGTACACGTCTGCTATACGATTCCTGCCTCCGCCTGTCGCTAGATTGCGGGCATGAATGAATCTTCACCATCCGGCCGCACCCTCATCAGTTTCGACTGGGCCATGAAGCGCCTGCTGAAACAGAAAGCTAACCACGGAATCCTCGAG
>Ga0194120_10004276_pt1 | contig 22250 bp, 21 predicted proteins | sample TA2MahCa65mmetaG_FD_148642 | JGI IMG/M metagenome (GOLD analysis project Ga0194120, IMG submission 148642) | Freshwater microbial communities from Lake Tanganyika, Tanzania - TA2015019 Mahale Deep Cast 65m | ecosystem: Environmental > Aquatic > Freshwater > Lake | place: Tanzania: Lake... | reverse complement strand
AAAACGCGGAAATATTTTTAGTGATGAATTAATTGACCAGTGGATTAAAATAAAATTTGAGGAAATACAAGCAATAGGCACAATGCCGCATCCGTTTGAGTACAAAATGTATTTTACTTTGTAATTTATTAGTAATAACGATATTTTCAAAGTTTTTTACGATTATTTTATTATTGAGTAACAAATAGGTAAAAATTTTTTTGATAATAATCCTCTAAAAGTATTAATGAAAGTACTTGTAATTGTGAAGTTGTTGAAATATCATCTAGTTTAATCAAGACCAAAATGATTTTTAAACAAATTAATAATATCTATATTTATAAGATTTGAAGGTTGAAGTCGTTCGTCAGAAATTGTATGAATGAATCGTTTCTCAATTTTTCCTATTTTCATAGAAGTACCACAACAGAATCGCATTTTATCAAATTCTTTCAACTGAAGTCTCTTTAAATTAATCTTATTATACCCAAACCCTAGAAAGAAAATTCTATGATGATATTTATACAATTCAGGTAATATTTCCCAAATATTATTATCATCCCTTTCATAAATAATTTTCAATGAATTAATTGCTCTTAAAATAGTCCCTGGAGTCAAATTAGTACCATACTGTATTATTTTGTCTGAATTATTTTCATTCGATTGCCAAGGCAATAATCCAAGCGAGCCATATAAATGATAGATTTTAATTTGACTAAACTGCTCCTTACATTGTTCTTCAGTAAAACTATATCTACTTGTAAGAACGGAATATAAGTAAAATTCTAGGGAACGATCGTAGTTAAATGTTAAAATAGTGAGTGGCTGTAATTTATATCTACTCTCAGAATCTATTATCGTATCAATAAGAAATCTATACCAATCATTTTCGATTTCAATTTCAAAAATATTTTTAGGGTTTTCATATTGAAGAAGTGACTTTGCTAATAGAATCTTACCGATTTTAAGATATTTTGGTTGGTTTTCAAGAAATTGATCAATATAAATTACTCCTTTTTTAAATGATTGTTGAAAGCTAATAACGTCTTGTCGAAATAATTTATATTCTTCAAGTTCTTGAGTATTATTTGATAAATTTAATGCTTCGTTAATTATAGATAGTCTTAGAGATTCGGTTGAAGGGAATTTATAAGGGATGCTTGCACCAGCACCAAGTATAAGTATTGTTGGTACCATTTACTTAAGTTTTTTAAGCAAAATAAGATTTTCTAAATAAAGATTAAAGTTCAATCCTAGAGCTTTGAAACTTCTCTTGACAATTGTTAGTCAAATACATTAAATTAGTTACCACAAAGGAGGGCACTAATTCATTTATTTTAATTTAGATTGCCCTTATAGAATGGACTATTTTGTTTTTTATTAATAATTTATTTTTATCTAAAATGAAACTAGAAAAAGAATTCAAATATTACTTAGAAAATCAGGAAATGCTTGTCAAAGAGTATAATGGTAAATATATAGTAATTAAGGGAGAGAAGATATTAGGGGCGTATAATTCTCATAGGGAAGCTTTAGAGAATACTGTGGCAATTCATAAATTAGGATCATTTCTCATTCAATTATGTAAACCTGGTGAAGAAGATTATTCACTTACTTTTCACTCAAACGTGACCTTTTCATTTAACTAATGCCAGATAAAGATAGCAATGTTGCAATACACTCATTTACTTTAAAAGGGAATGGGCTACTTCCAGTTATAATAACACCTATTGAAATTTCGCCAGTAAATCAATCGAGTAAAAAATATAAAACTAAAGGAATTTGGGATACTGGTGCAAGTGGAACCGTCATCACCCAAGATGTAGTAGATAATCTGAGCTTAGAACCTACTGGTATGGCAATGGTTCATACAGCTAGTGAAAGCAATGTTCGTACAACAACATATGATATTGAAATACATTTTTCTGATAAGCTTATAATAAATATTCCAAGAGCTACTTTAGGTAAAATAACAAGCGATATTGGATGTCTTATCGGTATGGATGTTATTAGGCTTGGAGATTTTTCAATCACAAATTTAGATAATAAAACTTGCATGTCGTTTAGAGTTCCTTCATTACATGAAATTGACTATAGAAAGTCACCTCAATTGAGAGTTCCATACAAAGCTGATCATATTGGTAGAAATGATCCATGTGTATGTGATAGTGGTAAGAAATATAAAAATTGTCATGGTCGGTTATCTTAATACTGTTTAGTTTTTTCTATGTTTAGAAGTCACACTTCATTACTTTACAAATTTCTCAAATTAAATTTCATATTTTTACTTCACTTTCAAATTCATATATTTGAAGTAATACAATTCTAAATGAGTTTGATTTATGATAAAACTCTTTTTCGGGGATTGTCTCGATATCTTAAAAGAACTTCACAAAGAACACACAAAAGGATTTATTGACATATCTTATATATATTATTTATATAACTCATATTTAACTCAAAAATGTAATTTACCTCGTTATTTTATTTTGAATGTTGAGTTATGATTTTCATTTCATAATTTAGCATTCAGCATTCAACATTTTTTGAACTCATTTGAAAATTCTAGTAGTTAACATAAAGTACTTTGGCGATTTGATAGTCTCAACTCCTGGTATTCGTTCACTTCGAAAAAAAAATCCAACTGCTGAAATTGTTTTTATGGTACGAAAAGGTTATGAAGAAATATTTTCAAATAATCAAAATATTGATAGAGTAATTACATTTGATCCAGCGTTAAAAGAAAAATCCGGAAAACGAAGTCTCTTTGATGGGTTTCGTTTTGCAAACAAAATAAGAAAAGAAAAATTTGATGTTGTGCTTGCTTTGCATCCAAGTGATAGAATTGCATTGCTCTCTTTTTTCTCTGGTGCAAAAATCAGAATTGCACCTCGCAAACAAAGTTTTGGTTTCCTTTTCAATAAAAAAGTGGATGTGCTTGAAGATACAGTTAGTTATTTAGATTATTATAATAAAATTTTTTCATCATTCGATGTGCAAATTGATAGTGATAAAACAGAATTTTTTATTTCACAAGAAGCTGAAAAATGGGCCGCAGATTTCTTTAATGCCAACTCAATCGCAAATAATGATTTAATTGTTGGAATTCATCCATCAGCAAGTGAACCGACAAAGATTTGGCCTTCAGACCACTTTGTTGATCTAATAATAAATATAACCAAATCAAACAATATTAAAGTTCTACTTCTAGAAGGACCTCAAGACAAAGAAATATGCAGAGAAATTCAAAAAAAAATTGAACAAAATTCAATTCTATTTTATTCCTCAAATGACATTCATAAGTCTGCAGCTTTATTAAAAAGATGTAGAGTTTTTATTACACATGACACTGGTACAAGACATCTTGCTGTTGCGCTTGAAGTTCCAACAATAGCTTTAGTCCCAGAGGATAATATTAAGTGTTGGGATTTTTATGATTCAGTATCAAATTATCATAAAATTGTTGGCAAGAGAATATTAAATGGAAATAACTCTTATCTTGGTAACATCTCAGTTGAATGTATTAAAAATAAAGTAAATGAAGTTTTAGCATTAAAATGAAACAGTACAGAAATATTTTAATAATTAAATGGGGTGCACTTGGTGATTTAATTGCATCAACTTCTGCTATTAAAACAGTACGAGATAATTTCCCAGAGTCGAAAATTACACTCCTAACAAATCCTTTAATGAAACAAATTATTCCGCCCGGATTTTTTGTTGATGAACATATTCTGATTAATACCAATCGAAATAAAATAGTTGATTCAGTATTAAAACAACTTTGGACAGTTTTGAAACTTAGAAAAAGAAAATTTGATCTTGCTGTTAATTTACGCTGGACTTCCGAACGTGCTGCATTGATAGCATATTTAAGCGGTGCAAAGGAAACTGTAAGCAGCGGTCCAAAAAAAATGATGAATCTATATACAACCAAAATTGATCACCCAATTGGGCGTTATCACGAAATTCACCGCAACTTAGATATTATAAAAGCAATTGGCGCCAAAGTATATGTCGAAACGCCAGTAGTTTATATTTCGGAAGCGAGTAATAATTTTGCAAAAGAATATTTTCAAAAAGAAAAAACATTTTGTATTCATCCTGGGGCAAGCAGAGCTATAAGAGCATGGATGCCGGAACGGTTTGCTGAAATAGGGAAACTCATGTCAGAAAAATTTGGAGTTAAAATTTTGATAACATGGGGAAAAGGAGAAAAAGAATTAGCAGAAAAAGTTGCTAACCTCATTGGAACTAATTCTTTGATAGCGCCCGAGACGAAAAATATTGGAGAGCTTGCAGCAATTATTAAAAATTGTAAAATGTTTCTCTCAAATTGTACTGGTCCTATGAATGTTGCGGTTGCAGTTCGTACTCCGGTCGTAGCGCTGCTTGGTTCATCAGATCCAACAGATTGGGGTGCTTATGGGGATAATCACGTTAATATAAAATCTCCGTTAGTTCTTGATCATTATACAGATGAAACAGAACAAAAAGCTATGCAAGCAATTACTGTGGATACTGTTTGGAATGTAGTTTCAAAAAGATGGGAAGAGTTGAATAATTAATTATATCCAATATTTATTTTATAATTCAGAATTTTTTATATGCCTTTACTTGGTGAAATAGCTGCGATTATTACGGCAGTTTTTTGGTCCGGAACATCAATTGTTTTTACTGAAGCTTCAGTGAGAGTTGGGTCACTTTTTGTGAATATTACCAGATTGCTTTTTGCAATAGTCTATTTAGTTGTTACTATTTCTGTATTTCAAATTGATATGAGTTTGTCAACAACTCAAATTTTTAATTTGGTATTAAGCGGTATTGCGGGATTAGTTATAGGAGATACTTTTCTTTTTATGTCCTTCCAGCATATTGGTGCAAGACTAAGCATGCTGATTATGGCGCTAGTTCCAGGGATGTCCGCACTGCTGGCATTTTTCTTTTTGAATGAAATAATTTCTTTTATTGGAATTGTTGGAATAATAATTACACTTTCCGGAATTGGAATGGTTGTACTCCAAAGGAAAGAAAGCTCATCAAAATTGGATTTGAACTACAGTGGAATTGTTTATGCATTGATTGGTGCTTTAGGTCAAGCAGTTGGATTGATCTTTGCAAAGTTTGCTTTTAATGAAGGAGAAATAAATGGTTTTGCAGCAGCATTTGTTAGGATTGCTTCTTCAATTATTTTTCTTTATCCATTATTCTTTCTTGCAAAAAAAATGAAAAATCCTTTTAAAGTTTTTACAAATAATCGTGCAGCACTAATTTTTACTTTGATCGGCTCTGTTATAGGGCCTTTTTTAGGAATTACTTTCAGTTTGATATCCGTTGCTAATACAAAAGTTGGAATTGCATCTACATTAATGGCTACCGTACCGATAATAATGCTTCCGATGGTTCGATATTACTACAAAGAGCAATTATCGTGGATTTCAATTCTTGGCGCATTTATTGCAGTGGGTGGAATTGCAATTTTGTTTTTGAGGTAATTAATCATTGTTAAAAATTGATAATAACTCCGAAAACTCTGATGGATGCAGTTCTTCAAAAACTTTTTGCGGTACTTTTAAATATTTCCATTTGGTAGATGTTAATAGAGAAGCATTCTCACACCAATTAATTGCAGCACTATCTTTTTGTTTTACCTCAATATCTTCTCTGCCTTTTGTTTCAACTATCCAATGTTCGTCATTACTTAATTTAACGACAAAATCAGGATAATAATTTCTCAGATTAGCGAGTGTATCAGTATATTCTATACAAAAGCCGAATTGTTCTGGTATTTTTGAAAATGCTTCAACATCTTCAGCATGATTTAAAAATTTCGCAAAATTTCTTTCATATTCATTAGAACAAGCCACATAATTAAATATACATTTCTTTGATTCAATCAATAATTTGGAAAAGGGAAATGCTGGTGTTGACGATAGAAAACGATTTGGAGATATCAATTTGGGTACACTTTCTTGAACGATAATTTCACGTAAAGCTTTTTCAAACTCCTTGGTTACTATATAATTAGCGACATTGGAACTAATTGATTTTATAATGACGGGATCCTCTAAATCAACATTTCTACCGAATGCTTTAGTTTCAAAAAACTCTTTAATCTTTGGTGCTAAAGAAGCAAACTGTGACGGCAGTTTAATATTATCAGCAATTCTTCTTGCATAGTAACCAATAATTTCTTGGGCTGTCTGAACTTCGGGTAAAGTATATTCTCTTTCAAAAAGTTTTTTGTCAGATAAAATATCACGTCCTTCATAAATAAATGTTTTTTGCTTCTCTTCCTTTGAAGTGATAGGTAATGGATTAATACTAAATTTCATTACATCCAAATTCGCTATCTCTTCAGCCAAAGATTTCTTTCGCGTTAATAATGGACTAAGTTCTGGAATTCCAATATCAACCTTCGATTTATTGATATCGGGAAATATTGTTGTGATTTGTAGCTTATCTTTCCCAACTTCGAAGGTATCTAGTTTGAAATCCTCTATTTTCTCGAGATCCTCTACAAAAGATAGGAATGCTTTGTTACCAATAATATCAACTCGCTCCTTATAGTTTGCACCGAAATCCCTAAACATCATTCTAAGACCACGTCCGATAGTCTGTTCAGGAAGGATATTTGCTTTTGCTGTATAAGGACGTAGCCCAACTACAACAGTAACATTCTGAACATCCCATCCTTCGCGTAGCATTAGAACACTAACAATTGCATTTACTGGCGATTTTTCTTCATCAACTTCTCTTGCAACTTTTCTTGCTTTGTCTAAATCACCTTTGCTTACTTCACCTTTTCGGTCGGTGTGGATTACAAGTGTTTTTTCATTTCCAAAATCATCGAGATATTTTCTTCTTAACCAATCAGCAACATCATCAGCTTCTTCCGTTGAATTCATCATAATAAACAAAATAGGTTTCTTGCCTAATCTCTTTAGTTGTTCTAAATATTCTTTCCAACGTTCTACACCCGCTGTTAAAAAACCAGTATATCTAATATGTGCTCTTGTGGATTTAGATTCTTGTAATTTAGATATACCTTTTATTGGTCTCTTTACGATATTGTCTTTTATAGCTTGCTTAAGAGGATAGTCAAAAATCGTCCATGCAAATAATCCGCCTTTTGAATATCGCGGTGTGGCGGAAAAATCTAATTGAGAAATTAAGTTTCGATTTGAATCAGCATGCAATTTTCTAATAATACTGTTCCATTCATTTTCTTCATCATGAGTATGGTGGGCTTCATCATTCAGCACAACAAAATTTTCTTTTCTATTTATTATTCTTGTATCAAAATCAGTAATCTCTAATTTTTTTGTTGGAGGTTTTTCACCGAGCAGCGAAGTCAATATCTCCGATTCACTGGAATTTTTCTTTGAGTTCCTTTCATAGAACTGCTGAATGTTCGTCAAATAAATAGCACCTTCACTATGTGCTCTTTCTGAATCGCCGCGTATGTAACTTTCAACATCCCAAAATAAGCTATAGTGTTTTGGAAATAATGGATCGGTTCTAAATATCATTCCATTCTGGAAATCAATCGAAAGTCTTTCAAATACAATAATGTTAGGTGCAATTATTAAAAAAGTTTTTGCATACTCGTCAGAATTTTCACGGACGGCGTTAAAATATTGCCATGCAATTGCAAGCGCCATCACTTTTGTTTTACCGCTGCCGGTTGCCATTTTTACACAGTAACGCGAAAAATCATCGTATGGAGGTAACCGCAAATTTTTAGAATCATAAGCATACTTTTCTAACAAGCCTTTTCGCGAACGAACCTTTTCTACTTCATAAATATAAATAAGAGTTTCAATTGCTTCTCGTTGTGCCGGATGGTAATAGAATGGTCTGCTATTTGGCAATCTGTGATCTGTCCTAAACCAGAAATTAAGGAGCTCCCTTGTAGTTTGTGTGATACCTTTATAATTGCCTTCCCGCCAAGCAGCAACAGCATTTCTTAATGCCAGTACACAAGGTGCGGTTGAAAGATAATCTTGAACATCGAAAAAACCGCTTTGTTTTTTTATACTTGATTTTCGTTTCATAAACGTTGCAGAAAATAACTCTTTCCATTATTTTTGTATTGGAATTGACTGAAGCTCGAACTGTCACCTTTGTGGCTGGCGTTTCCAATTATTTGGAATAGAGTTTCAGTTTTTCTTTTTCTATACGCCATATTATTAATTTATACTCTTTAAGAAATTTTAATTTTGTTTAACAGTCTCAACTTTTGTTGTTGTTTACTCATTTTCTATACCCCTACATGAAGCTTTCTATACCCCTATCTAATTATAATTTACTTAGAAAAATGATTGTATTTCAATTTTTATAGAATGTTCTATAACCCTACTTGTCATTTCTATAACCCTAAAATTTTTCTTTGAGCCAATATTTTGTCCACCTTTTTTTAGGTTGGTATTCAATAAGTCCTTCTTTGTACATATTATCCAAGACCTTTGATACTCTTTTTCTTAAACGTTTATCATCGTGTGGTATAGAAAGTGCTGTAAGAAAATCACTTATTTTACCCGTGCCATGAATTTTTAGATGGTCAATAATAGTAACTTCAATACCTTTTTTGCTCGGGCCTAAAGATTTAGTAATCTCGCCACTAATTCCCAATTCTTTATAAAATTCTGTTGAAAGAAAATATTTTTTACCTCTTTTTTCTCCATAGGGCTGAATAACATCATCTTGGATTAGTCTGTCAATAGATTTGTTTAATCTTTCTGATGAGATCGAGTAGTTATGTGTAATTTCAACCAAGTTAGATTTTGTAAGACCTTTACCATTTTTAATTAATTGTAGAAGAAGTAAATCAATTAAACTGAGCAGTATCCCTTTTTCATTAACTTTAGAAATGAAAGAGAAAAGTTCTTTATCTATAATACCAGCCGGGATTGTCAAATTTACGCTTTCTTTATCCTCAACATAATTTAATTGTTGTCCTCGCTTAACCATCTCTTTAAACATAATATCAACACCTTGACCAGCTTGTTGAACTGTAAATACTTTTGCGAGTGTATTCGCTAATCTTAAATTTCGGTATCGAGGTGGATGAAAAATTATATTTTGAGGAGTAACGCCACCGAAGAAAATTCCTGGACTAGTTATTTCTATATACGAAGGGTAATGTTTTACAAAAATATGAGATTGAATTCTATAGTCACGGTGCATTATTGCGTTTAATATTGCTTCTTGCAAAACCTCTCTTTCAAATTCTTTAACTTCTATTCTAAATAATCCCATCTGAACATTTACGATTTTAGTTTTTATCTCAGATAATAACATATCGAGCTGAAGTATTATTGGCTGACATGAAGAAGTATCTCGATTGTGGTAACTATATTCAATATCATCATCTGAACTATACCATAAGTATCTAAGCTCATCTTGAGGAATATATTTTGAAATTGTTTGAGGTTTACCTAGCAACAATATAGCCGAGTAAGTCAACTCCCCATTCTCAGTTAATTGTAAATCAGATAGAATTTCTAAATCACTTTTTTCTTTCCAGCTTTCATTCCGTTTTTCTAGTAAATATTTTAACCGAGAAACTGCTTCTGTTGATAGCTCGTCTATTGATGAACCATTAACAATTCGTGATGTTAAATCTAAGTTTGGCGGTCTGGATGCAAGCATTTGTGTGTAGATGGTTTCTTTCATTACAACAGTTGATGAACCACTTCGGAGATATGAGATATTTTTGTATTTGTGAGGTTTAGCTTCGCTCTCTGCTATTATTGTAGCTAGAATTGTTCTGCCATCTTTTTCTTCTGTTCTTACTTCAGCTATCAATTGAGGATCAGTTGTTGTGGTTATTTTTGTAGCAACATCACGTAAAGTTTTTTCTGTAACATTTAAACCAGCAACAGTTCCATCGTTTTTAACACCATAATAAACAGTTCCACCTTTGTGGTTTGCAAAAGAAACAAGAGCAGCAACTCCATCAGTTGAACGTCCATGTTCACTTGATAACTCACTTAAACTTTCTTTGAATTCAATTATATCGCACTCTTGCCACTTCACTACTTTATCTCCACATTTAATACTTTTGTTGTGTCGTTGCCAAGTATATCAATTACTTTTACAAGGACTGTATATTTTCCTTTTTCCTCGTAAATGTGTTTTACACTTAATTCAATTTTGGGTTCTTTTTTTGAATTTAAGATCAACTTTATTTGCTGCTGCATGTTGTGCTGCTGTTTCATTAAGATCGAATGCAAACTCCCAGCCAAGTATATCAATTCCATTTACCCTCACCCCTTGCCCCTCTCCCAAAGTGCGAGGGGAATCTTTGCCGACACTCTTCCAAAATTCTTGAATAATTGATTTTACATCACCAAGAGAAACCGGCGCGTCAACCGAGCCGACATGGATCATTCTTCCGGCTTTTATACCATGTAGCCAAACGTATGTTGTTAACGGCTGTCCGTGGTAAAGCTCAATAATAAAATTGCGGTATGCTTTTTCTTGTTTTGCTCTGTCTTCAGGGCTGTCGAACTCTGCACTTATCCATTCTTGTCTTTCGTACTTGCCAAGGTTTTGAACAGAGAAAGGTTTTACATTTGGGATGCCAAGAAGACGTTTGCGTGTTGTATGTATTGCAAATCTTCCAAGGTCGCATGCTATCCATTTACGGTTGAATTTTTCTGCTACTGCAGCGGTTGTTCCGCTGCCAACAAAAATATCTAAAACAAAATCTCCTTCGTTTGAGGATGCTTTAATTATTCGTTCAAGCAATGCTTCGGGTTTTTGAGTTGAGTAATTTAAGCTTTCATTACCTGATGATTGGATAATACTTATATCATCCCATAAGTCTGAAATTACAACACCTGGATTATCTTCTAAATAATATTTTAAATTCGGTAAACTTCCTTCTCTTTGTGGCCAAACTATTAGTTTTTCCTTATCAAGCTCTTCTAATTTGGCCGGAATTTTTAACCAGTGCATTCCATGTCTGCCTCTTGAATTCGGATCTATACCACGCCATATCTTACCGGTTTCACCATTTCTTTTCCCACTTACTAAAAGTGGAACCAATCTATATCTGCCTTTCTCATCGTCTAATGAGTAAATTTTTAAAGATGCTTCAGATAAATTTTTTCGTTGGAAATTAAAAGTATAATCTTCACTTTTAGAATAATGTAACAATGTGTCATGTTGTCGTTTCCATATTTTACCAATGCTGGATACGTTTGCGCTTCTTTTCCAAATAATTTCATTTATAAATTTTTCATAGCCGAAAACTTCATCTAATATAGCTTTCGCATAGTGACAAATATGCCAATCAAGATGCACATAAATACTTCCATCTTCAGCAAGCAGTTCACGTAAAAGAATTACAGTTTCATAAAACCATTGTAAGTAACTATCAAGCCCTTTACCCCAGGTATCGCGGTAAGCTTTCTGTTCAATAATGCTTGGCTGTTTAATAAAAGTAGTTGTTTCCTCTTCATCGGTTTCGGGGTTATCAGGTATAGTGGCAGTAAAAGAAAAATCGGCCCCAACATTAAAAGGAGGATCAATGCAAATTAAGTTCACTTTGCCGGCAAACTCCGGCAGTAAACTTGGCAGCACATATTTTTTATCACCCCAAATTAAGCGGTTGCGCCATTCGGTTTCTTTTTTGCTAGTAAACAGTTCAAGGTTTCTCTTTCTGTCTTCGGCGCTTTCGTTTACTGTTTCAATTGTTTGAAATGGGAGTGCAATTCTAATAGGAGAGTTTTTCTTGCCGTTTGTGTATTTACCTTCCCAGATAAGTTCGGTCATAAAACTCCTGAAAATTTTAAGAACAATTTAGTGATTTATTACTTTTTTATAAACCAAATAATCACTTTCACTAAAACAAACAAAAATTACTTTTTCTAAAGTTAAATTGTTTGATAAAAATTCCTTAACACTATTGATTGCAATTTTTGTTGCTCTTTCAATCGGAAAAGAATAAACACCAGTACTAATTGCCGGAAGGGCAATTGTTCTTATTTTATTTTCCACTGCAAGCTGCAAAGAATTTTTATAGCAGTTCGCAAGCAGATAATCTTCATTATTATTACCGCCGCGCCATATTGGTCCAACTGTGTGAATAACTTGCTTTGAAAGCAGATTATATCCTTTTGTTATTTTTGCTTCGCCGGTTTTGCAACCGCCAAGTGTTCTGCATTCTTCCAATAATTCTTTCCCAGCAGCACGATGAATTGCACCATCAACTCCGCCTCCACCTAACAAGGAATTGTTAGCTGCGTTTACAATTGCATCAACTTTTTGCTTGGTTATATCCGCAATTACAATTTCAATTCTATTTTTCAAACTATTTTTCATTTTTAAAAAGAAATATAAAAGGAATGTGAAGTCTCTTTGCCCAATCAATTTCTGAATGCTTTCCACCTTTTGCAAAATGACAGTAAAGATTATTTTTATTTATTGTACCTATTTCTTTAAGAATTGAACACATTTTTTTGATATCATCTATTAAATCTTTTTCATCTAATCCGCAGTCAATATAAATTTTTTGTTTCTCTCGAATTCTAGTGTCAATTTTTACTTTATCAAAAATCTCTCTGTTGCTAACCCAGAATGAATTAGACATACATGCAGCTTTTCCGAATACTTCTGGTAAAAACCATGCCAATTGAAATGAAATCAATCCTCCCATGGAAGAACCCATTACTGCAGTATTAATTTTATCAGGTTTTGTTCTGTAATTTTTGTCAATGAATGGTTTTAATTCGCCAATTAAAAATTCTGAATATTTTTTCCCCTTGTCTGTAAAGTAATTATATTCTTCTAACCTATCCTCTGTGTTGCAGATTCCAACAGTAATTATTTCTTCGATCTTTTTTCTCTTAATTAATTTTGAAAGAGTTTCGTCAACTCGCCAGTCATAACCTATGTAAGAAGTTTTTGGGTCGAAGAGGTTCTGTCCATCTTGCATATAAAGAACCGGATAAGTTTTATCTGAAACTTCATAAGAAGGAGGGAGCCAAACAATTATGTTGCGATCGTTTTTTAAATAATTGCTGTGAAAATTATAGTGTAAATCTGTGTTTCCTACAATTTTGTCACTGCCAAATTTTTTCTTTGCAATCTTAAAGAGTATCATCAATTATTTTAAATTTTGAGATGCGAATATAATCTAATTTTCCAAATTGTAGTCCCTTGAAAAATAACATTTCACTGCTCAATAGAGTTTCTTTTTGATTGAAATAAAATTAATCCAAATTCAGATAAGCAAATAAAAAAGATTTTATCGAAACTATTCGATTGTATTAAAATATTATCAAATCTCAAGTTGGAACGCAGAAAGGAAATCAAAAGTTCGAATTAATCTTAAAAATTCGGTTTTAAATGGCATTTTACTTGCAATTAAGAGTCGAACAAAAAATACTGCTTATGGAACTTATAGACATTATTACCAGCATTTTAATATATGGGGGCGGGGTAGTCACTGTATTAATAATTGTGTCATATCTTTTTGCGAAATCAAAAGAGCAAGAAAACCCGATAATTACAAATGGAAAAAATATAATTCCACAATATTCATTAATTAAAAAGAAAAATGTTCAAAACGTTGATCAAGTAATTCAACGTCAAAATAGCACTCAACAGCAGCCCATTATTTTTAGATTTGAAAAAAATAAAGAACTTAAGATAGTTCGTAAATCAACTTATGATTCACGAACAAATGAAAGCAAAAATGATTCGATTAGGAAAACTAATGGTAAAAATGGAACAAGATATACAATTGTGAATGAAACAATGGAAAAGAATAAAAAAATAAACGTCGTTAATTTTTAGTTCACTAAAGAAGGAAATAAAAAAAGCTTGTCCCATAAAAAAGTCAGTTTATCGTTGCTACTAGAACTGACACAAACAAACAACCCAATACTGCAATTACCATAATAAAAAAAGTCCCTAAAGAGGGACTTTTATTTTTAGCTATTAAAATTAAGCTTTCATTCGTTCGCCTTTTTCTTCCTTAATAAAAATCCAACCTACAACTTTTCCAATATCAATAGTTTCAAAATTATTCCAGTATTTTTTTGTCCGCACATGCATAGAGCTGGTATCAGTAGGAGATATTGAATTTGATTCTTTGATAATTGTTTTAATTCTTTCTTGCCATGCTTTCATATTTGATTCTCTCAGATCGATCCAGCCGTCATTAGCCCACAAATTAATATTAGCGGGATTGATCTCAAGATCATTCTCTCCTCTAAATGGTGGAATTTTAATTTCATTTCCTCTCAGTAGTGATTTTCCGTCCGGCTTTAATATTGGAATTCCTATTGAGATTATTTCATTTCTAAGTTTTGAATTTTTTTGTAGATATTCTGTTACAAATAATGATAATTCTACTGGGGATTTTTCTAATACAGCTTGGAAGTTGCTGAAACACACTTTCAACAAATTAATTTCATGTAGAAGTTTTGACAACCGAGGCGGACCAAGTAATTCGAATGCAACACTATTTATGTTATGGATTTCTTCCAGCTCTTTTAATTTTTCAACTGCTGCATGCTGCATGAACCCGGCTCTGTAGGTTGGTTCTAATGTTGCATTGTCTAGTGCGTTAATAATATCATGACCGGTATTTCCACCTTTTATTTCATAAATAACATCAACAGCAATTTCTTCTGGAGTAACATATTCCATTTGTCCTTGTGTAGTAATAGCTTCAAATTCACCGCGAGAAAAAGTGCCGTTTTCACCAGTATCTATAAATACCGATTTTAAAGTATTGCCGCTGGATTTAAATTTATTAGGCAATTTTATTTCAAATTTATTTTCGAGTGAAACTGATTCATCATATGGAACATCCAATACTTCGATTGGCTTCCCATATTTTTTTATTTCTCCAAATTCAATTCTCTTCCAAGCAATTGCTGCTGTTGGTTTTATCTCTTTAGTAATTGGTCCTTCGGGTGTTCTTCCCATTAAAAATAATAGTAATGTATGTGCCCCGGCAACAGATGATTTACTTAGAAGAACTCTCGATGGTCGCTCTTCGCTGTGAGTGTAGGGGATATTTAATCCCATGCCTCCAGTGCCGCTAGTTCCAATTTTAATATAAATTTTTGTACCAGCTTCACTCATTGAATTGTATAAAATTTGAACATGTCGGATCAGCTGAGGAATATAAAGTGTGCAAAGTAATTTCTCTGTCTCCACACTTAATTCTTCTCTTGATGATTTCTTTTCAATGGTCTTTTTGATTTTGTGGTAAGTAGAATAAAGATCTTGGTAGGCAATACCAGTTGCTGAATTAATGCTGTCAATAATAATTTCAGGTTTGAATTCCATCAGCATTTTGTAAATTGAAGAATTGTGTAAAATATCAGGAGTTAACTCTTCCATGGTATCTTTCATTAAAATTTGTCTAGATTCTGAATCGTCGAGCAAGTCAAATCTATTTTTATCCTTGAATTGATGTCTAACAAAAATATTTCCCCACCAAGGAATAAAATAGTCTTTCGGTAATTTTGAAAATTCAGTTTGAAGTCTTACAACTTCTTCTTCCGCTTCTTCCTTTTTTAATGATGTTACAATAATTCGTTTCGGATTTTCTGGTACAAGTTTTCTAATAACTGCATTACCAACTAGTCCCCATCCACCTAACACAAGTACAGTTTTGTTTTGGATATCCATTATTTCCTCTTTTTTGATTTTTCGTAATAACTTCATACGAAAATTAGTGTAACATAATTATGTCTGCAAGAAATAACGACACGAGTGTAACGAATTAATTCGTCTTAATTGCTAAAAGTAAACCCCTTTCTTAAATTTACATTCAGAAAAAAAAACACTTACGGAAAATCATGAGAATTTGTGAAATTCTTCAAAAAGAAAAAATAATTCCATCAATGAATTCTGAAACAAAAACAGATTTGATAAACGAATTAATTGATATATTAAAAGACGATGAAAGAGTAATAAATCTTGAATCGATGAGAGAATCTGTTCATGAAAGAGAAAAAATAATGTCTACTGGAGTTGGTAAAGGATTTGCAATTCCTCACGCCAAATCGAACAGTGTGAATGATATCATAGCAGCATTTGGTAAAGTTGATTTACCGGTTGATTTTCAAGCATTAGATGGACAGCCGGTTAATTTAATTTTTTTACTTGTTGGTAAAGAGAATTTGGTTGGACCTCATATTAAATTGTTAAGCCGTATATCTAGAATGATGAATAAGGAAGAATTTAGAGAAAGTCTTTTAAAAGCAAAAACAGCAGATGAAATTTTTGAACTTTTTGACACAGAAGAAAAACAATATTTTGATATAACTTAATACTGGTTATCATCTTAATGATAAAAGCTATTACGGGCACGCGCGATATTTTACCTCAAGATATTCCCAAATGGAAATATCTCGAAAATATTGTTAATGGAATTTTTTCAAAATTTAACTACAAAGAAATTCGCACACCCATTTTTGAAGAAACTGCTCTATTTGCTCGAAGCATTGGGGAAACTACAGATATTGTTAGCAAAGAAATGTATTCTTTTATTGATCGTGGCGGAACAAGTGTAACTTTAAAGCCGGAAATGACTGCGGCTGTTGTAAGAGCATTAATAGAACATTCTTTGGAAAAAAAACAAAGCTTGAACAAGTTCTTTTACATCTCTCCTATGTTCCGACAAGAGAGGCCTCAAGCTGGAAGGTTTAGACAATTTCACCAGTTTGGGGCTGAAGTGCTTGGCAGCAATGACCCACTTTTAGATGCTGAAATAATAATCATGGCTTATGATATTCTCTCTTCACTTGGATTAAAAAAAATAGTTGTTAAAATTAATTCTCTTGGTGTTCCAGAGTCGAGAGAAAAATATAAATTAATCTTAGCTGAATACCTTAAGAAATATCATGATAAGCTTTCAGCACAAAGTAAAAAGAGATTTGATTCAAACATTCTCAGAATTTTTGATAGCAAGGAAAACCAAGATCAAAAAATAATGGAACATGCTCCGCTTTTAATAGAACACCTTGATGATGAAAGTTTAGAGCATTTTGAAAAAGTAAAAGTAGCCTTACTAGGTGCAAACATTCCATTTGAAATTGATGCAAAATTAGTTCGTGGATTAGATTATTATACCCATACTACATTTGAAATTGTAAGCAGAAGTGTTGGTTCACAAAGCGCTCTCTGTGGTGGAGGGAGGTATAATTTACTTGTCAAAGAATTAGGTGGAGGTGATATTCCCGGAATTGGATTTGCAGCCGGAATGGAAAGGATTTTACTTGCATGTGAAAATGAAAAATCATTCTCAGTAAAAGAGGAAGAAATTGATATATACATTGTGACACTTGAAAAGGAATTAATCCAAAAAGCATATCAATTTGCTGTTAATTTAAGGCGAAGTGGATTAATTGTTGATCTTGATTATCTATCACGAAGTGTTAAAGCTCAAATGAGGGAGGCAAATAAAGCATCTGCAAAATTTGTAATATTTTTTGGCGGCAATGAATTAAATCAGAAGGAAATAGTTATGAAGGATATGAAAACTGGAGTCCAAGTAAATATTAAATTTGATGACGTTGATAAAATTATATTCACAATAAAGGGGAGATAATTGCCTTTAAAAAAACCGACTAGAATACCCAAAATTCCAAAAACAAGAAAAAGAAAATCAAATACTGCACTTACAGCTATTCCAAATAAAAAACCTGATAAAATTGATTTTAACTGCAAAGCCTATTTTAAATATGATGTTAAATTAAAAAAACAATTTGTAGCCTTCAGTCTTGAAACAATAGCAGAGTTTACAAGTTTTTCGTACGAAATTTCTGTAGATGTTATTAAAGAAAAAGATGTTATTAATATTGTAGTAATTGGCTTGAAGGCTAAAATGAATGCTGTTCCAAAAGTTCAACCAGCAGTGAAAGAAGTATTATTTGAAGATCTGATCGGTCAGTTAAACATTAATGTAGTTAAACAAGATGGTGCGATTAACTCTGCAGAATATTATCTCAACATTTACAGTAAAGATATATTGTTAAGAAAAGAATTTAAACCGAGAAAGAAAAACAATCGTTTGTTTTGCAAATTTGAAGTTGATAGAGGGAAGTTCAGCTTTGGTCAGTAATATTAAAAAGAATTTTTAAAATAGATTTCATTCATGCGAAAAATATTTGGACGTAAGCCGGTACTGGAGGCAATTTTATCCAACGCAAACATCGAAGTAATTTATATTGCCTATGGACAGCATGGTGATGCTATAAATCAGATTTTTTCTGCTGCCAAAAAAAATCGGGTAAAAATTTCTCAAGTCTCTTCGCAAAAATTCAACCAAGTTTGTGATGCTGATAATTCTCAAGGTGTAGTTGCACTATTAAGCTCCCATTATTTCATTGACTCTCTTACACTAGTCAAAGAATCCCTTAAAAGTAGATATCCATTTTTACTTTTGCTGGATTCAATTCAAGATCCACATAACCTAGGTGCAATTTTAAGAACCGCAGAATGTGCCGGAGTAGATGGGGTAATTGTTACTACAAGTCAAAGCTCTCCAATTAATGAAACTGTTGAAAAGATTTCTGCTGGCGCAGTATCTCATTTGAAAATATCAAAAACTTCAAACCTTAATAACTTAATTAGAACATTAAAGGAATCTGGGTTTTGGATTGTTGGAAGTTCTTTACAAAACGCTAAGAATTACAACGAAGTTGATTATAAAATTCCGACTGCAATTGTAATCGGGAATGAAGAAAAAGGAATAAGAAGACTAATTGCAGAAAATTGCGATTACCTTGTAAAAATTCCTATGAAAGGAAAGGTTGATTCTTTAAATGCGTCCGTAGCCACTGGCATATTACTTTTCGAGATTAATCGACAAAGATCCTCCTGAAAATGAACGTAAAAGAGATTTCTGATGTTAACAGAAATAAATCTTGATAATTTTTTCAAGATTAATTACGTTTCTTATGGAAAATTTAGAAAATAAGGGAAAATGAGTGATTTAAAGGAAAAAAATGTTAAGTCAGACGAAGTCTCTGATGATATGAAAGTGCTTGATGATCTGACAAGTTCAGAGTATAAATGGGGATTTGTTACTGAGATTGAATCCGAGACAGCACAAAAAGGCTTGAATGAAGAAATTGTTCGGTTCATTTCTAAAAAGAAAGAGGAACCTGAATGGATGGCGGAATGGCGTCTGAAAGCTTTTAGATATTGGCAAAAGATGATAGAACCTCACTGGCCAAATGTTGAATATCAACCGATAGATTACCAGAATATCAGTTATTATTCTGCTCCAAAGCAAAAACCAAAATTAAATTCTCTTGATGAAGTTGATCCAGAATTATTGAAAACTTTTGAGAAGCTTGGTATTCCGATAGAAGAACAAAAAATTCTTTCTGGTGTCGCTGTTGATGCTGTTTTCGATTCTGTTTCTGTTGCAACTACTTTTAAAGATACGCTTAAGGAAAAAGGAATAATATTTTGTTCCATTTCAGAAGCGATTAAAGAATATCCGGATTTAATAAAAAAGTATTTAGGATCAGTCGTTCCCTATACGGATAATTATTTTGCAGCGTTAAACTCAGCAGTATTTAGCGATGGTTCTTTTGTCTTTATTCCCAAAGGGGTTCGCTGCCCAATGGAACTTTCAACTTATTTCAGGATTAATGCACAAGAAACTGGTCAGTTTGAAAGAACTTTGATTGTAGCTGAAGAAAATTCATACGTAAGTTATTTAGAAGGATGTACTGCACCAATTCGCGATAATAATCAATTACATGCTGCAGTTGTGGAACTGGTTGCTCTTGATGATGCTGAAATTAAATATTCAACTGTTCAAAATTGGTATCCGGGCGATAAAGAAGGGAAAGGCGGCATTTACAATTTTGTTACAAAGCGAGGAGCTTGCAAAGGAATTAATTCTAAAATTTCTTGGACTCAAGTTGAAACCGGTTCTGCTATTACTTGGAAATATCCGAGCTGTATATTACAAGGGGATAATTCGGTGGGCGAATTTTATTCTGTCGCAGTTACAAATAACAAGCAGCAAGCAGACACCGGAACAAAAATGATTCATCTTGGCAAAAACACACGCAGCACAATCATATCAAAAGGAATTAGTGCCGGTAAAAGTCAAAATTCATATAGAGGATTGGTGAGGATAGGAAGAAATGCTGAGGGGGCACGCAATTTTACTCAATGCGATTCAATGTTAATGGGCGAAAAATGTGGTGCTCATACTTTTCCATATATCGAAGTTGATAATGAATCAGCAAAAGTTGAACATGAAGCTACAACATCTAAAGTTGGCGAAGACCAAATTTTTTATTTAAACCAACGAGGAATTTCTACTGAAGATGCGGTAAACATGATTGTGAATGGATTTTGCAAAGAAGTATTTAAAGAACTGCCAATGGAATTTGCTGTAGAAGCGCAAAAATTGCTTGCAATAAGTTTGGAAGGTTCTGTAGGTTAAAAAATTATTATACAAAAGGGAAAAAATGTTAGTAATAAAAAATCTAAAAGCAAAAGTTGAAGGAAAAGACATTCTAAAAGGAATTGATTTAGAAATCAACCAAGGCGAAGTCCATGCTATTATGGGACCGAACGGTTCGGGAAAAAGTACACTTGCAAATGTACTTGCCGGAAACGAAGGTTATGAAGTAACCAGCGGAGAAATATGGTTTGAGGGAAAGAATTTACTCGACATGGCTCCAGAAGATAGAGCACGTGAAGGAGTTTTTCTAGCGTTTCAATATCCAATTGAAATTCCAGGTGTAAGCAATGCAACATTTCTAAAAACAGCTATAAATGAGATAAGAAAATATCACAACCAGCAAGAATTAACTCCAAAGGAATTTTTAGACTTGATTAAAGAAAAGTCAAAAGTACTTGGAATGGATGATTCATTAGTTAGTAGAGCAGTAAATGTTGGTTTTTCTGGAGGGGAAAAGAAACGCAATGAGATTTTACAATTGCTTACATTGAACCCAAAACTTGCATTACTAGATGAAACAGATTCTGGACTTGACATTGATGCATTAAAAATTGTTTCAAGCGGAGTTAATGTTTTTAGAAACCAAAATAATGCAGTTTTATTAGTTACTCATTATCAGAGATTACTTAATTACATTGTGCCAGATTTTGTTCACGTTCTATCCGGAGGAAAAATTGTAAAATCTGGAGGAAAAGAATTAGCACTTGAACTTGAAGAAAAAGGTTATGATTGGATCTCTTCAAATGAATTTGAAAAAGCTAATGTTTAATAATGAGATGAGCAATCAGAAAATGAATAAAAATAAACAAAATCCAAATTGGTATTTAGAAAGTTTTGTATCATTTGAAGAGAGTTTAAATGGTCATTCAAAAACTTTTTTACATGATTTACGAAAAGAGACGTTGCCAAGCCTTGAACAGCTTTCGTTCCCAACACTAAAAGATGAAGAGTGGAAATACACAAATATTTCATCCATTAGCGAACAAAACTTCATCCCGGTTTCAAAACTTCCTCAAATTATTTTGAGTAAAGAAAAGCTAAAAGATTTCTTATTCCAAGGTTTTGACTATTATTTGTTAACCTTTGTTAATGGAATTTATTCGAATGAATTAAGTGATTTAGAACGAATTCCAGAAGGAATAATAATTGAGAATATTTCAACAGTTGCCAAAAACAATCCTCAAATTCTTCAAAAGTATTTTAGTAAACTTTCTAAAACTGAAAATATTTTCAATGCAATTAACTCTGTTTATTCTGTTGATGGAAGTTTCATAAAAGTAAGCGATAATATTGTATTGGATAAACCAATTCAAATTGTTCATATAAATGGAGCTGAAGATAACAAAGTTTTATCCGTTCCACGGAATATTATTGTAGTAGGAAAAAATTCTCAAGCAAGCATTATAGTAAATTATTTTGGACATGGAAGTGAACCATATTTTACAAACATAATTTCAGAGGTTTATGTTGATGAAGGCGGAATTGTTGATTTAATAAAAAATCAAAGTGAAAATGAAAACTCATTTCATATCGAAAAACTCCAAGCTTTTCAAGAAAAGAACAGTGTTTTCAATCATTACAATTTTGAATTCGGTGGAAGCATTGTCCGTAATGATATCAATTCAGTTTTAAACGGTGAAAATATTGAAACTCATTATTATGGTTTATCTTTAGCCAATGGTAAACAGCACATTGATAACCATACATTTGTTGACCATGCAAAGCCTAATTGTATGAGCAATGAAGTTTACAAAGCAATATTGGATGATGAAGCACACGGCGTTTTCAACGGAAAAATAATTGT
>Ga0194120_10004274_pt1 | contig 22262 bp, 19 predicted proteins | sample TA2MahCa65mmetaG_FD_148642 | JGI IMG/M metagenome (GOLD analysis project Ga0194120, IMG submission 148642) | Freshwater microbial communities from Lake Tanganyika, Tanzania - TA2015019 Mahale Deep Cast 65m | ecosystem: Environmental > Aquatic > Freshwater > Lake | place: Tanzania: Lake... | reverse complement strand
AGGCCCCGGCGCGCGAGCTCCGCCTGCGCGCTCTCGACCTTGTCCTCGGGGCGCTGGCTGCGCACGAACGCGATCACTTCGTCGATCCCGTCCTCGAGCCGCAATTTCGCCTCGAAGCCGAGCGTGCGCTTCGCGTGCGTCGGGTCGGCGAAGCAGTGCCGGATGTCGCCCGCGCGGAAGCGCTCGGTGATCTCGGGCCGGATCTCGAGCCCGAGCCGCTCGGCGAGCAGCTCGCCCACGCGCCGGATCGTCGTGGGCCGGCCGGTCCCGACGTTGCACACGCGGCCGCCGGCGGCCTCGCAGCGCAGCGCGAGAAGATTCGCGCGCACGATGTCCGACACGTGCACGAAGTCGCGGGACTGCAGGCCGTCCTCGGTGACGAGCGGGGGTTTGCCGTTCAGGAGCCGCGAGCTGAAGATCGCCGCGACCCCGGTGTACGGGTTCGAGAGCGCCTGGCGCGAGCCGTAGACGTTGAAGTAGCGCAGCGCCACGGTCGGGATCCGGTAGGCGTTCCCGACCGCGAGGAAGAGCTCCTCGTGATCCCGCTTGGTGACGGCGTACACCGAAGTCGGTAGCAGCGGCTTGGTCTCTGGCGTGCCGATCGCGCGCAGCTCGCGCCCGGCCTCGTCGCGAAGCTCCCACTCGCGCTTCTCGAGCTGCGAATCCGGTCGCAGACCGGGCGACGCCGGCCGGCCCGCGGCGTCGACGTACGCCCCCTCGCCGTAGATCGACATCGACGACGCCACCACCATCCGCGCGATCTGGCCCTTGCGCGCGATGACCTCCTGCAGCAGGACGGCGGCTCCGAGCGAGTTCGCCGACACGTACGCCTCGATCTCGTACATCGACTGGCCGACGCCGACCGCCGCCGCCTGGTGGTAGACGATCTCGATTCCGTCGAGCGCGGCGCTCACCGCCGCTCGGTCCCGCACGTCGCCGCGCCGGTACTCCGCGGCTCGGTTCGCGTGCGTGGGCCAGTCGGCATCCTTGCCGTGCACCTGCGGATCGAGCGAGTCGAGCACCCGCACGCGATGGCCCTCCGCCACGAGCGCGTCGACGAGATGGGAGCCGATGAAGCCGGCTCCTCCGGTCACGAGGATGTTCAAGCCCGTTCTCCCTCTGGTTGCGCGCCGCTCAAGACCCGGCGAGCCCGGAGCTTGCGCTCTCGCCCGCGAGGTGCCAGGCGAGAATCTTGCGGTACTCGCCCGCTCGCCGCCCGCCGAAGCCGACGCCCGCCAGGATCTTCATCATCACGATCCCGCGCAGCGCAAGATACGCCAATCGCGAGCGGTTCTTCCGGAAGAACAGGTAGCGGCTGCGGTAGTACTCGATCCTCGTCCGGAGCGGCGTCTTCTTCTTGGTCGACTCGCCGTAGAGGTGGATGACGTACGCGTCGGGCAGGTGGACGATGCGCCAGCCCGCCGCGCGGATGCGATGGCACCAGTCCGTCTCCTCGAGGAAGAAGAAATACGCCTCGTCGATCATGCCGACCTTCTCGATCACCTCTCGGCGCACGAACAGACAGGCGCCGAGCACCGCCTCGACCTCGACCGGGGCGACGTAGTCGACCAGCTTGCTGGGATAGCGGCGCGGGAAGAGCCTGCGGAGCAGCGACTGCCCCAGCAGCTCCGAGATCAGGTTCGGCGAGTTGTGGATGCAGTTCTGCTTGCTGCGGTCCGGATTCAGGAGCTGCGGCCCCACCACGCCCACGTCGGGATTCTCGTCGAGGTGGCGCACGCAGGCCTCGAGCCCGCCGGGCAGCACGATCGTGTCGCTGTTCAACAGCACGGCGTGACGGCCGCGCATGACCTCGAGCCCGCGATTGTTGCCCGCGCCAAAGCCGATGTTCTTCGGCAGTGCGAGGATCCGCGTCTCGGGAAACTGGCGCACGACCGCTTCTACGGTGAGGTCGATCGAGCCGTTGTCGACCAGGATCACCTCGTAGGAGATCGCCGGCCGAGCGGAGACGATCGACGCCAGGCAGTCGAGCACCAGATCGCGCACGTTCCAGGCGACGATCACGATCGATAGGTCCACGCTCGCGCTCACGAGTGAAGCTCCAGATCGACGCTGCCGCGCCAATCGCTCTGGGTGAGCGCCGCGCGCGCCTCGGCGAGCACGCGCGCGGGCAGGAGCCGGGTCATGCAGCGATGGTCGATCGGGCAGACCTTCCGCTGGCACGGCGAGCACTCGACCGGCTCGCGCAGCAGCTTGGTCCGCTTCAGGTTCAGGTTCGTGTAGCCGATCGCGGTCGGGCCCATCAACACCAACGTCGGCACCTCGAAGGCCGCGGCCACGTGGCGCGCGCCCGCGTCGTTGCAGATCAGCAGCTGCGCGCGGGACAGGACGGACTTGAGCAGCGACAGGCTCATGCCCTCGCCGCCGAGCGAGACGATCCCCGCGCCCGCGAGCTCGCAGATCCGGTCGGCCAGCGCCTGCTCGCCCGGCCCGTGCACCAGCGCGACCTGCGCGCCGTCCTCGCGCAGCGCGGCCGCCACCTCGGCGACGTACGATAGCGGCCAGAGCTTCGACGGGCCGAATCCGGCGCCCGGCGCGAGGCAGACCAGCGGCGCGAGCTTCGAGATTCCCGCCGCCCGGAAGCGCGTCTCGCACTCGGCCTCGGCCGCGGCCTCAACGAAGAGCTCGACGTGCGTGCCGGTGTCGGGACAGCCGAGCTGCCGCACCAGGTCCAGGTAGTAGCGCTCCATCGCCGTGGGCACGAACCGCCCGGAGGCGCGCGGCGCCGGCACGGCATCGCTCAGCAGAACGCCCCGCCCGGCGCGCGCGTAGCCGAGCCTTCTCGGCGCGCGCGACGCGAAGGCCAGCAGGGCGCTTGCGAACGAGTTCGGCAGCACCACCACCAGATCGCTGCCGCGCAGCTCGCGCGCCAGCGCGAGTCGCGCGCGAAGCTTGCGGAGCACCCCGCCCGCCGCGTGGATCTCGTGCGGGACGATCTCGTCGAGCCAAGGCGAGCCGCGCAGGACGGACGCGAGCGCGCGCGGCACCACCGCCCGGATGCGCGCCTCGGGGCGACCTCGGCGAAGCGCCCGGAGGGCCGGAGTCGCCATCACGACGTCGCCCAGGTGGTTCGGCAGGACGACCGATATTTTCTCTTTTTCTACGGTCACTTAGTCCGACTCGGCGGCCCCCGGGAAGTGCGCCCTCCTGCTAGATACCCCGCGCCGGCGCCGCCGGCAACGCGGCCAGCAGCGCGAGTGCCGCGACCGCCACGGCATCCGGCTGGACCGCCCGCATGCACGCGCGCGACGGGCAGCCCTCCCGGCAGGGATTGCAGCCGACGTCGCTGCGCACGACCCGGCTGGGCACACCCGGGAAGGGTGCGTTCTCGATCGGGTCGGTCGGCCCGAAGATCGCGACCGCGGGCGTTCGCGCGAGCGAGGCGAGATGCATCGGGCCCGAATCGCAGCCTACGAAGACCGAGGCGCGCGAGAGCAGAGCCAGGAACTCGGCAAGCGATGCCGTCGAAGGCGCGAGCGCCGCGGCCCCGGCCGCCGCCGCGACGACGGCGTCCGCGGCGGCCTGCTCCCCGGGCACCGGGCCGAAGGCCACCAAGCTCGGGATGCCGACGCGCTCTCGCAGCGTGCGCGCCACCTCGCCGAAGCGCTCGGTCTCCCAGCGCTTGTAGCTCGTCTTCGGGCTCGTGCCGGGATGGATCAGCGCGAACCGCTCGGGAAGCCTCGGGAGCGAGGCCGGCGCGTTGCCGAGCGTGAGCGCGGCCGGCGCGCTCGGAACCTCGCCGCCGAGAAAGCGAACGAGCGCAGCGTTGCGTTCGAAGCGCGAGATGTGCGCGTGCGCGATGCGCAGGCGGTGGGTGAGCAGGTGGCGGCTGCCCTCCTTCGCGAACGGAAGGTCGTAGCCGACGCGAACCGGAATCCCGGCGGACCAGGTCAGGAACGCGCCGCGAAACACGCCGTGGAAATCGATCGAGAGATCGTAGCGGCGCTCGCGCAGCTCGCGGACGAAGTCCCTGAGCGTGCGCAGCGCGATGCGCGGGTGTCCCGGACGCAGACGGCGGCGCGGCACGATCACGGCCTCGTCGAGCTCGGCGAGCCCGACCAGGCCGGCCGCGGCGCGGTCCTCGATCAGCCAGTCGATCTTCGCGTCGGGGTACAGGGCGCGCACCCCCGCGAACGCGAAGCGCGTGCGCACGACGTCGCCAAGCGCCCCGAGCCGGACCACGAGCACGCGCTCGGCGTTGGCGGCCTCCTCGATTCCCCCTAGCATGAGGCCGATGGTCGCCCCTCGCCTGCTCTGGCGCTACATCCTGGTCGACGTCCTGCTGCACACGTTGCTGGGCTTGTTCGCGATCACGCTTCTGCTCGTCGTGCAGAACATGCTTCGCTTTCTCGAAGATCTGATCGCGGCCGGTGTCGGCATCGACGCGCTCGGGCAGCTGATCGCGCTGGTGCTTCCCGCCTACGTCGCCTACGCGATCCCGACGGCGCTGCTCTTTGGAATCCTGCTCTCGTTCGGCCGGATGTCGGCCGACGGCGAGGTCATCGCGATGCGCGCCTGCGGGGTGAGCGTTCCCCGGTTGCTTCCCCCGGCGCTGGCCCTCGGGGCGCTGGCGGCCCTGATCTCCGGCTACATCCTGTTCGACGTGCAGCCGCGCGCGCGCCACGCGATGCGGGCGATGGTGCGCCAGCTCGCGGGCTCGTTGGACGTGATCGAGCCGGGTCGCTTTCTCGTGTTCGGCGACCGATTGCTCTACGTGCACGAGCTCGGTGACTCGACCTGCCCGTACCAGGGCGTGCTGATCGGCGACTCGGGTGACGGGGAGCGGAGCTTCTACACCGCCGCGCGTTGCGCGTCGCTCAGCGCCGAGTCGGGCGGACGCGAGCTCGCGTTCGCGCTTCGCGACGGCTCGATCCACCTGCGCGATCCGGATCCGACGCGCTATCGCCGGATCCAGTTCGAGACGATGCGCCTGTCGATCGACATCTCCCGCTACAGCGACCCGCCGCTCGGCGCGCGCGACCTGCTCTTCTCGGAGCTGCTCGCGGCGAAGCGGCGGCCGCTCGACGACCCCGAGCGCGCGCGGCTGGCGGGAAATGACGGAACCTGGATCGACGTGCAGATCCAGCGCCGCCTCGCCTTTCCGTTCGCGTCGCTGCTTCTCGCGGTGATCGCGGTGCCGCTGGGCATCCGTCCGGTGCGCGCGGGACGCTCGATGGGCGCACTCACCGCGATCGCCGTGATGGCGCTCTACTGGCTTCTGTTCTCGCTCGGCGAGATGGCGGCGGAGCAAGGCATCGGCCCCGCCTGGCTCGGGCTCTGGACTCCCAACGCGGTGGTGCTCGGGCTCGGCGTCTGGCTGGTGCGGCGCGTCTCGCGGAGCGACGGATGAGACCTCGGACCGCCCGGGAAGTGCCGCCGGGCTACGTGGTCCACCGCGTCGCGGATGCGACGCTGGTCTTCGACGCGGCGCTCTCGAGCGAGCTGGTCGCGCTCCGGCTGGCCGATCCGGGAGCGCGAAAGCAGCTCTTCGCTCGCGCGCCGCGCCGCGGCCGTGGCGCGGCGCCGAGCATCGAGCTGCGCCGCGACGTGAGCGTGATCCTGCGCCGCTACCAGCACGGCGGAATCTTCGGCGGTCTCACGCGGATGCTGCACCTGGGTCCCTCGCGCGCGCTCCAGGAGCTGCGCGTCACCGCGCGAGCCGAGGCCTCGGGCGCGCCCGTGCCGCACGTGGTGTGCCTCGCGCTCTGGCCTGCCGCCGGGCCGTTCTGGTCGGCGCTGATCGGCACGCGAGAGGAGCGCGGCGCCCGCGATCTGCTCGAGGTGCTGCGCACCGGCCACGACGCGCGCGAGCGCCGGATCCTTCTGCGCGAGGTCGGCGCGGCGGTGAGACGGCTGCACGACGCGGGTGTGGATCACCGGGATCTCCAGCTCCGCAACATCCTGGTCGTCGACGAGAACGGACACAGACGAATCGTCGTGATCGACCTCGACCGCGCGGTCTACCACCCGGACGGGCGACTCGCGAGCCGCCTGCGCGCGCGCGGACTTGGCCGACTCACGCGCTCCATGGTCAAGAACGGGCTCTGGAAGCAACGCATCGGGCGTCGCGAGCTCGCCGCGTTCGCGTCGGCCTACACCGGAATGGATCGCAAGCTCCGCGTCGAGCTGCGCGGCTGGATTCGCGGCGAGCGCTGGAAGCTCGCGCTCCACCGGCTCCGCTACCGATTCATGGACTCCGCCTCGCCAGGGGAAGCGGCCGCGCCTCCTCGACGAGCATGACGGGAATCCCATCCTCGACGGGGTACGAGAGCTGGCAGGCCCGGCAGTCCAGCGACTCCTCGTCGCCTCCCTGCGAGAGCTGCAAGCGGAGCTCGGACTCGCACTTCGGGCAGACGAGGATCGCGAGCAGATCCGGATCGATTCGCGCGCTCAAGCGTGACCCTGTCCGCGGATCAGATCCGCAAGCGCGCCGGCCTGCATCATCAGCTCTTCGAGCTGGTCGAGCGGGAACTGGCTGGCCGCGTCGCAGAGCGCCTCGGCCGGTTTCGGATGAGTTTCCAAGAAGACTCCATTCGCGCCGGCCGCGACCGCGGAGCGCAGAAGCACCGGGATGAACTCGCGGGGCGCCCCGCCCGCGGGATCGGTGCTGGGAATTCCATAGCGACGGACCTGGTGACCGGCGTCGAAGACGACCGGGTAGCCGATCGCCTTCATCACCGGAATCGCGGTCATGTCGGCGACCAGGTTGTGATAGCCGAACTGCGCGCCGCGCTCGGTGATCAGGATGCGCTGGTTGCCGGTCCGCTCGATCTTGCCGATCGGGTGCTTCATCGACGCGGGCGCCATGAACTGGCCCTTCTTCACGTTCACGGGCTTTCCGGACTTGCCCGCGGCGATCAGAAGCGACGTCTGCTGGCACAGGAACGCGGGGATCTGGATCACGTCCAGCACCTCGCGGGCGGCGGCGATCTCCTCGACGCTGTGCACGTCCGAGAGCACGGGCAGCTCGAACTCCTTGCGGATCCACGCCAGCATCTCGAGCCCGTCTTCGAGCCCGGGGCCCTGATAGGACAGCTCGTCGCTGCGGTTGTCCTTCGAGTACGACGACTTGAAGATCACCGGGACGCGGAGCTTCTCGGAGAGTTTCTTCAGCCGCTCCGCAGTCATCGCCATGAGCGTCTGGTTCTCGATCACGCACGGCCCGCAGATCCATGCGAGCGGCAGACCCTCTCCCAGACGGACGGTCCCGGAGATGGCGTCGCCGATCTCCACGATGTGCATGGGCTTCAAGGACACTCCTCAAGAGGGGTCGGGCCGAGGATACGCTCGCCCCGTGGCGCCCGCCAGACAGGCGCGCGACCGGCGGGGCGCAAACGCGCCTTCAGGAGATCCGGGCCAGGACGGCGGGCTTCAGGATCTTCTCGCTGCCCTCGACGCGAAACACCTCGTCCACGCCGAGCTCCGCCCAGGAGATGAGCGTGCCGTCCGCCCGCTCGACCACGCAGCCGGCGTCGCGGATCATCCGGTAGGTGTCGACGGCGGACTTGCCCCGGGTCGTGAGGTAGCCCTCGACGAAGAGGGAGTTCGCCGGCCAGAGCGCGAGCGCCTCGAGCGAGCGCAGATGCCCCTCGCGGCCCGCGCCGACCCGGACCTCGGCGCGCGGGTTCGCGAGTCGCATCATCGCCAGCACGCGCAGCGCGCGCTCCGGCGAGAGCGACCCGTCCGACTGCACCGGGTTGCCCTCGATCGGCAGCAGGAAGTTCACCGGGATCGACGGCACCTCGAGCGCGCGCAGCTCCAGCGCGACCGCGATCACGTCCTCGTCCTGCTCGCCCATTCCCACGATCATCCCGCTGCAGGCCTGCAGCCCCACCGAGCGCGCAGCGCGCAGCGTCTGCAGTCGGTCGGCGTAGGTGTGCGTAGTGCAGATCTCGGGGTAGTGACTCTCGCTGGTGTTGAGGTTGTGATTGAAGCGGTCGACGCCGGCATCCTTCAGCCGCCGGGCCTTGGCCTCGTCGAGCAGCCCGACCGAGACGCAGATGTTGACCGGAACCTCGGCGCGGATCGTCTCGACGACGTCGACGAGGTAGTCGATCTGCCGATCGGCCGGCCCGCGGCCGCTGGCGACCATGCAGTAGCGGAACGCGCCGCAGGCCCAGGCCTTCTTCGCCTCTTCGACGAGCTCCGACTTGGACTTCCACGGGTACGGGCGAAGCGGCGCGTCCGTGACCGCGGACTGCGAGCAGTAGCCGCAATCCTCGGGACAGCGCGCGTTCTGCGCGTTGTTCAGGATGTGGACCTTCACGCGGTTGGCGAAGAAACGCTCGCGCACGACTCGCGACTCGTGCAGGAGCGGCAGCAGCGGAACCTCCGGGCCGAGCAGTCGCAGCAGCTCGGACGCGGGGAGCGGTGGACCGTCGAGCACGCGTTGGGCGAGTTCCATCTCGCGGCGCAGGATAGCCCAAACGCGTCTGGCTTTGCCGCGCCGCGGGAGAGGCCGGCGGGAGCGCTAGCGGGACGCGGCGAGGCGCGACGCAACGAGCTCCGCGAGCGGCTCGCCGCTCCCCGGCTCGACCTCCTCCTCGAGCGCGAGAAGCGAGCCCACCTCGCTCCAGCCTCTGTCGAGCTTCACCGCGTCCTTCTCCGTCGTGATCCAGCGCAGGCCCGGGTCGAGCGCGGCGAGGTCGGAGCGGCGGTAGAGGTGGTGATCCCTGAAGGTCCGCCGCGCGACGACCTCGGCTCCGAGCTCGCCGAGCTCGCGGGCCAGACGGTCGGGGCGAGCGATCGCGGCCAGCAGGCCGAGTCGCGCGCCGCGCAGCGCGTCGAGCGGCTCGAGAGCTCCGCTCCCGAGCGAGCGCAGCCCGAGCTTTCGCAGCCCGACCCGGAAGCGCGGCACGTTCGCGGGGAGCCGCGCCGCTCCCGGCGGCTCGGGATCGGAGGGCGTCGCGCGCGTGAACACCAGCGCGTGCGCACGCGAGAGCGCCGAGACCGGCTCGCGAAGCGGACCGCGCGGCAGAACGTGCCCGTTTCCGAGCCCAAGCCGCGCGTCGAGGCAGACCAGGTCCAGATCGCGCGCCAGCCGGTGGTGCTGGAAGCCATCGTCGAGAACGAGCACCTGCGCGCCGAACGCCGAGATCGCGTGCCGGCCCAGCTCGACGCGATCCACCCCCGCGAGCACCGGCACGTCCGGGGCCTTGGCCGCTAGAAGCACGGGCTCGTCGCCGGCCTCCGCCGCGCCGAGCAGGACGCGATCGCCGTCGGAGACGACGTTCGACTGCCGCGCGCGGCTCCCGCCGACGCCGCGGGAGAGCAGCGCGACGCGCAGCCCGCGCCGCTGCAGCGAGCGCGCCAGGAACGCGGCCAGGGGGGTCTTCGCCGAGCCCCCGACCGCCAGGTTTCCCACCGAGACCACGCGAGCGTCGAGCCGCACCCGAGCGCGCAAGCCCGACTCGTACACGTGGCGGTGTAGCCACGCTCCGGCCGCGTAGGAAAGCTCCGCGAGCAGGAGCGGCGCGAGCACGACCCGGGTCGCGGTCGTCTCGCTGGCACGCCAGAGCAGCTCCGGCACGTCAGCCCCGCGCCGCGAGCACGAGGCCGAGCGCCCGCTCGGTCGCGCCGGAATGCGCCGCGATCTGCGCCGCGGCAGCGCGCGCGGGCGCGTTTCGCTCCGGATCGAGCCAGAGCTCTTCGAGCGCGCGGGAGAGCCCCGCCGCGTTCTCGACCCGGCGTAGCACCCCGAGCGGCGCGAGCAGATCCGCTTGCGTGCGCTGGTTCTCGGTGTGGGGCCCGTGCACGACGACCCTTCCGGCCAGAACGGGCTCCACCAGATTGTGTCCGCCGACGTGCGCGAGCGTTCCGCCCACGAAGACGAGATCCGCAAGGCCGTACAGGCTCGCGAGCTCGCCCACGCCGTCGACGACGACCACCTCCGCGGCAGCCGCGCCCTGCGAGCGCAGCCCGACGCTTGCGCCCTGCCGCCGCGCGGTCTTGGCCACGTCGGCGGCTCGCTCGGGATGGCGCGGCGCAAGCAGAAGCCGCAGGCCCGGCGCCCGCTCGGCGCGCAGCTTGCGCCAGGCCTCGAGCAGCGCCTCCTCCTCACCTGCATGGGTGCTTCCACCGACGAGGAATGGACCGGCGCCGAGCGCCGCAACGAGCTCTCGCGACGGCTCCGCCGCCTCTCCGCGATCGAGCTTCAGGTCGCCGACGACGCAGCAGCGCTCGCGGCTCACTCCGAGCGCGACGAAGCGCTCCAGGTCCAGCGCGCTGCGCGCGCCGAGTGCGTGCACGCGCGCGAGGAGCGGCGCGAAGAAGCCGCGCAGCAGCCGGTAGCGCGGGTAGCTCCGGTCCGAGATGCGCGCGCCGACGACGATCACGCGCGCGCCGCGCGCGTGGGCCGCGTGGATCAGGATCGGCCAGAGCTCGGTCTCGACGAGCACCACCACCGCGACGTTCGCTCGCGAGAGCGACAGCTCGATCAGGCCGGGCAGGTCCAGCGGCATGAGCCGCGTGCGCGCGCCCGGCAGACGCGCGCGCAGGCGCCCGCGCCCGGTGAGCGTCAGGGCGGTTGCAACCACCGGCACGCCCCGCTCGACCAGTGCGGCCGCGAGCGGAGAAGCGGCCTCGACCTCGCCGACGCTGGCCGCGTGCAGCCAGACGCATCCCCCGGGCATTCGGGCCAGCGGCCGCAGCCGCTCCAACGCCGCCGCACGCGGACCGAAGGCGCCGAGCAGCCAGGCCAGCAGCAGAACCGGCGCCGCGGGCAGAAGCAGGAGCAGCAGCACGGCTTCGTAGGCGTAGATCAATTCCGCCCCGCCACCTCGACCGCGAGCTCCGCCACGCGTTCCGCCGCGCCGGGCGCGCCGAGCAGCGCGACCGCGGCGGCCAGCTCCTGGCGCATCTTCGCGCGCGCGCCCGGATCCCGAAGCAGCTCGGCGACCAGCGCCGCGAGCGCGGCCGGTCGCGCGTTCAGCTGGATCCGCTCCGGCACGACGCCCGCGCCCGCGATCAGGTTCACCATGCAGCTCGACGGAACGCGCGCGATCCGGCGCGCGAGCTCGAAGGTGAGCGGGCTGGTGACGTGCGCGACCACGAGCGGAACGCCGAGGATCGCGGCCTCGACCGTCGCGGTCCCCGCCGCGCTGATCAGGCAGGTCGAGGCGGCCATCGCGTCGTGAGAGCGGCCGCGAACCACGCGGCACCAGTCGGGCACGTCGAAGGCCGAGGCCTCGAGCGTCGAGGCGACGATCAGCTGGACCTGCACGTCGGGCAGCGATGCGTGCAGCAGCTCCGCGGTCTCGCGGAGCAGCGGCCAGTTGCGCTCCACCTCGTTGTGGCGGCTGCCCGGAAGCAGCCCGAGCACCGGGCGCGAGGGGTCGAGTCCGAGCGAGCGCAGCCGCTCCTCTCGATTCGCGCCTCCCGCGAGCCCCGCGAGCCGATCGACCAGCGGGTGCCCGACGAAGCGCGCGTTCACCCCGGCCTCGCGCAGCAGCGGCTCCTCGAACGGAAAGATCACCGCCACCGCGTCCGTGCGGCGCGCGAGCTTGCGAACCCGCCCGGGCCGCCAGGCCCAGACCTGCGGCGCCACGTAGTACAGCACCGGAACGCCGCTCCTCTTCGCGACCGAGGCGAGCGGCAGGTTCAGATCCGGCGAGTCGACGAAGATCGCCAGGTTCGGGCGCGGGCTCGCAGTGAGCGCGCGACGCAGACGGGTGTAGGCCCCGAGCAGCCGCGGCACGCTGCCCACCACCTCGACCAGCCCCGCGATCGCGAGCTCCGACTGCGGCACGATCGGCGCGAATCCGACCGCGCCCAGCGCCGTGCCGCCCAGACCGAAGACCTCGAGATCCGGCACGCGCTTGCGCAGCGCTTCCACCAGCCCGGCGGCGTGCATGTCGCCCGACGCGTCCGCCGTCGACAGGAAGACCCTCAAAGAGGCACTCCGTCCGGCCCGACCGCGATCGGCTCGATCGCCTCCTGGATCCGCAGCGCCAGGTCGAGCGCGCGATACCCGTCCTCACCCGAGACCTCCGGCTCCGCGCGCGTGCGCACCGATTCCGCGAAGGCGCGGTCCTGCGCGAGCAGCGCGTCGGCCGCGTCGAGCTCGATCTTCTCGGCGGTGATTCGCGGCGGCTCGGCTCCTCCCGGCACGCCCTGCCGCCGCACCATGGTGATCTTGTTCTCGCCCAGATCGATCGAGACGTACGCGTCGGACTGGAACAGTCGGACCTTGCGCAGACGCTCGAGCGAGACGCGGCTCGCGGTCAGATTCACGACGCAGCCGTTGGCCAGCCGAAGTCGGGCGTTCGCGATGTCCTCGGTCTGCGAGAGCACCGAGACGCCGACGGCCTCGACGCGCTCGACCTCGTGCCCCGCGAGCTCCGCCACGATGTCGAGATCGTGGATCATCAGATCGAGCACGACCGAGACGTCGGTCGCGCGGGCGGGGTACGGCCCGATCCGATGCGCCTCGATGAAGCGCGGCCGCGTGAGCGCCGGCCGGACCGCGCGGAACGCGCGCGAGAAGCGCTCGATGTGGCCGACCTGCAGGATCCGCCCGCCCGACTTCGCGCGATCCACGAGGCTTCGCGCATCCGCGCGCGTGGTCGCGATCGGCTTCTCGACCAGCACGTCGAGGCCGGCGTCGAGCAGCCGGCCCGCGACGCGCGCGTGCTCGACGGTCGGCACCGTCACGCAGGCGGCGTCCGCGGCCTCGGCCACGCGCTCGAGCGTCGCGAGCAGCGGCACGCCGTGCTTTGCGGCGATCTCGGTCGCGCGCGCGACGTCGACGTCGGAGACGCCGGCGAAGTCGAGCACGCCCTCGGCCGCGAGCGCCGCGAGCTTCTCGGCGTGGAGCCGGCCCATGTAGCCGACGCCGACGACGGCGATCCGCGGTCGCGTCACCCGAGCCCCGGGTCCAGACCCACGACGCTGATCGCGGCGGCCTCCGCCTGCGCCAGCGTGCGCGTCTGCTCGAGCACGAGCGTGCGCCCGGCCTCGAGCCCGATCGCGCGCAAGCGGCACTCGCGCGCGATCTCGACCGTGCCGGGCCCGATCACGGGAACGTCGAAGCGCATGTCCTGCTTGGGCTTCGCGGCCTTCACCAGCACCGCGCCGGCGCCGAACTCGGCGCCGCGCCGGATCATGCGATCGGTCCCCTCGAGCGCTTCGACCGCGAGCACCGTTCCCTGCCGGACCAGGCATGCCTGCCCGACGTCGTGCACGCCGAGGCTGCGCACGACCCGCATTCCGAGCGAGAGGTCCGCGCGCAGCGCCTCGTCCGGCGGGCCGCCGCAGAGCGGGCCCTCGCGCACCATTCTCTTCTCCAGGTAGCGCGTCGACTCGACCACCTCGAGACCCTCGCTCTCGAGCTCGCCCGCGACCGCGCGCAGGATCGCGTCGTCACCCTTCGCGGCCAGGCTCGAAAGCAGCGCGAGCGCGCGCGCGTCCGGGCGCAACCGCCCCGGCTCGCGCAGGATCGCGGCCTTGCTCACCGCGCCGGCGAGGATCACCTCGCGCGCCCCCGCGCCCGCGAGGAACGCGATCAGCAGGCCGAGCTCGCCCGCGTTCACCCAGCGGAACGGCCCGTCGGCCTCGCGCTCGATCGCGGGATCGGTGTTGTCCTCGATCGCCGCGATCGCGACGCGCAGCCCGTGCTCGCGCGCGGCCTGCGCCACCTCGAACGGCAGCGGGCCGCTGCCCGCGATCAGTCCGAGCACCCGCTTCTCCACGCGGCTAGCGCCGTCGTGCGAAGCCGCGCTCCGACTTCTCGAGGAACGCGACCATTCGCTCGGCCTCGGCGGAGTCGGGAAGCTCGGCGCGCACCGCCGCGAACGCCTCGCGCGAATGCAGCCCCTCGCGGAAGATCAGCCGGAACGCGCGCTCGACCGCGTCGATGCGCTCCTTGGAGAAGCCGCGCCGCTCCAGGTTGATCCGGTTCATCTTCACGATCCGCGCCGGAAAGCCGTTGGCGAGCGTGAAGGGCGCAGCGTCCTGCATCAGGCCCGACATTCCGCCCACCATCACCGACTCGCCCACGCGCACGAACTGCTGCACCGCGACGCCGCCAGCCAGGTAGGCGTAGTCCTCGACGATCACGTGACCCGCGAGCATGACGTTGTTGGCCATGATCACGTGGCTTCCGACGTTGCAGTCGTGGCCGATGTGCACGTTCACGAGCAGCAGGTTGTCGTCGCCGACCCGCGTGGTCCCGCCGCCGGCCGCCGTGCCGGGGTGGATCGAGACCTGCTCGCGGATCACGTTTCGCGCGCCGATCGTGAGCCGCGTGGGCTCGCCCTTGTACTTCACGTCCTGCGGGATCTCGCCCACCGTCGCAAACGGGAAGATCACCGAGCCCGCCCCGACCTCCGTGTGTCCGGTGACCACGGCGTGCGAGCGAAGCGAGACGCCCTCGGCCAGCCGGACGTGCGGGCCCACCACGCAGAACGGGCCGATCTCGACGCCATCGGCGAGCTCGGCTCCGGAATCGACGATCGCGCTCGGGTGTATGCGCTTCATTCCTTCTCCTCCGCGTCCCATTTCACGAATGCGGCCAGAAGCTCGGCCTCGGCCACGGTCTCGGCCCCGACCGTCGCCGTGGCCTTGAAGCGGACCATCTTCGGGCGCGCGCGAAGCGGGTGGACCCGCAGGCGCAGCACGTCGCCGGGGACCACCTGGCGGCGGAAGCGCGCCTCGTCGACGCCGACCAGCACCGTCTTCATGCCGAGGTTGCCCGGCAGCGCGTTCATCGCCCAGATTCCGCCGGCCTGCGCCATCGCCTCGATGATCAGCACGCCCGGGAAGATCGGCTGGTCGGGGAAGTGCCCCGCGAAGCTGGGCTCGCTGGCGGAGATCAGCTTCTCCGCGAGCACGTGCTGCTCGGAGAGCTCGATCACGCGGTCGATCATCAGCATCGGGTAGCGGTGCGGCAGCAGCTCGCGGATCCGCTCGATGCCGATCGGGACCTTGTCCACCTCAGTTCTCGTTCAGCCGCTTCACCACCAGGTCGGTGATGTCGAGCGATTCGGGCGCGTAGAGCACGCCGGGCGTCGAGCGGTCGAGGACCAGATCGAAGCCCTTCGACTTGCCGATCTCCTTCACCGCCTCCTCGAGCTTCTTGGCCAGCGGAGCGAGCAGCTTGCGGTTCTGCACCGCGATCTCGTCCTTGGCGGCCTGGAAGTCGCGCTCGAGATCGCGCTGGCAGCTCTGGAACTCGATCATCCGCTCCTGGATCACGTCGTCGGCGAGCACGAAGCGCTGCGCCTCGATCTCCTCCTGCATCTTCTTGCAGCGCGCGGAGCGCGGCTCGAGCTCCTTCTTCTTCTTCTCCTCCAGCTGGGTGAGCGTCGACTCGGCCGCCTTGCCGCCGTTGCTGGAGAGCAGCGCGCGGCGCTGGTCGACCACGGCGAGCTTGAATTCCGCCGACGCCGCGAGCGCGGGGAGCAGGAAGCCGAGAGCCAGGCCGAACGTCATCCCGGCGCGAACGATGCGGAACTGCATGGAACCTCCTTGATCGAGAGCTACACCGTGCCGTTTCGGCGCGGAGAGGGAAAGACCAGACTCGGGCGCGTCAGTAGTTCTGACCGCCGAGCGAGAATTCGAACACCGTGCCGTCCTCGTCCTCGTAGGGATCGAGCGGCACGCCGAGCACCACCAGGATCGGGCCGAACGGGCTGAACCACTGGATCCCCGCGCCGGTCCCGAAGCGGAAATCGGCCGGATTGATGAAGTCGTCCTCCGCGAACGAGTTTCCCATGTCGAGGAAGATCAGGCCGGAGAGCCCCATCTCTTCCGAGATCGGGAACTGCAGCTCCAGGTTCACCAGCGCCATCGAGTTGCCGCCGATCACGTCGGTCGCGTCGAGGTCGTTGAAGTCGTCGATCTCCGTGTCCTCGAGGCTGTTGCACTGGTTCGGGCCGAAGCGGCAGAAGTCGGGCGCGATCACGCTGTAGCCGACCGGGGTGAAGGCGACCTGGTCCCCGCTGTGATACAGCGGCTCGAGAATCGCCCGTCGCGGGCCGAGCGAGCGCTGCTCGAAGCCGCGCACCTGGAAGGCGCCCAGGCCGCCCAGGAAGTAGCGCTCGGTCAGCGGCAGCTCGAGGTCGTCGTCGATGCCGGCGAGGGCGCGGATCTCGTTGTTCGGGTCGGTCCCGAAGGTGGCGAGGCAATCCGACGTGTCGCAGCCCGGAAGGTCGTAGTCGGAGATGTCGTTCCAGGGCAGCGCGTAGCCGACGCGCGAGTTCACCACGAAGGTGGCCTCGAACGGCAGCCAGCCCCCGACCGGGATGAAGTGCGTCGTGCGGCCTTCGATGCGCAGGAACTCCGCGAAGCCGCCCAGCCCCGCGAAGTCGATGTTGGCGCCGGTGATGTGCCCCGACTTCGGAAACCGGATGTCGTCGCGCGTGTCGCGGCGCAGCGACAGGTTCAGGAGCGACGTCGTCGTGTCGCCCTGGAACTCCTCGCGCTCGAGCAGCGAGGCGGCCTGGAACTCCTCGAAGCCGGAGACCTCTCGGCTCGCGAACGCGTAGCCGGTGTTGACGAAGGTCTCGCCCTCGTCGAGCGGGTAGCCGACCGAGATCCCGAAGCCGGTCTGCTCCTGGTCGAAGTCGTTGTACTCGCTCTCCGAGCTGTTCAGCGTGAGCGACAGCGAGGCCACCGAGCCGAGCACGTACGGCTCGAGGAAGCGCACGTAGTAGTAGTGGTTCTGCGAGCCCATGTCGGCGCCGGCCGAGAGCGCGCGCCCGGTGCCGAACAGGTTCTCCTGGGTGATCGATCCCGAGACGATGAATCCGTCCACCGAGCCGACGCCCGCGCCGAAGCTGAAGCTTCCGGTCGGGCGCTCGACCACGTCCACCGACATCGAGACGCGGTTCGGCTCGTCGGTCGGCTTGGCCCGCACCTCGACCTCCTCGAAGTAGCCCAGCCGCTGCACGCGCATCTTGCTCTTCGCGACCGCCTGCGCCGAGTAGAGCTCGCCCTCGCCGATCGCCAGCTGGCGACGCACGACGGTGTCGGCCGTGCGCACGTTCCCGTTCAGGTCGATTCCCTCGACGAAGTAGAGCTCCCCCTTCTTGACCTCGAACGAGGTCGCGATCTCCTTCTTCTCCGGATCGACGTTGGTGATCGGATTGACCGTGGCGTCGAAGAAGCCGCGGTCGGCGTAGTAGCCGCGCAGCCGGTCGACGTCGCTCGAGAGCGTCGAGCGGCTGAAGACGTCGCCGGGCTCGAGCTCGACGAGCCCGAAGAGCTGCCCGCGGTCCATCGTCTCGTCGCCGAGGATGTCGACCGTGCCGACCAGGAACTGCGGCCCCTCGCTGATGTCGACGCGGACGACGATTCCCTTCTCCGAGACGTCCACCTCGGGCTGGCCGATCGAGACGCGGACGTAGCCCTCGTCCATGTACAGGCGCTGGATCTTGTCGAGGTCCTGGTAGAAGATCGGCTCGGAGTAGAGCCCCGAGTTGTCCCAGAGCTGCGAGACGTAGGACGTCACGCCCCAGGTCTTGGTCTGCATCACCTTCTCGAGCCGGCCGTCGGAGAGCGCCTCGTTGCCGCGGAAGTCGATCTCCTTGAGGCGCAGCTTCTTGCCCTCGACCACGTCGAAGTTCACGCCGACCGCGCCCTCGCCCATCGGCTCGAGCACGTAGCCGACCTTCGCCAGGTAGTAGCCCTTGGCCTGGTACTGCGCCTCGATCCGCGCCGAGTTCTCGAGCAGGAGCGGGTAGTCGACGGTCGAGCCGACCGTGACGGTGAGCTTCTCCTTGATGTCGTCCGAGCCGAGCTCCTCGTTTCCGGTGATGCTCACCTGCCGGATCACCGGGTTCTCGACCACCGCGTAGGTGACGATCGCGCCGCCGCCCTCGGCCGGCTCCACCTCGATGCGCACGTCGTGGAAGAAGCCGAGCCCGTAGATGCGCCGCACGTCGTCGGCAAGTCGCACGCGGTCGAGCGGCTCGCCGGCCTTCGTCCCGATCACGGCCTTGATCGCGTCGGGCTCGATCCTCCGGGTTCCCGAGACGCGGACCTCGTGAACCACGGCGTCGCGGTCCTCGGGGCCGAAGCCCGAATCCGCCGGCGCCGCGAGATCGACCGGAGCCGGCTCCTGCGCGAGCGCGGCGCCCGTGAAGAGCAGGCACAGCAGCAGCGCAATCGCGAACGCTCCGCTTGCGCGCCGGGAGCTCGAGCCTGTTGCAGCTGCAGAAGCCAAGTGGATCTCGCGACCGTCCCGAAAATGAGCCCGCAGTGTACGCGCGCGTCCCATTCCCGGCAGATCGTCCCGCGTCCTAGGACGCGAGCCGCCCCTCGACGAGATAGCACTTCTTCGCCAGGCGATTGGCGAGCTTCTCGTTGTGCGTGACGAGCACGAGCGCGGTCTGCGCCTCGGCGTTGAGGCGCAGGAACAGGTCGACCACGTCGTCGGCGGTGTGCGGATCGAGATTTCCGGTCGGCTCGTCGGCCAGCACCACCGAGGGCCCCTGGACCAGCGCGCGCGCGATCGCCACGCGCTGGCGCTCGCCGCCGGAGAGCTTGCCCGGCCCGTGGTGCAGGCGCTGCGCGAGCCCGACCGAGGTCAGGATGGCGCGCGCCCGGTCGCGGGCCTCGCGGCGCGGAACGCCCGCGAGCAGGCACGGCATCATCACGTTCTCCTCCGCGTCGAACTCCGGGAGCAGATGGTGCGACTGGAACACGAAGCCGAGCGAGCGGTTCCGGAACGTCGCGACCTCGTCCGGCGGCAGTCCCGTGAGATCCTTCCCGCCGTAGAGCACCTGCCCCGAGGTCGGCCGGTCGAGGCCCCCGAGCACGTGCAGGAGCGTCGACTTGCCCGCGCCCGAGACGCCGAGGATCGCCACCGATTCGCCGGGCGCGACGCGCAGATTCAAGCCCGAGAGCACCTCGATCGTCTGGTCGCCGAGCTGGAAGCGCTTCACCACGTCGCGAGCTTCGAGCTCACTCATATCGCAGCGCCTCCGCGGGATCGAGGCGCGAGGCCTGCCACGAGGGCAGAAGCGTCGCGCCGATCGAGAGCACCATCGCGATGGCCGAGATGAGCGCGAGCTGCACGGCCTCGATCGCGTGGGGGAGCTCCTGCAGCTGGTAGATGTTCGGCGGCAGCACGTCGAAGCCGAAGGTCCGCTCGACGATCGACTGGATCACGTCGAGGTTCTCGGTGATCACCAGCCCCATTCCGATTCCGAGCGCGAGCCCGGCAATGCCGATCAGGAAGCCCTCGATCGCGAACACGCGCAGGATTCCGTCGTCGGTGCAGCCCATCGTCTTCAGGATCGCGATGTCCTGGCTCTTCTCCATGATCATCATGATCAGCGTCGCGACGATGATGAAGCCGGCCACGACCATGATGAAGCTGAGCAGCACGAACATCATCACGCGCTCGGTCTTCAGCGCCTGGAAGAAGCCCGGGAAGTACTCCTTCCAATCCCGCGTGTAGTACACGCCCGCGTCGCCGAGCGCCGTCTCGACGTCGAGCGCGGTCGCGCGCGAGGCGTAGGCGTCCCCCGTGCGCACCTCCACGCCCTGCGCCACGTCGGAGAGCTTCATGAACTTCTGCGCCGCGGGAAGGCTCGCGTAGACGAATCCCTCGTCGAACTGGAAGAAGTCGGAGCGGAAGACGCCCGCGACGCGGAAGCGCTCCAGCCGGGGCGCGGGGCCGAGCGGGGTCGGCGCGCCGCCCATCGGCGAGATCAGCACCAGCGCATCGCCGATCTGCAGCAGGAAGCGGTTGGCGAGCTCCGCGCCGACGATCAGCCCGGGCAGCCGCTCGATCTCGTCGCCATCGGGCTTCGGCGCAAGGTCGGCGAGCGATCCCGCGCGAATCGTCTCGACCAGCTGCGTCGCCTCGGCCACCGTCTCGGGGTCGATGCCCTTCAGCACGATCGCCTGCAGCTCGCCCTCGCGTCCGCGCAGGATCGCGTCGCTGGCCAGGAAGGGGGTCGCGCCCAGGACCCCGGGCACCTGCAGGACGAGCTGTCGCACCTCGCGGTACTCGTCGTAGGCGCCCTCGCGCGAGAGCACCGAGAAGTGCGCGCGCGCGCCGACGATCTTCTCCTCCCACATCGAGGAGAAGCCGTTCATCACCGAGAGCACGACGGTGATCACCGCGACGCCGAGCGCCACGCCAACCACGCAGATCACCGAGATGATCGAGATGAAGGTCTGCCGCCTGCGCGCGACCAGATAGCGCAGCGAGATGAACCACTCGACCGGCCGCGAGCGCCGGTGCTCGACCAGCCCCGCGATCACCAGCGGCCAGACGCCGAGCGCGCCGAGCAGAAGCAGCGACGCTGCGATCGAGATCGCCGCCTGTCCGGTGTCCTCCCGGTCCGGCGAGACCAGACCGAGCGCGAAGAGCGCGCCGCAGACCATCAGCACCGCGCCGACGAGCCAGGTGAGCGCGCGGTGGAGCGCGCGTGCGCGCACGAGACCCCAGGCCAGCAGGGCCGTCGCGAGCTGTCCCGCGGGCGGCGCGAGCGGAGACGGAGCGTCCAGCGCGATCGCGAGCGCGGCCGACGCGCAGGTGGCCAGCGCGATGAACGGCAGCGCGACGCGCGCGGGCCGCACGAAGCGCAGGAAGTGGCCGAGGATCAGCGCCGCCGAGCCGGAGAAGAACAGGAACATGGTCCCGAAGCCGAGCGCGATCAGCGCGACCAGGCTCGCGGAGACGAAGCCGAGCGAACGCGAGACGAGCTCAATCATCGCGCGGCCGCAGGTGCGGGAACAGCTTCACTTCGCGCAGGTGGCTCGATCCGGTGAGGATCATCGCGAGCCGACCGATGCCCATCCCCATCCCGCCGGTGGGCGGCATGCCGTGCTCGAGCGCGCGCAGGAAGTCCTCGTCGAGCGGCTGCGCGCCCGCGTCGCCGGCCCGGCTGGCCTCGACCTGCTCCAGAAAGCGCCGGCGCTGGTCGTCCGGATCGTTCAGCTCGCTGAACGCGTTGCACAGCTCCATTCCGCCGATGAATCCCTCGAATCGCTCGACCATCTGCGGGCGGCCTGCCTCTCGCTTGGCGAGCGGCGAGAGAGCGGCGGGGTACTCGACCACGAAGGTCGGCGAGAACAGCCCCGGCTCGACCGTCTGCGAGAACACGTCGTCCACCAGCCCCGCCCAGCTCGTCGCCGCCGCCGGATCGACGTCGGGAACGCCCGCTTGCTTCACGGCCGCGCGCAGCGCATCGAGCTCGTTCGCCCGGTGGATGTCGACCCCGCAGGCCTCGCGGATCAGGTCGGCCATCGCGCGGCGCGGCCAGGGTGGGGTCAGATCGAGCCTGCGACCGTCGCGCTCGATCGTGAGCGTTCCGACCGCTCGCTCCGCGGCGTGCACGACCATGCCCTCGACCAGCTCCATCATGTCCTCGAAGTCGGCGTAGGCTTGGTAGACCTCGAGCATGGTGAACTCGGGGTTGTGCTTCTTCGAGACGCCCTCGTTGCGGAAGTCGCGCCCGATCTCGTAGACGCGGTCGAGACCGCCGATCACCAGGCGCTTCAGGTACAGCTCGAACGAGACCCGCAGGAAGAGCGTCTGGTCGTAGGTGTTGTGCACGGTCGTGAACGGGCGCGCGTGCGCTCCGCCATAGAGCGGCTGCAGGATCGGCGTCTCGACCTCCAGGAAGCCTCGCGCGTCCAGGAAGTCACGGATCGCGCTGATCGCGCGCGAGCGCTTGACGAAGATCTGACGCGACTCGGGATTGGTGAGCACGTCGAGATAGCGCTGCCGGTAGCGCGCCTCGACGTCCTGCAGGCCGTGGAATTTCTCGGGCAGCGGCCGGTACGACTTGGCCAGGAACCCCTGTTCGCTGGCCTCGATCGTGAGCTCGCCCTTCTGTGTGCGCACCAGCGTGCCGCGCGCGTAGATGAAGTCGCCCACCTCGTAGAGCCGGACCGTCTCCCAGACCGACTCTCCGAGCGCGTCCTTCTTCAGCCAGACCTGCAGCCCTTCGCCGTCCCCTTGGAGCGTCGCGAAGGCCATCTTGCCGAACGAGCGCAGAGCGACGATCCGGCCCGCGACGCAGAACGAGACCGCGGCCGCGGCGAGCGCGGCCGCGTCGGCGTCTCCGAAGCGCGCCAGGATCTCGGGAACCGGGGTGCGGTCGCGCGGCACGCGCGCCGGAAACAGCTCGACGCCGCGTTCGCGCAGCCGCTCGGCACGCGCTCGTCGCGAAGCCAGGATCTCCTGCTCGGTCGCCACGGGTTACGCATCCCCCTGCATGAGATAGGCGCGGATCAGCCGGTCGAGATCGCCGTCGAGAACCGCGGCGGCGTTTCCGATCTCGAGA
>Ga0194120_10004272_pt1 | contig 22274 bp, 12 predicted proteins | sample TA2MahCa65mmetaG_FD_148642 | JGI IMG/M metagenome (GOLD analysis project Ga0194120, IMG submission 148642) | Freshwater microbial communities from Lake Tanganyika, Tanzania - TA2015019 Mahale Deep Cast 65m | ecosystem: Environmental > Aquatic > Freshwater > Lake | place: Tanzania: Lake... | reverse complement strand
CATAGCTTTCTGCCCCATACATGAACTGTGAAATGGTTTCATATGTCTCGCCAGACTCAACCCGGTAATAGCAAGGCGGATTATTCTTGCTGCCATTTCCGATTTTGCATTGTGGGAACTCAGGCATCATGGATGGCAGTGTAGTGCCGATCAGTTTCGGAATGTAGAGAATGTCGTTAACGCGAATCGGCCTGTAACGCCCGCTATCCTTGTATCGATTAACGTCCCGCACGAGATGAAGGTAATTCTGGCTGCCGTAAGCCTTTTCAGATATGAGAGCATAACTGTCACCACTCCTCGCTGTGTACGAACACGGCAATGCGGAAAACTTATTGCCACTGCCGCTAGAAATGGAGCATGCAGTTGATGATGTGGGAGGCGGCGTCCCCGTCTGTGGAGACTCTGGCAATGCTGTCGCATGTGCAGAGAAATCGTCAGTTGCCGTGACTGGTGCACCCTTACTTGGATATGGCAGGGGCGTGTGCGTTACGCCTCGTGTTGGCGAGATCGGAATCGTTGCTGTTGGATTGGGGGAGGAAATAAGAAAGTCGAAAACGCTTCGCAGAACTGTGATCGCGCTTGCCAACACCACTAAGATCACAGCAAGCAGGCCTATTCGCCGCAGGCAGGTGGGACGCTGAACAGGCGAATGACTATATTGCTGAACTGCCATACCCCTACCTCACCCCTCCACACATCGGGCAGTAATCGGCCCGGCGCGGAATCTTCGCGCCGCACAGCGGGCAGCGAGCTTTGCCCGCGCCCCGGGCAATGGCAACGCCGCCTGCCGCCGCAAGCAATACTCCGCCGCCCAATAAAATGGGCAGTGCGTTGAATCGCGGAGCGGGGGTCAGCGTTGCCTGCATCACATCCACCGGGTTCACCCAAGTCACCGTGTCGCCCGAGGCCGCGCCGTTGCTCGAAAGAATCTGGCCGCCAGTGAGAGTGAATGAGCGCGAGAGGGCCAGGCTGAAGAATGAGCCGATGGGCGCGTATTGAAATGTGATTTGCGGCGGCTCGGTGGCGGCGTCATATTGAATCAGCGCGGTGTTGTCGAAGAGGGCGGCGTTGAGTTGAGCGAAGCCTTTGCCGCTGGCCGAAAGGCGGAACTGCGCATCGCCGCTCGATAGCTCGCGCCGCGAATAGGAAGCCGAAATTCCCCTTGCCTTCCACTGCGATACCGACATTTCCAGCCCGCGCTCGATCTCGCCGCCCATGAATTCCATTTGCTCGCGGGCGTACACGATCTCGATGGACGCCTTCCAGTATTCGCCCTCTTGCAAGGTGAGGCGCGTGTCAATGGACAGAGCGCCGGTGGTGCAGGCGGAGAGCAGCACGCCGCCAACGACGAGCGCCAACAATGATGGGAAGCGCAAAGAGGCGGTCATTGTTTCCCCCGGCTCTCCTCCAGCCACTGGCGCAGTTGGGCAACGGCGGGGACGCGGCCGGCCGAAACCACCCGCCCATTGATCACGATGACTGGCGGACGGCGAAAAGTGGACAGCAAATACAGCATGGAGATCAGCAAGTTCTTTCGCTCCAACTCTGCGCCTTCAGCGCGGCAAACCTGCTCCACGAGCGGCACGGCCCGGCGGCAGTGCGCTCAAATGGGAGCAAGGGAATACAGGGTGACGACGACCGGCATGGCTCAACGGGTAAATTCGTAGATTGCATCGCGCTCTTTCACGGCGCTCACCGTTCCGTCGAATTCCTTGACCTGCCCATCGACGAGCAAACGCACGCTGTATGAATCTTCCAGCGGCGCGCCGGGGCAGTGGGCGTAGTATTCCACTTCCACGTGATACGTCCCGGCCGGCGCGACGCTGAACGGCCAGTAGATGTTCTCCACCGGCGAGAGGCTCATATCCGCCAGGCAATCGCGGTTCGCGTCCACATCCAGTATGCCGCCCGTGGACGATGAAGGTTGGTAATAGAAGATCACATTGCCCGCCGGGTCGATCACGTACAGATCCAGATCGTTGAGCGTGTTCCACCGCAGGGTGGCCTGCACGTCGCCGGTGCCCAGCGTGGCGGTGGCCGGCGGGGGAGTCGGCATCATGGGCGCAAGTGGCAGCCAGTAGTCGCGGGTGAAATAAGCGGCGAGGGCGGCGATCAATCCGATCAGCAGAATCGGCCACCGATCGCACACAAAACACACGGGCGACTCCCACCATTCTTCATTCATGGCGACCTTGTCTTCATTGCCGCTTGAAAGTGAGTCATTTACCTGCGCCGGTTAGCCTGTTTTCTCTTTCAGCAAAACAATGCTTGTTCATCACGGCTCAAATGTCGTCACAATGAAAAAGCAACTGTAATACTCATCACCGCTGACCAACTGCCAGTTACCAAACCAGGGGGTGATGGTTGTATCGCTGAGATCCTCCACGACGACGTCATACTGACCGGGCTCAAGCGTATAACGCCCAATGGGAGCTTGCTCCGGGCAAGATGTCGTCGGCTCATAGAGGTAATACGTTATGCACGAGCTACACGCCTCCAATACCTCAACGTGCGTCTCCGGGCCGCTGAACACTATCCGTATTCGGTTAGGGGAGTCGTTCTGGATGATGACCTCGGTTAACTCGCCGCCCGTTTTGCCGCGGCTCTCTGGCGCAGGCAACTCCTGTGCACCAGCTGCTTTGGCTTGCTCGATGATTGACTGCGCCAGCGCTGCTTCATCCGGCGCAAGCGGCAGCCAGTAGTCGCGGGTGAAATAGGCGGCGAGGGCAGCGATCAATCCGATCAGGAGAATCCACCACCGATCGCACACAAAACACACGGGCGACTCCCACCATTCTTCGTTCACGGGTGTTGCTCCTCGACTCGGCGGGGCGCCGTCACATGCCGAGAGCGCCCATCAGCGCCGGCAGCCAGTAGTCGCGGGTGAAATAAGCAGTGATGCCCAGCACGATGATGATGAGAAACACCCACCAGTAATCGCAGATGAAGCAGACAGTTCCTTCCCACCATTCGTCGTTCATGTTCATTCTCCTTTTAGAAATTGGTGTTGCCGCGATATTTTTTAGCCACGAGGCCGCCGCCGAGCGAGCCAATGCCCAACGCAAGCAGAACATCAATGAAGATGGTGAAGCATAGGCTCACCGGCTCAACGATCACAGTAATGCCAAATGCGTCGCGGAAGATCCCTCGCACGACAATGTAAATCCACACCAGGATGCTGGTAGTCACCGCGGCACCCACCCCGGCGCCTTGTACGCCGCGCAAATGGTCAACGCTATCGAGTTGCGTAGCGTGGTGTTGCTCAGCGGCGTTGTGGGCGATGAAAAAATAGACCACCAGTTGCAACAGCCCGGCCAGTACATCCCCATTATTGGTGCCGCGGTTAATGGCAAGCAAAAAAAGATGAACAGCTATCATGATTACGCCGCCCACCGCTCCCATGCGGAACCCGGCGTGCTGAAAAATGTTGCGGCGGCGCGGGCTGAACGGGTCATAGGGGGTCATTTCTTGCCTCTTCCTGCGGCCCGATGGCGCGCGCCTGCTCGTAATGCTCAAGCCAGCTGGGCGGGGTTGAGCCAGTGGGTGTGGCATCGCGCAGGCGGCGGACGAGCGACTCGGGGTAACCCTGCGCGTTCATGTCTTGCGCGGTAGCCCGCCAATCGTAGGGCACGCGGTAGAAGGTGACTTCGCGCGCCGTTGTCTCCAGCACGGCATAGGCGGCGCGGGGATCCAAATCGCGCGGCTGGCCCACCGAGCCGGGGTTGACCAGAGCCAAATCGCTGTCGAGCGGATACGTTTCTTCGGGCCGGATGCGAACGGCGTCGAACTCAAAATCGCCGTTGCGGATGGAGCGGGCTTTGACCATCGTGGGCACATGCGTGTGGCCCTGCCATTGGATGCGCGGGCGGCCCGACTCATCGGCCTGCATTTTCAATTGATGAAACTCGGCGGGCAAAAAAATGTCATGTTGCCAGCCGTAGATATATCGCCCGAGATCGTTCTGTCGGGCGTGAGTCAAAATGTGATCCACGCCGTCGAGGGTGTGAATGCGCGGCGCTACCCGACCTTTGGTGAACTCGGCTCGCCAGAAGGCGTCGGCTTCGGGGTGGGCCTTCAGCGCGGCGCGATTGAGTTCGATGGCTTGAATCGGAGTCGGGCCGGTTTCTTCCCACTCGTCCATTCGCATCAACTGCGCGCGGGCCGAGCCCTTGTATAGGATTTCCCCGGTGGGCTTGTTGTCGGGTCCCCGTTCACGGATCTCAAACTTTGCCCGATGCCCATCGCCGAGTTCGGCCAAATCATCGGGCAGAAGGAGATCGGCCATCATCGCGTCGTGGTTGCCCATCACCCAATCGTCGGGATGCACATAGCGCTTGAGGAACATGAGCGGGGCGACCGGGCGCGGGCCGTAGCCCACGGCGTCGCCCAAGAACCAATAGCGCTCCACGTCGCGTTTTTGCGAGTCGTTGAGCGCGGCCTTGAGCGCGTTGAGATTGGAGTGGGCGTCGGAGAGAACGGCGATTCGCATACGGCCCTGTTACCCTAAATCGAATTGATCCCTCAGGCGATCTATCCATCCGCCCGGTTTTTGCTTGCGCCCGTCCTGAAGCGTCTTCTCGTACGTCGCCATACGTTTGCGCTCGATGTCGTTCGCCGCGCCCACGGTGCGCGCCCGCGCCAGCAAACGCTCAAGGCGATCCCAATCGTTCTGTTTCACAGCGCCGTCGAATTCTTCCGGCGTCGGGAAGCCGCGTTGTTTCAAGTATTCATCTATTCCGGCCGATTCGATTTCGGCTTTTTCGAGCCACTGGCGCGCGAAGACGAGCCGCTTCCTGCCCTCTTCGCTGTGCTCCTTGGCTTTGCCAGAGTGAACCAAGGCCAGCTGGTCGCCGCGCCGTGGGCCGGCCTCTAACTTTTGTATCGCCGCGCTTGCCGCGCTCTTCACCGCCTCCCAATCAGTCTGCCTTTGAATAACTTGCGTTTCAGCCGAGTGGCTGAGTGTGGCGTTCCATTTCGAGTCGGCAGATTCCATCAGGCGAACACACGCCGCATCCCATTCCCCCCACGCTTCTAACTCTGCGCCGCGCGCCTCCGCCGCTTGCTCAACGTCGCCCCATCCAACGAGGTCCTGCCCGCCGCCATATACATCAATGATGCGGAGGCGCTCGCACATCCCCCGGCGGATGTAGCGAAACCAGATCTGATCAATTTGATGCCATGTTTGTTTGTTGGGCCGCAGGTCGGGCCGCCCCTTAAGTTGGCGCACGGCGGTCACAACAGCGCCGAAGTTTTCTTCTTTTGTGAACAGCTGCTTAATTTCAGCGGTCTTACTCACAAAGTGCGAGTGCATTTCCTTGAATTCGCTCAGGCGCTCATTGAAATTGGCCACCTCCGGCGGCAGGTCGTCCAGCGCGGCGCTCTCAATTTGCAGTTGAATTCGGTTGAGAGGCTCGAAGTTGTCAGTTCGCAGCGCGCCGGCCCACAGGGATTGTTGATTGCCATCCAGCGCCTCTTGCAGCGTTTTCAGTTTCGTCACCATTTCGTTCATGCGGCGCTGGCGAGAGTCGAGTTTTTCTTTGATGGCGCTGAGTTCCTCACCGAAAAGTTGAGTCATACTGCCGAAGGATTTCAGTCGGTCGGCCAGTTGGCGGGCGGCCGCCAGCCCGGCTTCCAACGGATACAGCGCCGGGTTGAAGCTCTGGGCGTTGCGCGCCACTGACTCGGCCGCTGGAGCCAGTTCGGCGCGCAGGGCTTCCAGTTTTCGTGTGGAGCGGCGGGCAGAGTCGGGACGGGCCGCGGCATCTTCCAACTCACGCAGAGTCAGCAATTCCTGCATGGCTCGGATTTTGCTCTCGTCGCCACCCTTTTGCGGTTCATCGCCCACCGTCGTCAGGATGGCGCTTTCGGCGTCGCCAAAGATTTGGTCGCGCACGCGGATCAGCTTGGGCGCATCTTTGGTGAGGCCTTCGGCCAACGCTGCCTGCAAAACTGTCAGCGCATCCTTCGTGCGTTTGTTATCCAGTTCGCGCGCTGCGCGCTCCAAGGCTTGCTCAATGGCCTCTTTGCGTTCGCGGGCCGCGCGCAGGCCGGTTTCCACTTCCGGCATGCGGGGGTGATTGACATTCAGCCGTTCCCAAACCGACACGGCTTCATCCCAATCGCCGGCCGTCTCTTTGGCTCTGGCTTCGCGTTTGCCCCATTCCACCTCCACCCAGCGGATGACCGCCCGCTCGTCTTCGTTATCGAGCAGGTTGGCTTCGCGCAAGGCGCGGGCGCGGTCGGCGCTCAGCGCAAGAAGGCTATCGGAGAGGGGATTGGGAGGCGAGGCATGAAGAGCCTTGAGCGGATCAAGGAAGTCGGCCCGCAACACATCCGCCAACTTGCGCGCCTCTCGGCGCGACTCGGCGGTCCGTAGCGAAAGGCGATACGGCGGCCAGCCCGCTGGAAGATCGTCCACCGGCTCACCGCCGATGTATCGGAGCATCTTCAGCGCCTCGAAGCGCTCGGCCATGTTCCGGCCAGCGGCGCTCATGGCCATAGCGCGATCATAGAATTCCTTGATCGGCGGGTCAACTTTAATAGCCTGCTCAATTTCCTCGCGCTCATCCTTCAGCCGCTCTTTGAGCGCCTCCTTGCGCGCTTTGTCGTTTTCTTTGCCAACAAGTTGGCTCAGGATACGGTTGGCCTCTTTGACCTCGTCGTTCTCTAAATGCCTTTTAGCTTGAATGATTTGGAATTCGAGAACAGACTCGGCCAGTATTGCGTCTACTTCCTCACCGAACTGCCCCGCCTTGCCGGATTGTCGGATTTTGGTGGCCAATTCGCCCGCCCGTTCCCAGTCACCTTTGGCTTGGGCGGTGCGCGCCTCGGCCAGGTTCTCGCCCACATCGCGATACTGATCCATCTCGGAAATTAACACGCGCAATTCGGTGAAGGAGGCGAAGCGCTGGTCCGCGCGAATCTGATCGAACAGTTGCAGAGCGGAGGCCTTGGCGTTTGGATCCACTACTCGCGCCCGTATTTCTCCGGCGAATTTGTTAAACTCTTGGTGATTTGTTTCGCGGGTCTGCGCTCTGCCCAGTAGATCCTCACCGACCTTTTCCAGCTCAAGCAGACTGGCGGGCTTCTGCTCTTCCGGCCAGCGGGCCAGCAGGGCATCGGCTCTCGTGATTTCCTTGCGGGCGCCCTTGTAGTCCTCCGCGCCCAATTTAGATTCGGCGTTGGTATGGCATTCCCTCATCTGCGCGGCCAGCGTCTCTTGCGCGGTGAGCCGCGCTTGCGCCGCGCGCTCCGCCAGCCCGGGAAGGTGAGGGAAAGCCCCGTGCGCTTGCCGAATCAGCCCAAAGACCTCCACTTCGTCAACGCTCGCATCAGCCTCCGCCAATTTCGTTTCGGCCCCTTCTTGGGCGGCAAGCAATTTCGTGATCTCTACCTCTTTGTCAACTAAGAGGCGGCGGTGTTGTTCATGGAAAGGTTGTTGGAGAGCGGCCTCCAACCGCTGCTTTGCGCCGCGCGGGTGGGCAGGCAACAATTTGGCGATGCGGTCAATCTCGTGTTGCGCCGTATCTTCCGATCTTTCTTCGAGTAATTTGTCGGCGATTTGCAGCATTTGATGCGCCGGCCGGTCCTCATTGGTGGTCGGGTCAAAAATATACTGTTCACGCCGCGCGACGCGCGCCTCAATGTTGTTCCGCGCCGCCTTGCGCGCCGCCAGATCGCCAAAGCGCATCATGGTCGTTTCTTCACCATGGGCTTTGCGGAGGTTATCGAACGCCTCGCGCGCTCTTTCGAGCAATTTGAGCAATTCGCCCGATAGCTTCTCTTCGGCTTTGAGGGCTTCGCCGAAATACACCGCCTCGCCCAGCCGCTTAATGTCTTTGCGCTCCTCCAGGCCGGCCTTCAATCGTTTGCGCTCGTTTTCGGAAAGCCGCGCTGTGAACGCGCCGTTCAATTCCAGCAATGCGCGGCGGGCATGGCTGTTGTCGGGGTCGAGTTCGGTAGCATTCTTGTAATGTCTGCGCGCATCATCAGTCTGCCCTTTTTCTCGGGCGGCGTCGCCGTCGGCCAATGCCCGATCCAGTTGCTCATTCAATTTTCGCCGCGCGCGGTCATGCGCATCGGCAGCGGCCTCTTTCAGTTTCGGGTCGCTGGCGCGCGAGGCAACCGCGCTGCTGAGGGCAACTGCCTGCCGGAGTTCGTTCTTCTGCAAATGCTGGCGGGCAGTTTCCAGTTCGGCGCGCAAGGTCCGCTGTTCCGGGCTTTCGCTCTCTTCTGTTGAAGCTTGCTGAGATGGTGAACGTTCTTCCGCTTCGGATTCTTGTTGCGGCAAAGCGCCACGAGACGCAGAAGTTTCTTCTTCAGGCGCGGCGGCAGTCGTGGCGGCGGGCAATTCGATAACAGTTGGCAACGACTCGGCTTGCGACAGTTCTGCGGGCGGGGTCAATCCACCCCAGTCAGTCACCGGGCAGGGGCCTTTCTGGCCGGCATCCCGCCAAGCCTGCAAACTCTCAGCCGTCTTCAGCCAGCGATCCTGCGCGTTGAAATCGCTCATAATTTCGTGCTCGTGAGCTTTCTGGCGGAAATGTTCAATGGCCTGAAGATAGAATTTTGTCTGCTCACTCATCTCGCGTTCTCTCCAAAGTTGATGTAACGACTTAAGTCGTTACGGCCCCACCCGCGCCAACGCCACCGCGTCCACGCCGATTTCGGCGCCCTCTTGCTTGGCAATGGTCATTCGGACTCCAACCGCCGCTTCATTCTCCAACACCCATGTGCCGAGCGAGACCCACTGCCCCGAAGCGCTTTTCTGATCCAGCGGGCGCGGCGTCTCGGGTTTGATCTCTACCCCGTCGGCGAGCAGAGAGAAATCCACCACCACAGTGGAATGGGACGCCGGCACCCATACGAGCAGTTCATATTCTCCGGCCGGCAGGCGGCCCAACGGCGACCACTTCACAAGAACCTTGTTGCCAACGGCGTTCGTCAAATTCGCATCCCACAACAAACTGCGAAACGCGTTGCCCCACGCCAGCGCGTCGGTCTGCGGCTGGCCCTGATATTTGTCGGCCAACGCCCTTTCACCGAGGCGGAACACTGCGCGGCTGTCGTCCAACATGTTCACTACCACCCGGCCAAAGGGCAGAGCGTCAATCATCGGCCGCTGAGATTCAGATACTTTGACGATGAGCAAGTGATCCAGCGCGAAGAAGGCTGTGCCGCCCAAATCGGGGGCGCTCAGATCGGGCGTCACTGCCTGAACCGAAAGCTGCTGATTCTGCCGCACCTCATACACGCCGAGCGGCAGCCATTCGTCGGCGGCCTGTTGGCCGGCAGTGGTGTTGAACATTACGCTGGCCTCGCCGCGGTAAGCAACCGCCGGAGCGCCGTCCAACAGCACCGTGAATGCTTGCGGCCCATAGCCTCCGCTGTTGGCTTTGGTGTCGGTGATATTCAGCTGATACAGCCCGGCATTGAGCGGCACGTCCATGTTCCAAACGATGGCCGCATTACCCACATTGGTATGGAAGAATTCTTCGCCGTTCGCGCCCGCATCTCCTGAGTTCGCCTTCACCCAAACACTGGCGTCCGTGAGAGGCGGGTTCACGGCGGCGTTTTGGTCGTTGATCACCCACGCCGCGTCTCCGGCGATAGGGATGGGCGGATAAAGTGACGCGGGATCAACTTGAAAGGCCGATGGCGGAATGGGTGTTGGAGTGGGTGTGGGCGGGATAGGGGTGGGTGACGGAGTCCAAGTGACGGTGGGGGTGGTCGTCACCACCTCGACGACCGGCGTCCATGTGGGAGTGAAGGAGCCGAACAGTTTTTGCCGATAACCATCCGGATCGGACTGATAGATGATGAAGCCGCCAACACCGAGCAAGATGCAGGCGAGAGTGGCTGCCACTCCCACGATGGCGAGCAACATAGGGCGTGACGCGCCCTGCTGTTCCTTTCGCTTTCGTTCTTCTTCCCGCTGCTTTCGCTCTTGCTCTTCTTCTTTCTGCTTCTCGCGCCGAACAATGGTCGTCCATGCTTCAGCGGTCAAGCTGTTGAGCGCCGAGTCGATGTCGTCGGGCGTGGAGGTTTCATGTACGACGCGCTCCAGTTCGCCGACGCCAGCGCGGGCGGCGGTATAGGCGTTGAGCATGAAGTCATCGGCATCCAGCTTGCCCGCTGGCAGATTGCTCGCTCGAGAAGCCCACTCGACATCAAGCCAATAGCGCAGGTCAGCGAGAAAATCATTGCGCTCCGGTTGGCCGCGATGCTGGTCGGCTTGCGCTTTGGCCTCATCGCGCGCGGCTTGCAAATAGCGTTCTGTGTCGGCCTGCCAATAGGCTAGAGGCAGAAGTTTCTTAATGCTCCGAATAGCGCCGAGGATTTTGCGGTCGAGTCGGCCACTTTGGAAAATGTCTGAGTTTTGCCGTTGCCAGGCGCGCCACAGTTCGGCTTGAGCGATGTTGGTTTTGAGTTCGGCCCATTCGGGCGAGCCGCGATAGTCGGCCGCGAGGCGGTCGGCTTCGGCGGCGGCGCGGGCGCTGTCGCCGCGTTGAAAGGCGGTCTGCGCGTCGCGGAAATCTTTTTCGATCTGACTCAACTGCGCTTCCGATTCGACTTTAAGTTTTTCCCAGCCGCTCTTGCCCATGCGTTTCAGTGCGCTGGAGGCTTCGCCGAGGGTAGCCGAAACAGTCTGATTATTGCCATCGACTTCGGCGAGGAATGCGTAGCAATCACCGATGAGTTGAGTGAGCGCTGGCTGCAATTGTCCGGGAAAACTCGACCCACCCATCTTGCTGAGGTGCGCCCATCGTTCCTGAATGGACTTCAGCCGCTCTTCGCTTTTAGTCCGCGCGGCGCTGTGACGGATTTGTGTTTGTTGGCGGGCCGAGTCGATACGCTGGCGGCGCGCGCGAATATCATCGGCGCGGTAACCGCCGGCGGCGGCAAGGGTCTCGGCGTCGGTAATCAGTCTCTGCGCTTCTTCAAGGCGCTTCTCCCGCCCGTGCAGTCGCTGGATGAATTCGGCCAGCGTGATTCCTTCGGCGGCGGCCGGCTCGAGTCGGTCATAAATGAGGAGATGATCCGTTCGCTTGATTAATTCATCAAGGGCTTTTTCGCGTTGCGCGCGCCGATTACTTTCGATGGCGGCGGCTCGTTCTCGCCATTTGGCGGCGCGAGGGCGATTATCAGGCGAGAGCGATTCGGCAAACGCAGCGAGTGCGGCGAGGAAATCGGCGTTTGTAGTTTGGCTGGCGGCCTGATCCATGAGGTGGCGGAGCGGCGCAAGGGCATAACCTGAGAATAGGTTGTGCGCTTCACGCAGTTGCTCCACAAAGAATGTGTCATCGCCTCTTTGCAGAGCGAGTTCGGCAGTCCGAAGCCGGGCGGCGAGGTTGAGGACATTGAGCAAGCCTTGGGGCGGATGCGGGGCCAGTGTCCCGATATGGGCAATCTGCGCGGCAGCGGCGAAGTTCGATTTTTGGAGAGCGGCTTCGGCCAGCGTTTGCAGGTCGGTCAGGCATTCCGGGTTGGCGCGGTCGGCGAGGAAGGACTTGCGGGCAAGGCTGAAGGCTTCATCCCATTGGCCTTGTTCGATGGCATCGGCCGCTTTGGCGACGAGGCGTTTGGCTTCGCCTTCGGTGGCGTCGCGGTTCTCCACTTCTTCGAGCGCCGGGCGCAGATCGCCAATTTCTTCATCGCGGATGAATTGCGCGTCGGGGAGTTTCTCCAGCAAACCCATCGCCTCACGAAAGGCATTGGCCGAGGCGGCGAAATCGCGGCGGGCGCGGGCCTCTTCAGCCGTTTTCAGCGCAGAGAAAAGTTTGCAGTCAGTGGTCAGAAAACCCCAGCCGGGCGATTGGAGATGGGGGGCGAGATCGACAATGCGATTCGCGGCGTGAGGCAAATCGCCAGCGTTGAGCTTGTCGAGGGCTTGCATGGCCTCATCGCGGTGAGCATCGAAAACCGCCGAGTCCGTTTCCTCTCCGGTTCGGGCAAGGTAAGCCCAGCGACGCAAAGGCGCCGGGGCGTCGGCCCAATGCGTCCCCTCTTCGAAGTTGCGACGGGCGGCGGCATAGCCGCGCCCAAGAAAGAGAGCTTTGCCGCTTTCGAGGTAATCGGAGGCGGCAATGAATTTGTCAGCGCGCAGGATGTCCTCTTTCAAGTCGGCTTGCCGTTCGTCGTTGGCCGAGAGTTGGAGGCGGCCAATATCGAGCGCGGCGCGGGCGCGCGCGGCATCCTCGCGCGCTTTTGCAGATTTTTTGTCGGCATCCCCTTCGGCGCGGATCAGCAAAGAACGACCCGCCTCAAGCGTTTTTTCAACGGGTTGTCGCCAGAAATTAGCGAGAGCGCGGAGCTCAGTGGTGATCGCGGCCACATCGGTCAGGCGGGCGGCTGGGTTACGGTGGAGCAACCTCTGAAGTAAGCGATGCGCGCCATAGCTTATTTCGGCTTTGCTCTGGTCAATCACCGGTTTGGCGCGCTCTTTGAGTTCGCCGAGGGAATAATTGAGCGTGCGGCCGGTGAGCATGGCGCAGAGATAGACGGCGGCGAGCAGCGAATCGCGTTTCGCGCCGCGCTCATTCGCATCTTCCAGTGTTCCGAAATCCGTGAGCTTGAGGTGCCCATCGTTCTCTGTTTCCACCCACCACAGATTTTCAAATTTCAAATCAATGAATGTTTTTTTGAGGCGCGTGTGCAGAATATCCAGCGCGCGGTAGAGATGCCACCCAGCCGTAATCGCTTGCAATTCGGAAAACTTCCTTTGCTTGGTGAGCAGTTCGGGAATTCCTTTGCCGTTGATAAACTCCATCACCAGATAGGGCGTGCTCTCATATTCGCCGGAGCCATAATAGAAGGGAGCCGCTTTGAGCGCGGTGCGCTGTTCTTTGTTGGCATCCTCTTCATAGCCCATGAGCAGGCTGAGGGTCAGCCCTTCGCCTTCGAACAACTTTCGGGCCAGTGGGAACTCGAGTGCCTTCATGGCTTTGACGGCCACCTCAATCTTTGCGCTGTCTTCGGTTTCAAGTTCGCCTCGGTACACTTCGCCGGTCAACCCGGAATTCAATCGCTTGAGGATGCGGAGGGGACGGCCATTGTGATCAATTTCTGCGCCTTCGGGCAGAAGGGTTTTGGGTTTGGAAGCGGTCACGGGCAATACTCCATTTACCAGCCCGCCCACAGCGGCTCATCGAACTCGACTTCGAGCACGCAAACATAGGCGCGGGTTAGCGGGTCTTGTTGGCTGCGGCGGCGCAATTCTTCGAGGGTAGTTTTACTGAAGTTCTCGCGCCGCGCTCTGTTTTCGGGCTGGCGCTGTTGGGCGCGAATCGCGGCGCGCAATGTTTCCACATACAGCCCGCGCCGCTCGCGGTAAAAATGCTTGGCCGGGTTGGTGTGGGTTTCGGATTCGTTCGGCAGTTCGAGGGCGAATTTCTTCAGCGCCGGCCACAGGTCGGCGGCCAGCGGCAATGGGTCGAAATCTTCCACTGCGCTCATCGTCCAACACGGTGGATCGCTGTAGGCGCCGGCTTTCTTTTCCACCAAACCACAAATGAGCGCCTGGCAGAAGAGGGTAACAAGGTGGGGATCGGCGAGCGCCAGAGTCAAATCAGGTGGAAATGGGCTGATGCTTTCGCCTGTCAATTCGCGCCAGCGCCGCTCATATTCTGCGGCAGTGCGCTCCTGCGGAAAGAGGTGCAATGAACTGCGGTGGCCGTAGTGAGCATAGGCGGCGCGAACCGGCTCGATCACGCTCAACGGAATGTTCAGCCAAAAGGTGATGGCCGTGGCCCGCGCCGGGTCGCCGCCATCGAGTTCATTGATCTGATTCGAGGGCAGGGAAGGAAAAGCAGCGGCGCGGTGGGCGGCGGTGATGGTTTTATCTTGGGCAATGAGATAAGCGCGGCGCGATGCCGCGCCCGGGTAGTGTATGGCCGCATTCTCATCGTAAGCCAGCAGAGGCGTGTTGCTCCGACTAAGGAAGGATGAGAGTTGTGCAAGTCGTTGCTGAAACCACAGGCCAGTGAGGTCGGCTTCGATGGCATTGGCCTGCGCTTTCGTCATTTCCAGTAGCGCCTGCCCCACTCGCTCCACGTCGTTGGCCGTGAAGCGTGAGCCGGGTGGCGGCTGGCCATCAGCGGCGAGGGGCACAGTGGGTGGGATGCAGGTCAGGCAAATCGTGGGGGGGCGGCCCGGCATGAGTTCAACCCACCAGCCGAGTCGCTCGCGCACACGGCGGAAGGCGCTGCTGGCATCAGTAGCACCGAATCGGCTAAGTTCGGGGCGGATGGTGTCTTTGTAGTATTTCTCAATTTCAACCAATCCATCCGAATCGTTGGCGGTGAGGGCGCGGCGGACAGAACCGCCGGCAACGGCTTTGAGAGCGGACTGCGATTCGCGCTGACGCTGATCTAACCATTCGGATAGGGTTGCCGCGCTGGTTGATGGCGTCGTTGCCGCCGAGCTGCGCCAATCTGAAGAATCCCCGGCAGGCTGTCGCCAACTGCTGACTGGTTCGGCCGTTTTTGTGTGAGGGGTGAGAGTGTGTTCCCATTCATCAAGTTGCCGGGCAAGATGGGATGCCGAATCGCGCCAGCGGGCAATCATTTCCGCAAAGGCTCGCTGGTTCGCGTCGGGCGAGGCGGCAACCCATTCACGGATCTGTTTCAGCCAATCGATCAGCCAAGCCAGCGCGGCGCGACCTTGCGCCAGATGATCGGTCGCCGCATGATCGTTCAACAGCGAAAGCAATCCGTTGGCGATGTTCGATTGAAAGGCATCATCGAACCCGATGTGCGCCGGAGGCAGTGAGCGAAAGTGCGCCGGGCCGACGGCATCGAGCAACCAATCAAACAGCGGGTGCGCCGCCGGCCCGTTCCGCAACCAACGACTCGCCAATGTTTCGGGGTCGCGCGAGTGAAAAGAGGATGGCAGCGAGCGCAAGCCTTCGTTGGGTTTCTGAGGATGTTCGCCGCAGAGGGCGGCGCGGGCTAGCCGGGCGGCAACGTAGGCTTGAATTTCGCGGCGCGGCACGGAGAGGGCGGCGACTCCAAACGTGTGTGCGGCGGCTTCGTGACCGGGGCGCGCCAGATTGTTGGCAAGGTTTTCCCAGATAGATCGAGTGGATGGGTGAAGGAGGGTGAATAGCGCTTCGGCAATGGCAGTGGACGCGCTCTGCCCTTCGATGAGAAAGAGTTGATCGAGCAGCGCCGAGCGGATGATCTGCTGTTGTTGGCCGGGCAGCGGCTCCATCCAGTGTTCGCCGCCGAAAGTGAAGCGGCCAATTTCGCGCAGGGCGGCGTAGGTTTCGGCGTCGTCGAGCGCAATGGCCGGGTCGGGCGTGTCCATTGCCACAAAAGCGGTGACAGTGAGGTAGGGGTTGCCCCTTCCGGGAACGAGGCGGATGATTTGTAACATATCGCCCAGGATGCCAATGATGGGCTCATGAACACTGCCGACAATGATGAGCCGAATGTCACGGTGCAAGTCGCGCGCACATGCTTCCAGCCATTCGCGGAAAGGCCCATGCGCCGACACTTGCCGAAATTGCTCGCCGGTGGCGGCGCGGCGGTTGCGTGTTGAAGATACGGTGGCCGTCAGGTCGGCCTGCCGGGTTTGCGCGCCGCCTTCGGGCAAAGGGGCCGTTGGCCGTTCGGTAAGAAGATACGCTCGCAGGGCGCTGTGCGGCCCGGAGGAAGACTGCGCGAGTTGCGACAACCAATCACGCAGAACGGCTTCGCCTGTGTCGCCCAACCCGATGACGAGGGCCGGGGCGAACTGCGGAGTGTGGCGCGGCTCGGGCCGTGGAAAAGCGGGGAGGTCACTGCCCCACTTTAGAGGCGGCGCGGAGGGACGCTCCCACCCCGCAAAGCGGCGCTGGGCTTCGGATTCGGGGCGCGGAAGGAAATTGCGGAACAACGGCATGAGTGCGATCTCTGCTCGATTTGCGCTGAAATTTACGGCTCGACGTTTCTCGGCTTCTGCTCAACTCCCCGCAAGTTGCTGAAGGTGTTCGATGGCTTCCACATATACCACCTGCGCCACATCTGCCAAATCGTCATACTTTTGGTTGGCAATTGCGGCTTGTTGGGTAAAGGCTTGCTGATGCGCGGGCACTTGCATAGCATTGGCTTTTTCAGCGGAAATGGCATGAACGATCCCGTTAGGCTTATCTGCTTGTTGAGCGCGATACAAATCCGTTGCTTGCTCCCTGCCCAGTTCTCGCTCTCGTTTGGTGAGCGCCAGTTGTAATTCCCTCCAATTGATTCGGTACACATCGTGACCCGGGCGCTGATCGCGTCCGGTGAGATAACACCGGATCACCTCAAAGTGCTCCCACGGGGTGTTATCAATTCGAGGCGGGGTAAGATACAGCGGCTCATCGTGTTGAGGCAATTGGTAGCCCCAAAACCGATGCTCCATGCCATCCCCCACCCCAGTTTTCTTGACAATGAACCCATGCGCCACAGCCTTAAAGAACATCTCAAAGTGCGAGCGATCTTCCAGCAACGCCGCCACTTCGGGCCGCAGGATTCGATAAGGCTTCTTCAGCTTGATGAGTATCAACCTTTGATAAGAAGCCGCTTGTTGCTCTGCGGGGAAGATATGCACCTCTCTGGAAGTGAGGTTGTTGAACATCTGTTGATACGCGGCAAAGCAAGCATGCCGCACATCAAAGGTCTCGCTAGGTATGAGGTCATCGGAACGCACCAGTGTCAATTTGTAGCGGTCTTGAGAAGGAACAACAGACAAAGTGCCGCCCAGAGTTTTATTGTCGCTCAGGAACTTCGTTGTGAAGCCCACCTCAAAATAATCCTTTGCGGCCGCATTGTTCTCGTAATTCACTCGCAGAAAAGTTTGTTTAACTGCCGGGGGTGTCTGCCCCCCTAGCACGCGATAGAATGGCTCGGCATGGTTGTGCAATGCCTGAGCCAAAGCCGCTCCATCGGGATATATGTTGGCAATTTCCTTTGCCAGCGGTTGTTCTTGTTGAAGGCTTTGGTAGGGCCGTTCGGTCAGCCGCGCTAACAACCGCAGGTTGTGCGTGGCCGGGTTCTGGACATCGCGGCGGAAGGGCACATAAACTGTCGGAGCGTCGGGAGTGTCGCCGGGAAAATCAATGCCGCATATTAGGCGTAATCTATCCGCCACTTCCTCGCCCGCCCATCGTATTTTCTCTAGCGACTGGGCGACCATCGTGCCGTCGGATTGGTAAGTGTGATCGGCAATGATCTGACTGACTTTTGCCAATTGCCTTTCTGTCTGGAACTTAGGATTGCCCTGCCGCATATCCAAGTCGTGATTGCTCTTGACACCTTCAAGCGATTCTGCCACTCGCGGATACAAGCCAACAATATTGAAATTGTCGTCGCCAACCGCCAAGTGCGCGATCCAGTTGTCAATCTCTTCCAGTGTTTTGTCCACATAAGTTCGCATCTCGGTGACGGTTTCCTCGAGTACGTCAATCAGAATGTCTCCGCGGCGGCGATCCATGTCGCGTTGCTCGGCGCGCAAATAATTGCGCTGAGCGCGATGCGCGTCAGGGTGAGTGTTGTCATCCCAAAAAGTGAGCCAGCAATGATGTGTCTTTTCGGCGTTATACACTTTCAAAGCTGCATCAGCAGCGTTTCGAGTCTGTTGCGCCAATCGGAGATCGGTGTGGCGCTTTTCGCGCACATCGTTCAAGAAACCGATGAAGTAAGCGCACGTGTCGCTCAATTCCTTATAGAAAGCGCGCACATACCCCAACTTGCCCCCGCGTGCTATACGCGGATCCGGATGGGCACCATTGAGATCGAGGAGCGTTTGGGCAAGCAACAATTGCCTGAAGCGCCGCAATTGCGCAGTCTTGGGACCCTCCAATTCTTTGCCGAACTCGCCGCGCAGTTTTACTCTAGCGTCAGATGTAACGGCGGACTCCTCGCCGAACCGCCGCCGCCGCACGCTGGGCACACTCTTGGGCATGGCGTCGCTGGTGATGCGTTGCCACGCTTGCTCGGGGGTGTCGCCAGCCACCCGGCAGGGCGGCACTTCATTCCAAACCACCCATTTGAGCTCGCCGGTAAGGGCTTTGTCCACCATCTTGTTCTGTTCTGGATCCCATTCTGTGATCAGGTTGAGGGCGTTGAAATATGGGAGCAAGCCCCCGGTCAGCCCGCTTGGCGCGACCGCGGCGATCAACCTGGGCTCCTGTCTCGCGTTCTTCGCGCGATGATCACCGATCAGTTGCAACAATTTGGTGACCGGCAGAGTTTGCTCGCCACTCTTCAGGGCATCTTTGGTGAGAAACCTGACGGCTAATTGCGCCCCTGTGACATCCTGCCCAACCTCCTGGTTGTGTTGCTGAGAAAGGTGGGTGACTCGGCCTTTAGGATTGACTTCCGGCACCAGCAGTTCTTTGAGCGTCTCACGCGCCAACTGATGAGAGAACTGCGCTTGGGTGTAATACACTGGCACCTTGAGGGTGTACGCACCGATAGCAGAATGGTACACACCAGGGGGAATATGGCCGCGGGTATCTACAAGGATGTTAATCAAATTCTCGGTGTATTTCAGCCCGGCTTGGTCATCTAGGATGAAAGACATGATGTTGGCGATAGCCGGGAAAATTCCCTCCTCCGGTGGCGGTTGAATCGGCAGCTGGGCCCGTTGCGGGTCGATCAAATATGTCACATCGTAAGCCGCCGTCTCACATTTAATAGTTAAGCGAGGATCCGCTGGGTTGTATACAATCGCATTGTGGCTTCCGCCGCTAAGCATAGCCCGATCAAGTTCATGCCAGGCGGCAAAACCACGCCCTTCCTTGCCAGCCTGATCTGCACCGCCGCCGATACCGCCAGCCACAAAGCCGGTAGGCAGAAGAAAGAATCCACGCAGGGCATACTGGTCTTTGAGAATCTGATCCGCCTGAGCGCGCGCCAACCAAGCCATGTCCACAATAGTGCCCGCCCCGGTGCCGCCAGCGAACGAGCCAACAATCAGTATTTCCAACAATTTTGAGTTAGCGACATTACTCCTCGCGCCGCGTACCTGCCCTTGCAGTTGTTGCATTGCTTGTTGCAGAGCTCCTAACACGACATAGACATTCTCAAAAAGTGATAAGCGCCCTAAAGTTCGGTAGGCCCCCGCCCCCTGAGTGGTGTTGAAGGCCGCGCGCGCTAACCCTCGCTCTAAAAGCTCTTTGGCCGGGAACCAATGCAAGTATTGGATTTCTAGCTGTTCCCCGCGCGCCGCCCGTTCCTGATCATATTTGATGCGTTGAACAACTTCAAATAAGTCTTTGCCGATGCAAACATACTCTGTATTCTCCTCCAAAGCCACGTTGCCCAGCCGAAATATCTTTTCCGAGTCGGTCGCGCCTCCGGCATTCACGCGAGAAGCGGTGTCGAAGGCGAGTAACTTCACCTCTCGCGGCAATTCGCCTCCGCCGATCTCCAATAGCTCTTTCTTTAGGAAGGTCAATACCTGTTGGCCAGTGCCGCCGAGGCCGATGACAATAGCAGGTCGAGTCATGGTAGTCTCTCCTTGTGAGATCAGTGTGCGCCGCTGTCGGGCGGCTTGAATTCCATTGTCGCCATGGTTTCATCGCTGTACGTCACGGGCAAATCCGGGTCGAGATCCACGCTGAATCGACGGCCATTAGCCACACAATCAACACGCACGCCCGGATGGGAACTGCCGCCGCTAAAGAAGCCGCCGGTGACGGCGTCCTCGGGTTGGGCGCGGCGGCGGCCGCCACCGGGTTTGCCCCGATTCACCACTCTCATCCTCTTCAGCATCAATTGTAGATAGGGCGCTAACTCGCGTTTGCCAATCGCGCGCCAATTCACCCCGCTGGCCAGGTTAAATTCGGCAATAGTGGCCGTGCCGTCTTTGAACACCAACATGCCGCTCACTTTGTTGGTGCGGATGGCGATGTTGTAGGCCACCACTGCCGCCGCCGTTAAGATTGCCAGCGCCAGCATAAGGTAGTAGAACCCGGCGCGGCTGAAGAGCGGATCGACGCGGCGGAACTGAACCTCAGCCACTTGCGCGTCGGGGCGATACTGCTCGGTGGAGCCGCTCTGCAGTTCCACGATCACTCGCTGATCGCCCTCCACCGCAAAACCTTCGATTGCGCCGACGCAATGCCCGGTCTCGTCGCAGCCCAAAGTGATCAACACCGACTCTTCCTCGCCCGCCTTCACTTTCGCCGCCAGGGCCTCATCGGGGTTGAGCAGAACATCGCTCAGTTTGTCGAGCGGCTTGCCGTCTCGGTCAGTAATCTGCGCCTCGACGGTGATAGGTTGGACGGGCAGGGGCCAGCCTTCGTTAATCGCGCCGTGAATGGGTGACAACTCTTCTCCCGGTTTAGGCGAAAGGATCTGAATGATAAAGGGCGTGACAGGGAAAACGGTGAACTCAACGCCTTCGTGGCGGAAGAGCTCACGAGTGGAGGCGAAAACTTCGGTGTAATTGTTGCCCACAGGAGACGGCTCGCCTTCATGCTCAAAGGTTGTGCCGATGATGTCAATCGTATACGCTCCGTCAACGGGAACTTGCAACGGCTCCTTCGAACGGAACAATTGCTCCGACGCCACCCATTCCATCGTTAGAGGATAGCTATCGCCGCTTGGCGTAGTGACCTCTACGTCGAGATTCACGGCAAAGCGCGGGTGATCTGCTTGCAAGACGACTGTGCCGTTTTCATCGCGCATTGGATACTCAAGAAAGAATTGCCGCTGGACATCGTTATCGTAGAACGGGGCGCGGTCGTATTGGGGAATCGCAGGCAGATTCGATTGATATCCGCCAGGGTTGATGATCACCGGATCGTAGTAAGCATCGAAGCCTTTGCAGTCATCGGCCTCGAGTTTCCAAATGCCAGGGTATGGTCTGCGAATCTCATAGCGCTCATTCGGGCCATATGATTCGTATTTCTTAACGTCAAAGCCGCCTGTCCCAGTCGGCAGGCCATTTTCGATTTGATGAAAGACGCTACCGGCGTCGGTGTACGATAGTCTCACCTTATTGTCGGCGCTGATCTTGTACAGCACGATCTTGGCCGACTCCAGATACGGGCTCACCGCGAACTGATCGCAAGTCAGTCGTGTGGCTTCCACGCCGGCCAACTGGGAGATAATCTCATTGAAGGTGGTCGGGATGTCGTTGCGGTTTTCGCTGAGGTCTTTCACTTCTCCGGCGTGGGACTCCGACATTTCGACATAAGCATCCCGAAGGCTTCTGGAATAAGCCTCGCCGTGATTCAGAAGGATTGTCCAAATGTAAGTGCTGTTGTCGTATGCGGCTGGCTCAACCCGGTACTGGCTGAGGCAGTCATTAAGTTTCTCAGGCGGGATATTGTCTGTTTCTCCATATTCCGTTCGCAGATCCCCTATGCACGTTTCTTGTTTCAACAAGGTTGGATCAAATGGCAATGATTCTGCCGCCTGATCGCGCATTTCTTTTGCATAAGACACAAAATCCATTGTGCTGTTCAGCGGTCTGCAGCCTGAGGCTGCGACGCAAGGATGACCATCGGTGATGAAAAGGATCACGCGCTTGCGGATACTTTCTCCTTTAGGAACAGCATCGTTGAGAATGCCGATGGCTAGATCAAAGGCCAATTGCGGATCCGTCTGCCCCATTGCGCGAGCGATAATGTTCTGCTTGAGCCGCCCACGAATAGTTTCGGCCTCGTCAAACGAATCGGGCGCAATTTCAGTCAGCGGCAGATCAACCTCGGCCCTCGTCCCGAAGGAAATCAGAGCCATTCGGTGAATTGCATCGGGGCATCTGTCGAGGGCGATATCTGAAAGCAAATCCACCATGGCTTCGGGCGCGTACTTGCGCTGTTCGGTAGGATCGGTGGCAGTGCTGCCCACGCTCATGCTGTCCGATTGATCGATGATAAACACCACGTCGAGGTTAGAGCAGGTTGCGGAATCCTGCGCGGGCGATGAAATGGAGCCGGATGCAATGGTTGTTTGTATGGGCGCGGCAGAGGCTGATGGTGGAGGGCTCAACAAGGCAGCTCCCAGAACAAGCAAAAGCGTGGTTGAGAAAAGACGGTTTGGCATATTGCTTTCCTATGCGAAAGTTGGGTTAGCGTATGCGGAATTAATGTTTTAGGACTTACGCCATTGGTCACAAGTTAAGGGTTTGACGCGGTTGTCAAGCCCCAAACGCGGCGGTATGTCAAGTCTTGTGTAAAAGTGCGGGCCGAGTTACTTGGCAGGCATGGCCAGTTTGCGAAACTTGAGTGAGCGGATGACGGCATAGAACATTAACAAACAACTCCCTACTTTTACACAATAATCGTTATGCCACCGGCTGCC
>Ga0194120_10004270_pt1 | contig 22281 bp, 16 predicted proteins | sample TA2MahCa65mmetaG_FD_148642 | JGI IMG/M metagenome (GOLD analysis project Ga0194120, IMG submission 148642) | Freshwater microbial communities from Lake Tanganyika, Tanzania - TA2015019 Mahale Deep Cast 65m | ecosystem: Environmental > Aquatic > Freshwater > Lake | place: Tanzania: Lake... | reverse complement strand
CTGCTCGTTCCTCGTCCGTGAGCCGCACGATATACTTCTTCTTCATCGGAACCTCCTTGTTGACGCGGAGGTTCTCCGAAAACGCCGATTCGGACAATCCCAAAATTTAGCCTGGACAGGGCACTAGCCCACGTCGAGGCCCAGATGCTCGCCATCGAGGCCGGCGGCGCCGACATGGATACGGACCTGGTCAATGCCGTCTTCCGCACGATGCACTCGATCAAGGGCGCGGCCGGATTCCTCGGCTTCACCCGAATCGGAACGCTTGCGCACGGACTCGAGGAGTTGCTCAACGAATTGCGCAATCGCGAGCTCACTCCCACGTCGGAAGTCGTCACGTCCGTCCTGAGCGCGGCCGATTTCATGAAAGGCCTGATCGACGCGGTGGAGTCGTCGAACGATGCGGACGTCGCGCCGTTCGTATCGGCTTTGCAGCGGTTCCGTCCGGGCGCCTGCGAGGCGGACGCATCCGCCACGACGGTCGGTCCGGCGAGCGGGTCCATCGACGCCTCCATAACGCTTACCGACGCGGTGCGCGAGTTCCTGATCGAGTGCCGTGAGAACATCGACCAGGCGGAGCGCGATTTGGTCGCATTGGAAGAAGCCCCCGATTCGCCGGCGCTCATCAACAGCATCTTTCGGGCCGTTCATACACTCAAGGGAGGCGCCGGGTTCCTCGGCTACGGCGTGCTCGAGCGACTCGCCCACGCCGCCGAGAGCATGCTCGCCGCGATTCGCGGCGGGCAGCGCGTTCTGACGTCGCGGATCACCAGTTGCCTGCTGGCGGCGATCGACAAATGCCGCGAGGGCGTGGGACTGGTCGAGCGTTCCGGCACCGACGCCGCGCTTGGCGTCGAGGGAGTCCTCCGCGACCTCCGCGCGCTCGACGAAACCGATGCGACAACCGACGAGCCGTGCGCCTCGCGTGAAGCGGAAACGCCGCCGGCCGTGCCGCTGCCTCGGACGGCTCCGGCGACTCGCCCGGCGGCCGCACCCGCCGAACCGATCGCCGGCGAAAAGGGATCGGCGGCGGTCGCCGAGTCGACGATTCGCGTCGACGTCTGTCTGCTCGACAAACTGATGACCCGGGTCGGCGAGCTGGTTTTGGCGAGGAACCAGATCCTGCAGCACGCGGGCGTCATGGAGGACTCCGCGTTCATCAGCACGGCACAGCGTTTGAATCTGATCACGACGGAACTGCAGGAGAGCGTCATGAAGACGCGGATGCGGCCGATCGGCAATGTATGGGCGAAATTCCCCCGTGTCGTGCGCGACTTGGCTTCCCAGTTGGGCAAGCAGGTGCGGATCGAGATGGAGGGAAAAGAAACCGAATTGGACAAGACGATCGTCGAGGCGATCAAGGACCCGCTGACCCACCTCGTGCGGAATTCGGTCGATCATGGGATCGAGACGCCCGAGGCGCGGCGCCAGGCGGGCAAACCGATCGAGGGCCGTCTGTTTCTCCGCGCTTTCCATGAAGGCGGACAGGTGAACATCGAGATCTCCGATGACGGGGCCGGGCTCAACGTCGATCGAATCCGTCGGAAGGCGCTCGAGCGCGGCCTGATCAGCGGCGACCAAGCGGCGCGCATGACGGACCGCGAGGCAGCGCAGATCATCCTGCTGCCCGGGTTCTCGACGGCCGAAAAAGTCACCAGTGTGTCGGGACGCGGCGTCGGAATGGACGTGGTGAAGACGAACATCGAGTGCATCGGCGGGATGATCGACGTGCAGAGTCGTCCGGGAAAGGGAACCACCGTCAAGATCAAGATCCCCCTCACACTCGCCATCATCCCGGCCCTGATCGTCACCAACGGCGGCGACCGCTACGCCATTCCGCAGGTCAGCCTGCTGGAACTCGTCCGCTTGGAAGGGGAGCAGGTCACTCAGTCGATCGAATACGTGCACGGAGCCCCGGTCTATCGACTGCGAGGAAAATTGCTTCCACTCGTGAATCTGTCGGAGCGATTGGGTCTGACGGACAACGGGGCGCGGAGCACGGACGGATCCTCGGACGCCGAGAAGGTCCTGAACATCGTCGTGCTGCGGGCGGCCGATCGACAGTTCGGATTGATTGTCGATCGGGTCAACGATACCGAGGAGATCGTCGTCAAGCCGCTGAGTCGGCACCTCAAGAATCTCAGCGAATACGCCGGCGCCACGATCATGGGAGACGGGGCGGTGGCGCTGATTCTGGACGTCATGGGATTGGCCGTCGCTTCCGGGCTGGCGACCGAGATGCGCGAGACGGGACTTGGAGCGAATTCGGTCGGCGAGGCGAAATCCGGGCGAACCACGCAGACGTTGCTCGTCGTCGATCTCGGGGACTCCCGCCGGTTCGCGCTGCCGACGTCGATGGTCTCCCGACTGGAAAAAGTCAGGCGTTCGGAAATCGAGCTCGCCGACGATCGCGAAGTGATCCAGTACCGCGGCGCGATCCTTCCGTTGGTGCGGCTGAGCGACGTGTTCGGTGAGTCGGCGGGAATTGCGACCGACACCGATGACCTTCAGGTTGTCGTGTATTCCGACGAACAACACCGGTGTGGTTTGGTCGTCAGGAACATTGTGGACATCGTCGAGACCGAACTGAAACTCGAAAGCTCGCAGGGGAGCGACCACAACCTGTTGGGCACGTCGGTCATCCAGCAACGCGTTACGGACGTGGTCAATCCCCGGAATCTCGCCCGGCGGCACTCGCAATGGTCGTCGGGAGCCCTTGCCCGCTAGGAAATCGGCATGACCCGCAAGACTCGGCAATTCTGCACGTTTCACGTCGACGGCCTGTTCCTGGGGATCGACGTCCAACAGGTCCAGGAGGTGATCCGATACCAGGCGATGACGCGCATCCCGCTGGCGCCGGGCGCGATCCGAGGCTTGATCAACCTGCGAGGTCAGATTGTCACGGCGCTCGACCTGCGCTGCCGCTTGGGCTTGCCGCCCCGCGACGCGGAACAACCGCCGATGAACGTCGTCCTGCGCGACGGGGAGAGCAGCGTCAGCCTTCTGGTCGACCGCATCGGCGACGTCGTCGAGGTCGGCGACGAACTGTTTGAGCCGCCGCCGGCGACGATCGGAACCTCGGCCCGCGACCTGATCCACGGCTGCTACAAGTTGGAGAGCCGCCTTCTGCTCGCCCTCGACACCAAACGGGTCGTCGAACTCACCGCCGCATGACACAGTCCCCATTCCCACCCCTCGATTCCCGGAGTTCCCGTACGATGAACCGCATATTGGCGTATTTCGCGAAGAGCTTCCGATGCAAGCTGATGGTCGCATTCCTGGCCGTCGGGCTGATTCCGGTCGGTGTCAGCGGGTTCCTCGCATATCAACGAACGAGCGCCGCGTTGACCCAACGGGCGGGTGACAGGATGAGCTCGCATGCGGCCGCGACCATGGACCAGATCGACCGCAGTCTGTTCGAGCGGTACGGCGATGTGCAGGCGTTCGCGTTCCATCCGCACGCGCGGGGAACCCCGGAACAGATGGCGGGCATCTGCAACTTCTACTGCACGGCGTACGGGTGCTACGACCTGCTGATCGTCGCGGACAAGGAAGGGCGCGTCGTCGGCGTCAATTCGGTCGATTTCAACGGGAATCCGATCGACTCAAGCAAGCTGCTCGGCCGAAACGTCCGCGGCGAGTCGTGGTTCGAGGCGGCGATCGGAGGCAAGATCGGCGAGGGGGAGTCGTTTGCCGGCGAATTCGAATTGGACAAGTTCACGGCCGAAGTGTACGGGACCCGGGGATTGGCGATGAACTTCGCGGCGCCGATCCGCGACGAGCAAGGACGAATCGTCGGCGCCTGGTCGAATCGCGCTTCGTGGGACCGGATCACGCTGTCGATCATCAACGCGCTGCGCGAGGACTTCGAGGCAAGGAATGAAACCGTCGAATGCCAACTGTTGGCGCACAGCGGAGTCGTGTTCGAGGACGCGGACGCGAACGCGGTTTTCAACCTGAACCTGAAGGAAAAGGGCCTGGAGGCCGCCATACGCGCGACCGGCGGCGAAGGCGGCTATTCCATCGAAAAGCACCGTCGAACCGGCCCTTTGCAGGTGAACGGCTACGCGCCCAGTCGAGGGTTCGGATCGTATAAGGGACACGGTTGGGCGCTGTTGGCTCGTCAGGACTACGCCGAGGCCACCGCGGCCGCGAAGGAGTTCCGGAATTTCATGCTGGCGATCGGCGGCGTCATGTTGGTGGTGATCGTTGGTGTCGCGTACGGGTTCGGCGCGACCGTCGCGAAGCAACTGTCGCGGGTCGTGGACGCGGTGAAGGTGATCGCCAACGGCGACTTCAGCCAGACGGTGACGACGAAGGCGAAGGACGAGTTCGGCACGCTGGCCTCGGCCGTGAACACAATGGCCTGCCAGTTGCGGGCCGCCGCGTCCGCGAAGGCCGAAGCCGCCGATCGCGATCGCCGCAGGGTCGAGGAAATGGCTCGGATCATCGAGCAGATCAACGGCAACGCCACGACACTCGGTTCTTCCGCCGAGGAACTGACGGCGGTCAGCACGCACATGGCGTCCAACGCCGAGGAAACCTCCGCGCAGGCCAACGTCGTGTCCGCCGCGTCCGAACAGGTCAGCAAGAACGTGCAGACCGTGGCGACCGGCGTCGAGGAGATGAGTTCCGCGATCCGCGAGATCGCCAAGAACGTCGGCGAGTCGGCGCGGATCGCCCAGCAGGCCGTCGCGGACGCCCAAACGGCCGACGCGACGATCGGCAAGCTGGGCGACAGCAGTGCCGAGATCGGAAAAGTGATCAAGGTGATCACGTCGATCGCCGAGCAGACCAACTTGCTGGCGCTCAACGCGACGATCGAGGCGGCCCGGGCCGGCGAAGCCGGCAAGGGGTTCGCCGTCGTCGCGAACGAAGTCAAGGAACTCGCCAAGGAAACGGCCAGGGCCACCGAGGACATCGGCCGAAAAGTCGAAGCCATCCAGCAGGATACCCGCGCCGCCGTGACTTCCATCAAGCAGATCGGCGAAGTCATCGCCCAGATCAATGATATCTCCAATACGATCGCGAGCGCCGTCGAGGAGCAGAGTGCCACGGCGGCCGAGATGTCGCGCAATGTGGGCGAGGCCGCGAAAGGGACCTTGGAGATCGCTCAGAACATCACGTCGGTGGCTCAGACCGCCGAGAGCGCGACGCAAGGGGCGAGCAACTCCCTGCAGGCCGCGAGCGAATTGGCGCGGATGGCCACCGAACTGCAGAAGCTCGGCGCCGTGCGGTTCGAGCAGATTCGAGCGTAGTCGCACACGGAGACACTTGGGACAAAGGGAAGCTCATGATGCGCGCATTGATCGTCGATGACTCGCGCCCGATTCGGCGCATCGAGTCCGATATCCTGCGGGAATTGGGATTCGAGTCCGTCGAAGCGTGCCACGGCAAGGAGGGATTGGAACGCCTGCGGACGCCGCCGCTCCCCGACGTCGTGCTCGTCGATTGGAACATGCCCGAAATGGACGGACTCGAATTCGTCAAGGCCGTTCGCCGGGACGCGAGGTATGCGGGGCTGGTGATGGTCATGGTGACCACCGAAACGGAACCCGATCAGATGCTGCGCGCCTTGACCGCCGGGGCCGACGAGTACCTGATGAAGCCGTTTCAGAAGGACGCCTTGGTGGAGAAGCTGCGATTGGTGGGAGTCGTCGGCTGATATGCGAAGAATCCGAGTATTGATCGTCGACGATTCCGTCGTGATCCGGAGGCTCCTGTCGGACATCCTGGCTCAGGAACCCGCCATCGAAGTCGTGGGAACCGCTTCGAATGGGCGAATCGCGCTGGCCAAGCTCCCGCAACTGACCCCCGATCTCATCACGCTCGATGTCGAGATGCCCGAACTCGACGGCCTGGCGACCTTGACGGAAATCCGAAAGGACTATCCGAAAACACCGGTCATCATGTTCAGCACGCTCACGTCGCTCGGCGCGGTGGCGACGATCGACGCGTTGTCGCGCGGCGCCACGGATTACGTGGCGAAGCCCGCCAACGTCGGGAGCGTCGCGGCCGGGATCCAGAGCGTGAAGGACCAGTTGGTTCCGAAGATCCTGGCGCTTTGCCCCCCAACAAGTCCTCCCGTCGCGGCGCGATCCGGGATCGGTCGCCCCGCCATGCCGATTCGCTCCGCCGCCAAGAGGCCCGCAACCCTACGCCACGAGATCGTCGTCGTTGGCTGTTCCACGGGCGGCCCCCAAGCGTTGGAGGCCGTACTGGCGAAGTTGCCGGCCGACCTGCCGGTACCGGTCGTCGTGGTCCAGCATATGCCTCCGATCTTCACGGGCCATCTCGCCGCGCGCCTCAATCAGGTATGCGAGGTCGAGGTCGCCGAGGCGAGCGGTGGCGAGGTGCTCCAAGCCGGAAAGGTCCTGATCGCGCCCGGAGACCACCATCTCGAACTCGTGCGCAAGGGCCCATACGCGGAAACGGCGATTCACCAGGGCCCCCCCGAGAATTCGTGCCGCCCCGCCGTCGACGTGCTGTTCCGGTCGGCGGCGCGCGTCTTCGGATCGGGCGTGCTCGCCGTCGTCCTTACCGGTATGGGGCGGGATGGACTCACTGGCGGCCAACAGATTGCCCGGTCCGGCGGCGTCGTGATCGCTCAAGACGAGGCGACCTCCATCGTGTGGGGAATGCCTCGCGCCGTGACCGAGGCGGGCGTCTCCGAAGCCAACTTCTCCCTGAACGCCATCGCCGGTGAAATCGTCCGCCGCGCGTCGCTGGGTCGACGGGCGCCCGTCTTGCTCTAGAGTGAACCGATGAACTGCACATCCTTGAGTACCGACTCGTTGTCTTTCGTCTGCGCGCTGGTGCGCGGCCGGTCCGCGATGGAGTTGGCGCCCGACAAGGCCTACTTGATTGAGAGCCGCCTCGCGGCCGTGGCCAAGAAGAACGGATTCGCCAACAATGAGGAACTGGTCCACGGCGTCCGCGGAAGCCCCCGGTCCGACCTGGTCCGGCATGTCGTCGAGGCCATGACGATCAACGAGACGAGTTTCTTCCGCGACATGCATCCGTTCGAAGCGCTGCGAAAGACGATTATCCCGGAATTGAGGGCGCGGCGTTCCGACCGGCGGCAACTCAACATCTGGTCGGCCGCGTGTTCGAGCGGGCAGGAACTGTACTCGATCGCCATGCTCTTGCGCGAGTACTTTCCGGACTTGCTGGGATGGGAATTGAACCTCCTTGGAACCGATCTCTCCCGGGAGGTCGTGTACCGGGCGCAACGCGGCCGATTCTCCCAAATCGAAGTCAACCGCGGACTGCCCGCGCCGCTCCTCTTGAAGTACTTCGAACGCGCCGGCGTCCACTGGGATATTGTCCCGGAAGTGCGCCGGATGGTGCGATTCCAGGAATTGAATCTGATCGACAACTGGACCGGCATGCCCAGCATGGATGTGGTCCTTCTGAGGAACGTGTTGATCTATTTCTCAGGCGAGACAAAGAAGCGGATCCTGGCGAGGGTCCGAAGGCTGATGACGCCCCATACCGTGTTGTTCCTGGGCGGAGCGGAAACGCCGTCGAACGTGGACCCCTCGCTCGAACAGGTCCAGGCGAACAACTCGATCTTCTACCGGCTCAATCGCAGTTCGTGAACCGTGAGGTCCGTGAAAAAAGGTGCCCGATGACGCCAAGCCACGCCAACGAGATCGAGCAAATCGCCCAAGACGCCGTTGCAATGACTTTGAACCGTGAAGTGGTTCCCGTCATCGCGTGTCGGCCGCAAGGCGATCCACGCGTCATTTCCGCGATCGGGATTCGCGGGGCATGGAATGGACTTGTCGTGGTCGACATCTCAACGGCGCTAGCCCATGCGGGCGCGGTGAACATGCTTCGCCTGGCGGCGGAGGCGATAACGGATCGTGATCTCCGCGAAGTCGCCGACGAAACCGTGAACATCGTCGGAGGGAACCTGAAGGGGCTCTTGCCACGTCCGTCCCGGCTGTCCCTTCCGACATGCCTGACGGAACACGAGGTCGTCGAAAGAACGGCGGGCTGCGACTTGCTCGAAGACACGGCGGTCGGTTGCGACGAAGGCCTCGTCCGCGTTCGCTTGTTCGCTCGACGTACGGCGGACGTCGCGTGACACGCGCCCCGTGCCTTGCGCCGCGTCGATGATTCGTAACCTAGACTTGAACGCCGATTCCCATCAACGAAGCCGTCTTCATCGATTCGTGACGGCGGCTCCCGTTCCCGACTTGCCCATGAGGAAATCTCGATGAATAAGAACGCACTGGTTGTCGACGACTCGGGCACGATGCGCAAGATCATCATCCGCTCGCTCAACGCGGTGGGCGTTTCGGAAACGGTCGAGGCCGGCGACGGAGACGCGGGCCTCGACGCGTTCAAACAGCAGTCGTTCGCGATGGTGCTGACCGACTGGAACATGCCGAACAAGTCGGGCATCGAGATGGCGAGGGAGATCCGAGCGCTCAATCCGTCGGTTCCGATCTTCATGATCACGACCGAAGCCGAGAGGAGCCGGGTTCTCGAGGCCATTCAGGCCGGCGTCAGCGACTATCTGGTCAAGCCGTTCACTTCCGAAGTCCTTCGCGCGAAACTCGACAAGTATTTCCCGTAGTCGCGCCGCGGATCCCGCGCGTCGCCATCCGAACCCGAAGCGTGCGACATCATGAGAGCCGAACTCGTCAATCCGTTCCTCACCGCGGCGCGCGACGTCTTTCAAACGATGTTCGAGTGCGACCTGGTGCGCGGCACGCCCAGCCTGAAGCGCGCCTGCGGCCCGGAACTCGACGTGAGCGGCATGATCGGATTGTCCGGCGACTACCAGGGCATGGTCGTCCTCAGTCTGGGGCGCGAGACGGCCATTCGCGCCGCGGAGATCCTCCTGGGGCATCGCCCCGGCGATATCGACGAGGACGTCGTCGATGCGGTCGGCGAAATCACGAACATGATCGCCGGCTCGGCCAAGGCCATGCTCGGCAAACCCAATCTGAACCTCGGACTGCCGACGGTGGTTTGCGGAGCCTTCCACTTCGTTCGGTTCCCGACGTCGTCCGTTCCGATTGTGCTGCCGTTCGATTCGCCGCTCGGCCCGATCTGCATCGAAATCGGTCTGACGGAGGCGCCGACCGAAGTCGGCTCGCACTACCGCCATGCCGCGCGGCACTAGCCGATCGTCGCGCGGCGGCTCGGCGACGCACGGTCCGCCCAATCACCGGATGGCGTCTGGCGCGCGCTGTCCCTCGGGAATGAAGCTGAAATAGCTCCGATCCTTCATGCGCGCCGTCCAGTCCTCCCTCGCGGCCGCGACAAGCCGGGAATCCTCGAACAGTTCCATGGCCGCCGCGGAAAGCCCCTTCGCCGCGAACAGGCTGCCCTTCTCGCCGATCGTGGAACCGATCGACGCGACGTTCTGCCAGCTATGGCCGGGCGCGCCGAGCACGAAACAGGTGGTGCGGAGACCGCCCGTCGGAACGCGCCAGCTGATGTCCCCGACATCGGTCGAACCGCGATTGGGCTCGGATGTCGACGTCCACCGATGGACGCGGGAATCGAGCGGTTCATCGAAACGCGTTCCAAACTCCGCTCGAAGGGGCTCCTGAAGGCGACGCGCGAACAGGCGTTCCTCGTCGGTGAATTCCGGAGCCCCGATCCGTTCGAGCTGGTTCGTCAGCAGATTCGACAGGACGTCGTTCGGGATCACCTCGTGGCAATCGGTGTCGATGCGCGAAGCGACCTTGGTGCGGGTCATTATCGCGGCGCCGCGCGCGATGTCGTGCAGCCATTCAAACATGCGTTCGACCTGATCGTGCGTGTCGGCTCGCACGAAATACCAGACGGTGGCCGTGGGGGGGACGACATTCGGCTGTCCACCGCCGTCGGTGATGACGTAATGGACCCGCGCATCCTCGGGCAAGTGCTCGCGCATGAAGTTCGCCCCGGCGTTCATCAGTTCGACGGCGTCGAGCGCGCTGCGGCCGGATTCGGGGCTGACCGACGCGTGCGCGGGAGTGCCCGAGAAGGTGAACTTCGCGGAAACCAGCGCCTTGGAGCTTGACGCCCACGCTCCATTCTTGTCGCTCGGGTGCCAATGGAGACAGATATCGAGGTCGTCGAATTGTCCATCGAGCGTCATGTAGACCTTTCCGATCACCGTCTCCTCGGCGGGCGTGCCGTAGAGCCGGATGGTGCCCGGGATCCCGTGTTTCGCGAGGCTCTCGCGGACGGCGATCGCCGCGACGACGGCCGCGGCGCCGAGACCCGAATGACCGCACGCGTGTCCGGCCGCGCCTTCCGACTGGGGCTCGCGCGCCGGGCCGACGCGCTGCGACATGCCGGGAAGCGCGTCGTATTCGGCCAGGATGCCGATCACCGGCTTGCCCTGGCCATAGGACGCGACGAACGCGGTCGGCATGCCCGCGATCCGGTCCCGCACTTCAAATCCGGCTTCGCGCAGCGCGTCGATGAGCAGCGTGCTCGATCGCGTCTCGCGCAATCCCACTTCCGCGTATTCCCAGATGGATCGGTTGAGCCGCTTCACCTGCTCTTCACGCATCGCGACCGCGTCGAGCGCCGTGCGCTGCGACGGGCGCCAATCCACGGGCGGCGGATCGTCCGCGAACAGGGGCTCCGAACGAACGAGCGGAGCCGCGAACGATGCGGCGACGGTCAGCGCGAAGCCGAACACGAATCGAGTTCCCGTCGAATGCGCGGTCATACCAAACCCTTTGCTTGCCATGTCGCATGCCGAAAGAACCGTCGCGCCCGCGAAGCGGGGCGTTCAGGAGGCGGTCTTTTCTCCGACAACCAAATCTCGGGCCCACGACCCTTCGGATTCCAAACCACCCGACGCACCGAACGAGCCAACAAGAGCCGTAGGCGCCGGCACGTTGTTTTCGAGCGAACGCGATCGCATCGTCCTGGCGCTCTTCCGCCGTTCTCTCGTTGTCCACTCCCCAGGGACGCCCAAGAAGGGTGCGCCGGGCGCGCGTCATTCTCCGCGGAGCGATGCGGCGGTCCGTTCGGCCGCGCGAAGCACGCGGAGCATATTGTCGTGCATTACCATGCGGATTTCGTCCGCCGTGTAGCCTCGATTGAGCAGTTCCTGGGTGATGAGCGGGTACGCCGCGACATCGTCGAGCTGCTTGGGCAGCTTGCCGATGCCGTCGAAGTCGGAACCGATGCCGACATGTTCAACCCCCGCCGTTCGAATCAGATGCTCGATGTGGTCCACCACGTTGTGGATCGTCCCCGCCTCGATCGGATGTTCGGCCTGCCAGCGCCGTTGCGCCTGGCGATAGGCCGAGTCATCGGGGTATTGCGCGCGGAGTTCCCGGAATACCTGGAACATATTCCGCATCCGCTCGGCCGACTCGGGAACCACGAATCCCGAGAAGAAGTTCACCATCACAATGCCGCCGTTTTCCGAGAGTTTCCGCAGGACATCGTCGGGGACGTTGCGCGGGTGGTCCGCGACGGCCCGGGCGGAAGAATGGGAGAAGATGACCGGCGCTCGGGAGACGCGCATGGCGTGGCGCATCGTGGCGGGAGAGACATGGGAGAGGTCCACGAGCATGGCGAGGCGGTTCATTTCGCGCACGACTTCCTCTCCGAACGGCGTCAATCCCTGATGGCGTTCCGTATCGGTCGCCGCGTCGGCCCAATCGAGGGTCTCGGAATGCGTGAGGGTCATGTAGCGCGCGCCGAGTTCATGAAGGCGCCGCAGTTTGGCGACCGAATCCTCGATCGAGTGGCCGCCCTCGACGCCGATCAGCGACGCGACCTTTCCCGCCGCTTGAATCCGCTCGACATCGGCCGCCGTCCGCGCGAGCTCGAAAACGTCGGGATACCGTTTCACCATGGCGTGGACGATATCGATCTGTTCGAGCGTCTGCTGGAACGAAGTGCCCGCGCGCCGGGTCTCCGCGGGGACATAGACCGACCAGTACTGCGCGCCGACATTGCCCGATCGCAACCGGGCGATGTCGGTGTTGAGTTCCGGTTGGTTCCGAGCGATGTCGATCCGGTCGAATGACGAATCGCCCTTTTCGCGCAGCGCCCAGGGCAGATCGTTGTGACCATCGAAGACGTAGCAGGACCGGTGGATTTCGCGTCCCGCATCGGTCAGCGCGACGGGCCGGGCGCGGTACTCGGCCGTCCGAAAGACGCCCGGTCCGCGCACAAACCGCCCCGGCCTCGCTTCGGTCGGCTCGCCGTCCCGCAAGACGACCCTTCCGTTCACGACGACATGGCGCATTCCGGTCGCGAATTGGTGCGGCGTTTCGTAGGTCGACTTGTCGAGAATCGACTCGGCGTCGAAAACGACGAGATCGGCGAAATAGTCGCGCCGAACGAGTCCTCGGCGGCGGATTCCCAGCGTCCGCGCGGGCCACCCCGTCATGCGATGGATGGCCGATTCCATCGACATGATCCGCTCGTCGCGCACATACTTGCCGAGCAGCCTCGCGAAACAGCCGTACGCGCGCGGATGCGTCGCCGACTTCAGGAAGACGCCGGAGGGAGAAAGGGCCGCCGAATCGGATCCGAACGCGACCCACGGCAAGGCGAGTCCTCGCCGCACGTTCTCCTCGCTCATCAGGAAATAGACGCAGTCGACCCGGCTTCCGTCCTCGATCACCAGATCCATGGCGGCTACTTCGGCGGAAACGCCTCGCCGCCTCGCGACGGCGCCGAGCGACATGCCGGTCAGGTGTTTGAGATCGGGGTTGCGGAATCCGACGAGCAGGACGCGATCGGGCGAGCCGGCGGCGAGCAGGAGGTTTTCCCAGCGATCGGGCGGTTCCCGCATTTCACGCGCGACGCGCGTCCGCACCGACGCATCGCGCAGCCGGTCCCGCCAACGCTCGAAACCGCCTTCCTGGACCCAGGGCGGCATGGCCGCGCTCAAGCCCGTCGATCCGGCCGTGTAGGGGTACATGTTGGCCGTGATCCCGAGTCCACGGCCGCGCGCGGCCTCGACCTTCGCGATGGCCGGTTCGAATTTCGGCCAGTTCGCCTCGCCCGCCGCCTTCAAATGGTAGATCTCGGCCGCGATGTTGGCCTGTTCCGCGATCGTGATCAGCTCGTCGACCCCTTCGAGGAACCGGTCACCCTCGCTTCGGAGGTGCGAGACATAGATCCCATCGTACGCGGCCGCCTCTCGGCACAGGGCGATCAGTTCCTCGGTCGTGGAATACGAGGCGGGCGCATAGATCAGGGATGAACCGATTCCGAGCGCTCCCTGTTCCATGGCATCGCGCACGAGCCGCCGCATGCGGTCGAGCTCCTCGTCGGTGGGCGGCCGGTCGGCGTAGCCCAGCTCATGAATCCGGACGGTCGTCGCGCCCACGAAGGACGCGACATTGGGCGCCACTCCGCGTCGCTCGAGGTGCGCTAGGTATTCGCCGAGCGTCGTCCATGGCACGTCGAACCGGATGTCTCCTTGCTCGGCGATCACATCCCGGCGCATCGATTCGTTCAGGGGCCCCATCGACCAGCCTTCGCCAAACACTTCGAGCGTGACGCCCTGCCGAATATCGCTTTCCCCCAATCCGTTTTCGATCAGGGAATCGGTGGCCCAACTGAGGACGTTGATGAAGCCCGGCGCGACGATCCGTCCGCGCGCGTCCACGGTTTCCTTCGCCGCGGCATCCGAGAGATCGCCCACGGCGCGGATCGCATCGCCGACGATTCCGATGTCCGCCGTTTTCGGCGGCGCGCCGGACCCGTCGTGCACCAGCCCCCCGCGGATGACAAGGTCGAACGCGTCCGGGGGCTCGGCCGACAGGGCGCGGGCCGCGATGAGCAGGCAGAACGCCGTCGATCCGATCCGCGCGATCGCGACGCATTGGGTCTGAAGGACGCGACGAACCCGATTGCCAATACGATGGGACGCGTCACGTTCGCCGATAGTGCGATCGATCATGGGATAGCGTTTCCCGCCGTGCGGCAATAGACTCGATGGGGCATTTCCGCCCGCGCGTTCGCGCGGGCGACGCATTTATAATCCACGCGTCGCCGGATTGCCAATCAGGTTCGGTTTCGCCCGAGGATCGGATAGGGGAGCTGGAAGCCAATGCGTGTCGAATCGTCCTGGGTCCGCGGGATCGCGGCCGTCGTCACCGCGTGCTGTCTTGGCGAGGCACCTTCCGCGCCGCCGGTTGCTTTCGGCCAATCGGGCGCGTCGGCTGAACTTGACCGGTTGCTGCGCGACGCGTGGGAGTTCGACCTGCGCGAGGACCCGTATCTCGCGACCCGAGTCGGCGATCGGCGTTACAACGCGTTCCTGCCCCGCGTCGCGCTCGACGATCACGCGCGGCGCAAGGCGGGTAAGGAAGCGTTTCTCGCGAGGGCCGAGTCGATCGACGCGGGTAAGCTCGACGCCAAGGAACGCGAGCATCTCGCGATCTTCCGGCGCGTGGTCGGCGATGAACTGCGCGAACATGCGTTCGAGACGCACCTGATCCCGATCACGAACCGCGAAGGATTCCACGTCGACTTTCCCGATCTGGGTCGACGCGTCCCGCTCGAATCGGTCGAGGATTACGAGAACTACATCGCGCGGATCGATGCGTTCGGCTCGCATTGCGACGAACAGATCCAAGTCCTGCGCGAAGGCGTGGAACGGGGCATGACCCTGCCGTCGGTCGTCCTTCGGGGGATCGACGCGACGGTCGCCGTCCAGATCGTGGACGACGCGAAGCGCAGCGCGCTGTTCGCGCCGTTCACCCAAATCCCCGACCGGTTCCCCGACGCGACGCGCGCTCGGCTGGCGCGCGACGGCGAACGGGCGATTCGCGAATCGCTCGTTCCCGCCTACGCGCGGCTCGCCGCGTTCTTTCGAGACGAGTATGTGCCCGCGGCGCGGGAATCGATCGCCGCGTCGTCGCTGCCGCGCGGGCGCGAATTCTACCGGCACCGCGTGCGGCAATTCACGACGCTCGATCTCTCCCCCGAGCAGGTCCATGAAACGGGGCTTGCCGAGGCGCGGCGCATCCGATCCGAAATGGAGTCGATCCCCGCGAAGGCCGGATTCTCGGGCGACCTTCCCGCATTCATCGCGCACCTTCGCGAATCGCCGCAATACTACGCGACGACTCCCGAGCAGCTCCTCAAGGAGACGTCGTACGTACTCAAGCGCATCGACGGCGAGCTGCCCCGGCTTTTCCGGACCCTCCCGCGCACGCCGTACGGTATCCGGGAGATCCCCGCTTTCATCGCGCCCAAGACGTCGTCGGCGTATTACCTGCAGCCCGCGGGCGACGGATCACGGGGCGGGTTCTTCTACGTGAACACGTACAATCTGCGGAGCCGGCCGCTCTTCGAAATCGAGGCGCTCAGCCTTCATGAGGCGGTGCCCGGCCACCATCTGCAGATCGCCCTCGCGCAGGAACTCACCGACGTGCCTCCGTTTCGGCGGTACACCGAGTTGACCGCGTTCGTCGAAGGTTGGGCCCTTTATGCCGAGCGGTTGGGGCTCGAAGCGGGCTTCTATCGTGACCCGCTCAGCGATTTCGGGCGATTGAGCTTTGAAATGTGGCGCGCATGCCGGCTCGTCGTCGACACGGGCATCCATTACCTCGGCTGGACGCGCGAACAGGCGATCGGGTTCATGGCGGAACAGACGGCCCTCTCCCGCCACAACATCGAGGCCGAAGTGGACCGGTACATCGCATGGCCCGGCCAGGCGCTCGGTTACAAGATCGGCGAACTCAAGATCCGCGAACTCCGCGCGTTCGCGGAACGCGAGCTTGGGGACGCGTTTGATCTCAGGGAGTTCCACGAAGTCGTGTTGGGAAGCGGCGCCGTGCCGCTCGATATCCTCGAACAGAACGTCAAGGCCTACGCGGCGCGCCGCCGATAAGGCCGACCGCATCCCTGCCCGTCGGCCGACGAAGGCGCGCGGGAGCGATCGATGCGCGGGGTTCGGTTCAGGAAGGAGTGAACGCGCGGTCCCAAGCGGCGTCGAGCCGTTCGAGCGATCGGTTGGGGCTCACCGCCACATAGTGCTCGGGATCGCGCCGTTCGGCGAGCCCGAGTCGGAGCAGCTTGGCGAGCGCGTCGTGGCACTCGAAGTCCACTTCAACCTCGATCAACGACCGGATGAATGATTCGGAGGCACGGTCCAATTCCGTTTCGGTCCATCCCGACTCGGGAGCCTGTTTCCAAAGCAGGAAATAGGCGATCAGGACCTCGCGACATTCCTGCGATTCGGCTTCATCGAGCAGCCTGTGGAACACGCCCGCGTTGTTGTCGAGGTTTTGGTAGTACAGATTGCGGGTGAGGCTGAGTTGGTATTTGTCCTTGGTTCGGAGATACCCGAAGAACGTCCGCACTCCGTACCCGATCGTACCGATGATGAAGCTGAGAAACGCGATCAGGCCCCAGATCGTTCCGGTCAGCGCGGCCCACAAGGCGCCCTTGACGATCTTCGCGACGGTCACCGCCGCGCCCGAGACGGTGGGAAGGAAGATCTTCCCTCGATCGATCAGCGTCATGCGGATTCGGCTTCCGGGGAGCAGCATGTCGATGTCGACTTTGGGAATGTTCTTGAAGAGCTTGGCGTAAACGGCAGTCGCATCCACGTCGGGATCGAGCGCGGGATGCGGTCGCAGCGCGAAGAGAACGACGAGCCGCTGGTAGATCGGGACGTCGACTTCCTCTTCCCGAAAAAGACTCCGCCAGGTCCTCCGTTTGCGCCGTCCGATCACGTCGCCCCGCGCGTAGACTTCGAGCCGATCGAAGACGGAGAATTCCACATGGAGCCGAACGCCCCAATCGCTGGCGGCGCCGACCGCCTCTTCGATCTGAAGCCGAGTCAACCGCTCGTAGTTGGCCCGCCGCAATACCTCATCGAATGTCTCGAACAGGTCGCCTTGGAACCGAGTCCGGTCCTCGCCCGTCCACTCGGCGACCGAACGCGTATCGGCGTCGGGATCGAACGGCGCATAGGACGCCCCGATGCGGAGCGCGTATTCGTGGAACTCGTGGTGCAGTGTCGCCATGAGCACGCGGGACAAATCGCGCAGCCGACGCCGATCGGCGGGAGTCAGGTCGTCCCGCGACGCCAGGAGTTCGATGAGCGCGTGCCGCGTCACGGGAATGAAGTGCTCCCGCCGCCAATGCGGCGCATCACCGAGCGGGCGGGGCTGCTCATCGGCCGAGGGATCGCCGTGAGGCACTTGCATCGAAATGGCCGGCTTGCGTCGCCCGAACACCACGGACGGCTCCTTGTCGGTCACCACGCCTTGAAAGTCCGAACCGCCCCGCGGGAATCCCGACCCCGATCGCGGTGTGGGCCGCAGGCGCCGGGACAACTCCGAGCAACGGATCCGCGCGGCGGTTGGTCTTCCACGCGGATCGGATACGATGATGCGAGGGTCGGTTCGTCGCATCGGGCACCGTGTCCCGTTCCGGCCCGCTCATGCGAACAGTGGAGCGTTTCCGCCCATGGCGCACAAGACCACTTGGATCGCGTTGCTCGCGGTATCCGCCTTCATCGCCCATCGAACGGCGGCGCAGGAGTCGATCTGGATCGAGGCCGAGCATCTTGAAGGGGTGCGGGGAACGTGCTGGCCGATGGGGCGGCCGGACATGCGGCGCACGAACGGCCATTTCGGACTCTCCGGGCCCGGTTGGGCGGCCGAATGGACGCAAGGCGGCGAAAGCGGGTTCCTATCGATCGCGGCCGGCGCGGACGATGATCGAGCCGAAGTCAAACGAGGGGTCGACGTTCCGCGCGACGGCGTCTATCGCGTCTTCGCGAGGTACGCCGATTGGCGCGAGGCGGCCGAACCGTTCGAGATCACGATCGAACAGGCGGGCCGCGAGCCGTGGAAGGGCGCGTACGGCGCGCGGCCGGTCATCGAGGAAGACAACGAGATGAAGTTGTATTGGGGTTGGGCGTTCGGGTGGGCGGAACGCGAGGCCGAGCTCGCGCAAGGGCCCGCCGTCGTACGGCTCGCCACGCGGACCAAGGCGCCGCGCCCCCGCCAAATCGACCTGATCGTCCTCACCACCGACACGGAATACCACCCGCGCATCAAGGATCGGCCCCATTCCCATGCGTGGAAGGTGCTCGATCCGTGGCGAGCGGGTATCCCCCGAGACCTTGAACCGCTCGCACGACGCCGCCCCGACTGGAATTCGGCGGCATCGCGGGAGTTGCCCGAGTCCTGGAAACTTGAGACATTCCGGGATCGAGGATTCCTCTACTTGTGGAATGTCTCGCACACCGCGCCGCTCGATACGTGGCTCAGCGACAAGCCGAATCGCGTTCGCGTTCCCTACAACATCGCGGACGCCGAGGTCCGCTCGGAGTTCGAGGCGAAGTACGCGGGGCGCGATGACGTTCCGATCTTCTCCGACCGCCGCATCGTCCCGACGTTCCATGGCGTGGGTCCCGGCGTCTTCGCGACCGACCCGACGACCGGCGAATTGGGAGAGCTCGGCAAGCGATTTTCCCGGTGGCTTGACGAAAACCCCGATCGACCGTTCGCGATGATGATGAACTACCACCCGGGCGTTCCGATCGGCGAGGCGGGAATCGCGGCGTTCAAGAAATACCGGGATCGATACGTCGGCTCGATCGCCGGCGAGAGCCTGGGCTACTTCCATGTTGACGATGCGGCGATGCGCGGCGCGACGGACGCGGCCCGTTCGCGCCGGCAACTGCTCGACGCCTTCGCGCCGCTCATGCTGGCCAAGAACGCCGAGAAGTACCGCGCGGTGTTCGGACGCGACATCGACTCCAATCCGTACGAGGACGTCATCTCCTGCCTGTCGGTCGGCAACACGGTGGGCACGCCGATCTGCGCGGATTGGGGCGCGAGGACGATCGGCTACGAATCCAGCGCGGCGACGTCGAGCGTCTTGGGCATGCGGTGGGCGTTCTTGCGAGGCGCCGCCCGCCAGCGCGGCGTGATGACGGCGACCTACCGAAGCTGCAACTTCGGCGATAGCTCGACCATCTTCAGCGACACGCAAAGCTATCACGGCCCCAAGAACATCCTCGATAACTACTACAGCGTCTTCAGCGGCGCGGGCATGACCTGGTACAAGTTCGACATCTGGTACCAATACATGGCCGGAGCTTCGATGTTCTATCATGAACAGGGGTTCGACGAGTATTGGAAGCCTGGAGGAACGACGGCCGCCGGGGTCCACGAGGTTGAGTTGTCGCCAAAGGGAAAACTCGTCGATCGGTTCCTTCGCGTGACGGCGGCCGAGCCCGATCGAGGCCATCCGGTCACGCCGGTCGCGATCCTCGTCGACCACGCGCATGGCTGGGAACCCGCTCCGTTCTGGCCGAACGCGTTCAAGAACTGGCATGCGCACCCCGACCGATTCGGATACGGACTCCACGAAAAAATGCTCGAACAGGTCTTTTGGACCGCGTTCCATCCGATCGGCCGGGAATCGGAACGGCCGATCACGGGAACCAATGAGGTTTTTGTGCGGGGCGTATTCGGCGACATTTTCGATGTGATCTTCGCGTATCCCGACGTCCCAAAATGGCGGACCATCGACACGTACCCGGTCGTGATCGTCGCGGGAGAGATCGAGTTGATGGAGGCGGAGGGCGCGCGGCTCGCCCAATATGTCGATCGGGGCGGAACGCTGCTCGTCACCGAGTCGCAACTGAGCGGACCCGGCGCGGCCGCGCTGCGCCTCCCCGCGACGAAGGCCGTTCAAACCGGTTCAGGATACCGTTGGCTCGACGCCGCCGCGCCCGCGCCTTCGCAGACCTACCACTACCATGAAATCGACCTCGCGTCGGAACCCGCCGGAACAGCGCGGCCCCTGGCGACGACCGTCGACGGGCGACCGTTCTGCGCCGCGATCGATCGAGGCGCCGGACGGCTGATCTACTTGGGAATTCCGCGAGGACTCGGCGTGGACGCGTCGGCGCACCCCGTGCTACCGTGGCTCATCGCCCATTTGAGCCGCGATCTGATGCCGATCGACGTGACAGGGGAAGTCGAATGGCTTGTCAACCGCTCGGCCGACGGATGGCTCGTGACGCTCATCAATCCGGCGGGCCAGGACAAACCCCAGCACGGCATCACGCCGACCGATTACCGCGAGAACCGCCGGGTGGAGATCGTCGCGCGCGTTCCGATCCGTTCGGCGCGCGACCGATTGCTGCCCGACGATTCGCTCGCCGTCGCATCGAACACGGTTCGGCTGGAAGTCCCCGCGGGAGGCGTTCGAATCATTGACGTGCGATGAGTGCCGTTCAGGGAATCCGCAACACCCGGCAGGTCTCTTCGCAGCTCGATTCCAAGTCCAGCGAAACGGTTTGCGTCTCCGAAAGCCACACGGGCAGCGTGGCGGCGGCCGACCGATTTCCAAGGAACGGAACCAGGCATCCAGTTTCGTGTCCTGGCTGGTCTGTCGCTTGCGGCATGACGCGGAGTCCTCCTCCCGGGATTGTAACCGGCCGATATCAAATCCCAAATCCGCTCACCGCGCGCCGGCGGACGTATTGACTCCGGGGATGGCGAGCGGGAACAGGGTGTTGTCGTTCACTTCCCGGCGCAGGAGCTCCTCGGTTCTCGCGATCAGGTCGGCGTGCAAGGCGGCGATGTCGTTGGATTCCGATCGGTCGCGTGACAGATCATAGACTTCCCACGCTCCGGCCGCCTTCGTCTTCAGGCCCCGACGCACGACCTTGAAGTCACCGAGTCGCACGGCGACCTGGCCCCCATACTCGGGAAAGACCCAGAGCATCGGCCTGCGCGGTCCCGGCGAAGGGCGTTCGCCCGTGAGCGTCGGCCAGAGGCTTTCGCCGTCGAGCCCCTCGGGCGGATCGAATCCGGCGGCGTCGCACAATGTCGGGAACCAGTCGGCGAAATACCCGGGCGCGTCGTTCACACGGCCCGCGGCGATGCGGCCGGGCAACCGCGCGATCATCGGGACCCGGATGCCGCCCTCGTAAACGCTTCCCTTATGACCGCGCAAGTCGGCCGTGCTGTTGAAGAACTTGGGGTCCGCTCCGCCGACATGGAACCGCGGTTCGCCGCGGCCCTCGTGCGTCGCGCCGTTGTCGCTTGTGAACACGACGAGCGTCCGGTCGGCGACGCCGGCGCGGTCGAGCGCGGCGAGAACGCGTCCGACGTGATCGTCGAGATCGTGGATCATCGCCGCGTACGCCGCGCGCGGGCGAGGATGCGGCAAATATCCGTTCCCGCCGCGATAGACCTCAGTATCCCATTCCGCCGGAAACGACTCCACCAATTCGCGCGGTGGATGCATGGCGACATGCGGTTCGGTGAACGGCAAGTACAGAAAGAACGGTCGGCCTGCGTGGTCCGCGATGAACTGTTCGGCCTCGGCGACCATGCGCGTCGGCGCGTAGGTCTCTCCGATCCAGTCCTCCATCCTCACCGCGCCTTCCGCCTTCTTCGCGTGCCCCGGGACCGGATTCGTGTTGATCGTGATCTTCTCGGCGTTCCGCCAAAGGTGTGGCGGGTAGAAACTGTGCGCGACGGCTTGGCAGTTATAGCCGAAGAACAAATCAAAACCCTTTCGATTGGGATCGCCCGTGCTGCCGACGGGACCCAATCCCCACTTGCCCATCGCGCCCGTGGCGTACCCGGCTCTTCGAAAAACCTGCGCGATCGTAACCGCCCCTTCGGTCAGCGGATGCTGTCCCTCGGTGAACTCCGGGAACTTGACGCGCGCTTGCTGATTGCCCCGGACTTCAGCGTGCCCCAAGTGCTTGCCGGTCATCAACACGCACCGCGACGGAGCGCACACCGGCGCGCCGCTGTAGTGCTGCGTGAACCGCATTCCTTGCGACGCCAACCGATCGAGATTCGGAGTCGGGATTTTTTGTTGGCCGTAACAACCGAGCTCGCCCCAGCCAAGATCGTCGGCCAGGACGAAGACGACGTTCAATCGCTCCCCCCCGTCCGATACGCGGCACGCGATGGAGAGGACCAGAACAGCGACAAGAGCGGAAACGACCTTCATCGCGACAACTTCCTTCCGAAAACAGATCCCCTGACGGCAAGAACCCAGGACCGGCCTCATTGCGTTCCCACCGATTGTAGCAGGCGAAGTCGTCGTCCTTCCACTTTGTATTCGTACTTGTACGCATCCGCGTCCGCGTCGACGAGTCCACCCTACTTTCCGCAAGTCGTGAATTCACTTTCTCGGAATTTGGCGGCCTCGTAACCGGTCCAGGGCCAGCGCATATCGAAGTCATGATCCCAGCAGAACTTGCTCCAAATAGTCCGTACTCCAGCTTGCCATTTGCATCCGTCCACGCACGCTTTCCTTCTCGGACTTGCCGCGTTTGAGCAGCGT
>Ga0194120_10004267_pt1 | contig 22286 bp, 16 predicted proteins | sample TA2MahCa65mmetaG_FD_148642 | JGI IMG/M metagenome (GOLD analysis project Ga0194120, IMG submission 148642) | Freshwater microbial communities from Lake Tanganyika, Tanzania - TA2015019 Mahale Deep Cast 65m | ecosystem: Environmental > Aquatic > Freshwater > Lake | place: Tanzania: Lake... | reverse complement strand
TTCAACAGACTCATGTTGTCGAATGGGAAATTCTCCCTCAAACTCCACCCGGAGTTGCATGGGAAGGCAACGGGCACTACTACTACCCGGTGGCTGCTGCAGGTCTCACCTGGCCGCAGGCCAACGACGCTGCCAACGCGATGAGTTTCTATGACGCCAACGGCAACTACTGGTATGCCCACCTGCTGACCGTTACCTCCACCGAAGAGAATCAGTTCATCGTTGACAATTTTGTTCCTCAGATGCAGCAACTTTACTTCCTGGGCGGTCATCAGGTGAACTTCGACAATGAGCCGGCCGGAGGTTGGGCGTGGGTTACCGGCGAACCCTGGGTTTACACCAACTGGGGCTTCAACGAGCCGAACAACCAGTTTGGTACCGAGCAGATCATCCACTTTTGGAACCTGAACGGCGGCTGGAACGACCATCAGATTTACTGGCAGGGTAACGGCTTCATTGTCGAATACGAGATGCAGGCTCCTGCCGCGCCGGCGATTGTGCTCTCGACGGATGCTCTCGATTTCGGCGGTGTCCTGGTCAACAGTAGTTCGGATCTCCTCCTCCAGATCAGCAATGAAGGCGACGCCGATTTGACCGTCACCGGCATTGCAGCGACTGGCGAGGGCTTTTCCACCGACTTTGACGGCGAGTTTACCGTCGCGCCGGGCGGCCAGCATTCCCTCACGGTCACTTTCGCCCCGGCGGCCTTCGGTTCGGCCAATGGCACGATCACCATCACTTCCGACGATCCCGCCAACGGTTCCCTCGAAGTCTCGCTGTCCGGCGAGGGGATTGGCCCGATCATCGCTGTAGATCCCGCGTCGCTGAACTTCGGCGATGTGGAGTTTCGCCGCTCCTCGGAGTTGACCTTCGACATTTGCAACGAGGGCACCGCTGAAGGTATTGTTTCGGACCTGACGGTGTCCGGCGCGAACTTCAGCACCGACTATGCAGGATCTTTCAGCCTTCAACCGGGGGAGTGCGTTACGATAACGGTTGGCTTCGAAGCCAGTTCGCTCGGATCCTCTGAGGGCACCATTGTGGTGACATCCGATGATCCGTTCAACAACACTACTGAACTAAGCCTGTCCGGCAACGGCGTCTGGGTTCCGTCCACCACATTGCTTCGTCGTCTCTGCGAACGAGTGGATGCTCTTCGCTCCGCCGGCGATCTGAATCGCGGTCAGGCCAACTCGCTCTGCGTCAAACTCAACAATGCCACCCGCGCACTGCAGCGCAATCAGCCGCGCACTGCACTGAATGTCCTGAACGCGTTCAAGAACGAGGTCGCCGATCTGATCGCCCGGGACGTTCTCAGTGACGATGATGGCCAGCCGCTGATCGCGGAGGCGAACTTCATTTCGTCGCTAATTTCCGAATTTGGCGTAGCCGGCCAGGAAGGACGGGAAGTCACTGTGGAGCCGCTTCCTGAGGAAGTGATGCTCTATGGTGGGTATCCCAATCCCTTCAATGCGTCGAGCCACATCCGCTTCGGCCTGCCCGAAGTTAGCGAAGTTCGCCTATCGCTCTTCGATCTGACCGGCCGCGAAGTCATATCGCTGATTTCAGGTCGGCTCCAGGCGGGATTCCACTCGGTAACGATCCAGGGCGACGACCTTCGCTCCGGGATGTATATCGTTCGTCTGAACGCGCTTGGTCGGACGCAAAGTTCGCGGATCACCTATATCAGGTGATCGTTGCTGCTTGCAGAAGCACCATTAGGATGAGAAAAGGGGCTGTCCAAGCCGATTGGACAGCCCCTTTCGCATTCGGGTGCGGAGAGGGAGGGATTCGAACCCTCGGCAGAGGTTTACCCCCTGCACGCACTTAGCAGGCGCGGGCCTTCAGCCGCTCGGCCACCTCTCCGGAAGGACAAAAGAAGTAGGATAAAGGATAAAGTTCGAAGCAAAACGGATTGTTCGATCATGCTGACCCAGATGGGTATTGATACCCGTTGCCTGCTCGCTTCAATCCTCAATCCTCAATCTACAATCTTCGATCCGAAAAGGCAACCCGATGCCGCCCCAGACCTCACTTCGGCTTAATTCCCCATCGCCCAGCGCTCGTAGCGCGACGGCTCACCGGTGGCGAATTTGGCTTCTTCGACCACCATAAACTCCGCTGTCATCTGACGCCAGCCATCCGGTGGGATGTTGGCCTGTGCCATAGGGTAGAGGATCTGATCCTCCTTTTGGATATGACTCCGTAGGAGATAGGCGTAGGTCCGCATCGCCCGAATGACATCGGCGGTTTCGGCGGCTTCGAGCGGCTCGCCCTTTTCGCCGGCCGCTTTCATGAACCGGACGAGATCGCGGCTCTGGTCGTGCTCGTGCAGCATCACCGCGACCGGTCCCATCTGGCGCGAGAACCCGTGCTGCTCCATCCAGACAAAGAGGACATCTTCCTCCTTGGCATGGTGGTAGTCGTCGGCATAATTGCGGACGAATTCGACGCAGTCCAGGAGGTCATCCGATGCAACCTTTTGATCGCGGTCGAACTGCGCCGCCAGACGTTCGAGGCGGTCGATGGCGGTCAGGATGACCTGATGTTCGGCCATCAGTTTTTGGATCGGTTCCATGGTATTCCTTTGACGAACGTGATGATTATACGAACTTCCGAATGAAGTGAGGCATTCCTAACCTTCCCCGTTCCACCTTCCACTGCTTATGCTGCGAGCACCTTCGGGAAAAGGATGTTGTTTTCCTTGTGGACGTGGATGTGGGTGTCGCCTTCGAGGACCGAAAGGCCGTGCAGGAGTGCCCGGAATGTCTCACAGCCGTCGGGGGGAAGGCTGTAGTTGCCGGTCAGTTGATTGATGCGGTGCAGCATCGCTCCGACGAGGTCGTGTTCACTGGTGCTGAGAGCAATGTGAGCAGTGAGTTCGCGGCGTGCTTCAGGATTTCCGTTTACCTTCCGGATGGCAGGAAAGATCGTCTCTTCCTCGGCGGCGAGGTGAGTCAGCATGTTGCTGCGCAGGGAGACAAAGACCTGTGCCAGTTCCTTCAGATAGGGGTGGTTCGCCGAGTGCACCGACGCGACCTTGTGGACGAGGTAATCGAGGCGCGGCAGTTCGACCTTCAGATAGGTGTGATGCCGGGCGAGGATGTCGTCGATCAGTTCTATTGGTGACGCGGCAAGCCAGTCGCGTTCGCCTTTGTTTTCCGGACCAGCGTCGCACTCAGATAGAGCCCGTTCGATTACGGCTGGATCGAGCCCGAGGCTCGAGGCTGCTTCGGCGAGGCTTACTCGTCCGCCGCAGCAGTAGTCGATGCCGAACCGCTCAAAGACCCTCGCCCGGGCGGGCCGCTCTGCAACCAGTTGACCGACAGTTCGGTTTTGATAGGGTATGGACATGGATTCCTCGTTAGTGTTGACGTTTTTGATTCGTCCCGGGAGATGACTTCTCCGGGTGTTCGCTGCAGTTTTCGCAGCCGTGAGCGTCGTCGTTTTCCACCATCTCGGCGATCTTTTCGACGAGATGAACGTACTCGACGTAGGCTGAAACAAACTCGCGGCCACGTGCCACGGATTCGCCTCGATGGATCAGTGCTTCCCGTGCCGCCGCGAATCGCTCGGCTATGGCACGCGAAGTCGCCTCACCGACATGATGTGCCAGTGGTTTGATTTCACCAGTTTGGAGCGCTGCATCGGCCTGTCGGACTGCTTCCGGAACCCCCGCATCGGAGGATTTGAGACCGGTATAGGGCGCACCCTCGCCGGCCCGGTGCACTCTCACCAGAGTTTCGAAGAACCACAGGTCGGCCACTTCGGCAGCGCTGCCTCCTACCTTTCGCGCCTGTTGAGCCTTGTCAAAGGCGGCGCGGATTTCACTCTCTGCTTCTTCGCTTACCCATTTCAGGGCAAGTGAGGGATCGCCTTCAGCCAGAGCCTCGCGGGCGTCAGCGACGACCGGTCCGTCCATTGTGTCGCAGTGGGCATCGGCACCGGCCGGCAGCAGCAACGCGGCACACACGGCCAGGATCAGGGTCAAGAACATCTTTTTCATTGGATTTCCTCGTTGTTTTCTTTAGAAATTGTCTATATGACTTCGCTTCAATTGTTGTTTGCTATCTTCCCGGATGCCCGTAGTCATCGCTATCCATCCGCTCGATATGATAGCGATACTCGCTATCCGACAGATGGCTCTGCCAGGTGCCGGTCAGTTGCGCAAGACCCCAGCCGGTTGCGAAAAGGATTAATATCAGCGCGGTCATTCGCCGGAATGAAAACTTCTGTTCGGGAATACCGATCATCAGCGCTCCTTTTACCGGGCAACTGACGACGCAGTCGCCGCAACCGAGGCACTCGACACTGGATATCTGCGGTTTAGTCATTACCGGCAATCGCGATGGGCAGACCTGATCGCATATACCGCAATCGGTGCAAATGTCTGGAGCGCGTCGGACCTTTACCGGCGAAGCCCAACTAAAGAGCCCCATCAAGGCTCCGTAGGGGCAAAGATACCGGCACCAGAAGCCTTGCACCAGAATTGAGAGTAGAATCAAAAGCCCGATGACGACCGCACCGGTCATGCCAATGTTGACGAAAAACATCAGCATCTTCGCGTCGGCTACCTTGTTGTAAGGCGATTCAATGAATGCTCTCAGCGCCATCGGAGGCATTGCATAGATCGCCCAAATGAAGAAAGCAAGGATCAGATATTTAAGCGACCGCAGCGCTATATCCGCCCCTTTCCAGATGCGGAAATTGCGGCCCAGGATCGCCCTCCCGAGCCGCGCGAGGTTGTCGCTGATGAATCCGACCGGACATATCCACCCGCAGAAGGCTTTGCGCAGGACGAGGGAAATCGCGATGAAGATGAGCAGCAACATCGTTGCCGCCGGATGGATGACATTGAGAGATCCGTGATAGAACCAGTCCACCAGCCCCATTAGGCCGCTAATCGGGAGGTAGCCTTCGACCGATGGCGGCCGGGGTGGAAGCGGCGCGTCGCCCGGCAATTGTGCGGCTTTGACGAACTGCGCAAACCTCCACCCCGACCAGAGCGATACCAGAGTGAAGAACGACTGCACCCCGATCCGCCAGAGCGATGTGCGGTGGATGCCGGCGCGGAGAGTCTGCCGGCGCCGGTCGAAGTATCGGCGAAAAAGCTGACCCTTGCCGGTCGCCTTATGTTTGATGACCGGCGGCTTGAGCCGGTCGACGTCGAAGGTGTTGTTCATTGGACTTGGACTATGTTCCAAAGCGTTCACTCATATCTTACGGGCGGGGATGGAGTGAAGTCTTTAACCGGGGTTAAATGGGAGGCGGGCAGGAGAGTTCGGTGAGCAACCAGTTGTCAGTTGAGAAAGGCCAGACGGTCTTCCTCATGCCGGCGAGATTTTTAGGGGGAACGGAGCGATACCATTTGCATTTGGGCGGGGAAATGTTACTTTGCTTCATATCGTCTGAGCAAGTCCATGTATTGCGTCGGGTCTAACTGATAAGACTGTTATCGTGCCGTCGGGTGTCCCCACCCGACGACGGGTGTCAGGTGAAGACACCTGACGCCACAACAATCCTACGAATGTGGAGCGATTTGGCTTGACAATGGGGTCTTAAGGTGTTATGATGTAAAGTGTCGTCTGAGTGAAGTCCTTGGATAGCGTCACGTGAACTGATAGGATTGCGGTTTGACTTTCCTTGCATGTTTCTTCCTTTCAATAGATTAGACGAGTCGGGGGGGGGCTCCTACGCCGTTGCCTGACTGCTGCCGCCTTCGCGCGAGTGCAGTCTGGTGAGCCGGTCTCTGCCCTTCACGTGCCTCACCGGAGGCCCCTCTGTCATGCTGAACGCAGTGAAGGATCACGCCTTCCGTCCCCTCGCCATTGCCTTTCAAATAGACCCCAGCCCTTCACCTCGGCATCCGGTGGCGCCTCGAGCCACCCCGTCCGCGGCCCGCCGTTAGTTGGATCGGGCAGATAGCGCCTTGCGCGTCTGCCATCGTCGAATGCAACACGCTATGTCAACACAATCCAACTATGGAAACTACAATGACACGCAAGCTGACGCTCCTCAGCATCGCCACCGCGCTGGTGATGCTCGTCTCGCTCGCCGCCGCACCGAGTGCGTGGGCGACCGATCTGGTCGTTCGGATCGAAGTTCAATGGGGGTGGGGTCTGAACCCGCAGAATATCATCGGGAGTGCTCAACTACTCGATGCGCAAGGAGATCCCATCGAGACTGTCCCGGTCCTGCTCCTGCAAGCCAACCCTGGTTTCACGCAATTCAGCGGAACCTTCCTTAACGTCCCTTCCAATGCTGCCTATGTGCGGTTCTGCTGGGACGACTTAGGTCTTGCGTGGGGACGGCAGGGAGAGGATCAGGCCAATGTCAATCCTCAGGCTGGGGAAGTTCGAGACATCAACTGGTCCGGCGTGACAGTCTGCTCGGTTTGGTGCAGTTTCAACAACCGCTGAAACTGACGCATGAAGTCATTTCGGCTGCACAGTCATTGATTGTGCAGCCGAAATCGACAATGCAATAATATTCTCTCATATGGAGCGATGAATTGAAGAAGTTGCTCACATCTTGCGTTTTCGGGCCATTACTTGTTTCCGCTGCCCTTGCCCAACCTGAGATTGCTCTTTGGCGTCTCTATGACGCCGGTGGAATTGTAATGGAGCATTTTGAGGATCTGTTCCTTCTCGATGATGATGGCTACTATGTATGCGGAACGAACCAGAGGCCATGGTTGATCCGACTTGATGAACGAGGAGAATTGCGATGGTCTTATGTCGATAACGAGCAATTTGGCGTCTTTGCCAGCGTCATCGAATCTGACAATGGCGATGCCGTTGTCGGCGGCAGGATTTTCGCCAACGAGCATCGTTTTGTTGGTGCGCGTTTCACAGAGGAAGGCGAACAAATTTGGTTCAGCGACTTCGGAGTCGGCTTCTGTTCAGCTGTCATCGAACTCAAGGACGGGAGGCTTGTTCTTGCTGGCGCATTCGGCCCCATGGCTTCAAGCAGGGCGTGCCTAATATGTGTAGATGCTGATGGAGAAGTGCAGTGGACGTTTTCATATGGCGACCGTGTGCTGCGTTCAAGATTCTTTACGATACGCGAGACCGAAGGTGGCATTGTTGCTGCAGGTCGAGTTACACCTACTATTGAGGACCCGACAAAAGGGCTCATTGTCAAGGTGGGATTCGATGGTCGTCCAGTATGGCAAATGGAAAACGAGGGAGAGGGCGAGAATCGACACCGCGAATACTACTCTATGGTGTCGATTCCGAACGGCGGCTTTGCCATCGCTGGGCTGATTGGAATAAGAGTACTGGAGGGGAATATCGTCCGCTCCTATTCCGTAGGCGGGATTATCGTAGTTAATGAACGCGGAAATGAAGTTTCGACCATGAACTGGGGACGCTACATTGAATTGAATGGGTTGGCAAAATTCTCTGACGGGCATCTTGCTGTAGGTGGGTCGCTGGGAACCGAGAACGGGGTCTTTCCTTTGGTGTTTATTCTTGACGCCAATCTCCAGATTCGATGGAACTTCTCTTTTCAACAACTAGTTCGCGGGCAAAGCCCGCGACCACAAGATGACCGCAATCGAATTCTGTCGCTGATCGTCGATGATCTGGATCGTGTTGTGGCAGCCGGTGGCGTGTGGAATCCCGAATTCGACCGAGGAATGGATGGCTTGATCACCCGGCTGAGTCCCGATGTCATCGGGCCAATTGTCATGAGGTGGTCACCGCATGATACAACGCTAACCACCTTGCCTGGCGACTCAATACAATTCATATTGCGGGCAGTCAATCAGCAAGGGCAAGAGGCTGAGTACCAGTGGCTGCGCGGAGATACACTGAAGGGGCGGGACACGACAGAGACGTTTCGCTTCGAATCACTTGGCGAAGAGACAATAACCTGCCGATTCTCGGACGATGAAGCCACGAGACAGATAAGATGGCATGTCGAAATTACAGACCTCTTCATCCACTCCCACACCCCCGACACCCTATCCCTCACCCTCCAACGCAACAGCGAGATCGACTTCTCCCTCGACTCGGTTGCCTATATCGGTGATTTGGAGAATCTCCGGTATGAGTGGATGCTCTATGATTCCGCGGCGGTGAGGTGGGAAGAGGTGGCTGGGGATGACCGGATCGGAATCCGGTCCTACGCGTTCGACCGGACCGGTGGGTATGCCCTGAAAGCCAAGGTCTTCGACCCGAACGTCGATCCGGTTCCTGCAGATAGTGTCCAGTGGGCGATTCAGGTGCGAGGGGTCATTCGGGCTTATGAGCCGAATCTCCCCGAAATATCCCTCGAGCCGCGTCAGGAAACGACGTTTGAGTTGATTCCCTTTAATGCCAACAACGACTCGATCGAGTTCTGGTGGACGCTGGACGAAGCCGACACCCTGTCTACTCAGTCCACTTTGTCCATTTCTTTCGAAGACACCGGCAGGTATGTCGTGAGCGGATATGCGCGGGAGCAGGTCGGCGAGGAGGAGTGGGAGGAGGATGTGCAGAGGTGGGCGGTCAATGTGGGAATGCTTAATGCGGAATTCGGAATGCGGAATGAAGTAGGATATTGGGTTGAAGATATAGGATTGCAATTCTCGCCGAATCCGTTCAACGATCAGGCGACGGTGACAGTTGACCTTGGAGGGAAGGCATTCCTGCCTGCCCTAAGGGCGGACAAGAATGTCCGCCCTCCAAGAGCGCAGGTGGGGGGTCTCATGCCCGTCCGGATCGGCCTGTACGCGATCGACGGCCGGGAAGTGCTCCGCCTCCACGATGGTCCCCTCTCGCCCGGCACGCATCAGTTTAGATTCTTCACTTCGTTCAGAATGACATCGGGAGGCGGAGTGACATCGGGAGGCGGTGTGACATCGGGAGGCGGGATGCCATCGGGAGTCTATTTCCTCCGCCTCCAGGCCGGCACCTACTCCCGCACCGTCAAAGCCATCCTTTTGCGTTAGCCTTGGGGGGCGGAATTCATTCCGCCCCCCAAAGGTCTATTTTCGTCTAAAGTCGCAGAGTTATTCCCCCCAACCACTCCCGACCAGCCGCCGGAACATAGTAGGGTGTGCCATACTCCGCATCGACTACTCCAAACGGCTCGTAGAGCACACCTCCCAAGTTCCTGACGCGCAGTTCTATGTCGAGACTTGCCATAACCGATCGCGGCTTTAGACGGCAGCGAATCGCGCCGTCAAGCAAGGTGTAGGCTTTCAGTTTCGCGGCGTCATCTTCACGGTTGTCCATGAACTGTTCGCCGACATGTTGCACTTGAAGCGAAAGGCTCACGGGATCCCGGTCAAGAAGAGCCTGCAGGTTGGCTGTAACCGTTGGGAAGAGTGCCGGGCGATTACCCCCCAAATCGAGCGTCGTATCCGCTACCAGATTCCAGTTGGCGTCATAGGCGAGGTGGTGGAACTTAAAGTCCCCCAATGTTGCGCTGCCAAGTCCGACGTTGCCGGCGAGCGTCAGGCCCTTTAGAGGCGTTCTATAACTGCCGTCGAGTTCCAGACCAATTCGACGCGAGGCAGGCGCCTGAATCGGAATCATTTCGCCGGTGTTGCCATCGACATTGCCGGAGGGAGTTATCTCGTTTGTGAAAAACATCGCGTAGAAGTTGAGCCCGATATCCACGCTGCCAAGTTGCCGCCGGCCGCCAAGTTCGAGGTCCAATACGCGCTCTGCCTCGAGTTCTTTTTGTCCATATTTCTGCGACTTTGGAATGTCGTTCGGGTTGTCCGCATTGAAGATCATTTCCTCATTCGGCTCACGGCTCGTTCCTGCAAGCGACAAGTAGAGGCTGGTTCGGGGATCGATTTGATAGGTTGCGCCGAACCGGGGATTGATGAAGAGATACTCAACCTTAAAATCGACCGCGGAAAAGGCTCCGAGCGCCCTGCGCTCCCATGGGAAGGAAACACTGCGCACCTGCAAGCCGCCATTCAGCATCAGCCGTTCATTCAACCGGTGCTCGATAGTTCCGTATATCCCAAGGTAGTCTTTGGTCGCACTCCACTCATACCAGGTGTGGTGCGGCGGCGCGCCGCCCTGCATTTCGTTGACCCAAATGACATTGCCGTGGTGATCCATTGCGTAGTGGCGCACTTCAAGGCCAAGTTCATAGTCGGTCGCAGCACCGTGAAGTTTTAACTTTGGCATCCAGCCCACCTGATCCTTGGTCACATATTTACGGTGAACGAGATCGCTCCGGGTCAGGGTATCGGGCGTGCCATTGCCGTCCGTATCGCGAACGACATTGGGCAGATTGTAGAGCGAAAACCGCCGTCCGACTTTGTATTCCTCATAATACCCGAAGCCGTGGATGTAGAATAGCGACTGGTCGAGTTCGACGCGTGGTGAGATGCGCCATTGGTTGCGCAGGACATAATGCGGCTGCTGAAACCAGTCCTTTTCGCCTGTGTAGTTTACTGCCGGATCGCCGAAAAACTGCGCATGATAGGGCTTGTCCCACGCCGAGTAGTTGGCTTTCCGATTCGCCTTCAAGGTCGCGGCATCGACACCCCACCAGTAGGCTTCCATATCTTCCTGACCGCCCCAGGTCTGAAATCTCGTGACCATATTGGGATCGTAGCGGGTCGCAGCGAGAAAGTAAGCCCACATGTCGGCAGCGGTATGATCGCGGTAGCCATTGGTAGTCAACCGGCTGAATCGGCCAGTAAAGTTGTAGCGCTGATCGACCAGGCCGGAGCGGTAGAGGAAGGTGCGGCGTTCGGTATTGTAGGTGCCCGATTGATAGGTTAATTCAAGCACTCGAGAAGCGACGACATCGCCCGTCGAGAGGCTGACTCCGCCACCCAAACCGGCCGGCCCGGCGCGGAAGTTGGAAACGCCCCGCTCAATCTGAACGTCATAAACACTCGAGAGAAAGTCCGGCGTATCCTGCCAATAAACAAGGTGCTCGCCGGGATCGTTAAGCGGCACACCTTCGACCGTAACCGAGAGACGGTCGGTGTCAAATCCGCGAATGCGGAGGTGTTGCGCTCCAACCATCCCCCCCGACCAACTGAATGATGTGGCTGAAGGGACGGCACTCGCCACCAGAAGCGGCACGTCTTGCGCGCCATAGTGCAGTTCGACAGCCTGCCGGTCCAGATTGGATAACGAAGCCGGCGCCGATCCGGCCGCACCGCGCCCGGCCGTCACGACGACCTGCGGCAGGGTGCGCTCGGCCGGAATCAGTTCTATCCGCTGGAAGATGCCCGGTGACGTCACTTCCCGGGTTAACGTCCGATAGGTTATATGGCTGGCGGTAACTTGCAGCGCACCGCCTCCCTCGACGATGTCTAACGTGAACCGCCCGTCGTAGCCGGTGATGGTGCCTTCAGCGCCGCCTTCAACGACAATATGGACACCTTCAACAGGATTGCCGGTTGTCGCATCAACGACGATGCCGTTCAGCGTCTCAGCCGATGCCGCCCCGGTCAGGAGAGCAAGGAAGATGATAATAGATATCAGGTGCATGGGAAACCTCAAAAAAACAGAAACGGCCGGGCTCCTGGTGAGAGGGAGAGCGGCCGTCCAGACTGACGACTCCAAGCACAACACGCTGCTCCCTACGCCGGCATTACCCGGATCAGGTTCGATGGGTTTGATCTCAGACCGGCGGAGACTCTCTCACGCCGACCACCCCGTATGAAGACTAATCTACTGAATGTTTCCGGAGGATGCAAGCCCTGAATGAACGAGCGCAAGGACGCTGCTCTCCTCTTTGGTCGGCCCGATGCGAGCGGTAGGGAAGAGCACGAAAATTATCCCCCTGGGAAAGGACTCGCAACTTCCTTTAGCAATGGCCAGTTTCGGTCCTTATCCGAGAGTAGAGGCTCACCAGCCATGCCCCACTCGAACCCAATCCCCGGATCGTTCCACCTGAGGCCTCCCTCGCTTGCCGGGGCATAAGGATGATCGACCTTATAGGAAATAGCGCAGTAGTCGGTCAAGGTCAGGTAGGCGTGCCCGCAGCCCTTGGGAATGTAAAGGGTGTTGCATAACTCACCGTCCAGGACGATTCCGACCGAGCGCAGGTAGGTCGGCGAGTCGGTGCGGAGATCGACGAAGACGTCGAACGCCCGTCCTGTCACTGCCCGCACCAGTTTGGTCTGCGCATGCGGCGGTCTCTGAAAGTGAAACCCGCGCAGGATGCCGGTTCGGTAGTTGACAGACTGGTTGTCGCCCGTCCAGTCCGCTACCAGGCCGCGAGCAACGAACTCCGACGCCTCATAGACGGTGGTGAAAGTCCCGCGGTCGTCGCGAAAGATGCGGGGGCGAATCTCATACGCCCCCGCGATGTCGAGGGGAGTGAATTGCATAAAGAGAAGCGCTCAGTGCTCAAGTAGAGTTGACGTCATCACGCAATGAGGAATCTACATCAACTGATAGTCCATATTGCCGGGGTCGGTGAGGTAGGCAGCCAGGAGGTCGATCGTCGCCTGGACGTCGTCCTTGTGCACCATTTCGACCGTCGTATGGACATAGCGGCAGGGGATCGAGAGAGTGATCACCGCCGGTCCGCCCGGAGCGCGCTGGATTCCGCCGGCGTCGGTGCCGCCCTTCACCATGGCGTCGCGCTGATACTTAATCTTCTTCTTTTCGGCCAGTTCAACCATCCGGCTGAAGAGGCGCGGATTTGAGATGTGCGATCCGTTCAGGATCGCGATTGCCGTTCCGTCGCCTAACTTCGAGACGTAGTCCTGCGGCGGCGAACCGGGGACGTCATTGGCAAGCGTGACGTCGAGTGCGATGCCAACATCGGGGACGATGCCCGACGATGCCGCAAGCGCTCCGCGGAGGCCGACCTCTTCCTGCACCGTCGCGACGACATAGAGGTCGCAGGGCGATTTCCTGGCCTTGCGGACGCCTTCGATCATGCAATAGACGCCGACCCGGTCGTCCATCGTCTTCGAGGTGTAGCAGTTGCCGACTTCGACCATCTGGCGCTGCATTGTTACCGGAGTGCCGACTTCGACCAGTTCCTTCACTTTCTCAACCGGCAGGCCGAGGTCGATGAAGAAGTCCTTTACTTCGAGCGGCTTCTTGCGCTCTTCTTCGGTCAGGATGTGGATCGGCTTCGAGCCGAAGAGGCCGGTCAGGTCGCGCTTGCCGAGGACGGTAACGCGCTGCGCCATCATCGCTCGCGGGTCCCAACCGCCGAGCGGTTGGACGCGGAGGTAGCCGTTGTCGTCGATATGGTGGACGATGAAGCCGATTTCGTCCATATGCCCGGCGAGCATCACCTTCTTGCGCCCGCCTTTGGGCTCCTTGCCGGTGCCGGTCTTGAAGCCGATGATGTTACCCATCTGATCGAAGCGGAGGTCATCGACGAGAGGCTTCAATTCCCTGACGACGATATCGCGGATGCGTTCCTCGCGACCCGAAATGCCGGAGGCTTCGACAAGTTTTTTCAGAAGTTCCAAGGGTGTATCCTGTTAATGTTATTGTTTTTTAACCACAAAGAACACAAAGAGCACCAAGTTTCTTTTGTGTTCTTTGTGCTCTTGGTGGTGAGATTATCTTCACTTCCTATTCCCTCTTCCCCATCCCTACCCAATCGACACCGCAGCCGGTCGTCTGCCGGATGCGCTCGATCAACTGACCGGTGTGGTGTTGCAAATGACGCAGATTGTAGAGCACTAACTCGCCCTTGCCAAACGGCAGCCAGTCGAAGCCGGAGACTACAGAGGCGAGGTCGATGCTTTGGATCCGATCGCTCATACCCTTATCCATATAGTCAATATACTCCAGGATCGCGTCCCTGGGGTAAGGCTCGCCCTCCCGCGGTTTCCCGTCCGCCGGCCAGGGGAACGAATCCAGAAATTGATAATCCTGGATATGGCCTCGCCAGGGGCGAAACGATGCCTCTTCGGCGCTCAAGTAGAGATCGGTATAGAAGAGCACATGATAAGCCACCCGCCAGAATCGGTTGTAGTAAGCCGGCGCGTCCCAAAGTTCCTCCGGACAGGTTTCGACCGCACGTCGCAGCATTTCGAGCGTTGCCCGGTATTGGCTTATTAGGTCGAAGCAGATGCCGGAGGCTTTCGTTTCGTCCATTTACTGAACGGTGGCAGACGGCGTCGGCGCTGGAGACCGGGCACTCCGGGTTGGACGCCCCTCAGCCGGAAGCAACAGGTGCTCGATCACCTCGTCGAAGCGCGATACCGGTATGATATTGAGCGGTTTGCGCACCGCCTCCGGGACTTCGGACAGTTCCCGTTTGTTGCGTGAAGGAATGATCACGGTCCGGATTCCCGCGCGAAGCGCAGCCATCAACTTCTCACGCAAGCCCCCAATCGGCAGGACGTCGCCGCGCAGAGTGATCTCGCCGGTCATTGCAATATCACCGCGTACCGGACGGCGCGCCAGTATGGAAGCCAATGCGACCGCCATAGTTATCCCGGCCGAAGGACCGTCCTTGGGAACCGCTCCTTCCGGAATATGCACGTGAATCTCCTGGCGCAGGAAAAGGTCGGAGTCGAATCCGATCTGATTTGCGCGGGCGCGCACAGCGGTAAGCGCGGCTCGCGCCGACTCCTGCATCACTTCTCCCAGCATACCGGTCAGGGTCAGCGTCCCTTTACCGCGCATAGACTCCGCTTCGATGGTCATAATATCGCCACCGGTCGGCGTCCAGGCCAGGCCAACCGCCGCGCCTATGCGAGGCGTCCCTTCGATCTCACGATCTTCATAGGGCGGGACCCCAAGGTAGCGCGTGACGACCTTGACATCGACGACTAACCGCTCGACACCGGAGTCGCGGTCTGTTTTCTGACGCTTGCCTTTGCTCTTCGGTTTCACACCTTCAAGCAACTCCCGGGTCGCCTTACGCATCACCTTCGCGATACTGCGCTCCAGTTCGCGAACGCCGGCCTCGCGAGTGTAGCGTTCTATGATGGTGTTTAGAGCGGCGTCGGTTAAGTGCACTTCACCTTCCTTTAGGCCGCATTCCAACATCTGCTTGCCGATAAGGAAACGGCGCGCGATTTCGAACTTCTCCTGATGCAGGTAGCCCGGTAGCGCAATCGTCTCCATCCGGTCGAGGAGCGGCCATGGAATCGCATCGCGGGTGTTGGCGGTCGTTATGAAGAGCACTTGCGACAAGTCGTAATCGACCTCGAGGTAGTGGTCGCTGAAGGCGCGATTCTGTTCAGGGTCGAGTACTTCGAGCAGCGCCGATGAGGGATCGCCCCTGAAGTCGGTGGACATCTTGTCGATTTCGTCGAGGAGGAAGACCGGGTTCATAGAGCCGGCTTTCTTCATCGACTGGACGATCCGGCCCGGGAGCGCGCCGATGTAGGTGCGCCGGTGACCGCGAATCTCAGCCTCGTCGCGCACCCCTCCCAGCGAGACGCGAACGAAGTTACGTCCCAAAGCCCTTGCAACCGACTTGCCAAGCGAGGTTTTACCTACCCCGGGCGGCCCGATGAGGCAGAGGATCGGACCGCGCAGACGCCCTTCCGACCGGGCTAGAACTGAAAGATGCTCGAGGATGCGCTCCTTGGGCTTTTCAAGTCCGTAATGGTCGGCGTCCAAGATCTCATTGGCCGCGGCGATGTCCCGGTTGTCTTCAGTCGTCTTATGCCAGGGGACCCCTATCAGCCAATCGAGGTAGGTACGAATGACGGTCGCCTCCGGGGAGAGCATCGGCGTCACTTCGAGCCGCTTAATCTCTTCTTCGGCCTTCAACCGGGCATCCTTCGGCATTCGGGCACGCTTTACAAGCCGCTTATATTCGAGCACATCGGAGAGGTCGTCCTCGCCATCTTCGCCCAACTCCTTCTTGATGGCGCGGAGTTGTTCCTGCAGGTAGTAGTTGCGCTGAGACTTGGAGATCTTATCCTTGACCTTGCCTTCGATGTTCTGTTCGAGGTTTAGGATCTCGATTTCGTGATGAACTTCGGCCGCGAGCAGGACGAGGAGGTCATAAACCGAGTCGATCTCGAGGAATTTCTGCTTCTCCTTGCTCGTCCGGTTAAGTTGCATCACCACGAAATCGGCCAGCCGGCGGGGGGCGTCGATCTGATCGACGGTCGAAGCCAGTTCATCCGGCAAATGGCGAGAGAGTTGAATAAACTCCTTGAATTGACTTCCGAGATGCCGCATCGCAGCCTCGATGGGGGGCGTCAGGTTCACCTCGTCGTTCAGGATGGTAAGGGCGGCATAAATAGCCTGACTTTCCTGATAGTAGCGATTGACGCGGATGCGTTGGAGGCCTTCGATCAATACCTTGGCGAGGCCGTTGGGCAGTTTCATCAACTGAGCCACCCGCCCAATGACTCCGACGCGGTATAGATCGGCGCCTCCAGGGGTCTCGGTCTGGGTGTCGCGTTGAGCGATAAGGGCGATGAACCGATCCCCGGCCATCGCCTCCTCGACCGCGCGCATTGTGCCGGCCCGTCCTACGACGAGCGGCATCACCATTCCAGGCAGGAAGATCATATCGCGCAGCGGCAGGACCGGCACCCGTGCCGGAGGCTGTTGCCGGGTTGTTTCCTCGGGCTCAGACTTGACGATTCTCTTACGGGGCATAGAACCTGGAGCGAAAGACGATGAACTGACAACTACGCTATTGAATCTGTCCGAGATTAAACATACCTGTGCCGTCGGGTGTCTTCACCCGACGGCATGCGATTGTAATTTAAGACCACTGGTGTCAGGTGGGGACACCTGACACCACAGATACAAAATCTCGGACAGACTCTTTTGCGCGCCTGCCGCGAATCGAACGCGGAACCTGCGGCTTAGAAGGCCGCTGCTCTATCCAATTGAGCTACAGGCGCTTCACCTGGACCGGGTTCGCGGCGGGTGCACTGCGACCCAAACTTATAAGTTATGACTCACTTCGTTGTGAAGCAATCCATCGGACGGGTTCTGCCGGCCGGCTGACGATAAGACCGGTGCTTTATCAATCCGTTAGCACTGAACTTTAGGAACCCGTAACGTGATCCGCTGTATCTATGATTCGGGCTGCACCGGCATTATCTTTCAAAGACATCCCCGTCATCATTATCAGAAAAGTGAACCTTCAAAATCGCCGCGATCTTGCTCGCCGACTTTCCCGCATCGAGGCCGGTCTATTCGATTCCTCTGAACCGGCCGTTGTCGCCCCGGGCGAATCGATCGCCCGGGCTTTCAAGATTGGCATCACCGGACCGCTCGGTGCCGGCAAGAGCAGCCTCATCGATCAGTTGATCCGCATTTATCGCAAACGCGGACTTTCTGTAGCAATCGTAGCGGTCGATCCGTCGAGTCCTTTCTCCGGTGGAGCGCTTCTTGGCGACCGGGTCCGGATGAGCGAATTCGCAGGTGACGAAGGCGTCTTTATACGCAGCCTTGCCACCCGCGGCCAGGCCGGAGGGCTTGCCGCAGCGGCTGTCGATGCGGCTGATCTCTTTGAGCAAACCGGATACAACCGCGTCATCATCGAAACCGTCGGTGTGGGACAGGTCGAGGTGGATGTCGCAGGCGCCGTAGATATGACCATCGTCGTCCTCGAGCCCGGATTGGGCGACATAATCCAGACTATGAAGGCAGGACTTATGGAAATAGCCGATCTCTTTGTGGTCAACAAGAAGGACCTGCGAGGCGCCGACCGGTTCATCGGCGACCTCGAGATGATGCTCGAAATGAAGTATGGCCTCCTCTCCGGCGGCAAGGACCCAGTAGAGATGCTCGGAAATCATTCCGACCTCGATGCCGAGCCGAGCAAGTCTGCTGCCGCGCTGCCGCAGCGCGTCCCGGGAGTGCTATCCACTCTGGCACGAACGGGCGATGGCGTCGTCGAACTTTGCGATCATATAGAGGATTGGCTTCAGCGGGCAGAAATGGAGGGCTTTTTGCTGCAAAGACGAAGGGAACAACGGCTCGCCCGAATCCGGAGCGACGCCGAGCGGCTCGTCGTTCAGTCCTTCTGGAAGAACCTGCCGGACGGCGCACTGGAGCATTTGGCTGCCGGAACGCTTCCGATTCGTGAAGCCGCACGGCAACTGGCGATGCATGCCAGGCGTTCCTAAAAGGCCAGTCCGGTTCCCAATCCGAGAACTCGAAGCAGCAATCGCAACGCAATGCAGAAAGTCCTAACCGGCAATCAAGCCGTCGCCTGGGGTGTGATGTGCGCACAGGCGCAGGTCGTTTCGGCATATCCCATCACGCCTCAGACCACCATTATCGAAGAACTTGCCGACCTTGTCACGCGCAAGATGCTCGCGGCTGAGTTCATCAAGGTGGAGTCAGAGCACTCGGCAATGGCCGGGTGCATAGGCGCGCAAGCAGCCGGAGCGCGCACCTTTACCGCGACCTCGGCGCAAGGGCTTGCGCTGATGCACGAACTTTTGCATTGGGCGGCGCTGGGTCGTCTTCCGGTGGTGATGGCCGATGTCAACCGGGCGATGGCTCCCGGTTGGTCGATCTGGGCCGATCAAAACGACTCCCTGGCTCAGCGCGACACCGGTTGGATCCAGTTCTACTGCGAATCCAATCAGGAAGTCCTCGACACGGTGATCCAGGCTTACCGGGTAGCCGAAGCCGTCAACCTGCCGGCGATGATCGTCCTCGATGCCTTTTTCCTGTCGCACACCTCGGAAGCGGTCGATGTGCCCGGACCTGAAGCCACTGCAGAGTATCTCCCTCGATATCAGCCCGAAGTCTATCTCGATACCAGAGATCCTCACGCCTTCGGTGGACTTGTTGGAGCCGATGTCTATATGGAATTCCGTTATAAGATGCAATTGGCAATGGAGGAAGCGCTCGACAAGGCACGGGAAGCGGACGACCTCTACGGCCGCATTTTTGGCCGCTCTTACGGACTAATCGAGCGCTATCCGGCGGACAGTGAGGACTTTGACCTGTTGCTCGTTACTTCAGGTTCTGTAACCTCAACGGCACGAATGGCCATTGACGAACTGCGCGCCGGAGGGCATCGGGTAGGATTGCTGAAGACCCGCCTTCTCAGGCCGTTTCCATCTGGCGAACTTTTGAGACTTTGCCAGGGAACACCCCGGCTGGCGGTTATCGACCGTAATGTCTGCGTTGGAATGGGGGGTATCTGGGCACAGGAAGTGAAGGCAGCGCTCTACAGCGCAAACAGCGGCTCAAAGTCAGCAAATATCGCTCGGCCGGACGTTTTCGAATACATTGCGGGACTGGGGGGGCGGGATATAACGCCGGCAGTCGTCCGGCAGATTGCTCTCGATGCACTGGAACGAGACTCTGTGCCCGTTAAACCGGTCTGGGTAGGACTGAAAGAATAGAGAGGTTGGCGGTCATGGTGACCGTTTCAACCCACTCTTCACACTCACAGACCTTACCGCATCAAGACCGCTTTGACGGTGCGGGAGTGGGAGCCGGCCTGAAGGCGGAGAAGATAGACACCCGATGGCATATTGACTCCCGATGTCATTCTGAACGAAGTGAAGAATCTGAACTGATGCGTGCCGGGCGAGAGGGGACCATCGTGAAGATGGAGCACTTCCCGCCCGTCGAGCGCGTAGAGGCTGAGCCGGACAGGGATTAGACCCCCCACTTGCGCACTTGGAAGGCGGACATTCTTGTCCGCCCTTAGGGCGGGCAGGAATGCCCGCCCTCCAAGGTCAATCGTCACCGTCGCTCGATCATTGAATGGATTCGGAGCAATCGAGATCATGAGGGGATCATCATTCCGGCGAAAGCCGGAATCCAACCCAAAATCATCCACACTCAGCATTCCCACATTCACCGCCCACCTCTGCACATCCTCCTCCCACTCCTCCTCGCCGACCTGCTCCCGCGCATACCCACTCACGACATATCTGCCGGTGTCAGCAAACGAAATGGACAATGTGGACAAAATGGACAAAGTATCATCCGCTTCGTCCAGTGTCCACCAGAACTGAATCGAGTCGTTGTTGGCGTTGAAGGGAATCAACTCAAACGTCGCTTCCTGACGAGGCTCGAGGGAGATTTCGGGCACATTCGGCTCAAAGGCTCGAAGGACCCCTCGCACCTGAATCGCCCATTGGACGGAATCTGCAGGCACCGGATCGACATTCGGGTCGAAGACCTTCGCTTTCAGGGCATAGCCGCCCGTTCGGTCGAACGCGTAGGACCGGATTCCGATCCGGTCATCCCCTGCCACTTCCTCCCACCTCACCGCCGCCGAGTCGTAAATCAGCCACTCATAACGGAGATTCTCACTATCCCCAATGTAGGCGACGGAGTCGAGGGAGAAGTCGATTTCGCTATTGCGGCGGATGGTGAGGGACAGGGTGTCGGGAGAGTGGGTGATGATGAAAAGGTCGCGGACGCGGACCAGCCACGTCAAATCGACCCGACCAAATTCATTTGATGCTCGACAGCGTATTGTAACATCGCCTGATCTTGGAAACACCAATGTAATCCCATTATCAACTTCATTCAATAGTGTATCATTCGCATACCATTCATAGCGTGTTTCCTGTCCAGCCGGAGAATCGGCCTCTACGAGAAAGTCTATACTCGATTCTGACAGGATTTGAACCAGTGTGTCACGTGGACTGTAATTTCGGATAATCGGGGCAAGAGTGTCCGGCACAAAACTGGCGAGGATTCCGTCATAGTCCAGTTCGAAATTTGTTTTGCGCACCCATCCGCAGGCAAGCCATAAATTGTTTGTTGTTCTGATCGTCGAATTCAGATTATTACTACCCGCGTCAACATTCTCCAACTCTTCAACCGCATACTGACTTGCCCAGTTGGCTAAGCCTGTATTCGCGGTTCGGATTGCTATAGGGCGGGTCTGTTGGGCGCCGATGCCTACGCTTCCAACAATTAGATACCCGTCGTCAAGCCGCGCAACCGAATATCCACGTGCATTGCCACCCAGATTCTCATAGATTCGCAGCCAATTGAAATTACCGTCAGATGAGATGTTCATTAGATAGGGATAGACCCTACCGGCAAGCGCAAATCCAGTCAGAAGATAATTGCCATCAACCGAAGATACCATTGAATAAGCCTGGTAGGGTGGAAGGTCTCTGAAGAACCGTTCCCAAATCACATCCCCGTTATCCTGACTTGCGCGAACGGCATAGACATGATCACCATCGCCTTGAATAAAACCCCAGCCAGCGGCAATAATGTCATCCTCGACTTCACGAAGAGTGTAAAATCTGGCCGATCCTCCGGGCGAGTAATAGCGCTGCCAATTCACTTCTCCATCTGCACGAACTGAAGTTAACTGTGCTCGATTTTGGCCGTTCGCCAACGAGATACCCGCGAAGATCAAACCACCTGCTTTCAATTCGATTGCAGCATGAGCATATCCGAGTCCATAGAAATTAGCCCATTCTATTTCTCCATCTTGCGTGAGCGCCATGCCGAAAAACTGAGATTCACTAACGCCGGCACAAATCAGCCGCCCATCATCGGTATCAATAACAGACTCAAGTCTGGTTGGCTCGTCAAAGCCAAGTATTCGCTCCCACTCCAGATTTCGTTGTGCATCCAATCGTACCATATAAGCATCACCGCGGCCATTTGGGCTGACACCGCCACTTAGGCCGCATAGTATGAAGCTGTTATCTGCCGTCTGGAAGAGATCGGTAAGGACCTGAATTCCTGCACCTCCGAAAAATTGAAGATCGATTCGATCGGGCTGGGCATCAAGAGTCCGAAGTAACCCCAAGCACAAGAAGGTTGCAATGGGCAGGCTTGGTGTCTTGAAAATGAACGAAGGCATTGAGGCATTACCGGTTTCAGACGCGTTAGACAATATTGGAAGCAGACGACCCCAAGCGGCGGCTCGTGGCGCATGCCGCAAGCCGCCGCTTAAAAGTGATCTCGCACTCATTCTCCAAGATGGAACCAACCGGCCTGGTTGTTGCCCTGCCAATTGATGTTGCCGGCATTGATGACATTGGTGGGAAATAGGGATGCCGGAGTGATTTCGATCTCCCAGATTACGGCCGGTGAGTGGGGATTGAACGAAGCAGTAAATACGGGGAAGTCTTCGTCGTCCGCAGCTTCAGTCTGCATTTTGATCTGATCGAGAATAGGACCACCGAGAAAGGCCCTGGTGCGGAGAGTGATTGTCACAAGTTCATTGTGAACATCCTCTCCCATCCAGTCGATTCCAGTCTCGAAGTCAACCGCCCACGCCTCTCCCGGCGCGGCGAAGAGGGTGATGACCGCCAGCAGAACCAGCACTGCCAGCGACAGATTCGTTCTCGGGCTCATACCATTCTCCATTCAGTTTGGATTGATAGTGTGCCCGGGCTTCTTAAGCCCGAGCCGTAGCCCGAGCCGTAGCCCGAGCCGTAGCCCGAGCCGTAGCCCGAGCCGTAGCCC
>Ga0194120_10004264_pt1 | contig 22300 bp, 20 predicted proteins | sample TA2MahCa65mmetaG_FD_148642 | JGI IMG/M metagenome (GOLD analysis project Ga0194120, IMG submission 148642) | Freshwater microbial communities from Lake Tanganyika, Tanzania - TA2015019 Mahale Deep Cast 65m | ecosystem: Environmental > Aquatic > Freshwater > Lake | place: Tanzania: Lake... | reverse complement strand
GCGTCGCCGAGCACCTCGTAGGCGATCGCCTCGTACATGCGCAGGGACGGCGTCGAGCGCGGCTCGGCGGCGATCCCGCGCTCGATCGCCGAGGCGATTCCCGCCGCGTCGCCGGCCCTCGCGTGGAGCTCTGCGAGCTGGCCGTAGGCGCGGACGAAGAGCGGCTCGCGCTCGATCACGGTCTCGATCAGCGCGCGCGCCTCCTCGCTTCGGCCGTCGCTCGACGCGCGGATCGCGCGCATCAACAGCCAATCCGGCTCGTCGCGCAGGACCTCGTCGGGAGAGGGCAGCGCTCGGCGCAGCCGGGCCGAGCCCGGCGGCAGCAGCACGGTCGCCACCAGATCCGTGTAGACGATCTTCCAGCCGTGGCTCGGGCCCGAGAGCGCGTCGGCCAACCGGCTCGAGCCCTGCGGGACCAGGACCGCGTCCACCGGGTACTGCGCCAGTCGCGACGAGAGGCCTTCGCGCGCCGCGGAGAGCGCGAGATAGTCGAGATAGGTCTTGTCGTCGTAGAGCGTGTTCGCGCGGCCGTCGATCATGACCTTGAATTCGGGAGCGTGGAGCATCACGTACCCGCCCCAGTTGTAGTGATTGAGCAGGCGGGGTCCGGGCTCGAGCGCGCGCAGGTAGCGGAGCGCGGCGCGCGGGTAGAGCTGTGACTCCGTCCAGCGCTCGAGCATGCCCGGAGTGAGCCGGATGCCGCTCCAAAGTCCGGCCGCGACCAGGAGCGCCGCGAGAATCGCGGCCGAAGGAGCCGGCGCAGCGAGCCGTTGCGGCAGCCGGCTCAGCAGCGGCTCGCCGAGCCGCGCGAAGAGCCGAGCGGTGAGCGGCAGCGCCGTGAGCGCGAAGAGCGGAATGAATCGGCGCGAGGTGAGAGCCATCGCGCAGGCGACGCCTGCGAGCAGGACGAGATACGGGTCGCGCTTGCGCGAGCGCAGCTCGAGCGCCGCTCCTGCGGCGCTCGCGATCAGGAGCCAGGTGAATCGGCCCGAGAAGCCGCGGACATCGAGGCTTGCGCCCGGTGGCTGCCACTCGAGTATGTCGCGGAACGGAGAGCTCGAATCGAGATAGGCGATCGGATACTCGAGGATCCGCCAGCCCCACGGATTGCACAGGAACGCGAGCCCGGAGAGCGCGACCCCGGCCCAGAGCCGCGCGTCGATCACCGGGCGCCGCACTTCGAGCGAAGCGCGTGCGGTCTCGACCAGGGCGAACAGGCCGATCGCGCCGAAGCCGAACACGAAGCCCCCGTGCAGATTGCACCAGAGCACCATCAGCGCGGGCCAGAGCCAGGGCGCCCACGGCGCGCGCCGGGTCCAGAGGAAGATCCCGAGGAAGAGCAGCGAGAGCTCGTGCGGCCGGATGTCGAGGAACCAGTGGCAGGTCGCCGCGGCCGCCCAGATCGCGAGAACCGCGCCGAAATCGCTGCCGCTGCGTTGGCGGGCCACCTCGAAGCCGAGCGCGAAGATCGCCAGGAGCAGCGCGAAGTTCGCCCAGGCGACGAGCTGCGGGTCGATCTCCCAGGCGAGCCAGTAGCCGACGCCCCAGAGCCACTCGTGGTGCATCCAGGGGCGGCCGGCGAAGGTGAACGAGAACGAGTCGACGGTCGGCAGGCGCAGGCTCTCCCAGATCTCGCGGCCGGCCGCCAGGTGCCACCACAGGTCCGAGCCCGCGACCGACGGAGCGAACCAGGCGGCGGCGCCCGCGAGCGCGGCCAGAGGCGCGAGCCAGCGATTGATTTTCGCCATTCTTTCGAGTAGCGTCGCGGCGCGAAGGTCTTTCACCGCCGGGGACTTTCGCGGGGTAGAGTAAGGACGAGCGCCCCAGTCCCGGGGCCATGGAGGTTCGAATGCACCTCACCAAGCGACAGAAAGAGATCTTCGATTTCGTCTGCGAGTACTTGGAGCGAGAGGGGTACGCACCGAGCCTCGAGGAGATCGGAGAGCGGTTCGGCCTCTCGTCCGTGGCGACGGTTCACAAGCACGTGCAGAACCTCGTCGAAAAGAACCTGCTGCGGAAGGCCTGGAACCGCAGTCGCTCGATCGAGGTGGTCCGCGACGAGCCCGCGCCGGCCAGCGTCGAGATCCCGCTGCTGGGGCGCGTCGCGGCCGGACGGCCGATCGAGGCGATCGCGATCCCCGACACGATCGCCGTCCCTCCCGAGATGGTCGCGCGCAGGAATTGCTTCGCACTTCGCGTCGCGGGCGACTCGATGATCGACGACCACATCGTCGATGGCGACGTGGTCGTGCTCGAATCGCGAAAGAACCCGCGCGGCGGCGAGACGGTGGTCGCGCTGATCCGAGGCGAGGAGTGCACGCTGAAGCGCTTCTACCAGGACGGCGGAAAGGTCCGCCTGGTGCCAGCAAACGCCGCGCTGTCGCCGATGGAGTTCCCGGCCGAGGACGTCGAGGTTCAGGGCGTCGTGATCGGGCTGGTGCGGAACTTCTGATTCGGCACGACCATCCGAGGCCGCGACGACCGTGCTGATCACCCGTCGGATGGAATTCTCCGCCTCGTATCGCGACGCCTCGGGCGCGACGCTCGGCCACAACTGGGAGCTCGAGGTCACGCTCGCGGGACCGGTGGACGGCGAGACCGGGATGTTGATCGACCTGAAGGATCTGAAGTCGGTGCTCGAGCGCGAGGTCGAGGCGCGTTTCGACCACCGCTGCCTGAACGACGACACACCGTATTTTCGCGACCGCGCCCCGACGCCGGAGCGCTTCGCCTCGCTGCTCTTCGAGCTTCTCGACAAGGCCCTGCCGAGCGGTCTTCTGCACCGCGTGCGGCTCAGCCCGACGCGCGATCTGACCATCGAGGTCACCCGTTGATCCGAACGCTCCGCCGCTACGAGTTCTCCGCGGCGCACGTGCTCGCGCGCTCGGACTGGAGCGACGAACGAAACCGCGCCGTCTATGGCAAGTGCGCGAATCCCGCCGGGCACGGCCACAACTACCGCTTCGAGCTCACACTCGAGGGGGCCGGGCCGTCGGGCGATGCGCTCGACGCGATCGTTCGCTCACGCGTCCTCGACGAGCTCGACGCGCGCCTGCTGAACCGTGAAGTCGCCGCGTTCCGGCTCGTCGTGCCGACGGCGGAGAACATCGCCCGACACATCTGGGATACGCTCTGCGTCGCGCTCGAGCCGGCGCGTCTGACCTGCGTGCGCCTGATCGAGACCGGCAACAACTCGGTCGAGTACTTCGGGAGCTGATGGGGCGGATGAGCAAGATCGAGGGCCTGATCGAGGAGCTGCTGCGCGAGATCGGCGAGAAGCCGGAGCGCGAGGGGCTCGTGCGTACGCCCGGCCGCGTCGCCCGCTCGTTCGAGTTCCTCACCCAGGGCTACGAGCTCGATCCCCAGAAGATCCTGAACGAGGCGGTCTTCGAAGAGTCCTACAACGAGATGCTGATCGTGAAGGACGTCGACTTCTACAGCCTCTGCGAGCACCACCTGCTCCCGTTCTTCGGCCGCGCACACGTGGCGTACGTGCCGAACGGCAAGATCGTCGGACTCTCGAAGATTCCGAGGCTGGTCGAGATGTACTCCAGACGCCTGCAGGTTCAGGAGCGGCTGACCAACGAGATCGCCCGCGCGATCGAGAAAGTTCTGCAGCCGCGTGGGGTTGCCGTGATCATCGAGGCCCGCCACCTGTGCATGATGATGCGCGGCGTCCAGAAGCAGAACTCCTACGCGATCTCGAGCGCGATGCTCGGCGAGTTCGAGTCCGATCCCAAGACCCGCGCCGAGTTCGTGCAGCTGATCCACAACGCCCGCGTCGCCTGAATCCGCGCACGGCGGCCTGCGTCAGAAGCCGCGTGCGGGTTCTCTTCTTGACAGGGGGGTTCAAGTCTCATAGGGTGCGCGACGAAAAGCAGGTACCGAGGCCTGCTCTTCGGAACCGGCCCCCCCTCTGGCGCGTCTTGCGAGACGGCCGGAGTGTGAGTGGAGCCGTTTTTTTGCAGGCAGATTTTGACACGCTGCGTCGAATCGAGGCGCAGGGACTGGTCGCAAGCGGGGCTGCGGGGGTGGCGCCGCGCGAACCACGGAAAACGAGACCCGGGCACGAGGCATCTCACGGTGGCCTCGCCAGATCCGGGTAGGAGATCAAGGCAAGAACCATGAGCCAGGGACGCTGGACCGAGAGCAAGACGACCGACCGGGAGCACTCCAACGTGGATCCGGACGAGGAGGCGGCGCGCAATCGCAACACGCTGCTCTCCTACTTCAACGACATCGCGAGCATTCCGACGCTGACCAAGGACGAAGAGGTCATGCTCGCGAAGGAGATGGAGTCGGCGACCCACGAGATGCGCTCCGGCATCCTCTCCGTCTCGTTCACGTGGCGCGAGGCGATCGACATCTGGCGCGGTCTGCAGACCGAGAATCGCGTGACCGCGAAGATGTCCGAGGCCTACGGGTCGGGCACGCCCGAGGGCGAAGAGCGCGGCGAGAAGCTCGACAAGTGCCTGAAGAAGGTCGAGGCGCTGCTCGCGAAGTACGACGAGGTCGCTGCCTCCGGTAAGGAAGACAAGGTCGCGCTCGACAAGCTCGGCGCGAGCATCCAGAAGGCGCTGCGCGAGGCGGATCTGTCGATGCAGATCTTCGAGCGCATCCGCCGCAAGCTCCGCGGCGGGCGCGACACGATGGCGAGCTACGAGCGGCAGATTCGCGACCTGAAGTCGCCCAAGCGCGCGCCCAAGACCGAGAAGGGCAAGGTCGATCGCGAGCGCGATCTGCGCACGCTGCGCAAGCAGCTGCGCGAGGTGGAGATCGGCATGGGCGTGCGAGCGCCCGAGTTCATCAAGCGGATGGACAGCGTCGATCTCGCCTACGACCGGCTGATGTTCCACAAGAACAAGTTCGTGCAGCACAACCTGAAGCTCGTGATCGCGATCGCCAAGGACTACCGGAACATGGGCATCGCCTTCCAGGACCTGATCCAGGAGGGCAACCTCGGGCTGATCCGCGCGGTCGAGAAGTTCGACTACCGGCGCGGCCACAAGTTCTCGACCTACGCGCTGTGGTGGATCCGGCAGGCGCTGATCCGCGCGATCCAGAACCAGTCGCGCACGATCCGCATCCCGAGCCACATGCACGACACGCTGCTCAAGTACTACCGCACCTACAACGCGCTCTCGAAGCGGCTCGGGCGCGAGCCGAAGACTTCGGAGCTCGCCAAGGAGCTGAAGATCACGGTCGAGCAGACCGAGCGGCTGCAGAAGATGACCCGCGAGCCGGTCTCCCTCGAGACGCAGGTGAAGGGCACCGACTCGAAGGTGCTGAAGGACTTCGTGAAGGATCCCGGCACGGTCTCTCCGCTCGAGAGCCTCGACCGACTGCGGCTCGAGCGCGCGACCGAAGAGTCGATCTCGCAGCTGAACGAGCGCGAGCGGAACATCCTGCGCTGGCGCTTCGGAATGAAGGGCGAGCAGGACCACACGCTCGAGGAGATCGGCGAGAAGCTCGGCCTGTCGCGCGAGCGAGTGCGCCAGCTCGAGGCGCGCGCGATCGAGAAGCTGCGACACTCCTCCAAGCAGCGGCTGCTCGAGGCGTTCGCGGAGCTCTAAGCCGCGAGCCGGACGCAGTCGGAAGGCAAGAGCCCCTGGAGATCGGAAGGTCTCCAGGGGCTTTCTGTTGCTGCGGATCGCCGCCCGGGTGGGAAAAACGCGCCACATTCCCCGGGTGCCCGCCACCCTACATGCAGGAGCTACCTCTCGCGGAGTGGGGATCCAGCCCCAGAAAAGGCTTGGATTCCAATTCCGGGTGTGAGAGGGTTTCGAAGCGCTCGTGGCGCCGAGGGAGTTCATGATTTCAAGGGGAGGGGAAATGGTCGCTTTACGACTTTTCGCGCTTTTTGTTCTGACGGGGTCCGTGGCCCTGTCGGCGCGTGCGGACTTGTTTCCGTACGAAGCGGTCGGCATAGGAGGCAGCAACCTCACGATCGATTCCAATGCGAACTCGTGTGACACAGGCTTGGGCTGTTTCACGACGACGGGCGCCCGCTGCTCCGACAACCCGGACCAGCTCTGCAATCTGCAGATCGTCCCGGCCGGTCGCTGCACCTACGGCAATCTGACCTCCGGCGTGGGTCCGGGCAGCACCAGCTGCGTATGGCCGCACTGGGCGGGTCGCTGCAACGGCAGCGCGAACGCCAACAAGGTCGGCTGTCTGAACGACGCGCAGTGCACCAACGCCCCGGGCGGCGACGGCACCTGCGATCTGACCACCTCCGTGTACGGCGAGCTCGCCTCCGGTTATGCGGGGCAGTGCTCGTGCCAGGGCACGAACTCCGCGGCCGCGGACTTCGAGATCGCGATCTGCGGCGGCAGCCTCTCGGTCTGCTCCGACGGCGATCCGACCCGCGGACACGGCGGCCTCGGCGTGGGTCTCGGCACCGAGATCAAGACCGGCGGCGCCGGCTCGCAGACGTTCGCGAACATGGGCCCCTCGACCAACGGCTCTGCGACGCCGAACAGCTCGCCGCCGTACGCGATCGAGAACCCGCCCACGAACTTCGATCCGCAGCGCGACGCGGGTAGCGTCGCCCGCTCGCCCGCACAGGGAACCGGACCGATCCACCCGGTCCGCACGACCGACGCGCGCGAGATCGGCCCCTACACCCACCCGACGATCGGCACCGTGGTCGACGTCCGCAAGATGAAGGTGTACGGCGATTCGTACTGGAGCGACACCGGGTTCGCCTCGGCGGCGGTCACCGGTACCTACAACGTCCACATCGTGACCTACCCGTGCGACCCGGTCGTCGGCTGGGGACCCGAGCTTACGCTCACCGGAGGGCTGTACTGTCATCAGCTCGCGCGCGACGGCGTGAGCTTCCTCTGGGGCTCCGACCTCACGCCCGCTCAGGTCACGGCCTACACCTCCGGTGGACAGCGCGTCTGTCCGCCGAACTGCAACAAGGACTTCGACATCTCGACGATGGAGCTGCAGGCGTTCGTCGACGCCGGTCTCGCCGACCCGAACGCGGGCCTCCAGCTCGCGATCCAGAGCGGCGAAGAGGCGGCCGGTCGGCAGGCCGGTACGCGCGACGTGATCGGCGCCACCGCGACCACGTCGATGACCTACCTGATCGACACGGACCTGCGCTGCCGGATCGGCGGCTGGGGCAACGCCCCCGGCGAGGTCGGCCGCTGCAACAACGGCCCGCGAGCGTGCGTTCCTGGCACGGCGGGTGACGCGGCCTGCGCGGTCGCGCCCAGCAACGGCAGCAGCTGCCGGGCGTGCAACGGCCCGTACGATGCAACCACGAACCCGCTCGGTCTGCCGGTCGGCTACAACACGCACGGCCGGTCCGAACTCGATCTGGTCGCGGGCCAGCGCATCGGCAACATCGCGGGCCAGCCGGCCGACATCCGGGTGCCGCTGTTCGTCGTCGGAACCACCGGCAACGCGGCCGCGGACTTCCGCGACATCGCTGGCGAGGCGGGATCCACCGTGGACCTTGCCGACCTCGGGCCGGTCGATGGCGGCCTTGGCGGGTTCGCGAGCGGAATTGGCGCCGGAGGGACGTTCCCGAACGGCACCGCCCTGAACATCGCCGAGCCCTGCTGTGCGGGCGGCCTTCCGGTTTCCTGGGCCGCCGAGCAGGGTGGAACGGTCGTCAGCGGCGGCGAAGACGCCTTCAGCTACACGCACGCGGGTGGCACGTACACCAGCGACTGGGCGCTCGTCTACGAGATCGGCCCGGGTCCGGACGGTATCCCGGGCTGCATCGGCGACAACGTGAACGTGCTGAACGGTGCTGCGGCCTGCGATCAGCGCCTCGGCAAGACGACCGCCGGTTTGAAGACCGACGGCTTCTACAACACCGGCAAGGACGATCGCGCGCTGATGTACACCGTCGGAGCGGCCTCCAAGCCCGCTACCGCCTCGCGGTTCAAGTACCGCGACGCGGCGCCGGCCGTGGTGGCCTACTTCGGCAGCTCGCAGAACCCGCCGACCGTGAACACGACGGCGGCCTTCACGGCGCGCGACATCAGGCTGTTCGTCGACCGCAGCACGGACATCCTGGTGAAGGTCAACACGACGGTGTGCCCGCTCACCAACGCGGGCCCGCAGTGCACCACGACGGACGGCGATCCGTGCGCGGGGCTCGGCGGCGATGCCGACGCAGACGGCGTGTGCCAGAACAACGACAACTGCCCGGCGGTCGCGAACCCGACCCAGGCGAATGCCGACGGTGACAACCTCGGTGACGCCTGCGACAACTGTCCGGCGGTCGCGAACAACGACCAGGCGGACGGCGATGTCGACACCGTGGGCGACGTCTGCGACAACTGCCCGGCGGTCGCGAACCCGACCCAGGCGAATGCCGACGGTGACAACCTCGGTGACGCCTGCGACAACTGTCCGGCGGTCGCGAACAACGACCAGGCCGACGGCGACGCCGACACGGTCGGCAACGTCTGCGACAACTGCCCGACCGTGGCCAACACGACGCAGCTCGATGGTGCCGGTGGTCTCGAGATCCCGCCGGACGGCGTGGGCGATGCCTGCGACAACTGCACCCGGGTGAACAACCCGCGCGTGGCCTCGAACTTCCTCTCGACCAACCAGTGGGCGACGCTCACCGGCGGCCAGAGGGACGACGACCACGATGGGTTCGGCAACAAGTGCGACGGCGACTTCACGGCGTCCGGCGCACTGGTCGGCTCGGCCGACCTGGCCCAGTACCGGCCGAGCAGCGGCAAGAGCCGCACCGGCGACACCTGCGGAACGCTGGGGACGCACCCCTGCGCTCGCTACGACCTGGACGAGACGGGCGCTCTGATCGGCTCGGGCGATCTGTCCATCTATCGTGGGCTCAGCGGCAAGGCTGCCGGTCCGCGATGCACCACGCACTGCACGGGAACGAGCTCGGTCACGCTCCCCTGCACGGCTGGAACGGCCGGGTCCTGCGTCTTCGTGTTCACGCCTTGAGATAGGGGAAGGGTTCTCCTGGGTCAGATTTCCGGCGGGAAATCGTTGGAAATCTGACCCAGGAGGTTTTCGATGTGGTAGGCTGCGCTTCAAGGTGCAGCGCAGGGGCTCGAGACAGATTTCGCATCGACGGGTTCTGGCAGAGTCCAAATTCACTGGAGGGAAGGAACTAGGTATGAAGAAGCTACTGGCAGTGGTCGCGCTCGCGGCCGGACTGGTGCTCGGATCGGCTGCGAACGCAGCGCAGATCGACATCTTTCTGACTGAGGTCGCCGGGAACAATTGGCAGCTGACGGTCGACAACAACGGGGCGGCAAACCTCGGCGCGGTCAACCTGCTGACGTCGGGAAATCTGACGGTGATGACCCTGAACCCGCTCAACACGGGGATCAGCGTCGGCGACAGCTCGTTCACGATCGATCCGCTCTCGATCGGCCTGAACTTCGCGATCATCAGCAACGCCAGCGCGGCGGGGACGATCGCGGCGGCGAGTGCGCAGGACGTTCTGCTCGCGACCTTCGCGAGCACGGGCGGCCCGGTGACGCTCGAAGGTCCTGAGGTCCAGGCGGGTCAGGACGCGGTGTTCGACAACAACCTCGTTGCGATCCTCGACTACTCGATCACCGTGGTTCCGATTCCGCCCGTGCCGGAACCGGCTTCGGTGGTGCTGCTCGGTCTGGGTCTCGCGGCGCTCGGCTTCGTTCGCCGCTCGGCCTGATTCTCTGACTCTAGAGATCGCCTGGCGGTCTCGCGGGGGCGGTGTCGCGCAAGCGACACCGCCCCTTTGTCTTTCTCGCGTCTCGCGCGCGTCTCTTGACCGCGCTGACCTCGCGTGTTCAGATTCAATTCGCCGTCGCGCGTCTCGCGACCCGGCCACCGGAAGGAAAGCCATGCTGCGCAGCTCTCTCGCCCTCGCGTTCGCAGTGCTCGCGCTCGCGCTGCCCGCCGCGTCGATTGCTGCGGTCGCGGTGTTCCAGGATCCGAGCAACACCGGGGCGACGGGCTCGCCGCCGGCGTCGATCACCGTCGGCGGGCCGCCGGTGTCGCTGCATCTCTTCTACCAGGGCGGCTCGACGGCATCGTCGAGCAACGCGTGTCTCTCTGGCAACGGCGAAGAGGTCTGCGGCTGGGACGTGCACGTCTCCACGTCCGGCCCGGGCGTGGTCCTGCAGAGCTTCACTCCCGACACGGGGCCCGGCTCCGACGTGGTCGCGGCGATCTCCGGCAATGTGCTGCGCGCGAACGGGGGCGTGCCCACCACGGGCGAGCTCGGCATACACCGAATCGGGACGCTCGTGGTCTCGGCGTCCGCGCCCGGCTCGGTCACCGTATCGGGGAACCTGTACGTGACCGCGAGCCTGCAGGCCGCGGCCGTCACCACCGGCAACACGCTCGCGACCGCGGCGGCCGGCGGCCCCGACACCGACGGCGACGGCGTCGAGGACGCGAGCGACAACTGCGTGAACGTGCCGAATCCGCGCGTGGCCGAGGGCTTCCTGGCCGCCAATCCGTGGGCAACGCTCACGGGAGGTCAGCGCGACGACGACCACGACGGCTACGGCAACCTCTGCGACGCGGACTTCACGGCCACCGGCGCGCTCGTGGGCTCGTCCGACCTGGCGCAGTACCGGACGGCCAGCGGCAAGAGCCGAACCGGCGACAACTGCGGCACCGCCGGAAATCAGCCCTGCGCGCGCTACGACCTGGACGAGACCGGCGCGCTGATCGGCTCTGGGGACCTCGCCGTCTACCGCGGCCTCTCCGGCAAGGCCGCCGGCCCCAAGTGCACCAGCTGCCCGCTGACCTGCACGGCCGGAACCTCGGGCTCCTGCTCGTTCCCGTTCTAGAAACCGGGGCCTAGAAGCGGGAGCCCGGGGCGGCGAGCTGGAACTGGCTGACCTTCCCCTCGGCCTCGAGCTCCTCGAGCCGTTCGGTGAACCACAGGGCCGTGGTGAGCGCGCGCTCGCGCTGTAGCAGGCGATCTCGCGTGGCCCCGACCTCCGCCTCGATCTTCGCTGCATCGGGCTCCTCGCGCGAGAGCAGCGACACCACGTAGAAGCTCTCGGCGTCGCTGAAGACCCGATCCGCGTTCGGGCGCTCGGCGCCGAGCGCGAAGGCCTCCTGGCGCAGGTCCGCGACGGCCGCGAGCCCCGGCACGCTCGCCTCGCGGATTCCGAACGGGGGAGTCACCGCGACCGGAAGCCCGAGAGCGTCAGCGGCCGCGACAAACGGCTTTCCCGCGGCGACCTCGGCAACCAGCGTATTCGCGGCGCTCCGTGCCGCCTCGTCGCCCCGCTCCTCGCGCAGGATCTCGAGCGCGAGAAGCTCCGCGACCTCCTCGAACGGGGTCTGGCTCGCGGGCTCGCGGCCCTCGACCAGGATCAGGTGCACGCCGCGATCGGTCTTGACCGGGCCGCTGGGCTTGCCGGGCTCGAGGCCGAAGGCGACCTCGTCGAAGGCCGCCATCATGCGGCCGCGCGGGAAGCGACCCAGATCGCCGCCGTCCTTTCGCGTCGCGGCGTCGGCCGAGAGCTCGCGGGCGAGATCGGCGAACGACTCGCCCGCGTCGAGCCGGCCGCGCGTCGAGATCGCGAGCGCCTCGGCGTCGTCGCCGCTGAACAGGATGTGCCGCGCGTGCACCTGTTCCGGCTTCGAGAACTCGGCGCTGCGAACCTGGTAGACGGCGCGAACGCGGTCGGGCGAGCTCGCCACCAGCGCCTTGGCGTCGTCGGGCCCGATCGAAGCGCGCTCGCGGAAGGCGGCCTTGCTCGCGGTGGCGTAGCGCAGGCTGACGCGCGTCTGCTCGCGCAGGATCTCGTCGCGCACCGCGGCGTCGGAGATCCGCACCGGCGCCGCGACCAAGCGGGTGAAGTTGCGCTGCAACAGGTCGCGCCGGTGCTGCGCGGCGTACTCGCGCGGGCCCAGGCCGGTGCGCGAGATCAGCCGCTCGGCGAGCTCGCGGTCGAACCGGCCGTCGCGTTGCAGCGCGGGCGTGGCCTGGAACTCGCTCTTCAGTGACTCGTCGCTGACTTCGAGCCCGAGTGACTCGGCCTCCTGCGAGATCACGTAGCGGCGCAGCAGCGAGGAGCGCGTCTGCTGGTCGACGATGTTCGAGAGCTGCTCGGCCGTCACGCCCTGCTGCTCGAACTGGCCGAAGGCCTGCTGGTTCTGCTCGCGGAAGAACTCGTACACGTCGCGCGGGATCGTCTCGGAGTTCACCTCGGCGACCGGCGCCGACGCGGGATCGGAGCCCTGCGGCTGCCCGAACAGGAACGCGAACGTGGCGAGCACGGCGATGATGGCCAGGTTGCGCAGCCAGATCCCGATCCGACCCATTGGAACCTCCTCGAAGCTCGCGGCAAGCTGCCGTTTTTCGAGCTTCGCACAAGGCTCGCGCTTGCGCCGAATCCGCATCGCTCGTAGAATCGCGCGGCACGTCGCGCATGGCGGGATCCGTCGATTCCGCCGGTACTTACGCCCTCCACTTACGCCAACGAGGTGAGCCAGCGATGCTGAAGGTGCTCGACCGCCTGCTCGGCATGTTCTCGAACGATCTCGCGATCGATCTCGGCACCGCGAACACGCTGGTCTACGCGAAGGGCCGGGGCATCATCTCGAGCGAGCCGTCGGTGGTGGCCGTGGACACGGTCAAGCACCGCGTGCGGGCGGTCGGCAAAGAGGCCAAGAGCATGCTCGGCCGCACGCCCGGCTCGATCACTGCGGTGCGGCCGCTCCGCGACGGCGTGATCGCCGACTTCGAGATCGCCGAGGCGATGCTGCGCTACTTCATCCAGAAGGCGCACAACCGCTCGACGCTGCTCCGGCCGAGAATTGTGATCTCCGTACCTTCCGGAATCACCGAGGTCGAGAAACGCGCCGTGCGCGAGTCCGCGCTCTCCGCGAGCGCGCGCGAGGTGTACCTGATCGAGGAGCCGATGGCGGCCGCGATCGGCGCGGGCCTGCCGATCACCGAGCCGTCGGGGAACATGATCATCGACATCGGCGGCGGCACCACCGAGGTCGCGATCATCTCGCTGTCCGGAATCGTCTACGCCAACAGCGTGCGCGTCGGCGGCGACAAGATGGACGACGCGATCCTCAACTACGTGAAGCGCAAGTACAACCTCTTGATTGGCGAACGCACTGCGGAACGGATCAAGATCGAGATCGGCTCCGCCTACCCGACCGACGAGCAGCGCTCGCTGATCGTGAAGGGCCGAGACCTGGTCGCCGGCGTGCCCAAGACCCTGGAGCTGCACAGCGAGGACGTGCGCGAGGCGATCCAGGAGCCGGTGAACGCGATCGTCGAGGCGACCAAGATCGCCCTGGAGCGCACCCCGCCGGAGCTGGCTGCCGACATCGCCGACAAGGGCATCGTGCTCTCGGGCGGCGGCGCGCTTCTGGCGAACCTCGACATTCTGCTACGGGAGGAAACGGGATTGCCGATCATGTTGGCAGAGGACCCGTTCACCGCGGTGGTGATGGGGTGCGGGCGCTGCCTGGATGACGCTAGCCTGCTCAGGGATGTAACGGACCGGGCGTAAGACCCGGGAAACGAGAAAGCGGAACGTCTTGAGCGAGCAGCTGCGTCGCTACGCCTATCCGCTCCTCTATCTGCTGCTCGCGTCGCTGTCGGTGATCGGCATGGCGTCGCAGCGCGGGCCGGCCGACATCGGCATCGGGCCGCGCCTGGTGCTGAACCTGACCCTTCCGCTGGAGCGGATGGTCGCCCTGCCGGTGCAGGAGCTGCGCGGCCTGTGGAGCGACTACGTCGCCCTGGTGGGCGTGCGCGAGGAGAACGGCAAGCTGCGCGGCCAGATCGCGCGGCTCGAGGACGAGAACCACCAGTACCGCGAGGCGATCCTGTCCTCGGAGCGCTTCCAGAAGCTGGCCGGCTTCCGCGCCCAGCGCGAGATCCCGATGGTTCCCGCGAACGTGATCCACCAGGACCTGTCGCCCTGGTTCCAGTCGCTGATCCTGGACCAGGGCGCCGCGGCGGGAATCCGGCCGGGAATGCCGGTGATCACGGACTCCGGCGTCGTGGGCCTGGTCTCGGGCACGACCCCGGGCGCGGCCAAGGTCATGCTGATGATCGATCCGCAGAGCCGCCTGGACGCCTACGTCGAGCGGACGCGCGCGCGCGGCACCGTGCGCGGAGCGGCCTCGCCGGTCTGCGACCTCGACCACGTCCTGCGCCAGGAGGACGTCGCCGAGGGCGACCTGCTCGTGACCTCTGGAATGGGCGGCGTCTTCCCGAAGGGGCTTCGCGTGGGCCGGATCGCCGCGGTCGACCGGAAGACGGCGGGGCTGTTCCTGGGCGCGAAGGTGGTTCCCGCGGTCGACTTCGCGCGGCTCGACGAGGTCTTCGTGATCCTCGAGCAGCGCCAGGTCCCGGACGACGGGGCGTTCTCGTCCGCCGACGAGGGGCTCTGGCCCGAGCCGCCGCCGCCCGCGCCGGAGCCGCCGCCTGTGGAGCCCCCGCCTTGATGGCGCTGGCGAAGCTCGTCGGGATCGGGCTCGCCCTGCTGCTCGGCCAGGTTCTCGCGCGTCTGATCCTGCCGGCCGAGATCCGGCCCGACCTGATCCTGATCTTCGCGCTGGCGATGGGGCTGCGCGGGGGCGGGATCCAGGGGCTTCTGCTCGCGTTCGGGGCGGGCTTCGTCCTGGACGCGCTCTCGGCATCGCCGATGGGACTCTTCGCGCTTCTCTGCGGCACGGCCTGCGCGGCGACCCGCCTGTTCGACAAGGCGCTCTACCTGCGCGCGGCCGGGCCGTGGGCGACCTACGTCGGCGTCTACGTGCTGGTGAACTGGCTCCTGCTCGGCTCGGCGCAGCGGCTCTTCGCGGCCTCGGGCGCCTCGGAGTGGTCGGACCTGCTGCTCCGGGCGCCGGGAACGGCGCTGGCCACCGCCGCCGTCGCCGCGCCGCTGCTCTCGGTGTTCCGGCGCCTGCTCAGCGAGTCCGAGCGCGACGGCGCCTGGCCGGTTCTCGCCACCCACGGCCCGCGCGGGCGCTCGTGAACCGGCTCACCACGGGCGCGCCGCCGCCGGACGGAATGGTCGAGCGCCGGCTCACGGGCGCAGCGCTTGTGATCGTCGCGGTCTGGATGCTGCTGATCACGCGGCTCTTCTACCTGCAGGTCGTGCAGGGCGACGTCTACAAGGTCTCGGCCGAGCGGAACAGCGTTCGCACCCAGCGCGTCGAGGCGCCGCGCGGCGCGCTCCTGGACCGGCACGGCGAGGCGCTGGTCGATTCGCGCCCGGCCTTCGAAGTGCGCGTCGTGCCCAACGAGACCGAGGACGTGCCGGCGACGTTGACGCGGATCGCGGGCCTGACCGGCCGGGATCTCGGGAGCGTCCAGCAGTCCTACGGCACGCCGCGCGGGCGGGCGCGCTTCCAGCCGCAGCGCGTGGTGTACGACCTGGACCGCGACGCTCTGGCCCGCGTCGAGGCGCGGCTCTGGGCGCTCGGCGGCGTGCTCACGCAGGTCACGCCAGTGCGCGGCTACCGCTTCGGCTCCAGCGCCGCGCACCTGCTCGGCTGGCTCGGCGAGGTCGGCCCCGAGCAGCTGCGCGAGGAGGAATTCCAGAGCTACCGGCTCGGCGACATCATCGGCCGCGGCGGGATCGAGCGGCTTCTCGACAAGGACCTGCGCGGGCGCCCGGGCGGACGCAATCTGCTGGTCGATGCCCACGGCAAGGAGCTGAAGCTGCTCTCGCTCGTCCAGCCGCAGCCCGGGCGCAACGTGGTGCTCACGCTCGATCACCAGCTTCAGCTCGCGGCGGAGGCGGCGCTCGACCGGGCCGGCCACACGGGCGCGGTCGTCGCGCTCGATCCGCGCACCGGCGAGGTCCTGGTGCTCGCGAGCCGCCCCGCGTTCGACCCGAACGGCTTTGCGACCGGGATCGATCCAGAGGTCTGGAAGAGCCTGAAGGACGACCCGTACAAGCCGTTCATGAACCGCGCGCTGCAGGGGCAGTACCCGCCCGGCTCCACCTACAAGGTCGTCACCGCGATCGCGGGGCTGGAGGAGAAGCTCGTCGACGAGCACACGCAGGTGCACTGCGGCGGCTCGTTCCGGCTGGGGCGGCGCACCTACCGCTGCTGGAAGAAGGAAGGCCACGGAACCGTCGACCTGAACCGCGCGATCGTGCAGTCCTGCGACGTCTACTTCTACAAGCTCGGGCTCGAGCTCGGCGTGAACCGGCTCGCGTACTACGCGCGCTCGCTCGGGCTGGGCGCGCGCACCGGGATCGAGCTCGGCGGGGAGATGCCGGGGCTCGTGCCGACGAAGGAGTGGCGGCAGCTCCGCGACGGAACTCCCTGGGTCGAGGGCGACACCGTCTCGGTGTCGATCGGTCAGGGCGCGAATCTGTGGACGCCGCTGCAGCTCGCGGCCGCGTACGCCGCGATCGCCAACGGCGGAATCCGCTACCGGCCGCGGCTCGTGCAGCGGATCGAGGAGCCCGACGGCACGCTCGTGAAGAGCTTCGGACCCGAGGTCGCAGGCGAGGTTCCGGTCTCGGCCGAGACGTTCGCTCTGATCCGGAAGGGCCTCGCCGACGTCGTCGGCGGGCCGCACGGAACCGGCGCGGTGATGCGCAACCTGCCCGGCGGGGTGCTCGCGGCCGGCAAGACCGGCACCGCGCAGGTCGTCGCAATGGCCGCCGGTGAGCGCGTCGATTCCAAGGATCTGCAGCGCCAGCACCGCGACCACGCTTGGTTCGTGACCTACGCGCCAGCCGAAGACCCGCGCATCGTCGTGGCCGTGCTCGCCGAGCACGGCGGCCACGGCGGCAGCGCGGCCGCGCCGATCGCGCGCGACGTGGTGGTCCGATTCCTGGAGCAGGAGGCGGGGATGTATGCAGGGAATTGATCGCCGGCTGATCCAGAACTTCGAGTGGCCGCTTTTCACGATGGCGCTTCTCGTGGCGGGAATCGGGATCGTGAACCTGGTCTCGGCCTCGCCCGACCAGACCGCCTCGGGTCTGCCCGGCACCGCTCTGCGTCAGCTCGCCTGGCTCGGAATCGGCGTCGTGCTGATGCTCGCGACGCTGGTGCCGGACTACCGCACGCTGGAGCGCTTCGCGTTTCCGTTCTACGTGCTCGTCGTGGCCCTGCTGGTCGGCGTGTTCTTCGGCGGCCGTGTCGTGAACGGCTCGCGGCGCTGGCTCGATCTGGGGCCGCTGAACCTGCAGCCGTCGGAGCTCGCGAAGCTGGCGATGATCCTGGTCTTCGCGCGCATCCTGGCGCGGCGCAGCAGCGCCTCGCCGGTCGGGCTCCGCGACCTGATCGTGCCGGCCGTCCTGATCGCGATCCCGGCCGCGCTGATCGTGAAGCAGCCCGACCTGGGCACGACGCTGGTCGTCTGCATCGTCTCGGCGAGCTTCCTGGTGCTGACACGCGTGCGCGTGTTCTCGTTCGTGCTCCTCGCCGCGATCGGCGTCGTCGGCGCGACGGTCGGCTGGTTCTACTTCCTGCACGACTACCAGAAGGAGCGGGTCTTCACGTTCCTCGACCCCGAGCGCGACCCGCTTGGCACGGCGTACCACGCCATCCAGAGCCAGATCGCGGTCGGCTCCGGGGGCCTGTTCGGCAAGGGCTTCGGCCTGGGCTCGCAGAGCCAGCTCGACTTCCTGCCCGAGCAGCAGACCGATTTCGTCTTCTCGGTGCTCGGCGAGGAGTGGGGCTTCGTCGGCAGCGCAGTCGTGCTCGCGCTCTACCTGGGCATCCTGATCCGCGGGCTGATGATCGCCCACTCGTCGAAGGACTCGTTCGGCTCCTACCTGGCGGTGGGCATCGTGGCGCTGTTCTTCTGGGCGGGGCTGATCAACGTGGGCATGGTGATCGGCGTGGTTCCGGTCGTCGGAGTGCCGCTGCCGATGCTCTCCTACGGCGGGTCCGCGCTGCTCACCTGCATGATCGCGATCGGGCTGCTGATGAACGTATCGATGCGCCGCTACGTGTTCTGACGGCTAGAATCGAGGCGTGCCGAGAGCCAGGCCCGCGAACATCGGAGCGTTCTTCGACGTCGACAAGACGATCCTCGCCGAGAACTCCGGCACCGCCTATCTGAAGGTCCTGTACGAGCGCGGCGAGATCGACTGGAAGACCGTGGTCGCGGGTCTGGGCTCGTACCTGCGCTACAAGCTGAACCTGCTCGACATCGAGCGCTGGACCGAGCGGAACAGCTCGGCGTTCGCGGGCCGCAGCGAGTCCGCGACCTCGCGCGAGGCCGCGGAGCTGTTTCAGACCGCCCTCCTGCCGTCGATCTACCCCGAGGCCGAGGAGCGCGTGCGCTGGCACCTGGGGCAGGGCCACCTGGTGGCGCTGGTCTCCGGCTCGACGAAGTTCGTGCTCGATCCGCTCGCGGAGCACCTGGGCGTGAAGCACCTGCTCTGCACGCAGCTCGAGGCGAGCGAAGGCGTGTTCACGGGGCGGGTGGTGCGGCCGATCTGCTTCGGCGAGGGGAAGATCTACTGGATCCAGCAGCTGATCGAGCGCGAGCTGCTCGATCTGGCCCGCTGCTGGTTCTACACCGACTCGATCACCGACCTGCCGCTTCTCGATCTGGTCGGACACCCGGTGATCGTGAATCCCGACCCGCTGCTGTACCGAAAGGCGCTGCAGCGCCACTGGCCGGTGCGCTTCTTCCAGCGCCCGTCGCGCTAGAAGCCGCCGCTAGAGCGCAGGGTTGATCAGCGCCTTGATCTTGTCCTTGGGCTGGCGGCCCACGAGCGCGCCGACGACCGCCCCGCCCTTGATCACGAGCAGCGTCGGCATCGCGCGGACCTGCATCTTGGCCGCGGTGCCCGGATTCGCGTCGACGTCGACCTTCACCACGCGCAGCTTCTCGCCATATTCCTCGGCCAGCTCCTTGACCGTGGGCGCTAGCTGCCGGCACGGCGCGCACCACTCGGCCCAGAAGTCCACCAGCACCGGGACGTCGGACTTCAGCACGCTCGCCTCGAACGTGGCGTCGGTGACATCAAGAATCTTCGCCACGTGGATCCTCCTTGGCGGGGCTGGCGACAGCATAGAACCTGCCGCGTTCGTCCGCATCGCGTGGGACGAAGACCAGCACGGGGCGGTTTCCGGCCCGCGCGAGCGCCGCAGCTCGAGCGCGGGTCGCCGCTTCGCTCACTCCGAAGACGAGCACCGCGGCGCCTGGCGGAGTCGGCTCGCCGACCGAGGGTGCGCTCGTCGCCAGCTCAGGCGCCTCGACCAGAACCACTTCGCGCGTCTCGACCAGCCGCTTCGCCTCGTCGAGGTCGACGACCCGAAACGACACCGGCGGCGCCGGGCACGCGCAGAGAGCGGCGCAAGAGATCGCGATCAGCAGCGCGCGGGCACTCGGAGGCATTCGGCCAAGCCTACCGGAGGCCGTCCCTCGGTGCTTGCCGCGCCTGTCCGCGGGCGCGAAGATCCAGCGTCGATGGGCCGGATTCTGCTTTCGGAGGGCGATATTACGGCGCTCGCCGTGGACGCGATCGTGAACGCGGCCAACACCGATCTGCGCCTGGGAACCGGAGTTGCCGGTGCGATTCGCGAGCTCGGTGGCCCGGGGATCCAGGCCGAGTGCGACGCGATCGGCCCGATCGCGCTCGGGGCCGCCGCCCTGACGGGCGCGGGCGCGCTCCCGGCCCGCCACGTGATCCACGCAGCCGCGATGCGCCCCGGCGAGAAGGTGAGCGCGGAGTCGCTTCGAGCCGCGACCCGCGCGAGCCTTGAGCTCGCGCGCGAGAACGGGCTGCACTCGATCGCGTTTCCCGCGCTCGGCACGGGCGTCGGCGGCTTCTCGGTTGCCGCCTGCGCCGAGGTCATGCTCGAGGAGGTGCGCGCGCACCTCGCCGGCGCGACCAGCCTCGAGACCGTGCACTTCGTGCTCTTTGGTGAGCCCGCGTACCGCGTCTTCGAACAGGTCGAAGACGCGGAGCGCGTGCGCGCGACACTTGCGAGGTTCACCCGTTGACGCTTGCCGCCCACGGCTTTGCCACCGCGCTGTATCTGTTCGCAGCTTTCCTGGGCTGGACGCGCAGGGGCGCGGGCAACGGAAAGCGCAGGGTTCCGTACCTGATCGCGCTCGCCGCGCTGATCCACGCCTCGGGGATCTGGGCGCTGCACGTCTCGGAGCCCGTGGTGCCGCTCTCGAGCTTTCCCGCCGCGCTCTCGATGATCGGCTGGCTCACCGCGCTCGCCTGGCTCGGCGTGTTGCGAAACGTGAGGCTGCGCGGCGCGGGGCCCTGGGTCGGGTCGGTCGCCGCCGCGTTCACGCTGATGGCCGAGATCGGGCTGCAGATCGCTGCTCCCGCGCTCGAGGCCGAGGGCGAGTCGGTCGCCTGGTCGCACGCGCACGTCCTGCTCGGCACGTCGGGGTTCGCGCTCCTCGCGCTCTCGAGCATGGCGGGGCTGGGCTACCTGTCGAAGGAGCGCGCGCTGAAGCGGAGGCGCGGCTTCGGGCTCTCGCTGCCCGCGCTCGAGAGCCTCGATCGCGGCGAGCACCTGACGCTCGCGCTCGGCTTCGCGCTGCTGACGCTCGGCGTCGCGACCGGCTTCGCCTGGGACGTGAACCGCGGGAACTACCCGTGGACCCGCCACACCGTCTTCCTGCTCTCCGCGTGGTGCGTGTACCTGCTTCCCGTCGGCGCGCGGATCGTGCGCCAGCAGCAAGGGCCCGCGCCGGCGCGCGGTGTGGTGTGGAGCTTCGCGTTCCTCGCCTTCTCGTACATCGGCATTCGCGTGATCGGGGGAATGGTTTGAATTTGTTCCTGGTCGGGATGAGCTATCGCACCGCGCCGGTCGCCGTGCGCGAGCGCTACGCCGTCCCCGCCGCGCAGATCGTCGAGCGCGACGCGAAGCTGCTGCGCAGCGTGAGCCTCGACGAGGGCGCGATCCTCTCCACCTGCAACCGCACCGAGCTGCTCGGCGCGTCGCGCGCGGGCGAGCCGGCGCTGGAGGGCATGCACCGCTTCCTGCGCGAGGAGCTCGGCGACGGCTCGGCGTCTGCGAGCCACGTCTACGAGCTGCGCGGCGGCGACGTCGTGCGGCACCTGTTCCGCGTCGCGGGCGGGCTCGACTCGATGGTGCTCGGCGAGGCGCAGATCCTCGGCCAGCTGAAGCTTGCCTACCGCGCGGCCGTCGAGGCGCGCAGCACCGGCCCGGTGCTCAATCGCCTGTTCCAGCACGCCTTCCACGCCGCGAAGAGGATCCGCAGCGAGACGGGGCTCGGCGCGGCGACCGTGTCGGTGGCGCGCGTGGGCGTGCAGCTCGTCGGCGAGGTCTTCGAGAGCTTCGCGGGAAAGCGCGTGCTGCTGGTCGGAGCCGGCGAGATGGCGGAGTCGGCGCTCTTTGGCCTGCGCGAGGCCGGCGCGACGGATCCGTGCGTCGTGAACCGAACGCTTGCGGCGGCGGTCGAGCTCGCCGCGCGGCACGGCGGCAGCGCGCGACCGCTCGACGCGCTGGCCGAGGAACTCGAGCGCGCCGACGTCGTGATCACGTCGGTGTCGCTGGATCGGCCGATCATCGGCCGGCCCGAGCTCGAGCGCGCGCTTCCGAACCGGCGCGGCCGGCCGCTGCTGCTGCTCGACCTGGGCATCCCCAGAAACGTCGACCCGGCCGTGCAGGAGCTCGAGAACGTCTACGTCTACGACCTCGACGACCTCGAGACGACCGCGGAGCGCGGGCGCGCGAGCCGCGCCGCAGCCGCCGATCGGGCCGGCGCGATCACCCGGGCCGAGTCGGATCGCTTCCTGCACTGGCTCGAGGTGCTTCCGCACGCGCCGACGATCCGCGAGCTGAACCAGCGACTGGAACGGCTCGCGCTCGACGAGGTCCGCCGCATCATGTCGCGGCCGGGCGCGCCGCCCGAGAGCGTGCAGCCGGAGCTCGAGCGCCTGGCGCACGCGATCGTCGCGAAGCTTCTGCACCGGCCGTTCGAGGAGCTTCGCCGCGAGGCGTCGAACGGCGGCGCGCAGTACTATGCCGGGGCGCTTCGGGAGCTCTTCGGTCTCGAAGAGGAGGACCCGTGACGCAGCTCAAGCTCGGTACGCGTGGGAGCCAGCTCGCGCTCGCGCAGGCGGAGACGATCGCCAAACAGCTGCGTGCGAACGGCCACGAGGTCGAGATCGTGAAGATCGTCACGACCGGCGACCGCATCGAGGGTCCGGTCGCGGCGCACGGCGGCAAGCAGGTCTGGGTGCGCGAGATCGAGACCGCGCTGCTGCAGGGCACGATCGATCTCGCGGTGCACTCGGCCAAGGACCTGCCGATGCAGCTCGCCGATGGGCTCACCGTCGGCGCGTACCCGCAGCGCGAGGACCCGCGCGACGCGTTCGTCGGCGCGCCCGGGCAGCGC
>Ga0194120_10004263_pt1 | contig 22302 bp, 15 predicted proteins | sample TA2MahCa65mmetaG_FD_148642 | JGI IMG/M metagenome (GOLD analysis project Ga0194120, IMG submission 148642) | Freshwater microbial communities from Lake Tanganyika, Tanzania - TA2015019 Mahale Deep Cast 65m | ecosystem: Environmental > Aquatic > Freshwater > Lake | place: Tanzania: Lake... | reverse complement strand
GCCGTGGCGCTCCGCCGCCCGGCGATGTTCCGGTTTCCACATCGGGCACCCTCCCTCTCCAATTCGGGTGCCTCGTAACGAATCACATCCGATTCCCTAGATTCAAGAAGTTTCCGGTTGGGCTCTTAGAGATGCGCGCCGGGATTGGTCGCCGGCCGTGTTTGCGAAAGTTCGAGCACGCCGGGTTCGTCCCAGCGCCCTTCGGGCCTGAGGATGACCATCGGTCCGGAACCCAACGTGATGGCGTCGGACGGCGGCGTGAAATCGCCGGCGATCTCGACATATTCGTGATCGGAGAAATTGAAGACGCCGCCGTCGATCGCCTGCATGCCGTGGCCGGCCCAGAATTTCAGGAGCCGGCGCTGGGCGTGGCCGTAGATCTTGCGATAGCCCTTGCGCCGACAAATCTCGAATCCGACTTCGATCACCTTGGTGCTGATGCCGCTTCCGCGATAGTCGCGAAGGACGGCCAGCCGCTCGGGCTTGGCGAAGTCGGCGAACCAGCGGATGCGGAGCGTCGCGACGGGGCGGCCGTCGACCAGGCCGAGGACATGCGTCGCGGCGAAGTCGTTGCCGTCGAACTCTTCCTCGTAGGGACAGTTCTGTTCGCCGATATAGACGGCCGAACGGATGGCGACGATCTGCTGCATCTCTTCCGCGCTTGCGACGACGCGGGCCTCGAGCTGACGGTTGCTAACGGGTCGCGGCATGAAGAACCTCCCTGGCGTCTTGTTTGTTTCTTTCGGCTTCAAGATCGTTGGCGATGACGGCTGGTAGACCTCGGGCTAGGCGTTCGAGCGCTTGCGCGACGGCCATCGAAGTCATGCCCTGAGCGCCGGCGCGGATGGCGGTCGCCGAGACCGCGTCGCGGCGGAGCGTCGGCATCGGATAGATCCAGCCGCATTCGTCCATGATCCCGCGCACCGTCATGCCACCCCAATCGGAGCCATGGATGCCGTGGATCGCCTTGCCGGGATACGCCGCCTTGATGCGCGCGATCACGCCCTGGAAGCCGCGCTCGGCATAGATGTCGGGCCAAAAGGCGGCTTCGACCTTGCCGGCGAGGCCCGCTTCTTCAATAGCGAGGCGGATCAAGTCGCGTCGGATGTCGGGCGCGAGGAATTTCCGACCGGTCGGGAAATAATCGACATTGAAGTCGGCCTTTTCGGTCGTCTCCAGGATCTGGTAGCCATTTTCGATCCGCCCGACGCGGATCTCGCCCTTGTCGAAGGCCCGGACGTGAAAGCGGGGCGTGATGGTCGGATGAACGATCACCTTGTCGACGCCGCGCTTTTCGATGGCTCGCCGGATCAAGGCGAGATGCGTGTTGTGGAAGGGATTGAAGGTTCAAAAATAGATGGCGATACCGCCTTTCGGGTAGAAATGCGCGCGCAGGTCGGACAAGAGCCCGATGCCGAAAACCAAGGCGCCGAGAGCGAGGGCACAGACGACGAAGACTTCGCGGATCACCGGCACACCGGCCGTGCCAATGGCCGTGATCACGACATTGGCGGACAGCCCGATCAGGACATTGCGGTTGAGATCGCCAAGGCCCCGCTGAAAGGCCCAAATGGCGACATATTGTGCGCCTTGAGAGGCGGCCGTGGTGAGCAGGGCGGCGCCGACAATGCCGCCAACCGCGGCAATGCCGTCAAGCTTGAGCGCGGCACCAAAGGCCATGACGGCAAAGGCCGCGAGATTGAACGCCGCCTGCAAAGCGAAACGGGTCAATCGCCCGGCCGTGACATGGGCCGTCAGGTCATTGGCTTTTTGTTCGGCCTTGTTCGATAGGCGCGAATAGCGCGGCAAAGCCAGAGCCACGAAAAGCGATGTCCCGACCAAGGCTGGGCTCGACCAAGCGCCATGCGCCCAGCCATAGGCCGCGTACATTGTTGCACCGACGCATAACGCCAGCCTTGTCGACGGACTGCGTCCCCAGGCCCTCAGGGCATGGTTTACCCGCCCCCAGGCCTGCCGATATTCGGCAATGCCTTGCATTTCCTGGCTCCCAACTTATTGTTAAAGACAGGATAAGACTGGTGACGGACTTCAGTCATTGAGCATGATCGCGACTTTGTTATGCCAATTCGCATAGCCAAATACTCGCTGAAGGACTGGGAGGATGTCCGCTACTTCCTCGCGGCCGCACGCGAGCGCAGCTTCAACCGGGCGAGCAAATCGATCGGCATTCCCCAATCGACCGTCAGCCGCCGCATAGCCAAGCTCGAACGCCAGCTTGGTGCCAAGCTGTTCGATCGCCACAATAAGGGCATGAGCTTGACCCCGGCCGGCCTCGGCCTGCTCGATCAGGCCCAGAAGATGGAAGAGGCCGCCTTTGCCATCGACCGCCAGGTCGGCGGCTTCGATGGAACGCTCCGGGGCGTGCTCAAGGTCGCCGCGACCGAGGGCCTCGCGGCATGGTGGCTGACCGAGAATTTGGTCGAGTTCCAGCGTCATCATCCAGGCATCACGCTTGAGATCCTCTGCGGCAACGACCTCGCCGATCTCTCCAAGCGCGAGGCCGATATCGCCATTCGCCTTTCCGAACCGAGCGAGCCCAGGCTGGTGAAGTTCCGGGCCGGAACCATGCGCTTCTTGCTTTGCGCTTCGCGCGAGTATCTGCGCCTTTACGGCATGCCCAAGATCCGGGGCGAGCTCGCTCGTCACCGCTTGATCGATCATACCGGCTATCACCGCCGGGGCTTCGAGGATTGGACCAACATCGCCTCGAACCATGACGGCGTCATGTATCGGACCAATTCCTCGATCGCCTTTTTCGAAGCGATGCGGGCCGGCCTCGGCATCGGTCTCTGCCCGACCTACATCCCGCGCCACGACCAGGGGCTCAGCGTCATCGACCTGCCCTTTGCCTGCGCCCAGGAGATCTGGCTGGTCACCCATGAGGAGACCAAGGCCAATGCGCGGCTTCGGGCCTTCAGCGAATTCGTCAAATCCCTGTTCGAACGCGACCGGGAGAAATGGTTCGCCTGACCCCGGCGCGTCGAACCGACGCATCGACATGCCGTCGCCCGGCACCCACTTCCCTGGTCGCGTAATCTCCTGTTTTCTGAGGACTTCTGGCGTGATAGTTTCAAATGAAACTGTTTCAGGTCAGGGAGGCCGCCATGTCGCGTCGCCTTCGCGCTGTCTCGCTCGACGACAAATACGCGCTTAGCGCCGGCGAGGTTTATCTTTCCGGTATTCAGGCGCTCGTCCGCCTGCCCATGACCCAGCGTCGGCGCGACTTCGCCCGCGGCCTCAACACGGCGGGCTTCATTTCGGGCTATCGCGGCTCGCCGCTCGGCGGCTACGACTTCGCGCTCTGGCAAGCCAAGCGTCAACTCGAAGCTCATCACGTCAGGTTCGAGCCTGGGCTGAACGAGGACCTTGCGGCTTCCGCCGTCTGGGGCAGCCAACAGACGACCATCTTCGGCCCCTCGCGCTATGACGGCGTCTTCGGCATTTGGTACGGCAAGAATCCGGGCGTCGATCGCTCGATCGATGCGCTCAAGCACGCGAATTACGCCGGCACGACGCCCCGTGGGGGCGTGATCGCCATTGCCGGCGACGATCCCGGCGCGACCTCGTCGTCGACGCCCAATCAATCCGAACAGGCCTTCATGGCCGCCTTCATGCCCGTGCTTTATCCCTCCGGCCTCGACGAGTTCCTCGATTTTGGTCTCTACGGCTTCGCGCTATCGCGCTACAGCGGTCTTTGGATCGCCATGAAGACCGTTTCCGATACGATCGAAAGCACGGGCACGGTCGCCATCGACGATCGCGGCCAGGACTATGCGATGCCCAACGATTTCGAGCCGCCGCCCGGCGGGCTCCATGCCCGCTGGCCGGATGACCGTTGGAGCCAGGACGCAAGAGTGCAGAACGCCCGCTTGCCGGCGGCGCTGGCTTTTGCTCGCGCCAACAGCATCGATCGTCAAGTGATTGGTGCGGCCAAGCTCCGTTTCGGCATCGTCGCTGCAGGCAAGGCCTATCTCGACGTCGTCGAGGCCTTGTCGATCCTCGGCATCGATGCGCGCGAGGCCGAAAGACTTGGTCTCGGCGTCTACAAGGTCGGCATGGTCTGGCCGCTCGAGCCCCAGCGCATGCGCGCCTTTGCCGAAGGTCTCGACGAGGTTCTAATCGTCGAAGAGCGCCGGTCCGTGATCGAAAGTCAGCTCAAGGAACAGGCCTATGGCTGGCCGGCCGCGCGGCGCCCGCGCATCCTCGGCAAGACCGACGAGGCTGGCCGAACGCTCATCCCCTCGGTTGGCGAGATCTCCGCTCTGATGATCGCCAAGGCGGTCGCGGGACGTCTTGGCGAAAGCGCGCCCGAGATTTCACGACGTCTTCGCGAGACCGAAACGCGCCGCCAGCGCGCGACGGCCAATATTGCCGTCCCGCCGCGCATTCCCCATTTCTGCTCCGGCTGTCCGCATGCCCGCTCGACGCAATTGCCCGAAGGCTCGCTCGCCATGTCGGGCATTGGTTGCCATTCGCTCGCCATGCTCGATCCCAAAGCGCGCACCATCGGCATCACCCAGATGGGCGGCGAAGGTTCGAATTGGATCGGCCTCGCGCCTTTCGTCGACCTGCCGCATGTCTTCCAGAATATGGGCGACGGCACCTATTTTCATTCCGGCCTGCTCGCCATCCGTGCCGCCGTCGCGGCCAAGGCGCGGATGACCTTCAAGATCCTGGTGAACGATGCCGTCGCCATGACCGGCGGCCAGCCGGTCGAAGGCGCGCCCAATACCGCGGCAATCACCCGACAGCTTGCCGCCGAAGGCGTCGGGCGCATCGTCGTCGTCGCCGACGATCCCGATAAATTCCCCGTCGGCACGCGCTTCGCGGCTGGCGCTTGGCTTCGTCATCGCGACGATCTGATCGAGACCGAGCGCGAGCTTCGTGACTGGCCGGGCGTGAGCGTCATCGTCTATGACCAGGTCTGCGCAACCGAGCTTCGTCGTCGACGCAAGCGTGGCCGACTCACGACACCGACGACCCGTGCTTTCATCAACGAACTCGTCTGCGAAGGCTGCGGCGATTGCGTCGAGAAATCGGGTTGCGCCTCGGTCCAGCCGGTCGAGACGCCTTTCGGACGCAAGAAACGCATCGATCAATCGGCTTGCAATATCGACTTGTCTTGCCTCAGGGGTTTTTGTCCGAGTTTCGTCACGATCGAAGGCGGCAAGCCGCGCCGGCACGATCTCAGCAAGGCCATCGCTGCGTCCTTGCCCGAAGCACCGCCGATCGATGAGAGCGTCGCCGAGATCCTGGTCGCCGGGGTCGGCGGCACGGGCGTCATCACCGTCGGCGCGCTCCTCGGCATGGCGGCCCATCTCGAAGGCCGGACCGCGACCGTGCTCGACAACACGGGTATGGCCCGCAAGGGCGGCGCCGTCTCGACCCATGTGCGCATCGGCGAAGGGCGCGCCTCCTTCCATGCGTCGCGCATCGGCGAAGGCCAAGCTGATCTCGTCCTCGGTTGCGATCTGGCGGTCGCCGCCGGCGCCGAAGCGATGCCGCGCATGGCGCTTGGCCGGACGCGGGTAATCCTCAACGATCACCCGACGCCGACATCGGCGGAGCTGAGCAATCCCGACGCGGCCTTCCCGCGCGAGGCCCTGACCGGCGTCGTTCGAGACGGCATCGGCGATGCGGCAGGCTTCGTCGTGCTCGACGCCACGGCCCTCGCCGTGAAAGAGATCGGCGATGCCATCTACGCCAATGTGCTTCTCCTCGGCGTTGCCGCCGGCAGCGGTTGGCTGCCCGTCTCGGTCGAGGCGATCGAGCGGGCGATCGAGATCAACGGCACGAATGCACGCGAGAACTTGGCAGCCTTCCGTATTGGGCGGCGATATGCCGCCGATCGTCGGACGGCACGGGCGGACGAGCCTGCGGCGGAAAGCCTCGATCAAGTCGTCGCCGGCCGGACCGCTTTCCTGAACGAATATCAAGACGCCGCCTATGCCGCGCGCTACCGGGCGCTGGTCGACGAAGCGCGCAAGGCCGAAGCGCGCTTCGGCCGAAGCGAGGCGCTCGCCATGGCGGTCGCGCGGAACTACTTCAAGCTCCTCGCCATCAAGGACGGATACGAAGTCGCGCGGCTTCATGCGTCGCCCGAGTTTCGCCAGCGGATCGCCGAGACTTTCGAGGGCGAATACAGGATCGCCTATCATTTGGCGCCGCCCGGCCTGAGCGAGGCCGATCCCAACACCGGACTCCCGGGAAAGCGGCGTTTTGGCCCATGGATGGGCTCGGTCTTCGCGCTGCTCGCGCGCCTCAGAGGTCTGCGCGGCGGGCCTTTGGACATTTTCGGCCGCACGGCCGAACGCCGGCGCGAGCGCGCGCTTGTCGGCGCGTACGAAACGGTTCTCCGCGAAGTCTTCGCCGGGTTGTCGACGGCGAATCACGGGCTCGGTATCGAGATCGCGTCGCTGCCCGAGAAGATCCGAGGCTTCGGTCCGATCAAGGAGCGCGCGATCGCGGCCGCCAAAACGCGCGAAGCGGAGTTGCTCGCGCGCTTTCGCGCCGCGCCAGCTTTCAGGTCTGCGGCGGAATAGGCGCCTTGTATTCGCGGGGCAGGCTGGGCGCGATCAGCGTCCGGCCATGGGCGTAGAGAAAAGCCGCGAAAGGGATCGACCAGAGGATCGCAGAGAGCGCGATCGCCATCGCCTGCTCGGTCTCGGCAGCGACGAAGCGCATGACCGAGGCGGCGGCCATAACCAGAAAACCGACGATCATCGCCTTGGGCGGATGAAGCGGCCGGCCCGTGTGCTTGAGCGCGACGCGGGTCATGATGCCGATCACGGTCAGGCTGAGCGCACCGGCAGTGAAGGCGTGCAGCGCCGCGCTGTCGGGGACAAGGCGCGGCCCGTCGGCGAGCGCGCGCAGCACGAAGGAAAAGATCAAGAAGCCATAGGCGAGGTGCAGGATCCAGACCAAGGGCACGTCGAGGATCTGCCGCGTCTGCCAACGCCCAAAACGCAGGCCGTGAACAATGACTGCGAGCGCGGCCAGACCGCCCGACAGCGGTGACCCCGGCCAGAACGCCCAGGCATGACCCGAAGCAAGGGTCGCGGCGAGCGCGGCATATTCGAGCGGCGGATGGAAATTTAGCCGGTATGTCGGGTCGCGGTCCTTGAGCGCGGTCTCGGTAAAAACCTGAGTCAACGCGCCGCTCGCGACCGTAAACAAGGTCATCTGCCAGGCGACGGCGAGGCGGAGCCCAAGATGGGCAAGGTCAAGACGTCCGGAGCCGAGACCCAGGTGATAGAGCCCATTGCCGAGGCTGAGCCCAAGCAGGATCGGCAAGATGGCGAGATAACGCTTGTCCTGCGCCTTGAGAAGATCGGGCAAGACCATGGCGGCGAGAGCGAGATAGAGCGCGAGATCGAGAGCGCCGACGACGAAGGCGGGCCAGGCCCCTTGTTGAAGCATTGCGATGCGGCCGACGATCCAAAGCGCGACCAGGAGCGCGAGCGGGCGACGCGCGATTTCGCGGGTTCCCGCCCAACTCGGCAAGGCGGTCAGCACGAAGCCCGCGCACATCGCCCCGGCGAAGCCGAAGATCATTTCATGGCCATGACGCAGCCGATCGATTTCGCCGAGGCCGCCGGCGAGGCCGGCGCGCAAGACCTCGACCATGAACAAGGGACCGGCGATCGCGCCCAGGATATAGAAGGGCCGAAAGCCGCTCGACCAGATCGGGGTGCCGAAAGCGCTCAATGAATGACGCCCGCCGCCTTGAGCGCGCGGCAATCGTCGTCGCGGAAGCCAGCGTCGCGGAACACCGCCAGCGTGTGCTCGCCGTAAGAGGGCGCAAAGGGCAGTTCGCGCGGGATCTCGTCGCGGTCGACGGCCGGCGGCTGCATGCGAACGGGGCGCCCGTCCGGCAGGCGCGTGCGCGTGAGTTTATCCGCGATCGCTTCGAGCGCCTGGACTTGCGGGATCGTGTTGATCGCGGCATGGACGATGGTCGCCTTGCGGAAATCGGCGGCCAGCGTCTCGGTCGGATGCTCGGCCATGATCCGGGCAAGGTCCTGGCGGATCTCGGCCCTTTCCTTGTGGCGCCCTTCATTGGTCTCGCGTCCTGCCTTCCCGGCGACGGCGAATTTCGGGATCGTCGTCAGGCGGCGCCATTGCAGATCATTGCCGATGGCGACATAGACGAAGCCGTCCTTGGTCTTGTAGGCATTGGTCGGAATGAATTTCCGATGTTCGTTGCCGGTGCGCGTGAGTTCCGACGGCGCGGCGCCGAAATCGACCAATGCGAGCGTCGTGATCAACCAAGACGCGGCGGCTTGTAGCATCGAGACGTCGATGCGCCGCCCGCGCCCGGTTTCGGCACGCTCGGCAAGCGCAAGACAAACGCCGGCGAAGACTTCGTCGCCCGCCTTGAGATCGATCACCGGAATGCCGGTGAGCGTCGGCGGCCCCTGCGCATCGCCGGTCAGCTCCATATAGCCGACCATGGCCTGAAGCGCTGGATCGTAGCCGGGCACATCGGGATAAGCGGGCCCGAGCGCCGAAATGCCGGCCCAGATGAGCTCGGGCCTGATCTTCGATAGCGTCTCGTAATCGATGCCAAGCGACTGATAGCGCCCGGGCAGCGTGTTGCAGGCGAAGACATCGGCCGAAAGCCCGGCGATCAAGCGGTGCAGAACCTCTTGACCGCGCTTGTCCTTGAGATTGAGCGCGATCGATTCCTTGCCGACATTGGGCGCGACGAAATAACTCCGCCGGTCGTCGTCGACAACGCGCCCGCCGATATAGCGATTGGGATCGCCCGGCAAGCCTTCGCCCGCGGGCGTCGCCTCGATCTTGATCACCCGCCAACCGAGATGGACGAAGCGCAGCGTCGCATAAGGCAGCGACAAAGCCTGTTCGAGCGAAAGGACGGTGCGCCGCTTCACTCCGCCGCCTCCAACCGACGCCCGGCCGAGAGCGCGCGGTAGACGTTCTCGGGCGTGAAGGGCAGCGCCGTGATGCGCACGCCGGTCGCGTTCTCGATCGCATTGCCGATCGCCGCCGCCATGCAAATCGCCGGTGCTTCGCCGACGCCCTTGGCGCCTTGCGGGCCTTCGCCATCCATCGATTCGATGAAGGAAATATCCATCTCGGGAATCTCGGGCGCGGTGATCAGCTTGTAGTCGCGGAAGTTGGGGTTGGCGATCTTGCCCTCGCGCACCATCAAGTCCTCGGACAGCGCATAGCCCTGGCCCATGACGATGCCGCCTTCGATCTGGCCTTCGATGCCGAGGCGGTTGAGCACGCGCCCGACATCGTGCGCCGCCGTGACTTTGAGCAGCTTGACGATGCCGGTCCACAGATCGACCTCGATCTCGATGACTTGGCTCGCCCAGGCATAGGCTGCCGAAACGTCGCCCTTGAACTCCTTGTCCTGATGCTTGGAGGGCGGCTCGTAATAGAAATTGGTCATCACCAGATCGGCTTTGTCCTGGAAATGGATCGAGCGGAGCAGCTTGGCGAGATCCATGACCACATGGCCGTCCTTCGCCCGGACGACGAAGCCGCCGCGGAGCGCGAGATCGGCCGAGGCGATGTTCGAGACTTTGGCGGCGGCGGTCAGGAGCTTGGCCTTGGCAAGACGCGCCGCGCCGATCGCGGCATTGCCGGCGATGAAGGTCGTGCGGCTGGCGTGCACGCCGACATCCCAGGGCGTGATGTCGGTATCGTTGTTGACGATGGTGATCGAAGCGAGCGGCACGCCGAGCTCCTCGGCGACCAGCTGCGCGATCACCGTCTCCGAGCCCTGTCCGATTTCGGAAGCCCCGGTCATCACCGTGACATGGGCGAAATCATCGATCTTGAGGATCGTGCCGCAACCATCGGAAGGATAAATCTTGGCGCCGCCGCCGACATGGAGCATTGAAGCGATGCCGATGCCGCGCTTGTAACGCCCCGGCGCGGATTGCGCGGTCCGATAGGCCTCGCGTTTTTCCGAATAGGCGCTCCGCGCGCCGACCGTCGTCAGACAATCCTGGAAGCCGCAGGACTTGAAGTGCATGCCCTGAGGCGTGACCTCGCCTGGCAGCTGGGCGTTCTTGAGCCTAAGCGCCAGGGGATCGATGCCGAGGCGATCGGCGATCTTGTCCATATGCGCCTCGACCGCGAATGTAGCCTGCAGATTGCCGTAGCCCCGGAACGAACCGGCATAGGGGTTGTTGGTGTAGACCGCCTCGGTGTGATAGCGGCAATGCGGCACGCGGTAGAGCGAAGAGATGGTCTGCATCATGACGAAGGGCGTGGTCGCGCCCCAGGACGTGTAGGCACCGTTGTCGTGAAGCGTCCAGCAGTCGCGGAAGGTCAGCGTGCCGTCCTTCTTGGCGCCCGAGCGGAGCTTGAGGATCACCGGCTGGCGCGTCGGCGAGGCGATGAATTCCTCCTCCCGCGTGAACACCATCTTGACAGGCCGCCCCGCCGCCTTGGCCAGGAAGACGACGATCGGCTCGAAGGGATAGATGTCGAGCTTGGAGCCGAAACCGCCGCCGATCGGCGGCTGGATGATGCGGATGCGCCCGGGCTCGAGCCCGAAAATCTCGGCGAATTCGCGTTTATGCAGGAACGGCACCTGAGTGTTCGAGTAGAGCAGCAGATTTCCATTGGGCTGATACTCGGCGATGATGCCCGAGACGCCCATACAGCAATGCGTGACGTAGTGAAGGAAAAACTCGCTCTCGACGATGACGTCGGATTCGGCCTCGCCCGCCGCGACATCGCCATTGGCGTAATCGAAGACCATGGCGACGTTGTCGCGCTTGTCCTCGTGGATCAGCGGCGCGGCCGGATCGAGCGCCTTCTTGGGATCGGTCAGCGGTGGCAAGTCTTCATATTCGACCTCGATCAAGCTGAGAGCCTCTTCCGCGATTTCGACGGTGTCGGCTGCGACCGCGGCGATTTCGTCCCGATAGCTCCGGACCTTGTCGCCCTTGAGGGGCATGTGGTCCTTCTTGACGCCGATCGGGCGCTGATCGACATCCGCGGCGGTCAGCACGACCGCGACGCCCGGCAGCGCCTTGGCTTTCGAAGTGTCGATTTTCTTGATGCGGGCATGCAGGCGCGACGAGCGTAGGATCTTGGCGTGAAGCTGCCCCGGTAGGTTGAGATCGTGGATGTAGCGCGTCCGGCCCGCGACCTTGTCGGGCGCGTCCATCTTGGGGATGCGCTTGCCGATCAGGCTGTCTTCGGCGACGTTGCGGATGGGCATCGGCGTGGGCGCAGCCATGATTGCCTCCTGGTTCCTGGCGTTCTCAATCGTTGATGCCGGCCGCATTGGCGACGGCATCGATGATCTTCTTGTAGCCGGTGCAACGGCAGAGATTGCCTTCGAGCCCGCGCTTGATCGCGGCCCGCGACGAGGCGAGACCGTGATCGATCAGGTATTTCGCCTGGACGACGATGCCGGGCGTACAAAAACCGCATTGCACGCCGCCGGCCTCGACGAGCGCTTCCCGCAGACGCGCGAGCGCGGGGTCATTGGCCATGCCCTCGACCGTCGTCACCTTGCGCCCGTCAAGATCGACGGCGAAGGCGAGGCAGGCATTGAGCGAGACGCCGTCGACGACGATGGTGCAGGCGCCGCATTCGCCTTCGCCGCAGCCATATTTCGTGCCGGTCAGGCCGACGAGGTCGCGGATCGCCTCAAGCGCGCTCATGCCGAGCGGCACGGATATGCGCTTGGGACTGCCGTTGAGCGTGAAGGCGATCGGGCGGTTGGGGATTTCAGCGGCGAGCGACATCGGTCAGCACGCTCCTCGTCAGGTTGCGGATCATCTCGCGCCGGTACCAGGCGCTGGCGCGAACGTCGGAAATCGGCTTGACCTCGGCCGCTGCGGCATCGGCCGCCGCCTCGATGGTTGCGTCGTCGAGCATCTTGCCGCGGATGACGGCTTCGGCCGCCCGGCCACGCATCGGTGTCGGCGCAACGGCGCCGAAAACCAAATGAACGGTCTCGACCTTGCCCGCCTTGGCGCGGCCGACGAAGCCGACTGAAACCGTCGCAATATCGAGCGCCTGGCGGGTGCCGAATTTCTCGAACAAGCCGATCGTGCTGGTTGCGGGCGCCTCGATCAGGACGGCCGTAACCAATTCTTCGGACTTGCGCGCGGTCTTGCCGGGGCCGAGCAGGAAATCGGCGAGCGGCATCAGACGGCGTTCGACGCGGCCATTGGGCTTGGTCGCCAACTCGACCTTGGCGCCATAGGCGATCAACGGAACCAATGTGTCGCCCGCGGGCGAGGCGTTGCAGATGTTGCCGCCGACGGTGCCGGCGTTCCTGATTTGCGGGGAGGCGAATTTGTCGGCCGAGAGCCAAAGCGCGGGCAGGCGCTCGCGGACAAGCGGGCTTTCATGGAGATCGGTGATGGTCGCAAGCGCGCCGATGCGGATGTTCTCGCCTTCCTGCGCAATGCCGGCGAGCTCCGGGACCCTGCGAATATTCATCAAGGTCGGCGCGAAGCGGAGCTTGCCGATCTTGGATTGCGGCATCAGATCCGTGCCGCCGGCGAGGATCGTGACCGCGCCCCGCTTCAGGACCTCGGTCGCCTCATCCAGGCTCTTGGCCGCGACGTAATGGCTCTCCTGCATGTCCGTCCTCTAGAAACGCACCGGTTCTTGATAGCGCCCGAAGACCGCGACCATGGTCTTGGTCATTTCGCCGACGGTCGCATAGGCCTTCACCGCCTCCATGATCGCCGGCATGACGTTGCGATCGGCGCGGGCATCGGCTTCGAGACGCGCGAGCGCGCGCTTGACCGCCTCACCGTCGCGTTCGCGGCGCACGCGTTCGAGACTGGCGCGTTGCAGCGCCGCGTCCTCTTCCTTGTAGGGATGGAAGGCGACGGTCTTTTCCTCTTCTTCGATGCGGTAGCGATTGACGCCGACCTTGGGAAAGCGCCCCTCTTCGATCGCCTTCTGCATGGCATAGGCCTGTTGCGAGACGCGCGCCTGGGCAATGCCCTGCGAGACCTGCTCGACGATGCCGCCATTGGCATCGATCTCGGCCATGAATTCTTCCATCTTGGCGCGCATCTGATTGGTCAGGGTCTCGACATAGTAGGAACCGCCCAAAGGATCGACGGTCTCGCAAAGCCCCATCTCTTCGATCAGCATCTGCATGGTCCTGAGCGAAATGCGCTGGGCGTATTCGGTCGGGATGGTATAGGCCTCGTCGTAGCAGCAGAGCGCCATGGTCTGCGCGCCCGAGAGCGCCGAGATCAGCGCGTAATAGGCGCCGCGCACGATATTGAGCTCGGGCTGCTCGTAAGTGAGGCCGCCGCCGCCGCCGCCCGCAATCATGCGGAGCACCATGCTCTCGGGGTCCTTGGCGCCCGCCTCCTTCACCACCTTGGCCCAAAGCGAACGCCCGGCGCGGAACTTCGCCACTTGCTCGAAAATGTTGCCAAAGACGTTGAAATTGAAGGACAGGCGATTGGCGAATTCGTCGACCGAAAGCCCGCGCGCGACCGCCGCCTCGATATAGGCCTTGCCGATGCAGAAGGCGTAGGCCATTTCCTGCGCCGGGTTCGCGCCTGATTCACGAATGTGATAGCCGCAGATCGAGACCGGCGAATATTTCGGCGCATACCGCGCGCAATATTCGATCGTATCGGCCACCAGCTTGATCGACGGCTTGACCGGATAGATCCAGGTGCCGCGGCCGATGAATTCCTTGAGAATGTCGTTCTGCGCCGTGCCGCGCAGCTTGGCGATGTCGTAGCCGCGCTTTTCGGCCATCGCCAGATACATGGCGATCAGGATCGCCGCCGCGCCGTTGATGGTGAGCGACACCGTGATGCGCTCAAGATCGATGCCGTCGAAGGCGATTTCGAAATCGCGGAGCGAGTCGATCGCCATGCCGACGCGCCCGACCTCGCCCTCGGCCAGCGGATCGTCGGAATCGAGTCCGATCTGGGTCGGCAGATCGAAGGCGACGTTGAGCCCGGTCTGACCGTTGGCGACCAGATATTTGAAGCGCTGATTGGTGTCGACCGGGTTCCCGAAGCCGGCATATTGCCGCATGGTCCAAGGCCGCTCGCGATACATCAGCGGATGGATGCCACGCGTATAGGGATACTCGCCCGGCTTGCCGAGCATGGCATAGCCGCCCGAGGCGACGACGTCCTCCTCGGTGTAAAGCGGCTTGATCGCAATGCCGCTTTCGTTCTCGACCTTGCGGACGGGCTTCGATTGCTTGGTCATGGCTTCACCCTCTGGCGGATGAAATCGGCGATGTCGGTCAACTTCGAACTGGTCGGGAAGATGCCGTGGACGCCCATCGCCTTGAGCGCCTCGTGATCATGCGCCGGAATATTGCCGCCGACCAGCCAGAGCCGGTCGCTCAGGTCGTGTTCGCGGATCAATTCGGCCAAGCGCTTGCAGAAGGGCAGATGCGAGCCCGCCAGGCTCGAAAGCCCGATGACTTCGACGCCCTCGTCGCGCGCCGCGGCCGCGATCTGGCCGGGCGTCTGGCGAAGGCCGGTATAGATCACCTCGAAACCCGCATCCATGAGCGCGCGGACCACGACCTTGGCGCCCTGGTCGTGGCCGTCGAGCCCGGGCTTGGCGATCAGCACGCGGATCTTGCGCTCGCTCACGACGTCAGCTCCTTGGCGATGATCAGTTTCAGGATTTCGCTGGTGCCGCCGCCGATCAAGGTGAAGCGGATGTCGCGCAAATAGCGCTGCACCGGAAACTCCATGGCGAAGCCATAGGACGCGAGCACGCGCGCGGCCTTGTCGCAGACGGTGAGCGCGGCCTCGGAGGCGAAGAGCTTGGCCATCGCCGCTTCCTTGTGGTGCGGCTTGCCGGTCTGGACCAGCCAGGCGGCGTAGAGCACGAGGCGTTCCGCCGCTTCGAGATCGGTGCCCATCTCGGCAAGCTTCAATTGGATTGCCTGATAGCGATCGATCGGCTTGCCGAATTGTTCGCGCTCGCCGGCATAGCGGATGGCCTCGGCAAGCGCCGCGCGTCCCTGCCCAACTGCCATCGCGCCGGTGATGACCCTGATCTGGGCGAGCAACTTGCGCAAATGCTGTTCCCCGTCGCCTTCGGCCCGGCTCAGGCGGTGGCTATCCGGCACGAAGCAATCGTCGAAGGCGACTTCCGACGTCGGCAAGGCGCGGACGCCCATCTTGTCGATCGCGCGGCCGATATTGAGCCCGGCGAAGCCCTTCTCGACCAGGAAGATCGTAATCTTCTTCTCCTCGCCGGCTTTGGCGAAGACGGTGAAAAAATCGGCGACCGGCGCCGAGGTTACCCAGGTCTTTTGGCCGCTCAGCCGGTAGCCGCCATCGACCTTGCGCGCGTATGTCTTCATGCCCGACAGATCGGAGCCGGCATTGGGCTCCGTCATGCAAATGGCGCCGATCTTTTCGCCCCTGATCGCCGGACGAAAGAGCCGGGTCTTGATGTCGTCGCTTCCCAACATCTGGAGGAAGTTCGTGCCCATCAGCGACTGCATGGCCGCAGCACCCGCAAGCGCCATCGAGCCCCGGGCGATTTCGGACAGGGCAAGACAAAACGAGACAAGATCGGCGCCGCCGCCGCCTTCGCTCTCGGGATAGCGCATGCCGAAAAAACCCAGCTTGCCGAGTTCGGCGAAGAGCGCACGGGGAAATTCATGCGCCTCGTCGAGCGCGGCCGCTTGAGGCGCGATGCGCTCGTCCGAGAAGCGCGCGAAGGCGTCGCGGATCGCGCGTTGGTCTTCGGAAAGCTCGAAGTCCATGCCTAGTCGTCCTCGCCGCCGGGTTCGTAACCATAGGCGCGGCGGGCCGCTTCCGGCGAAATCACGCCGTCGCGCAGCTCGCGCGCGAGCTGGCGCCGGTCGCGCCGCTTGGGATCGCCATAGCCGCCGCCGCCGCCCGCCAGTTGATGATAGAGCGTGCCTTTGGGCACGCCGGTGATCAGGTCCTTGTTCTTGGGCACGACGCGACGGCCGTCGGGATAGGTGAGTTCGATGATGTTGAGCGTGCCCTCGCCGCCGCCGAACAGGCCGAAAGCCGGCTCGAAATCGCCGTCACCGAAAGTGACCAGCTGCGTGTCGTCCGAGCCGATGACGAAGCTCGTCTCGACGCCGAGCCCGCCCCGCCATTCGCCCGGGCCGGCGCTGTCGGGAATGTATTCGTGCTTGATCAGGCGATGCGGCGTCGTCTGTTCGAACATCTCGTAATCCTGATCGAGCACGCCGCCCGAGGCGTCGATCATGCCGATATGGTCATAGCCGTCCGTGCCCTTCATCGCGCCCGAGCCGCCCTTGAGGCCCATGAAGCCGATATCGACGTATTTTTCGCCCTTGCCCGGATCGATGCCGGTGGTGAGCGAACAGAGGAGATTGTTCCAGCCCGCGGTGACACGATCGGGAATGGCCGGCGCGAGCGCACGAATGATGGCGTCGGCATTGGGCGGGCAAAGATGGTTGCCGAAAGTCGTCGCCTTGGGATAGGCGGCGTTCAGGATCGTGCCTTCGGGAATGACGATCTCGACCGGGCGGATCATGCCCTCGTTGTGGGGAATGTTCGGATTGACCATCTGCAGAAGCGTCAGGATGGTCGCCGACGCGCTCGAGGTGAAGGTGCCGTTGACGAAGCCGTTGGTCTGCGGATCGGTCTTGGAGTAGTCGAATGTGATCCGCTTGCCCCTCTTGGCGATCTCGACGCGGATAACGTATTTCGAGCCGTCATTGTGGCCGTCGAAATAGACCATGCCCTCGCCGGCATAGCGGCCGTCGGGAATGGCGGCGATCTCGGCTTCCATCATCTTCTGGGTCGCGTCGAACAGCGCGCGCTTGTGGCGCTCGACCGTCTCGCGGCCGTATTTTTTCAGGAGTTCGAGCACGCGCCTTTCGCCGACATGGCAGGCGCCGATCTGGGCGCGCATGTCGTGCTGCACGATGTCGAGGCGGATATTGGCGAAGATCAGGTCCCAGACGTCCTGGCGCAGCTTGCCGCGGTCATAGACCTTGACCGGCGGAATGCGGATCGCCTCCTGCCAGACTTCCTTGGCGTTCGGGTTGTAGCCGCCTTGGACATTGCCGCCGATATCGGCCTGGTGGCCTTTAACCGCGACCCAGGCCGCGAGCTTGCCTTCGAAGAACACCGGCTTGTAGACCGCGACGTCGTTGTTCTGATTGCCGAGACTGAAGACGTCGTTATGGAAGATGACGTCGCCCGGATGAATGTCGCCAGCGAAATACTTGATGATGTAGCGGCAGACCGGCGCGAGCGAAAAGGCGAGGATGGGCAAGTTCTCGGTCTGCTCGAGCATATTGCCTTCGGCATCGTATAGCCCGGTGACGAAATCCTTGGCCTCGCAAAGGATCGGCGAGCGCGTGGTCTTTTCGACCGAAATCGACATCTCGTCGGTGATCGCCCTGAAATTCCGCGCGAGCACGGAGAGGAGGATTGGATCGATCCTGCCTTTGGCTCCGCCCTTGGCTTTGCGCTTGGCCATCATTTCCTCCCTCGGCGTTTCGTCTTGCGCTTGGCGAGCTTAGCCGCGCCGACGCCCTTGACCAGATCGCGCCTGCCTTTGCGATAGAGCACGAAAGAGCCGAGCCGGTCGACCACGGCATCGAAGCCGGCCGAGACGAAGATCGCCGTCGTCTCTTGTTCGATCATGGCCGGGCCCTTGACCTCGTGGCCATGCGCCATCTGATGGCCGTCATAGACCGGCACGGTCTGGAATTTGCGCGTCTCGGGCACGTAAACCGAGCGCTTGCCCTTGAGCGCGGCCCTGGCGTCGCGCCCGGCATAGGGCTGCGCCGCATAGGCGAGCTTGTCGGCGAGCCCTGTCGCCTGGACGCGGATATTGATGATCTCGATCGCGACCTTCTGGGCTTCGAGGGAATAGCCGTAGAGCCGCTCATGCTCGCGGTGAAAGAGCGCCGCGATCGCCTTCGCATCGCCCTTGGCGATCAGGCGCTCGGGCACTGCGAAGGAGACTTCGTGATACTGCTTGAGGTAGCGACAATCGAGCTTGATCGTCCGCCGCCGCCTGGCGGGCGGAATGCGCTCGGCTTCAAGGAGCGCCTCGCCGTCCTTGGCCATCTCGGCGATCGCGGCATTGAGCCGCGGCCAATCGCAGCCGGCGAGCGGCGCGACGAATGTGCGGACGAAATCGTGACGCAGATCCGAAAGCAACATGCCGAAAGCGCAGAGGATCGAGGCTTCGCGCGGCACGATCTGCAGCGGGATCTCGAGCTCCTCGCAGATCAGGCAGGAATGCGCCGCGCCCGCGCCGCCCGCGACGATCAGCGGAAATTCGCGCGGGTCGAAGCCCCGCTTGATGCTGACCTCGCGCACGCCCTGGGCCATGTTGTTGCAAATCACGCGGTACATGCCGGCGGCCGCGTCCTCGACCGAGAGGCCCAGCGGCTTGGCAAGCTTGTCCGCGATCGCTCGACGCGCCGCCTCGCGATCAAGGCGCATGCGACCGCCTGCGAAATAGCCGGGATCGAGATAGCCGAGCACGACGGATGCATCCGTCGTCGCCGGCAATGCGCCGCCCCTTCCATAGCAGGCCGGGCCCGGATCGGCGCCGGCCGATTGCGGGCCCATGCGCAGCATGCCGCCTTCGTCGATCCAGCCGATCGAGCCACCGCCCGCACCGATGGTGTGGATGCCGAGCATGGGCAACGCGATACGGTGACGGTCGATCTCGCCTTCGGTGACGACCAAGGGCACGCCGACCGCGAGGGATGCTTCGAAGCTCGTGCCGCCCATGTCGACGGTGATCGCCTTGTCGACCCCATGCACGCGGGCGAAGAAGAGACCCGCGCCTGGCCCGCCGGCGGGTCCTGACAGGAGCGTGAGCGCCGCCTTTTCGCGCGCGACCTCGGGCGTCATGACGCCGCCATTGGACTGCATGATCAAGAGCAGGCCCTTGAAGCCAGCGCCCTTGAGACGTCCGGTCAATTGGCCGAGGTAGCGCGCGAGCTTTGGCCCGGCATAGGCGTTGAGCGCCGTGGTCGAGATGCGCTCATAAAAGCGGATCGAAGGCAGAAGCTCGCTCGAGACCGAGAGATAGGCGCCGGGCAGGCGACGCTTGACGATCGCGGCCGCCGCCCGCTCTTGCGCCGGATTGGCGAAGGAGTTCATGAAACAGATGGCGACGGCCTCGATTTTTTCCTTGGCGAAGAGATCGCAGGCGGCTTCGACCTCGGCGAGCGACAGCGTCTCGATCTCGCGGCCGTCGCGATCGACCCGACCCTTGACGCCGATGCGCCGGTAGCGCGGCACCAAAGGCGGCACGTTGGTATAGCGATTGTTGTACTGCTCCTCGCGGATGCCGCGACGCATTTCGAGGGCATCGCGCACGCCCGCCGTCGTGATCAGTCCGGCGACGGCGCCGGTGCGCGTCAGCGTCGCATTCGTCGTCACCGTCGTGCCGTGGACGATGGTGTCGATGCCGGCGCAGAACTCGGCCGGCGTCATCGGCGGATCGATGCGCCGGGCAAGCTCTTCGAGCCCGGCGACGACCGCGATCGAAGGGTCTTGCGGCGTCGACAAAGTCTTGTGGATCGCGGGCACGCGCCTATCCCCGCTCGCGAAAAAATCGGTGAAAGTGCCGCCGACGTCGATGCCGATCTTGAGACCCATGAAACGCTCCACCCGACCCTAGGCGCGAAGAGCCGCCGCCGGCGGCGGTTCGCGCAGCAAGCGCCTGACTTCGTCCTTGACCACCTTGCCCATGACATTGCGCGGCAGCGCCGGCACGATGACGACCTCGCGCGGGCGCTTGTAATGGGCGAGCCTGCCTTCGCAGAAGGCCGCGAGTTCCGCCGCATCGAGCCGCGCACCCTTGCGGAGCGCGACCACGGCGACGGCAATCTCGCCCCAATAGGCGTCGGGCTTGCCGACCACGGCGCATTCGCCGATCGCCGGATGTTCGGCGATCGTCGCCTCGACCTCGGCCGAGGCTATGTTTTCGCCGCCGGAAACGATGATGTCCTTCTTGCGATCGCGCACCCAAAGATCGCCGTCAGCATCGAAGCAACCGATATCGCCGGTCCTGAACCAGTCGTCGTGAAAAGCCGCGCGGCTCGCTGCCGGATCGTTCCAATAGCCCGACATGACATGGCCGCCTTGCACCAAGATTTCGCCGAGCGTGCCGGACTGGACGTCGCGCCCCGCGTCATCGACGATCCGGATCGCCGAATGAAGTCCGGCTTTGCCGGTCGAGCCTGGCTTGGCGAAAGCGTCCGCAATGCGCTGATACGCGGCGATCGGCGCCGTCTCGGTCGAGCCGTAGATCTGGATCACGGGCACGCCGGTCTGGTGCACGCGATCGATCAGGGCGGCGGGCACGATGGTCGAGCCGGTCGCGATGGCGCGGAGCGAAGCGAGCGCTTCCCGGCCCCAACGCGCATCCGCCATCAGCGCGTGAAGCTGCGTCGGCACGAGCACGGTGAGCGTCGGGCGGTCGACTTCGAGCGAGGCATAGGTCGCGGCCGGATCGAAACGCGCCTGGAGCACGACCGTCGCCCCGGCATGGAGCGCCGGCAAGGTCTGGATGTTGAGCCCGCCGACATGAAACATCGGCAGCGTCGTCAGGACGACGTCCGCCGAGGTGAGGTCGTGCATGTGAGTCGCATTGAGCGCGTTCACCAACAACGCGTTCTGGCTGAGCAGCGCGCCCTTGGCCTTGCCGGTCGTGCCGGAGGTGTAGCAAAGAAGCAGGGCATCGCCCGCCTCCCCCGGCCCTTCGGCCACCGCCTCCGCTCCGGCGATGGCGGCTTCGTAGCCCTCCCCGACCACGACCGCGCCGGGCATCGCAAAGCCGGGCTCGACCAGGATCACCTTGGGCCGGCAGTCGGCGATCAGCGCTTCGTGCTCCCGCGGCGCAAGACGCCAATTGAGAGGCACGAACATCGCGCCCAGGCGCGCGCAAGCGAACAAGAGCGCCAGGATCTCCGGCCGATTGAGACCGAGCCAGGCGACGCGATCGCCGCGCTCGACGCCGCGGCTCCGCAGCCAACCCGCCGTCCGCGCAATGAGCGTCGCCAGCGCCGCATAGGACGTGTCGCGACCGTCGAAACGGATCGCCGTCTTGGTCGGCTGAAAAGCCGAGTGGCGATCGATCCAATCCGCGGGCGTCATGGCCGCCTCAGTCGCCGACCTTGAGCACGACCGCCATGGCGGTATCGCCGGCGGCGCAGCCTTCGAACAGGCCGACGCCGCCGCCCCGAAGCGCCAGTTCTTCGATCAATTCGATGATCGAACGCATGCCGGTCGGACCTTGCGGATGGCCCCAAATCAGAGAGCAGCCGTAATTGTTCATGGCCATGACATCGAAGCCGGTCTCTTTGGCAAAGACCACATCGTTGACGGCGAAGGGATTGTGCGAGGTCACCGCGTCGACCTGCCGCATCGACAGGCCGGCTTGGTCGAGCGCGCGCTTGGCCGCCGGCACCGTCGCTTCGGGCATATAGGCGAGCGGCGCGCGGGCAAGCCCGAAACCGAGGAGCCGGATGCGGATTTTGGGATCGCGCGACAGGGCCCTGGCCTTGTCGGGCGTCGCGACGACGATCGCGGCATTGCCATCGGCCGGATGCGTCTGGCCGCCGAATGTGACGCTGCCGCCCTCGCGTACCGGCTTCAACCGGGCGAGGCCTTCCGGCGTCGAGACCGTGATGCCTTCATCGCCCGCGATCGTGCCCGACGTCTTCTTGTAGCCGGGAGCCGGCACCGGAAAGGGCAGGGTCATGTAGCGCTTCTGAAAGGCATGGTCGTCGGCCAGCGCCCGGCCATACTGCTCCTGACGCCGGAGTACGATCTCGTGCTGCTGCGCCGTCGGGATTTGGTGCTTGCGCGCGACGTTTTCCGCCGTCTCGATCATGGCGTGATGGCCGAGCGGATCATCGCCGAAATTATCCATGACCCAATTCTCAGCCGTGCCCGTGCCGCCCGGGCCCTTGGGATTGGGGTAATAAAGATGCGGGCCGTTCGAGACCCGGTCGCAAGTGACCAGCAGCGCCGTGCTCGCCATGCCGGCCTCGACTTCCTGCGTACCGGCCAGGAGCGTGCGCGCGCCCGTGGCGCAGGCCTGCGATATCGTCGGCCCGCCGACCGCGTTCGCGCCGATCAGGCCCGTGAACCAAGGCAGACCGTAGAAGGAATGATGCTGCGGCACCGTCATGCCGAGGGCGCCGAAATCGAAGGTCTCGACCGGGATCTGGCGCTTGGCGAGTTCGCGTTTGGTCGTATCGGCGGCGAATTCGACGGCGTTCAACTGGGCGAAGCTACCCTGCCATTTGGCGAAGGGCGTCGACCAATAGACGCC
>Ga0194120_10004261_pt1 | contig 22312 bp, 17 predicted proteins | sample TA2MahCa65mmetaG_FD_148642 | JGI IMG/M metagenome (GOLD analysis project Ga0194120, IMG submission 148642) | Freshwater microbial communities from Lake Tanganyika, Tanzania - TA2015019 Mahale Deep Cast 65m | ecosystem: Environmental > Aquatic > Freshwater > Lake | place: Tanzania: Lake... | reverse complement strand
CCGGAGCCTCCGCCGGGGCAGCCTCCGCCGGGGCAGCCTCCGACACGGCCGCCCCGGCCTGCCGAAAGCGGCCTCTGCACCGCCCGCGGGCAGGTGCTCGGACCGTCCGATTTCGGCGTCGCCGCGGGGCTGCCCGTGGCCGACGTCTCCGCCGTGCTTCTCCTCGACGGGCGCGTGCGCCTGTACGTCTTCGCGCAGAACAAGGGCATCGTCAGCGCGGTCTCGGTCTCGGCGGACGGCTTGACGTTCACCGCCGAACCGGGGCTTCGGCTTCCGGACGGCTCGGGGATGCCGAGAGTCGTCCGCACCCAGACCGGCTACCGGCTGTTCTTCACCTCCGCCGGCGGCATCAGCTCGGCGACGAGCACCGACGGCTTGAGCTTCACCGTGGAGCCGGGTCAGCGCATCACGAAGGACGCGGCCGGGTTCGGCACGTCCGCGGCGGGGACGAGCGGCGCCAGCGTGATCCGCCTCGCCGACGGGCGTTATCGCATGTACTTCAGCGACCTGCCGCGGCCCGGCGACCCGCCCGGCAACCATCGGATCAAGACCGCGGTCTCCACCGACCTGCTCGCGTGGACGGTCGAGGCGGGGATCCTTGCCGGCCCCGGCGCCGCCACGCTGACCGAGTCGTCGGAGCACCCGTTCGTCCTCGCCAACCCGGACGGGTCGGTGACTATGTACTACGGGCGCTTCGCCGGCCCCGGCGGGACGACGCCCGAGGGGTTGTATCAGTCCACGTCGCGTGACGGCCTGACGTTTGCCGAGGAGACGTACAACATCTTCATGGCGAACGATCCGGACGCGCTGCGCCTCTCGGACGGGACCCTGCTCGTCTATTACGGGCTCTTCGACCCGCAGGTCGGCGGCACGATCAACGTCGCGCAGTGCGCCGACCCCGGCGCGGCGGCGCCCGCCCGCCTGCCCTGACGTTCGTTTCGCGCCGCCGCCGGCGCTCACCAGCGCCGAATACACGCGCAACTACAACGACGCGTCCGTGAGGCGGAGGCCGATGGCAACCCGGGCACGGCCCCGGATCCCACGTGGGGAGCCGCTCGCCAACACGCCGAACTGGCTGTTCGCCCGCACCCTCAGGCCAGTCCCATCGTCACGCTGACGGCGCACCGGGATTCGGGATAATCGTAATCTGGTCAGCATGCCTAATCCGGTGAAAGGCTCGCCTGCGGCAGAACGACGGCGTAGGGTGCGCGCCCCGCGACAGGGGCACTGCCAGCTCCAGGAGGGCGAGGCGAGGTTCGCGGGTGACCGCGCCGGTCGCGGGCGGCCGTCCGCGACGTCGATCTGTGAATGGCTGGCTGCTCGACACGAACATGCTCCACGGGTTGACGGTGGTGTCACGCGACACGCTCCACGGTTCGACATCATGAGTCCGCCCGCCTGCGAGCACCTCGGGGCCATCGACAAGGTCACGCCCGCGAGGCGATATGAGTGCGACGAGTGCGTGAAGATCGGCGGCGAGTGGGTCCACCTGCGCACGTGCCAGGAGCGCGGCGGGACCCACTGCTGCGACAACTCGCCGAACCGCCACGCCACCCGGCACGCGCGGGTCACCGGCCATCCGGTGATCGCGTCCGCCGAGCCCGGCGAGCGCTGGCTGTACTGCTGTCCGGACGAGGCCTTCGCGGGATACTGAGCGGATGCCCGCGTCCGGTCTCGTTCGACACGCCGACGGCGTCACCCGTTGCTGGTGGCCCGGTGAAGATCCTTTCTACCAGCGCTATCACGACGAGGAGTGGGGCAGGCCCGTCCGCGACGACCGCCGCCTCTTCGAGAAGATCTGCCTCGAGGGATTTCAGTCCGGCCTGAGCTGGATCACGATCCTCCGCAAGCGCGAGAACTTCCGCGCCGCCTTCGACGGCTTCGAGGTCGAGCGCGTCGCCCGCTTCGGCGCCCGCGACGTGGCGCGCCTGCTGAAGGACGCCGGCATCATCCGCCACCGCGGCAAGATCGAATCCACCATCAACAACGCCAAGCGCGCCATCGAGCTGCGCGACGAGTTCGGCACCCTCGCCCGCTACTTCTGGCAGTGGGAGCCGGAGCCCGGCGCACGTCCGGCGCGCGTCACGAAAGACGCGCTGATGCAGCTCGCGCACACGCCGCAGTCCGCCGCGCTCAGCAAGGACCTCAAGGCGCGCGGCTGGACGTTTGTCGGCCCGACGACGGTGTATGCGTTCATGCAGGCGATGGGCCTGGTGAACGACCACCTCGACGGCTGCGCACGGCGCCCCGCCGTCGAAGCGGCGCGCGCGGCTTTTTCCCCGCCCCTGGGGAAAGGTTCCCGCGTCCCGCGCCGGTCCCGCTGAAAAGCGGCCGGATTTCCTCTGACTCGCGCCCACCCGGGGTGGCGTCGTTGATGCACGGATGCGCGGCCGGAGGTGCCTATGTTCACCCCGGCGATCGTGACGATTCCCGCGCTCATCCTGCCGCTGATGGGGACGCCTGACCGCGACTGCCAGCTCGGACGCGTGGGCGACCCCGATGCCGACGCGCGCGCCGTGATCGCGTTCGAGATCGCGGTTGACGAGTACGCCGCCACGCATCGCTGGGGCGCGCACCCGTGGCCGCTGCCGCGGCCGGGCAGCCTCTTCACGCCGGCCGTCTCCGAGGTCTTCCGCGTCCGGATTGCCGCCGCGATCCGCGAGGGACGGAACGAGGAGGAAGGCGGCATCCTCTACGCGCTCCCGCCGCTGCCGGTGGAGCTCGACTACCGCATCGTGGGCCGCGACATCGCGATCGTGGACGTGGACATGCACCTCGTCGTCGACACGCTGGACCGCGCGCTGCCGCTGGAGGCGGCGCCGCTCGTGCCGGCGCCCGTGGAGACCGACGAAGAGGAGACGCTCGCGCCCGCGGACGAGGAGCCCACCGGGTGTCTCTACGACATCGAGCAGATGATCTAGAGCGGTTTCTGAAACGTCGTAGTGTCCGGCTTTAACCGGACCAAGTTGATCGGCACCGCCGTGTGTGGTCCGGCTAAAGCCGGACACTACGAAGAAGGGTCCGGCTAAAGCCGGACACTACGAAGAAGTCGAAACCGCGCCAGCGATCGCGAATTGACATTGCAGATGATGGGGCCATAGCATCCCCCCACGAAGGAGGGGAGATGCGCGCGTGCTCACGGCTCTGCCTGCTGGTCGTCTGCGTGATGTTCGTTCCCGCCGTTGCCTACGGCCAGGCATCCATCGCGGGTGTCGTGCGTGATACATCAGGCGCGGTGCTCCCCGGCGTCACCGTGGAGGCCGCCAGTCCCGCGCTCATCGAACAGACGCGTTCGGTCACCACCGACGGCACGGGTCTGTTTCGTATCGTCGACCTGCGTCCTGGTGTGTACGCCGTGACGTTCACGCTGCCCGGGTTTTCCACGGTGCGGCGGGAAGGGGTGACGCTCGCGGGCTCCTTCGTCGCGACTCTCGACGTCGAGATGCGCGTCGGCGAGCTGGCGGAGACGATCACCGTCACCGGCGAGACACCGACCGTGAACGTGCAGAGCGCCACGCGGCAGATGGTGATGGACAGCGAGGTCATCGAGACCATTCCGACCGGCCGCAGCACCTTCGCGCTCGGCGTGCTCGTCCCCGGCGTCATCGCCCAGAACGCCGGCGGGACGCTCGTGCAGGACGTCGGCGGGGCCCGCGTGGACGCGGCGCTCGGCCTGGCCATCCACGGCAGCCGCCAGAGCGACCAGACGATTCTCTTCAACGGCGTGTCCACGAGCGCGCAGGCGTCCTCCGGGTACGCGACGCGCACCACGATCAACCCGGTCGCGGTGCAGGAGGTGACCTTCGACTACTCCGCGGTCAACGCGGAAGTGGGGCAGGGCGGCGTCCGCATCAACATGATCCCGAAGGACGGCGGCAACACGAACCGCGGCGTCTTCCACGTCAACTTCGCGACGCCGGCGATGCAGGGCGACAACTTCAGCGACGAGCTGCGCCGCGCCGGACTGAGCGCACCCGATCGGCTGCGGACGAACCGGGACGTCAACCCGGGCTTCGGCGGCCCGATCCGGCAGGATCGCATCTGGTACTACGTGTCCGGCCGCTTCCAGGAGGCCACCAACTACGTGGCGGGCGTCTTCGAGAACAGGAACGCGAACAGGCCGGACGTCTGGACCTACGATCCCGACACGAGCCGGCAGGGCTACACGGGCTTCGAGGGCAACTCAGGAGATCTCCGGCTCACGTGGCAGGCGACGCCGAAGAACAAGCTCGGGTTCGCATGGACCTACCAGGTGAACTGCGGCTGCCCGCAGGTCGTCTCCGCCACGGTGGCGCCGGAAGCCGACCAGCGCGCCGAGTTCCCCGAGCAGCAGAAGCTGCTGTTCGACTGGACGTCGCCGCTGACGAACCGGCTGCTGCTCGAGGCGGCGTTCCTCCAGAGCTACGGCGTCAGCGTCCGCAGCCCGATCGCCGGCCTCGACCCCCGCATGATCACCGTCGTCGAGCAGTCCAACGGCCTGAAGTACCGCGGACCGGATCCCGGCCTCCGCTGGCAGGACAACGAGAGCAATCACATCCGCGGCGCGGTGTCGTACATCACCGGCGCGCACGCCTTCAAGGTCGGCTTCACGCACAACCACGGCTACTTCTTCCAGACGACGTACGCCGTGCAGCCGATCAGCTACCGCTTCAACAACGGCGTGCCGAACCAGCTCACGATCGCGGCGGTGCCGTACAACGAGACGACGAAGACGGACCACAGCATGGGCATCTTCGCCCAGGACACGTGGACGATCCGGCGCCTCACGGCCGGCCTCGGCGTCCGCTACGACTACTACGGCAACAGCCAGCCGGAGCAGCGCCTCGGTCCGACGATCTTCACGCCCGGGCGCGACATCACCCTGCCGGCGTCGTCGAATCTCTCGTGGCACGACCTGACGCCGAAGCTGACGGCGGCGTACGACCTGTTCGGCAACCGGCGCACCGCGGTCAAGGTGAGCCTGAACCGCTACGTGGAGTCGCTGGCGGCCGGCGCCGGCCTGCCGGCGGCCGTGAACCCGCTGAACAACATCGTCAACAGCACCACGCGGAGCTGGAACGACGCCAACCGCAACTTCGTTCCCGATTGTGACCTGCGGACGCCGGCGGCCAACGGCGAATGCGGGGCCTTCGCGAACGCGGCATTCGGCACGGTGCGTCCCGGCTCGACCTACGACCCGGACCTGATGCGCGGGTGGAGCAAGCGCGGGTTCAACTGGGAGTTCGCCGCGGGCGTGCAGCACGAGCTGATGCCGCGCGTGGCGGTGGACGTCGGCTACTTCCGCCGCTGGTTCGGCAACTTCGTCGTCACCGACAACCTCTCGGTGTCGCCGTCGGACTTCACGCGCTTCAGCGTCACGGCGCCCGGCGACTCGCGGCTGCCCGGCGGCGGCGGCTACGCCGTCCCGGACCTCTTCGACGTGGTGCCGGCGCGCTTCGGCCAGGTGAACAACTTCGTGACGCTGGCCGACAAGTACGGCACACAGAGCGAGCGGTGGCACGGGTTCGACGTGACCATGAGCGCCCGGCCCCGCAACGGCCTGCTGGTACAGGGCGGCATGAGCGCGGGATCGACGCTGCGCGACAGCTGCGAGATCCGCGAGAAGCTGCCGGAGACGGCGCAGCTCAATCCGTACTGCCACACGGAGACGCCGCTTCTGACCCAGGTGAAGCTGCTGGGCGCGTACACGATTCCGAGGATCGACCTGCAGGTGAGCGGCACCTTCCAGAGCTTCGACGCGCCGCAGAACGGGATCATCGCGAACTTCGTGGCGGCCAACGCCCAGGTGGCGCCGTCGCTCGGGCGCCCGCTGTCGGGGGGCGTCGCCAACGTGACGGTCAACCTGATCAAACCGTTCTCGGAGTACGGATCGCGCGTGAACCAGTTCGACATGCGCGTCTCCAGGATGCTGCGGTTCGGCGGGACGCAGACCCGGCTCGCCCTCGACCTCTACAACGCGCTCAATGCGGCGCCGGTGATGACCGAGAACCCGAACTACGCCGCGTTCCGCCGGCCGACGTCGATCATGGCCGCGCGGTTCGCCAAGATCAGCATGCAGGTGGATTTCTAATGATGAGAAAACTGCTGTTTGTTACTTGCGTTGCGGCATTGTCCTTGAACGTTCCGTCCTACGCCCATCATTCCGACGTGGCGTACGAGAACACGTCGATCGAGATAAAGGACGTGACGTTCGTGAAGACGGCGTGGGTGAACCCGCACAGCATCGTGACCTTCGACGTGAAGGATGCCTCGGGGAAGGTGACGCAGTGGATCGTGGAAATGGGGAGCCCCTCGGCGATGAGTGCGGTGGGCTGGAACCGGAACAGCCTGACCCCCGGGGCCGTGGCCACCGTGGTCGTCTTTCCGGCGAGAAACGGCACGGCGCATGGCCGTCTCGCCCGCGTGATGTTTCCCGACGGCAAGACGCTCAACTATCGGGAACCCCGTCCGGCAGGAGGTGCGCAGTGATCGCGCGTGCCGCTCTACTCGGTGTCGTGATGTCGTTGGTGTGCGCCTCGGTGTATGCGCAGGCGCCCGCTCCGCGCCGGGACATCAACGGGGTGTGGTCGGGCGCCGCGGTGATGCGGCTCGAGGCGTTCGCGCCGATGACGCCGGAGGGTCAGAAGCTCTTCGACGAGGCCAGGCCCCTGTTCGGTCCCCGCGCGCTGCCGGTGGCCGAGTCGAACCACGGCCTCGTGACCTGCGACCCGCTCGGGTTTCCGCAGAACGTCATGTACGAGCTCCGTCAGATGGAGTTCCAGGCGACGCCCAACAAGATGCTGCAGCTGATGCAGTACCAGCGCGTCTTCCGCGAGATCTGGACCGACGGACGCAAGCTTCCCGCTTCTGTCGGGAAGGACACCGCCGATTCCGTTGACCCGCGCTGGTACGGCTACTCGATCGGCAGCTGGGCCGACGACTACACCTTCGTGATTCAGTCCACGGGCTTCAACGAGAAGGCCTGGGCGAACGCGGCGGGCAACCCGCGCAGCGTGGATGCGAAGATCGAGGAACGCTACCGGCGCATCGATCGCGACACGCTGGAGCTCACGGTGACGATCGACGATCCGAAGATGTATACGAAGCCGTTTGTCGCCATGCGGCAGCAGCTCCGGCTGAGCCCGAAGCAGGAATTCGACGAGCAGCTCTGCGTGCCGTCGGAAGCGCTGGAATACCTGGAGACGTTCAAGCCGGTCGCCCGGCCCCGCTGACCTATTTCGCGCGGCCCAGGTATCCCTGCGCGATCGTGTCGATCTTGTAGATCGCCTTCGCGTTGTTCCTCACGCCGGGTGGCGTCGTGAAATTCCGGCCGTCGGGCCCGTTCATGCCGCCACCCTTCCCGTACAGCACCTTCTTGTCAGGCCCGGAAAACGCGCAGCTCGAGGCGGACCGCGGAAGCGGGATGACGCCGAGGTGCGCGCCCTGCGCACTGAACACCTCGAAACCGGCATCGCCGGCGCTGACGTACAGCCGGCCCTCGCCGTCGATGCACATGCCGTCGCCGTTGCCGCCCTTCAGCGCGGCAAAGTCCCGCTGGTTTCCCGTCGTGCCGTCGGCCTGGACGTCGAAGGCCACGATCGTCCTGCCGTTGGTGAGGTAGAGCGTCTTCTCGTCGCGGCTGAGCATCATGCCGTTGGTGCGCACGGACTTGTCCGCCACGAGGCTGACGGTCCCCGAGGGGTTGACGAAGTACGTGCCGTTCTCGTCGCTGAAATAGGCGCCGCCCCTGGAGTCGAGCTGGACTTCGCCCATGCGCCAGAACGGCTTGCCGCCGAACCTGCTGGCAATCACCTGCCGCGTGGGCGAGAGCGCGGTCAGGTTCGCATCCTCCTTGCACTCGTCAGGCTTTCCGCCCGGGTCCGAGCACGTCCGCTCGGCGCCGATCAGGCGGCCCCGATGGTCGATGCCGAGCGCTCCGGTGCCGCGGGTATTCCGTTCGGCGATGGAGAACCGGTCGTTCGCATCGAGCCTGCCGACCGTGCTCGGCTGCTCCTGGGCGAACAGGATGCCGCCGTCGCTCGTGCCGACGAGGCCGTCGGCGTTGTCGGCGCCCTGCCAGACGAGTGTCCACTGCGCTCCAGCCGCAATGACTCCAGCGATGGCGGAGACCGTCACCTGTTTCTCGGGCGTCGGCTGCGGGAAGGCCCGCGGCTGCTGCGCCGCGGCGATGCCGCCGAGCGCAACACAGCACGCCAACGTATAGCGTGTCTTCATGACGCGAAGTATATCCAACGAGATGGGTACAATTAAGGCTTGACCCAACCGGTTCAGCCCTCGCTGGGAGACCTGCTGCGCGCCCGGCCGTTCTCCATCATGGTGGAGCTGGTCGCCTCGGGCCTGAAGCGCGAAGCGCAGGTGTTCGAGGTCGCCTCGAACCTCGCCACCATTCCCGAGATCGTCGCCGGCAGCGTCACCAGCTACGCGGGCGGGAAGTTCGGGCAGGACCCGGTGCGCGTCGGCACCGCGGTACGCGCGCGCGGGCTCACGCCGAACATCCACCTCACGTGCGTGAACCAGGATCGCGTCAGCATCCAGAAGACGCTGCGCCTGATGCGCGCGCTCGGGATGCTGAACGTCTTCGCCATCACCGGCGACTGGCCGGCCGGCAGCAACACGACGCCGGTCTTCGACCTCGAGTCGGTGCAGCTGGTGGACCTCATCGCGACACTGCGCGCCGAGGAGCAGATCCCGTTTCACGTCAGCGTCGCCATCTCGCCGTTCAAGTACACGCGCGAGGATGCGCTATATCAGTATCTGAAGCTGGAAAAGAAGATCGCCGCCGGCGCCAACATGGCGATCACGCAGGTCGGCTGGGACTCGCGCAAGTTCGCGGAGCTGAAGCGCTACCTGGACGAGCGCGGCCTCGATATTCCGCTGATGGGCAACGTCTACGTCCTGGCCCAGCGCGCCGCCGAGCGCATGGCCACGGGCAGCCCGCCCGGATGCTGGGCGCCGCCGAAGCTCGTGTCTGATATTCAGAAGGAGTCCACCGCCCCCGACAAGGGAAAGGGCGCGCGTCTCGAGCGCGCGGCCAACACGGTGGCCGTGCTCAAGGGCCTCGGCTACGCGGGCGCCTACATCGGCGGCACCCACCAGGCCGACGACATCCGCTGGATCATCAACCGCGCGCGCGAGCTCGAGCCGCAATGGGAGGAGTGCGCGGCGCAGGTCCAGTACGGCGATCCGGACGGCTTCTATCTGGACTCCGCTCCTGCCCGGAAAGCCACGCGTACGTTCCTCCCCGTGGTCCTCGACGCGGCCGGCAAGACGATGCCGATGCCGTGGTCGAAGAACCCCGCTGACACGGCGGGCCGCCGCGCCATGCGGTCGCTGTTCTCGTGGATCGACGGCACGCCACCGCTTCGCAACGCCTTCGAGCGCCTCGAGTACTGGGGCAAGCGGGCGGTGTTCGGCTGCGAGGAGTGCGGCAACTGCGTGCTCGGCAGCATGGAGTACGTCTGTCCGCAGACGTGCCCGAAGCAGATGCGCAACGGCCCCTGCGGCGGCACGCTCCACGGCCGCTGCGAGGTGGTGGAGCAGGAGTGCATCTGGGTGGGCGTGTATCAGCGCGCCGAGGCCGCCGCGCGCGTGCCCGAGCTGAAGCGCTTCATTCCCGCACCCGACCGGCATCTGGTGGGCACGAGCTCCTGGATCAATTTCTTTCTCGACCGCGACAGCCGCCCGGGCCATCCGAAGCCGCTCGATGCATCGACGGCGCCGGAGGATCCGGGCCGTCATCTTCGCAAGCCTGAACGCAAGCCATTCGTACCAAAGACAGAGAGAGCCCCTGCATGACCAGCGTCGTGTCCGAACCCCGGCAGCAGTTCCGCACCATCACCGACGTCGCCGCCCGCGCGGGCATCTGGCCGCAGGAGCTCGAGATCTTCGGCACCATGCGCGGCAAGGTCCGCCTCGAGGTGCTCAAGCGCCTCGAATCGCAGCCCGACGGCAAGCTCGTGATCGTCACCGCGATCACGCCGACCAGGGCGGGCGAGGGCAAGACGACGACGAGCATCGCACTGACGCAGGGGCTGGGGCGCATCGGCCGCAAGGTGATGCTGTGCCTGCGCGAACCGTCGGTCGGCCCGGTCTTCGGCGTGAAGGGCGGCGGCACCGGCGGCGGGCGCTCGCAGGTCGTGCCCATGGAGGACATCAACCTCCACTTCAACGGCGACTTCCACACGGTGGCGGCCGCGCACAACCTGCTGGCCGCGGCGCTCGACGCGTCCATCTACCACGGCAACAGGCTCCGCATCGACCCTGCGACCGTGACCTGGCCGCGCACCGTGGACATGAACGACCGGCAGCTCCGCTACAGCGTCACCGGTCTTGGCGGCCGCGCGCACGGCGTCCCGCGCGAAACGGAGTTCGTCATCGTCGCCGCCTCAGAGGTGATGGCGTCGCTCGCGCTGGCCAGCGATCTCCACGACCTGCGCAGGCGCCTCGGCCGCATCATCGTGGCGTCAACCTACGACGGCCTGCCGGTGACCGCCGAGGACCTGCAGGTGGCCGGCGCGATGACCGTGCTGCTCAAGCCGTCGATCAACCCGAACATCGTGCAGACGATGGAGGGGCAGCCGGCGCTGGTGCACGCGGGCCCGTTCGGGAACATCGCGCACGCGGCGAACTCGATCGTCGCCGACCGCGTGGCGCTGAAGCTGGCGGACTACGTCGTCACCGAGGCGGGCTTTGCGAGCGACCTCGGCTTCCAGAAGTTCTGCGACATCGTCTGCCGCACGGCGAAGCTGACGCCGAGCGCCGCGGTGCTCGTCACGACGGTGCGGGCGACGAAGTCGCACGGCGGCGTCGCGTTCGAGAAGCTCGGCGCCGAGGACATGGACGCCATCCGCCGCGGGTCCGACAACCTGGCGGCGCACATCCAGATCGTCCGCTCCTACGGGCTGCCGTGCGTGGTCACGGTGAACCGGTTCCCGGCCGACAGCGCGCGCGAGGTCGCGCTGCTCGAGGAGATGGCGCTGGCGGCGGGAGCGGAGACGGTGGTGGCGCATGAAGGCTTCGAGCGCGGCGGGGAGGGGGCCGAGGACCTGGCGAAGGCCGTCGTCGCCGCGTGCGAGAAGCCGAACACGTTCCACCATCTCACGCCCGAGGGCACGCCCGTCGTCGAGCAGATCGAAGCGATCGCCACGAAGATTTACGGCGCCGGCGGGATCGACCTGCAGATGCAGGCGCTGAAGGACCTGGAGCGCATCGAGCGTCTCGGGTTCGGCACCGCGCCGGTCTGCATGGCCAAGACGCAGATGTCGCTCTCGCACGACCCGCATCTCCGGAACCGGCCCACGGGTTTCGTCCTGCCCGTGCGCAGCCTCGTGCCGAGCGCGGGCGCCGGGTTCGTCGTTGCGCTGTGCGGCGACATGCAGCGGATGCCCGGGTTCGGCAAGGCGCCGCACTATGTGAATATGGACATCGACGAGCAGGGGAACACGATCGGGCTGACGTGATAGGATTCGGGTTTCGCCCGAAGTGATATTTCAGGCATAGGAGTCAGTCAGCGTTTATGGCCCAGAGAAGTCTCGAAGACGTGCTCAAGGCAGCGAGCAGCCCGGTGGACATGCTGCGCAATTCCCAGATCGGCCCGTACGCGTTCCCGGTGGTGAAGCCCGAGTTCACCAACTGGCGGGACGAGCAGCGGGCGTGGCAGACGACGTGCGCGCTGATGGACCAGTCGCACCACATGACGGACCTGTATGTCGAGGGGCCCGACGCGGTGCGTCTGTTCTCGGACTTGGGGGTCAACAGCTTCAAGACGTTCAGGCCCGGGCAGGCGAAGCAGTTCCTCGCCGTCAACCACCAGGGCTACGTCATCGGCGACGCGATTCTCTTCTTCCTCTCCGAGAACCGCCTCAACCTCGTCGGCCGCCCGCCGGCGCACAACTGGGTGCAGTTCAACGCGGAGAAGGGCAAGTACGACATCACGATCGAGCGCGACGAGCGCACGTTCGCCAACGAGGGCAAGCGCAAGGTCTACCGGTTCGAGCTGCAGGGCCCCAACGCGGTGAAGCTGATGACGAAGCTGCTCGGCAGCGCGCCGCCGGAGATCGGCTTCTTCAAGCTCGGCGAGTTCCGCATCGCCAACCGCGACGTGCGCGCGCTGCGCCACGGGATGGTCGGACAGCCCGGATGGGAGCTCTTCGGTCCGCTCGAGCAGGGTGAGGACGTCCGCGGCGCCATCATCGAGGCCGGCAAGGAGTTCGGCCTGCGCCAGGTCGGATCGATGGCGTATCCGACCACGTGCCTGGAGTCGGGCTGGATCCCGTCGCCGCTGCCGGCCGTCTACACGAGCCCGGACCTGAAGGAGTACCGCCAGTGGCTCAGCGACAAGAGCTACGAGGCGATGGCGTCGCTCGGCGGCAGCTACGTCGGCCCGATCGAGGACTACTACCTGACGCCGTCAGACCTCGGTTACGGCCACATGGTGAAGTTCGACCACGACTTCGTGGGACGCGCGGCGCTCGAGAAGATTGCCAGCAACCCGCGCCGCAAGAAGGTCACGCTGGTGTGGAACGGCGACGACACCGCGAAGGTTCTGGCGTCGATGTTCCGCGAGGGGCAGAACGCGAAGCACATTCAGCTCCCGCTCGCCAACTATGCGACGCTGCCGTTCGACAAGGTCACCAGCCGCGGCCAGTGGGCCGGCTTCTCGACCTACACGGGCTACACCTACAACTACAAGACGGTCGTCTCGCTCGGCTCGATCGACGTCGCGCACGCCGAGCCGGGGACCGAACTGACGATCACCTGGGGCGAGGAAGGCGGCGGGACGAGCAAGCCCACCGTCGAGCGCCACGTGCAGGCGGAGATTCGCGCCACCGTGCAGCCGGCGCCGTTCTCCGAGGCCGCACGCACCCAGTACCGCCCGGCCGTGAAGGTCTAGCGCGGTTTCGACTTCTTCTACGACGTTTCAGAAACCGCTCTAGAAAAACTTCTTCGACGCGATCGCTGCGCCCTGAGCCAGCGATCGCATCTTCGCCCAGACCACGTCGGGGTCCACGCCACCGGACCCCACGTGGATGCTGAACCCGCAGTCCACGCCGCCCATGACGTTGTCTCTCCCGACGAGGTTCGCGTAGCGGCCGATGCGCTGCGCGACGAGCTCGGGATGCTCGATGTAGTTGGACTGGCATTCGATGACGCCCGGGATGAGCACCTTGCCCTCCGGCACCTTGACGCTCTCGAACATCGCCCACTCGTGGGCGTGGCGCGGGTTGGCGGCCTCGAACTGGATGGCGTGCGGCTTGGCCTTCCACACGACGTCCACGATCTCCTGGAAGGGGATGTCGAGATGATGCGGGCCGGGATAGTTGCCCCAGCACAGGTGCATGCGCACCTTGTCGGCGGGGATGTTCACCAGCGCGCGGTTCATCGCCTCGATGTTCAGCTCCATCATCGCGCGGAAGCCCTTCACGTCGAGGTCCTTGAACTGCGTGTGGCGTCCCATGGCGAGGTCCGGGCAGTCGATCTGCAGCATGGCGCCTGAGGCGGCGACGGCCTCGTACTCGTGCCGCATCGCGTCGGCGATGGCGAAGACGTATTGCTCGTGGCTGCCGTAGTAGTCGTCGCGGAAGAAGAACGCGGTGACGCCCGGCGAGGCCGCGGTCATGAAGGCGCGGGTGCCGCCGGCCGCCTTGACGGCATCCATCAGGCGCTGCGCGTCGCGCCGCGGCGCCTCCATGTCCTTGACCGTGATCGGCGCGTTGCAGGCCGGCGTCTTGCGGTGCTTGCGGCCGGGGTCGGCAAACACGCGCGCCTTGGTCTGCGGAAAGTCCTCGATGTCGGCAAACACGAACGTGTTGCCGGTGCCGCCGAACCCGTTCAGCCGATCCTTCACGTAGGTCGCGTAGCTCGGCTTCGGCATCTCGCCGTCGTTGACGACGTCCACGCCGGCCGACAGTTGCCTGGCGACCATGTCCGTGACCGCCTGGTGAATGCGCTCGTCCACCGCGGCCTTGTCAATCGGGATGCCGTCCTCGCGCGCCCACATAATCTCCATGAGGTCCTGCGGCCGCGGCAGGCTGCCAACGTGCGTGGTCAGGAATCGTCCGGGTGTCGCCATCGGCTCCTCGGGAATTAGTACAATCCAGCGTCTTCGCGAGCGATTCTACGTGATATTCCACGTCAATCATCGAACCGCCGCCGATGTGACCAGTTATGTCATGGGCACATTACCGGGCGTCATAGATCATGTCGGCCTCGATCCGCAGGCGGCGGCGGGGCTGCACGTCGATCTCGACTGGCTGCCGTACCGGTCGAACTTCCGGGATCCCGTGATCGCCCGCCGCGCGATCGATGCGCAGGGCCATCCGCTCGCGCACGGGGAAATCGCCATCGACCTCGCGCAGGTGGACCAGGCGCGGTTCGAGGCGCAGGTCACCGAGGCGCTGCGCTCGCTGCGAGCCGGGTCCACAAACCAGGACCCGGCCTACGTACGTCTGGATCAAGAATTCAAACCGCTGCGCGAGAGCGTCATCTGGCAGTTCAACCGGCTGTTCTGGCAGCGGTTGAACGAGTGGCAGTCGGCGTCGGGCCGCGGGTCCGAGGCCGTGCCCGGCGAGACCTCCGACGCCAACAACCCGCAGTCGATCGAGGACAACGTGGCGGACTTCTGGACGCTGCTGCGCGACCTCGACGCGCGCGGGCAGTTGCCGGCCGAGATCTTCGCGCTGGAGATCGGGGTCGGCACCGGCGAGCGGGCGGCCGCGTGGCTGGACCGCTTCAAGGAGCTCGACGAGCAGTGCGGCGGCCTCTACTACAGCCGCCTGCGCTTCCTGCTCGGCGACTACTCGCCGGCGACGCTCGAGGCGGCGCTCGCCGCCGTCCACCGCCACGCGCCGATTGTCGCCGTGCTGTCGCTCGACGCGCTCAACCCGTTCAAGACGCTGTCGTTCCTGCGCTTCAAGATCCTCTATATCCACCTGACGAACGTCTACGACAACCTGCCGTTCGACGAGATGGTGCGGCGCGGCGAGGGGCTGTACCTCGTCGAGGTCCGCCCGTACCTCGATGCCGCCGCCGTGCAGCGGCTCACGACCGAGCACGCCCGGGACGCGGAGCAGTTGACCGACACGATGAAGCGGCTGCTCGAGGGCGGGCCGGAAGCCGTGCACCAGGACCGCGCCAAAGGCGTAGCGTTCTGGCGCTGTCTCTGGCATGCGCTGCGGCTGGAGGAGCGGCTGCGCGCGGTGGACCCGGCCGAGAGCGACCACCTGCCGTCAGGCTTGAGCCGCTCGTACCTCGAAGATCTGCTGGCCGGCGCGCCCGCGGACGCGCGCTTCCAGCTCTCGCGCGGCGCCGCCGAGAGCTTCGCCAACACGGTTCCGCTGCTGCATCCGCGCGGCTTCCTGCAGGTGCAGGACGTGTTCGTCACCGCCATGGACGCCTACCGCCAGGAGTTCAGCGGCCCCGGCAAGGTGGACGGCTCGATCGTCTCGTCCGTCAACGGCGCGCTGCTGCGGGCCGTGGCCTCGCGCGCGGGCTTCGACGTCCACTTCGCGCCATTCCGCTACCGGGCGGGGTCACGGACGAGCGTTCTGTATACAACGCCTCGGGATTGAGAATCACAAATCACAAATCACAAATCGCAAATTGACATGACTCTTCCGATACTTCCGACCACCGTCATCGGCAGCTACTCGATGCCGTCGTGGCTCGAGCACGCGAAGAACGACTTCCTGCAGCGCCGCGTCAGCCGCCACGACCTCGACGAGATGTACGACAGCGCGCGCAAGGCGGCCATCAAGGACCAGGAAACCGCCGGCATCGACATCGTCACCGACGGCGAGCTGCAGCGCGACAACATGATCGACTACTTCGCCGAGCGCATTCCCGGCGTGCAGATCGACCACAGCTCGAAGCGGTTCTACTACGACTACTACGAGAGCACCGTGCGCTCGAAGCTGGCGAGTGGCTCGCTCGGGCTGGCCGGCGAGGTCAAGTTCCTGCGCCGCTATACGGACCATCCGATCAAGGTCGCGATCTCCGGGCCCCACACGCTCGTGAAGCGGATCCAGAACCTGCATTACCCGTCGGAAGAGGCGTTCGCGCTCGATCTCGCGCGCGTGATGAACCTCGAGCTGAAGGAGCTGGCGCGCCTCGGCGCCACGTACCTGCAGATCGACGAGCCCTACTACTCCGGGTTTCCCGAGGACCTGCCGTGGGCCATCCGCGCCGTCAACACGATGGTCGAGGGCGTGGACGCGAAGCTGGTGCTGCACGTCTGCTACGGCAACCGCTACGGCAAGCCGTCGTGGGAGGGGACCTACCGGTATCTTTTCCCGACGATCCTCGACGCGAAGGTGCACCTGATCTCGCTCGAGTTCGCGCGCCGCGGCGACGAGGATCTGCAGCTGTTCAACGAGTTCAAGGTGCCCTTTGCCGTCGGCCTCGGCGTCGTGGACGTGAAAACCACCGAGGTCGAGTCCGCCACGCTGGTCGCGGACCGCATCCGCCGCGCCCTGAAGGTGCTGCCCGCCGACCGCCTGGTGATCACACCGGACTGTGGCTGCGTCCACCTGCCGCGTGACGTCGCTTTCGAAAAGTTGTGCGCGATGGTGGAGGGGACGCGTCAGGTACGCAAGGAATTGGGCTGATCCCGCGATTCGGCGGGTCCGGGACGATAGCGACCGGAACCCGCCCTACTCTGACGAGGAAGTCAGACACATGTCAGGAAGACTTAAGTTGTCGGACTTCCGGCCCTCCCGTAAGTTTGTCCTCCCATGAAGACTGCAATCGCAACGCTCCTGGCACTGGTGTGCGCGTCCGCCGCGTTCGCTCAGACTGCGACCGTCACCGGCCGCGTCACGGACCCGGATCGCGCCGTCGTCATGGGCGCCGAGGTCACGCTCGTGGAGGTCTCGTCCGGCGTCCAGGACATGACGAAGACGACGGGCGACGGCCAGTACCGCTTCGACGTGCGGCCCGGCCGTTACCTGCTGATGGTGATGGCGCCGGGCTTCGGCATGTTCTCCGAGGAGATCGAGGTCACGGCCACCGGCCGCGTCGTGGACGCGGGCCTCCGCGTCGCGGGCCTGACCGAGGAAGTCACGGTCGTCGGCATCGCGACGAACCCGTCGATCGGGCGCACGAGGCTGCCGCTGCGCGATCAGCCCATCACGCTGAACGTCGTGACCGCCGAGCAGATCAAGTCGCAGGGCATCAACGACCTCGTCACGGCGCTGCAGTTCGTCAACAACGTCAACGCCTACCAGCAGTACGGCGTCTACGAGCACTACCAGTTCCGCGGCTTCTCCGACGTCGTCCAGATGGTCGACGGCATCCGGAACGAGGGCAACCGCGTGCGGTCGCAGCTCTCCAACGTCGAGCGCGTCGAGGTCCTGAAGGGACCGGCATCCGTGCTCTACGGCAGCGACTCGCTGGGCGCGACGATGAACATCGTGCTGAAGCAGCCGTCGGCCCAGCCGTCGTACGACTTTTCGACGAGTGCGGGGAGCTGGAACACGTATCGCGGCAGCTTCGGCGCCACCGGCCGCCTGGGCATGGATCGCCTGCTGTATCGCGTGGACGCCGGCGTCGAGTCCGCCGACAACTTCCGCCACGACCCGTGGAAGCGCGCCAACGTGACGCCCTCGCTGCAGATGCGCCTCGGCCGTGCCGATCGCCTCGACGTGCGCTACAGCCTGCACCGGAACGACGTGAGCGGCGACAGCGGCCTCCCGCTCGTCACCCGTCCTGACGGCTCCACGTTCATTGCCGACGTGCCGCGCGACCGCCGCTTCAACACGCCTGGCGACTTCGCGCTCTCGCACGACCACAACATCCGCGCCTCCTACGGCCACACGTTCAGCAACGGCATGGGCATCCGCAACATCAGCGCCTACCGGCTGTTCGACGACGAGTACTGGGTGGCGGAGACGCTGCGCGTCACGTATCCGCGCACGGTGAACCGCGAGTTCCTCTACTTCAAGCACAAGCGGCGTCCGTTCGTGAACCAGGTGGAGTTCTCCGGCCCGGTGCGCCTTGGCGTCAACCACGACCTGCTGCTCGGATGGGATCACCAGACGTACAACAGCCGCACCACCCGCGCGACCGGAGCCTCGCTGCCGACGACGGCCATCGACCTGTACAGCCCGGTCGAAACGCACCAGGACTCCCGGTTCAACTTCGCCGAGACGCGCTACGACTACTTCGCCAATTACACGAACGGGTTCTACATCCAGGATCACATCACCGTGCTGCCGCAGGTGAAAGCGGTGCTGGGCGCGCGGTTCGACGACCTGCGGCGCTACACGCACAACAACCCGGTCGCCAATGGCGTGGAGACGGAGGTCGCGGCGGTCCGGCGCAACTCCCAGAAACCGACCTCGCGCGCAGGCCTGGTGTACCAGCCCACGCAGGCAGTGGACCTGTACGCGCAGTACGTGACCGGGTTCAAGCCGAACTTCAACCTGCAGCCCGACGGCTCCACGCTCGAGCCGGAATTCGGCAGGAGCGTCGAGGTCGGGCAGCGCTTCCGCCTGCTGCAGAGCCGCATCCAGCTCAACACGGCGGTGTTCAACATCACCAAGCGCAACGTGACCTTCAGCCGTCCCGGCGGGGTCTTCGAGCAGGTCGGCAAGGTGCGGTCGCGCGGCTTCGAGGCGGACCTCGACGCGACGGTGACGCCGCAGCTCCACGTGAACGTCGGCTACGGTTACACGGACGCCGTCTTCGTGGACTACCGCACGACGCTGACGACGGACCTGTCGGGCAACAAGGCGCCGCGCACGCCGCCGCACACGGTGAGCGTGAACGGCCGGTACATGTGGAACGACTTCACCTTCATGGCGGGCACGCAGTTCCGGGACACCCAGTTCCTGAACGACCAGAACACGCTCACGCTGGACGCCTTCTCGCTCCTGAATCTGGCGGCCAGCTACAATCACGGGTCGTTCCAGTACAACCTCAGCGTGCAGAACGTGACCGACGCGTTCTACTACGCGTCGATTCGCGGCAACGCGCAGTTCTATCCGGGCGAGCCGCGCCGCGTGACCGCGACGGTGAACTGGAACTTCCGGTAGGCTTACGGGCGACGCGACGGGTCGCCCCTACCGCGACATGAGACGCATCCTTTCGTTCTGGATCTTCGACTGGCGCAAGCTGCTGGCCTATTCGCACCGCTGGCTGGGCATTGCGCTCGGCCTGCTCTTTGTCGCCTGGTTCATCTCCGGCGTGGTGATGATGTACGCCCGCATGCCGGGGATGGCCAACGAAGAGCGCCTGGCGCGCGCGGATGTGCTCGATCTCTCGACCGTGACGCTCTCGCCCGCGGAAGCGGCGGAGAAGGCGTTCGTCGAGAACCCGGGGCGCGTGCAGGTCGCCATGCTCCAGGGACGGCCGGTCTACAAGTTCGGCGGCCGCGATCAGGCCATCGTCTTCGCCGACACCGGCGAGTTCTTCGAGGGCGTCAACCAGCAGCAGGCGCTCGAAGCGGCGCGCCGCTACGCCCCCGGCTACACGGGCGAGATCCGGTTCGAGGAATACGTCGCGGAGCCGTACCCGGACCAGTGGGCGCTGGGCGTGCGCAACCAGATGCCGCTCTACCGCTTCGCGCTCGACGACGAGGAAGCGACGCGCATCTACGTCTCCGAAGCCACCGGCGACGTGCCCCTGCGCACCACGCGGACGGAGCGGTTCTGGGGATACCTCGGTCCCGTCTTCCACTGGGTCTACTTCACGCCGCTGCGCCGTAACCAGCCGCTGTGGTACGACTTCATCGTCTGGTCCTCGCTCATCGGCTCCGTGATGTGCATCACCGGGATCGTCTGGGGCCTCTGGCGCTACTCGCCGCGGAAGGTCTTCCGCCTGAAGCGCGTGCCGTCGGTCTCGCCGTACGCGGGGTGGATGAAGTGGCACCACGTCTCGGGGCTGATCTTCGGCGTCATCTCGCTCACCTGGGCGTACAGCGGCCTGCTGTCGATGGGGCCGTTCAACTGGTTCCGCAGCCCGCAGCCGGGCCGGGCCGAGCGTGAAGCGTCCACGGGCGGACCGCTGAAGGTCGATCTCCTGACGCTCGACAGCATGCGCGCGGCCGTCGCCGCGATCGGTCCGTCGTTTGCCGTGAAGGAACTCGAGACGATGCAGTTCCGCGGCGAGCCGCACTGGGTCGCCTACGACGCGCCGTCGGAGGCCGAGGCCGTGCGGTACATGCAGGACGGGCTGCTGCCGCGCGCGCCGCGCCCGCGGCTGGCGCACCGCTACGTGTCCGCCGTGAATCCGGCCGAGGGCGCCAAGACGACGTTCGGGCCGGAGAAGATGCCCGAGATCGCGCGCGCCGCGATGCCTGGCGTGCCGATCCAGGACGAGGTCTGGCTCACCGAGTACGACGGCTATTACTACGACCTGCGCAGCTCACGGCCGCTGCCGGTGCTGCGCGTCCGCTACCAGGACGAGAACGAGACGTGGCTGTATCTCGACCCCGAGCGCGGCGGCGTCGTGCAGCGCTCGACCGAGGTGAGCCGGCTGCGGCGCTGGCTCTATCAGGGCCTCCACAGCCTGGATTTCCCGTTCCTCTACTTCAAGCGCCCGCTCTGGGACGTCGTCGTCATCGTGCTGAGCATCGGCGGCACCGTCCTCAGCTTCACGACGCTGCTCCCGGCGTATCGCCGCCTGAAACGCCACACGGTCGCGATCCTGTCGTGGCGGCCGGCGCGGCCGAGGACTCGTGTCACGCTGCCCCGCGAGGTCACGGAGGTTGCGGAGGTAACGGATTTCACACGGAGACGCGGAGGAACGGAGGACGCACGGAGCGGAAGCGTCACGCCGGTGCCGCGCTTCGCGCGGCATGGGTCGAGCGACGGACCGCTTACAAGCCTCTCGGATCGGTGAACGGCTTGTAAAGCGGTCCGTCGGTCGACCCATGAGCCGGCCGGAGGCCGGCGGAACCGGCGTGACGCCTCCGTGCCTCCGTGCCTCCGTGTTAACCCGTTGCCTCCGTCCCCTCCGTGACCTCGGGTAGCATAGACCCCCATGCGCATCCTGCTCGCGGCCACGATCCTCACTGTCACGGCAACGGTGCTCGGCGCGCAAGGAGGCGGCGTGGCGTCCTTCTACGATCTCGAGACGAACACGCTTGACGGCAAGCCGGCCGATCTGTCGCGGTATCGCGGCACGGTGAGCCTGGTCGTCAACGTGGCCAGCTACTGCGGCTACACCCCGCAGTACTCCGGCCTCGAGAAGCTGCACCGCGAGCTGAAGGGGCGCGGCTTCAACGTGCTCGGCTTCCCGAGCAACGACTTCGGCGAGCAGGAGCCGGGCAGCGCGCAGGAGATCGCCGACTTCTGCCGGCGCACCTACGACGTCACGTTCCCGATGTTCGAGAAGGTCGTGACGATGAAGGGGCGCGGCCAGTCGCCCGTCTATACGTTCCTCGGCCAGTCCGGGAACCTCCCGGCCTGGAACTTCAGCAAGTACGTCGTCGACAAGCAGGGCAGGGTCGTCGCGTTCTTCCCGAGCGACGTGACGCCCGAGGATCGCCGGCTGCGCGCGGCGATCACCCTCGCGCTTCAGTAGGCGTTACTTCTGCACCTCTGAGGTCACGCACTTCCCGCCCTCGCAGCGGTTGTTCTCCTCGCACACGAACTCGAGGATCTTCCACGTCGGGTGCCGCTTCATGCCGAACTGCTGGCTGAACGGCCTGGTGAAGACCTTCGGGTCGTCGAGCGTGATGGTGTAGGCGACCGTGGACGCGTCGGTGAAGCGCAGGCGCTCGACCGTGTGCAGCGCGTCGCTGTGCCAGCGGTCGTGGCCGCCCTCGGGACCCGCCGAGGCGTCGAGCATCCATTCCTTCAGGCCGACCGTGTCGATGACGAACGTATCGCCCTCCCACCAGCCGATCGAGTCGCCCATCCACGTCGGCTCCACGTCCGGATCGTGCGCGCGGTTGGGCGCGCCGATCGGGATCACGCGGAAGAAGTGCATGTACTCGTAGAGGATCACCATCATGGTGGGCGTGTGGATCCACTGCTGCGCGTACGGCGAGAGGATCTGCCGCGTCAGCCCGTTCGGCAGGCAGAACGCCGTCGGGTCGTCGAGGCGCGGATCGCCGGTCGGCTTCCTGCGCAGGTACGCCACCTCGGCGCCGGGCCGCAGCGGCGGGAAGAGCTTCGCGTCGTACATCGTCACGCGCGGCGTGTCGGTGTCGCCGGGGCCGACGACGTGCGTGAAGCCGGGGCCGGCCCAGACGCCGTTGAGATCCGGTTTGCCGTCCGCGGCACGCGACTGGGCGTAGGACGGTGACGCCAGCACGCAGGCGGCGAGCGCTGCGATCGAAAGCGTTTTCATGGGAATCTCCCGTTGTAGG